>Ga0247765_1000749_pt1 | contig 21890 bp, 26 predicted proteins | sample UWRJL106311C6_FD_179949 | JGI IMG/M metagenome (GOLD analysis project Ga0247765, IMG submission 179949) | Plant litter microbial communities from Arlington Agricultural Research Station in Wisconsin, United States - UWRJ-L106-311C-6 | ecosystem: Environmental > Terrestrial > Plant litter >... | reverse complement strand
AAAAAAACCCCTACACGTGCCCAGCGAGCCGCAGGTCAACAATCTTTCAGGGCTTGGATTGTATAAAAGCAGGACGTGCACAAGAACCAACAAGTCGAAGTGGTGGATGGGCGGTCGGATTGAATGTTACCAAGGTAAGTACTTACCCAGGGATACCTCTGCTATCATTTGAGTCTTTTCCTGTTTCATTTCATGCCAATGTCCCATGTCCTATCCCCATCATGTCCCGTTCCATCCCATCTCCCGTCTGTAACCATTCGCCAATGCTCAGCCAGCCATGCGTGCCCACCGATGCGCCCAAAAAGAATATGCTACCACTCTATCACCCAGACCAACTATTGATGCCCCCAAGGCACTTGAGCTGAAAAATATACACCCCTTTTTGCCTGTCTCTGTCGTGGGGGGAGGGGGTTGGATATAGGATTTTCGGGTTTCTTTTTCTCCGCTGGAATTACTTTCGGGGGTTGATTCCAGGATGGATGAGTTCCCGAATGTTCAAATCCTCTAGCTTTATGGGTAGTTCAATAACCTTCCATCTTTAGTTTTGCTTTGAACGGCGAAAACTCGTCCTATACCGCACGTTAGCTTTCCCCATCCCCTTCAAGTACCCCAAGAACAAGCCGAGAAGGAGGAAAAAGAACCCACCTCGGCCTTCCTCTTCCCCAAGACCGGCTCGGGCGTCCCCCTCGCCCCTCCATCTCCACTAGCCTCCTTGTAGCAACTCGCATGAAACACCCTCCCTCCCATCTTCACCGCATCCATCCACACCCACTCCTGCGCCTCATCCAGCCACTTCATCTCGAACCTCTCCTGGCAAATCGGACAAGTGTCATTCACCCCGGACGAGACTTCGGGCACGAGTATGTACGGTACCGCCACAACGCCCTTCCCATTCTTACTATTCCCTGCCGCAGCCGGCCCCGCACCTTTGAGACCGTCAGGCGAATCCCCCGATCCGGAAGGGTGGATGTGGTCGATATCAACGGTAACCGCCGTCTCGATCCAGTCGAGCTCATCGAGCAGGGGGCTGCGTGACTGGCCGCGTTTTTCGTACTCGGTAATGCGCTGGTGGACACGAAAGTGCCAGTCCATGTGGGCCGTCTTTTTGCGGCGGCCAGCATCGTCGGTGCTGAAGCGGCGGCCGCATTGCGTGCAGGGGGGGCCGAGGTCAGAGTAGGCATGGCGGGTGCGGTTGGGGCAATATCTTACCCCCTGTTAGTGGCTGCGAAAATCAGGGCCGAAGAAAAAAAGACTTACTGCTTAAGATTTGCGAGGGCAGACTGCAACGGCTGTGGAGACTTGGGAGCAGGAGTGGCGGTGGGTGAGTTCTGGAGCAGACCGGACTGACGGAGCATAGCGAGGAGAGCGCCAGGGTTGGAAGCCAGGGCGGACGGAGGTGGTGTCGGGGCTGGAACTGGAGTCGGGGCGTGCGCGAGTGCGGGTGAATGCACAAGCGGTGGTTGTGGATGAGTCCGCACAGCAGCAACTTGCGGAGGGGGCGAACGCATGGCGGCCACAGACGGCGACGCGGGCAAGGCAGGCGTCGCTGGGGAGAAACCAGTGGCCGAGGTAGCAGGCTGCTTCGGCATCTTCGAGAGAAGTGCGGCCAAGGCGCCCTGTCCGAGAATGGCGTCCAGAGTCAAACCACCACCAACTGTGGGGGGCGGTGCTGCCCCCATCGTCGACACTGACGGAGGAGGGCGTGCAAGGGACACAGGAACCACAGGCGTCGGCTGCTGCCCAAGTGCAACCGGAGGCGTTGACGTATTGGTATAAGGAGCAAGAGGTGGCATCGGAGCAGAGGCCACAGCAGCCGGAGCAACCGGAGCGAGCCGCATGTTTACAGCAAGTTCAGCAACTCTCTCTTTAATGAGCATCAACTGAGCCTGGGGCATGTTTTGGCTCTGGATTATATGTTGCAGGTCCAGCAACGCCTTCAGTCTGGTTTGTTTACTAGTATCATGGGGGTCCCGCGCAAATTCATTCTTCCCCGCCACGATCAGCTGCTGGATATCATCTTTCAGCTTTTCTATGCTTATCGGCTGCGCCGACTGTTGGTAATGAGGAGCTTGGTCGGCTGGTAGAGAAAAGGGCTGTGGCGGTGTTGCCAGCGTCTGCGTCATGCCAATGTCCTGCGTCTCGTCAGCAATGATTCGTCGACATCGTGAGAAGGCTCCTTACGTTGTGTGGACGCATGGGATAAGGCTGTTGGGTCGAATCCGTGTGATGTTGTCCTTGACCGTTAGGAGCGGGAAACGGTTGAGCCGGTGGCCGTGCCGTGGGAGGCGTTGGTGTATCTCGCGTGGGCACACTTGGGCGAGTGCCACGGAGGTACTGCTGTTGGCCTTGCAAACTGCTCTGGTTCGCTGCGAATGCCGCTTGTCGGACCGCAATCAGAGCGTTCTCGATCGGCCGAACCAGATCCGGGGGGAAGACTGGCTTCGTGGAAATAGAACCAGGAACGGGTTCTTTCCATGTCTTGAGCATTTCGTCCATTTTCCGCCTCGTAGCATTATCAACTTTAGCATAGGCGCCCATGAAAATAGTGTACAACTTGGGCCCGAAATACAAGGCATAGGGCGTGGGGACATTCTTGACGACCGAGTCAAGGACGTAGAGAGCCGGCAATGTCCGCGCTGGCGGGACCTGGAATGAGATATTAGCAATCATCCGACAACAAGTACGATCCAGCATTATTGTTCCTGTATGCATCCTCCTGGAGCATACCTTCTTGATATGATTCGTGAGGACCTCGGCGATGGCAAGACCATGGTTGGCATTCTCGCGCGCAATGTTAGTCAGGGTGGCGATCTCGATGCGCGAATTCATGGTCAAGTCCTCAAGGGCCTGCCGGTAGTCATCGGCCACCTCGGCTGCATTATCTGCCATGATGTCTGTCGATGCGGGCGAACCCAGAATGGATGGATGGATTTTGCGAAACCAGAGTTCTAGGTACCCGAGCGCTCTCACAAGTGGTACCTCTGAAGACAGAAGAGAAAAAAGACTACTGGATCCTCCGATCCGACCCCCTAGCGAGAAACCGCCGTCTTCAGCCCAAAGCCAGAGTCTGGTCCTCCACACCTCCAAGCCGAGGGCCTCTTGAACAAAGCGCCCCTGATCACTCCAATTGTGACATTCAATGTATTTTTTTTTCTATCGCTCCGTTGGCGTCTGATTGTTTGCGAGGATTAATGCCGCGTGAGAAAGCGAGAGGTTGGCAATGGCTTCAGCAGCCCAGAGTGCGAGAGTGAAGCAGGACGTCGATTGATGGGCTTTGAGCCGCAGCGGGAAAGTTCAAGAACTATGATTAGAAGCGCAAGAAGTGCAAGAGGTGCAAGAAGCGCAAGCTTAAATTGTCAAATATCACCAAGCTGGATGTGTGAAGGAAAGTAAATTGGACGCAAAGTGTCGATGCGAGACGGACCTGGAAGGCCTTGCCTTCAATTCATGCCCTTTGTTCTACTAGGTCAACAAAAGTAGATTGGTTTAGGTAAGCGTGGCCAAGGGGTTGGGGTTAGGGTTGGTTGCGGCAGCCGCCGAGCTCCAGAGGCAACAATAATTCACAAGACATCGACCAAACTGAACTTCCCAGTCTATATTTGCAGGCCTCTCTTGACCTGACCACTCACTCATATTATAAATGGAAGACGTAACTATATGCAGCAACCATTGGTATCCTATTTCGCGATAGCCTCTTTCAGACCCCAAAATGACGGCAAGGGTATACGTAGAGGTGAGGACAAAAGAAAAACGACGATAAAAAAGGGTGCGGGAATCGTGAAATACGCCTTCTTAACGCCCCTCCCAAATTTCCATCCATCCATCCAGCCTGCCAACGCCAAAAGCAAAAAGCACGCCACCCAAATCATTTGCGCCTCTCGTTTCTTAGCACCCCCGCAGTCTTCTGTGTATCGCCGAGCGTTGAATCATATATAGGGATACGGCACCTTAAAACTTCTCAGGTGGAAAGTGCGACATGTGCGCCTCGCTGTATCGACTGCTTCCGGTAAATGCAGGATGCAAGGCAGTGGGTGGCCGCTGGACGGCTGGAATAATGGGACTGGCGCGGTCGTTCGGATATTCGTCGTGATCGCCGCGCTCAATGTCGTCGTGACTTCGCCTGCTAGCACCCATGGGCATGGGATGGCTGATCTGGGGCCTCGACTTGCGGAAGTTCTTGACGTTGATGTTCTTGGGGTTGAGCATGCGAGTGATGCGCCGCGCAGCCGAAGGACGTTCCATCTCCTCCTCCTTGTGGTAGCCGCCGCTGCCTGACCGCTGCGAATAGGCGTATGAGCTGCTGTCGTAGCCGGCATCCTTGAATGCTGGCGCGGCCAAGTTGCCGTCGCTCCGGATCTGGCGGGCTGTGATGCGCTGGATCGAGTCACGGAAGATGACAGAGGCCAGCATGTTGAAGACGCCGAAAGTGATAGAGAGTATGCCGGCTGACACAACAAGACGCCACATGGGCAGACCAAGGTTCTCCTGCTCATAGGCGGGCTTGACAAGGTCACCAAGGAGCTGGCAGCCCATCATGAGAAGGGCCAAGCCCAGCCAGGCGAGCGAGTGGGTCGGACTCAAGACGGGCCAGTTGTTGGCGAAGTATTCGCGGAAGAGGTTGACCTCGGAGATGACGAGAAAGACGGCGACGACAAAGATGAAGAAGTGAGAGATAGTGTCGAAGAAGAAAAAGTGTTGGGTGAGGCCTGAGAGGACGATCATGGCCCAGCATGCCACCATGACGGTGCCCAGGCCGATAATGGTGAGCGCTCGGAGAGCATTGAGGATTAGATGGCCAGACCCCCTGACCTTGGAGTTGGCGCCCAAGTTGAGAATACCCATTGCTTTGACTTGGGCAAAAAGCTGACTGAATGTTAGATGAGACATGTTGGTTTCGTGGCTTTGGGTGGTGCTCACAGAGAATTTGTGGTTTGTTTTTCTTCGGTGCGATAGCCGGTTGCCTCCAGGGACCGAATCGGTGTATGTGTGTAGGAATTATCTGACTGGCAGATTATGAGAATTTGCAAAGGAACAGGCTAAGGTGTAGTGATGGACAGGGGGATTAGAGTGAGAAATACAGTTGGTCGGTGATGGAGGAAACAAAAGAATCACAAGAACAATAGCGCTATGAATAACACCAGGTCCTCATTGTCTGCCGGCACAATGGAACCCCGCTGGAGAAGCAAACACAATGAGGAGGGTGTCGACGTGAGAACCGCTGGGTTATAAGGCGCTTTATTGTGTCGTGACCCAGAATAGGAACCCGGGGACGATCAGAAGTGGCCCCATCTGAAAAGGAAATGGAACAGGGGAATGGGAGGGAAAGAACTGGTTCGTGGGCCAGGATTCCTTTTCCCTCGGAGCAGCGTTTCGCATTGGGCCAAACATTTTCATGGCTTTTGGGCCAATGAAGCCGTAGGCGCTGGACGGGTCTCAGGCCGAACAGCATAGGGATGTGAGAAGCCGAGTCCAAACAGGCGCGCACCGTTTCATGGAACCCGGATGAGGGCTACCTTGGGCCGTTGGAGCTCCAAATGCGGCATCGCGTCCCTTGCAGCTTGAAAGGCCAAGTGCCGATTCGAGAAGGCCTCTGAACCGGCCTCGATTGGCGACTCTAAAACCAATTCGGAGCCAGTCAATCGCATCCGCTGCCAACGCATAACGAGAGCCGAACATGAATTTCATCCAATGATTTTGTCTGGTCCTGAGCTGTGCCTGATACAGCTCCCCATGGAGCGTTGTGGGGGAGCTTGTGGCAGCCGCCTCGATTGGCCAAGAGTGACCCAACGCTGTTTCAGTTCCATTTAGCCTCACAACCCATGCTCGAAGACTCAGATCTGCCCAAGATACAGGGCAGCAATGCACACCGCTAGACCTCATCTCGCTGTGTCGCAGAGAAAGGCTTGTCACTACTTTGTGTCTGAGAGCTGCTTCAGACCCGCTGCGAACAAGTCGCTCATATCTTTGCACCACGTCAAACTCAATCATCATTCTGCCCCAATAACTAGCCAGACTGCCACAGTTGGAGGCGGCGCTGTCCACCTGAATTCTTTAGATGGTTACCCCACAGAACAAATGTTGGGAAATGTGATCGACCGGCAGGTGTCGCTCGCGAAGGCAAGATAATGCGGCTAATAGGGAGGACCGTCAGGGACTCTAGAACATTTCCGAACTTGGAAGAGGTGAAGAGAACTGTATCAAATATCTCTCAAAGGGGGACAGTAAATGCATCATCTTGTTCGAAGCCAGGGTTGCATCGGTCTGAGATGCGCACGCAGGACGGGAGGGGTGAGATGGAGGAAGAGAAGAAAATGTTCAGGCATTCTGTTCTCAACGGTCAGGTTTTGTGCGATTGAGATTTAGAGTTTTCTAAAGCCCTGGTGGTGTTCGCACAATGATTCTGCCCGATGATGCTGCCGACAACCCATCACCTGGATGGCAGTTGCGAGGTATTTTACACCCAGTTTGGTCCTGTTAGTCAAGTCGCTACGTTACTGCAGGTGTGGCGCTATGGTACCGTGCACGGATACGGATCGGCAGGTACAACCTCGCCACTGCCAGCGTCAACGTGCCTGGACAAAGGGGACTCTCTCGCCGAATAGACATCAGAAAGCTTGCGTAAATTACATAAGAATCGTATTGTAATTTTATTGCCGTGAAATTCTGCGTCCCAAATTCGCACCGATCCGCAAAACGACTGGCATCCCCACGAGATTTGGAGATTGCAGTGGACAGTTAGACGCCAGATGCTTGCCGCCAGGCGCTAAGCGGCAATCCCGCGTCTAATATCAGCTGAAAATTTGATTGGCCACCAAGGCCCGCCTCAGAGTTCCAAACTTCCAGGCGCTTCTGCGGGTAGCCGACACAGCCCGCATTTTCCGGTCAGGGTCAAGGCGCCTGGGCGGCCTCCAATGACAACAAAGAGCCTAGAATTTCTTTACCACTCGCCTTGCATTCCCGCCTCTTTCCGAACAACGTTCACCATACACACAATCCACTCCGACAGTCCATCTCGGCGTGCCAATTTCCTGATATCGACCTGTCCCACTTCGTACCCTACCGAATTCCGAGGAAAACCCCATCAAGAATGGCGCGCGGCAACCAACGTGACAAAGCCCGAGAGGCAAACCTCAAGAAGCAAGCTGCCATGGTGAGCTTCCTCTGAACCCCACCTACCTCCTCCGCCTTGTCCCTTCACGTCTACAATATCCTTTGTCCATTCACGCCTTGGCCATGTCTTCGTCATACCGTCCTCCGGCTGTATGCCCGGGACCTCACAACCTGCCAGGAAGGGTTGGCCGAAACCAGACCGCCTCGGCGGATGGTTCTACACAACACTGCGCCAGAGCATTACTTTTCTCAACATTCCCGGCGCAACGTAAAAAGAAGGCTGACCAGCACGTCTCCCCGGGATACAGAAAAAGTCAAACGGCAAGAGCGGCAGTGAAATGGCCCGTGATAAGGAGATCGCTGCCCAAAAAATGCGGGAGAAGCAAGCTGCCGGTAGGTTTGATGAAGGAACGGGCCGAGAGCTACTTCAGAATGCTGACTTGGCCGCGTGTTAAAGCCGACGCGCGGAAAGCTGCTGAAGGGAAGAAATAATAAATGTCCGTACCACCACAGGGTCGTTGACCTTGCAGAGCACATCAACGACGGCATTTCCCTGCGGTGTATAATAGAGGCTGAGGGGGGCGGAGAATAGGCAGGATAGGATGTCCAGGATGATGGGTACAACTACCAGGATACTCAGGGGTTCGGTTTGGATCGAGTTTGCGCGCGCATACATCCTCGGCATTTTCGAAGCGGGTTCACGACTGGATAACATCGTCACTGTCATTTCTTCGTGTTTACAATCCTCCGTCTTAATCACCTCGGAAGAATTGTGGAAGGTGCCGCCGCCGTTGAGGAAGCGGGATTCTTTTTATCGTTTTGCAGTTTAGCATGGGGAGGCGGGGGACTGGCGTCGAGGGGGCATACCAGGGGCGCAGGCTTGCGCAGGCTTTTGCGACAAGCTTATTTGTCTCGATGTCTATTACTATTCGCGCTGAATTTGCCCGACTTCTGGGATATACCAGATTGTTTTAGAATTGGCAGTGGGGTATGAATACTGTGAGAATGGTGCTGTTGTTGGTTTGGTTGAGATGCGCTGTTGGAAGATACCGGAATGATGGTGGCCCGAGCAGTGAACTTCCAGTCATACAATACTTCATGATACCTAGATGTGATGACGTCCGTGCATCAATATTTGGTCGCGGGCATGCAGATAGGAGAGATTTCCTAGCACATCCTAGTAGAAGGGGATGTCCTCCCCACACCTTCCCAGTATACGGGGATACGTACGTAGCGATATCTGGTTTTGATCATTAAGAGTGGAAGAGTCTCTTGAAGGTATATATGTCTTATCCCGAGCCTCAAAGGGTTTACTTGGGGATATCATGGATCGATCCTCCACCAAAGACAAGATCTGTGTGAACAAAATCACCACCATCATACGCGGGCAGTACGAGCCTCCCACTTGTTATTGTTCCTCTCCTCCTTGCCATTTCTTATTCTGTCCTTTTTTTTTTTCGTTTCCTTGCCATTCTCCTCCCTCCCCCAACCCCCAACGTTCCTCAAGGGGCATATATCAACATCTTTAAATTCTTCATACTCCCTATACCAAGGTAAAGAAGGCTATCTAGGAAAAGAACTTACTCACCGCATCGCGTCTGGCTGTGCCCACTGATGTGTAGAAACTTCCAGCAAAATGAAACATCAAACACGGTCGGATGGTGTAGTTGGTTATCACGTCAGTCTAGCACACTGAAGGTCCCTAGTTCAAACCTGGGTTTGATCATGATGTTTGGAAAGTCATTCCGCAAACTTATGTTTTTTGAACAGGTCGTCCAAAGTGAAGTGCCCGTGATCGAATTGGTGTGGCCAAGCTCTCGCCCACCTCAAGACACACACACACACACATACAGTCGGCAAGATCAACAACTCACAAGGGGCAGAATCTAACATTCATCCGTGTTTTTCATGACCTTATATTAAGAATTCTTGCATCCAGAACAAAATATACGAACCAGTCATATGAGGTTGTACCTTCCTTTCCTTACCGTCCCCCCGTTCTCAACTCTTCCCTCTATCCTTCCACCCCCTCCTTGCCCGGCTTGCTTAACCTTCCTCGCCTTGCCAAAAAGCAAATTGAGCGACGCAAGGATCAGGCAAGGGGGAAAGAAGAGAAGAAAGTAGCAGAGAGAAAAATAAAATCTACAGGATAATATTTGGTATTTCCACCCGACCACCACTTTCTCCCTCGTCAAAAGTAGAACATCACAAGGTTAAGGTTAAAAGAAAGAGAGAAAAAAAAAAGAGGAAAAAAAGACCCCTTTCAGTTGGTTCATCCCGAGCCGGGCAACAGTGCAAAAGTCTCTGGCGTGGCTTCTAAAATAGGTATGTTTGCTCTCTGGCCAGTACTTTGTAGCTGACGTTGACGCTGATATGGGCCTATCTCCTCACGGGAGCAACACCGGCGACAGCCTCCATGGGTAGACCACCTGATTCGTGCTTGTTAGCCTTGAGACTGTGATGAAAGAGGAGAAGAACATACCAGGAATACCACCAAACGCGCCGGCGCCCTGGGCCTGAGCGGGGAATGCCGAGTTTTGATCGAATTGGCAGACAACAGCGCAGTTGCACTCGCCATTGGAACCAATAGTTCCGGTACCGCCAAAGACACCTGAAGCGAGTGGTGCGCCAGGGGCGGTGCCGACGGGGGCGGCGGCAACAGGGGCGTTGGCGGGAGGAACAGCACCGGCAGGAGGAGCGCCGACGGGAGCAGCCGGGGGACCGCCGACGATGGCGCTCTGGGCACCGTTGCCACGCTGCTGGATGGCGAGGCCTTGGAACATGGCGTGTGTCTTGTCGGTGGTGGGGTTGATGGAGAAGACCATGCCCTTGCCGCAGTGGTTGTTTTGGCGGCAGTAGAACCCTGAGACCGATTAGGGCTTGTGGACCAGAAACATTGAGCTTCAGAAAGACTTACAGAGAGGAGTGTCAACAGTCACCTGCATGGCAACCTGAGGAGGTGGGTTAACCGTGTTGTTGGGGTTCTGCTGGAAGCCCGAGTCCATCCCGCCGGCGAGGGGATCGCAAGGGGTCTCGAAAGCTGATTGCGTGACGGTGTGATTCTGACTCTGGAAGGTGAAAATGACGGTATCGCCAATGGCAGCATTGAGCTCCTGGGGGTTGAAAATAAGACCAACGGGGCCGCCGACGGTCACGCTGTGAGTAGCACCGCCTGCGCCCACGACGGGCGTTGCACCAGGGACATCTGTCGGGGAGGCCGCGACCTGACCGGGAACGTTGTTGACAGGCGGGGGGATGGCAGCGGGGACACCGGCGGGGACACCGGCGGGGACACCGGCCGCGATGGTGTTGGCAGCACCAACGACCGTTTGTGTGACCGTGACAGTAGTAGCCTGATTGATAACCGTAGTTGCCGCGCCGCCACCAACGTTAACCCAGAGGAAGTTGATGCCAGCCAGTCCCGAACCCGGTACCAAGCCGAACAGAGACTGTAGTTCCGCGATCTGGACAGCCGACGCCTGCACACCGTTGATCGAAGCTCCGAACCCAACGTTAGGTTCCCGTCGGACGGGGGCAACCCTATGAACCGACTTCGCAAGCGCCAGGTGGGCCGCGCCCAAAGACAAAGCCGTCGAGACCTTCATCTTGTCTATCTTTTTCTTTTTTTAAAACTCTAACAATTACCGAACCTCGTTCGTCGTGGGGAGATGATGCTGTAGATTTGTGTGGAGAAAACGTTCGTAAAGTTAAGGATCTGGATGCCTTGGCGAGTCCCTGCTCGTGAGAAGCGAAAGTTGTAGAGAGAAAAAAGAATGGATCAAGAAAATGAACGAACACACACACAGAGAGAAGGCAACAGTGAGAAAATGGAGATGAGAAGGGAAGGGGGAGAGGAAACAAGGCGCTTCTTGTGGAGGGCCAGGACACCGGTGCTTAAATGGGAGCATGAAGATCGCGGCCTGCATCCGAGCAAGCGGCGGTCTCAGCATCCCGGCACCCGCAGGGAAGACAAGGGAGAGGGGGGGTGGTCTCGAAACGGACTGGAGAGCTTCGCCGTGACACCGTGACAGCGACTCCTGCTCGGCGTCGACATGCCCGCTTGGGCAGCCACCCGCTGTGGAGCTACAGCAGTTGGGGCCCCAGCGAGAGATGAAAGCAGCCAGCGCCGTTTCCACGCGCTCGTGCCCAAAATGAACGACCGTGGGCGTGGGCGGCAGGGAAAACGTAGCCCAAGCCTTGGCCGTGACTTCAGCGAGGAGGCTCAGGAGAAGAGCTGTGACACAATCGTCTCAGATTTGTGTTTAGCATTCCGCCAAGCGAGGGAAAGGGTACAGGGTTCTCACCCCGCCAAAAATGTGCTGAGTGGGGCGTATAGCAACCCTCGTTTCACCCTCATTGGTCCCTGAGGACGCAGGTTGCAGTCGGTTCCTGAATCGTCGCGGCTTGGCATCGCAACGATCTCCTTGCGCCTGTGCGCTCATCTCGCTGGGAACAGGGACTCGAGCTCATTCGAATCGCGTTCGCCGTCGCATTCGCAGCGCCATTGTTAGCACCTAATACATTCGTGCTTGTCGAGAAGCCATCCGAATGCCTTGGTAACTCAAAGCCACGAGCTGTGACCCGCAGATGGCAAATTTACATGCTTCCATTCATTCGCCTGTGATGTTGGTGAGCCCCATGGCGACCCATGGAGCCCGAATGGCCCGCTGGTTTCGACGCCTTCGGCGGCCGCAAGAAACACCAGAAAACCTTATCTGGCTGGGATGGATCTCATCCCATAAACCCTGTCGTTATTCCTTGCGATTCCGAGCCGGGTGTCAAGATGGGCTGGAGTGCTATGTAATGCAAGGCCAGTGAGCTTTCTCCAGCCGGGACCATTTGATTCCTCTGTGAGGCTGGTGTATCCGTAGGTACACGTACTGCTACACATACAGGGTACGTACCAGAGTTATGCCAGTAGCCCCACCGTTACGTAGTGTATTTACCCGTTCCTCCGGGTCTTCAGCGTTCCAGAGAAAAGACCCCGATCCGGTGATGAGCCGCTCCATACTGAATGCGTTGTGAGGCGAACACAACACTCGCCCCTGGGTCTCCCTGTTTGGCGATAACTTTCCTCGAAAGAATGAACCGCCCTTCCAGATGTAGCTCTCATCGCGCTTATCACTGAGGCCGCCAACTCTTTGGAACCTCAGAAACAAATCTCACGTCTAGGGAACCTGTGAGCTCCAAGTTGCATGAAACGAATCAAAGCAGGACAGGGGGGCTGGAGCAGGTGGTGTTGGTGGAGGGTTTGGGGGCAAGGCTAAGAAATGCCTAGGCGCAGCCTCGAGGGGGTTCGAGGAGCACGCAAGCCGGGCATCGTCCTGATCCGGCACCCGGTTGGATGCATGGGCTACTGGTGTTGCGCGGCCGACTAGGGTTAGGGAGATCCCATGGTGGTGGGCGGAAACTTCAAAGACCGGATGACGGACGAGGCCTTCCGTTATCACGGGAGTGTTGCGACCACCGCGTACTGTGCTAGCAAGGTAGTGTAGTGTACAGAAAAGAAAGGGTTTAGATGTGAGGTTGACACATGCCATGCCGAAGCTCAGACAGGAAGAAGAACAGTCCGTGGTAAAATTGGTGTCTTGGAACGCAGTTCGTCGCAGGAGGTTGCTTTGACGTCGATCGTGTCTTGGCTCGCTCCTCCAAGCGAACCTCCCTCTTCATCAGCACAAGCCGCTGCTTAACACCAACTAACACCTCACCATAGACTGAGCGCATGTTGCTGTTAAGTAGTTGTCGAAGAAACAGACGCTCCTTCCTACGAATGCCGGCGCGGGACTTTCAATTGCCATGAATATGCACAAGGCTGATCATTCCAAGGCCGTTCATTGGGGCGGCTTGCCTGCCTGCTCAGCCTGCTGCTTGCCTTCATAAAGCCCTGTGTAGTATCCTACATGGAGCGGTCAGTCTCTCAATACACACGCAACCCTGTTGAGCTTAGAACCAAGCGTGGGGTAAAACAATACCTGCATAGTACCACGACATCAGAAGCTTCTTGAGATCCTCATCTTGTACTTGAAGGACTGTCATCAACATTACTACCCTTCGTGCCATGGACGATGGGATCTCACCGGAGCCGAGCAGCATCTGCGGAGCAATCACTGGGGCGGTTCCCCCATGAGCAACTTGTCGTTGACTGCCAATCTGTTCCGTCACCTACCAACCACTCCCATCAGTATGCTTTTCGGGATCTCAGGGTTGGACTGGGGGCTTGAGACAGGAGCAGGGAAAGGGGAATGTTTCATGCCAAGCTTTTATGATCGCCCAGGATTGGCACACCCGCGATGCGTCTGGACTCTGCATACTGTACAGGGCATTGACGGCGCGAAATTGATGAGGTAGGAAATGTAGGGTTGTTTGATCTACCTGCGTCCTCTTCGCCTCTTGGGAAGTCTCATTTCGGTTTTCCGTCTGCGTTTCGTCGCTCCTCTGGCGCCGCGGGCTGCCCCGCAGAGGCTGTTCTGTTTCAGCCTTGGCAGCGCCGCCTGCAGCTGGCCTTGAGACGAATGGTAAGCAGGGCGCATGGTGGAAAATCGGAGGGAAAGCCGTACACTTTCTCAGTATCCAGAATATCTTCAATGGTGCCTCCTTGGGTGTGGATGCTGTGGTATTTCTGCGACTAAAAGTGAGCTGAGTGGCCCTCAAGGGTTTGTGGGCGTCAGGAGAACCCCTCCTACCTCGTACTCCTTCAGGGCCTGGTTCCACGAATTTACCAACGCGGAATCGTCCCAGATCTCTTCGTGGGTTGGGTTGTTGTCGAGCTCCATTTCGGAGCCCTCGAATCTGGATTTGACGTTGGGTGTTTGAGGTGATTACAGGAGTGGTGAGTGAGGCGAAGAGGAAATTTGGTTTGGTGCAAAAGGATGCCAATGTTTGCACACATGGGTGTTTGTTCCAGCACCATGCCTTAAAAGCCACTGGAAAACAGCCAACACACGATTGTCTCTGAGGACGACCAAGTCCGGGGAGGCCATTCTTCCCTACTGGAGCCGCTGTTCAGTGCAAACAATCAAAGGGATTTGTTGTTTAATGATTTATTCTACATACTCAGCTGGCGGAAGGGGCGACTCCATCACAGTTTAATCAGGTCATCAATCTTTCCACCTCTACTCCCAGCCCCCGACGAGGCGATGAGGAACATGGCTCATTGACGGCTCGAGCTCCAGGGTCAACAGCACAAAGTCCAGAATTCGGTAGCCGAACTTTACTCTAAACAATAACACGAGATGACACTGTCGCGTTTTTTACATTTTCACTATGACATTCCACTGTTTTTGGCAGTCCCTGGCTGGCGAGGACGGAACTGCCCAGTCGAGTTACAGACCTCACCGTCCCAGTTGGCGCATCAAACCTGCCGGCCGCTGTGGAGGTGATACGGTGGGGATTGATTACCCCTCCATGCACCGCAGTCGGAGCTACCCAGTGATACTGCATCCGCACCCCGCCCTCTAAATCTATCAAGTTCTCATTGCCGCCCAAGTCTCTGGTCCTCTAGCAAACCAGCACCGGGCCACCCTGTTCAGAGTGGGATGATGGCGTGAGTGGTGGCTTCTGGCTTACTTGATCCTCTTTGAATGGATGCTGACACCCGTTTCGGCAGGACTACCCAGGTTAGTTAAACTCGTCCAGGATATCTAGTACATCTAGTGGCCATGTTTACACCCACTAAATAGGACCATTTCGTCGGCATCGATGTTGGAACGGGCTCCGCCCGGGCATGCATCATCGACTCGAATGGTGACATCAAAGCCCTTGCTGTCCAAGACATTCAGCTTTGGCAGCCGGAGACACATGGCCACTACGTACGCTACTCGTACCATACTATTCTGGCAGTCACTCACGCGCACAATCTAGGAGCAATCTACCACGGATATCTGGGAAAGTGTCTGCATCTGCGTGAAGAAGGCCATCTCCGAAGCCAACGTCGACGTGACGACAATCAAAGGCATTGGCTTCGATGCTACATGTTCCCTCGCCGTCTTCACCCACGATACCGATGAGCCGGTGCCTGTTACCGGCCCGGACTTTGCCAACGATGGGAATGACCGCAACGTCATCTTGTGGCTTGACCATCGTCCGCTTACCGAAACAGAGCTGATCAACAGGACCAACCACAACCTCCTGCGTTATGTGGGTGGCACCATGAACGTCGAGATGGAGATGCCCAAGGTGTTATGGCTGAAGAATAACATGCCGCCAGAGATCTTCGATCGTTGCAAATTCTATGACTTGGCCGATGCCCTGACCCACATTGCGACCGGGAACGAGACAAGAAGCTTCTGCAGCACCGTGTGCAAGCAGGGCTATGTCCCAGTCGGCATCGATGGCAGTGTCAAGGGGTGGCAAGATGATTTTTACCGCACCATCGGCCTCGAAGATTTGATCAAGGACAACTACAAGAGAATCGGAGGGGTTAATGGGGTGGTGAGCCCTTTATTTGGAGCCGTTCTTGACGGTGGTGTACGGTGCTAACTTGGCTCAGAACGGCCAGTATCTCAGCGCCGGAGAGATGGTAGGTGGCTTGTCAGAAAAGGCTGGTCGAGATCTCGGCCTTCCGGCCGGAATTGCCATCGGCAGTGGGGTTATCGATGCATACGCAGGTTGGATTGGAACAGTCGGTGCCAAGGCTCAACTGGGTCAAACCCGACATGAGGAGACGGCTCCTGCGAACGACGTGTCCCAGGCCTTCACGCGACTTGCTGCAGTTGCTGGAACCTCAACCTGCCACCTTGCCATGTCAAAGGAACCCGTATTTGTCCCTGGTGTTTGGGGTCCATACAGAGACGTGCTGATTCCCGGATACTGGGTGGCCGAGGGCGGCCAGTCAGCAACAGGGGAGCTCATGAAGCATATACTGGAAACGCACCCGGCCTACCAGGACACACTCAACGAGGCCAAAACCAGGGGCAAGAACATCTATGATTTCCTCAACGGCCATCTCAGAACCCTCGCAGAGAAGGTAAATTCGCCCTCTATCTCGTATCTGGGTCGTCATTTCTTCTTTTACGGCGACCTGTGGGGCAATCGATCTCCGGTCGCTGATCCAAACATGCGAGGTGCTGTCGTTGGCCTGAGCAGCGACAAAAGCAGGGACGACATGGCAGTCCTGTACTACTCGGCCATGGAGTTCATTGCCTTGCAGACAAGACAGATCATCGAGACGATGAACAAAGCGGGGCACTCCATCTCGAGCATCTTCATGTCGGGCAGCCAGTGCCAGAATGAGATCCTCATGGACGTCATCGCAACTGCGTGTGATATGCCAGTGTTGATTCCTCGCTACATTAATGCCGCTGTTGTGCACGGAGCGGCGATGCTGGGAGCCAAAGCTGCGAGTGCTGGCGAGGATGGGTCGACTGAACCGCTGTGGAGCATCATGGATCGCATGAGTAAGCCTGGAAGCGTTGTCTGGCCTAGAGGCGATACTCCTGAGAAGAAGCTTTTAGAAGCCAAATATGAGGTGTTCCTGGATCAATGTCGGGCCCAACAGGAATACAGAAAGCGCATCGACAAAGCGCTAGAAGGGACAGCTTGGAAAGCACGCTGAGAACATGCCCGGTGGGTATTCTTATCGATAGCTAGCAACCTGCATGGTAAACAACATTGATTGGCGGAGGAACGATTGATCAAGGCACTGGTACCTGGCGCCACACTTCTAATGTAAAGAGGATTAGGTATCGGTACTTGACTGCTGCCCCACTGTGCCTGCCAGGTGCTGAACGGAGCAAGCAACTCCAAAACGCAGCTCCAAAATTGCTATTTTACGAGGCGCAAAAAATCGCAGCGGGCTGAGAACGCGTCGCCGAGCGCGTTGCATTCCACGAGACAACAAAACTCGCGTATTCTTGCAGCCTAAGTATGTCTTTATTTGGTAACTTCAACAAAGGCACGCCCGCCGCGCCAAGTACGGGGGGTTCGCTTTTTGGAAACCAGCAAGCAGCAACACCCGCAAATCCGACAGTGGGTAATTCGCTCTTCGGCCAGTCCCAGAGCCAGGCATCAACCGTTGTTGGCGGCAGTACATCGCTGTTTGGTCAACAGCCCGCAATCTCCTCAACCGCCGCGACGACGAACGCCACACCTCAGCAAGGCGGGCTTCGCTCATTGCTCGGTGGTCTGCCGCGCCCCTCGGTATTCTCGAACACCAACACCCAGAACATGGCTCAACAAGCCGCACCCGGCCCGAACCTCGCCCCTGGCCTCGGCGCTAGTGTCCTCGGTGTATCTACGACTACCAACCCGGCAGTTAATGCATCTCAAGGGCAAGCATCGGTCGCATATTTCGACAGCCTCCTCGCCAAGAACAAGAAACAGGCTGAGGGCGAGACAGCACTGGGCGAGCTCCCCAGCCTTCAGCTGGGACTTGGTGACCTGCGACAGCGGCTGAAGCAGCTTGGCCCGCGCACCGGCGGTGATGGAGCGGCCCAGGCCGGCACGGCGCACTCGTTCCTTGCTGCTTCGGGCGTGGATCCTGGCGCAGCCGTTAAGGACTTGCGGTCTTTCGGCCTTCAGACACGCGAGCGAGGTATTGGCGCAACGGCTGGTCCAGCAGAGCTCGACGTTGATGCGTACCTTTCCTCTCTCCAGACCAAAACGACGTTGAGCATGATCTCGGACGGTTTGGAACGATCGGTCCGCGACTTTGACAATTTTATGGAGGACAACGTTACAATGGAGTGGGATGCCCAGCGGAAGCGAATCTATGAGCACTTTGGCATCAAACCCAGAGAGCCCGACACGGGAGGAGTAGGGACAGGACGCGCCGGCACACCAGCAAGAGATGCTCAGGGAGGTACCGGCGGTTTCGGTCGTTCGCGGCGCAAGGGCGCCAGCCAGGCCACCGGTGAGAGGGCAGCTCATCGAGAGAGCCTGCTAGGGCGATCTATACAACGTTCTATCATTGGCACTCCTAGCCGGATCGGTTCGCACCCGGCTGAGTTCGCCGATGTTGAGGTGCGCAAGGATAGCACAGGAGTCAACGCGAATCCATCAGACCGCTTTCTCCGGGAAAAGCAAGCGAAACTGGCTGAGAAGATTCAAAATCTCAACTTGGCCCGCCTGCGTACACAGCCGTTTTATATTTTCGACGAGCTGAAATCGGTAGAGCTAACGACAGGTGACAAACATGTCCAAGAGATACTGTACGCCTACGAGGCCATGATGGAGGTTGTAGGCGAGATGCCAGATCAAGAGCCACCCCGCGAGCGACAGTTTTCTAGCTTATATCTGGATCAGGTCCCTCATTCGCAGAACTCAATCGCGATGCGCACCAGAATCCTAAGGGCCATCCGCAGCTACCTCGAGAAGAAGTTCTACTCTGAAGTCGAGAGTCTGATCGCTAAGTATCCGCAAGATGCAAACTTAGGGGGGCGGCCTGATGTGGTGAGCAAAATCAAGGCGTATGTTCGGCTCAAGATCGCCCGCAAGACGTTGGTGGTGTCTGACTTGCAGGTCGCTAATGGCGAATACGTCTGGGCGATTCTCTTCTTCCTCCTCCGGGCCGGTTATGTGAATGAGGCCGCGCAATACGTCAACGTCAACGAACACCAGTTCCGCAGCATTGATCGGGCTTTCCTGGGGTACATCAACAGCTACGCAGCGAGCGAGGATCGTCGACTCAGACGGCAGATGCAGGACCGCTGCGCTAACGAATATAACCAACGAATCCGCAACGCGCCTGAGGGCTCCATCGACCCCTTCCGGATGGCATGCTACAAGATCATCGGGCGCTGCGACTTGGCCAACCGAGTCCTCGACGACAGACTCGGCGGAAATGTCACAGATTGGATTTGGCTGCAGTTTGCGCTGGCGCGTGAATCGGACCGGACGACGGAGCTAGCAGGCGAGTCATTTGGACTCGCTGAGCTGCAAACCACGGTGCGTGATATAGGAGCCAAGCACTTCCCGAAAACACCGGCCGAGAACGCCAACGGCAACACGTTTGGCATGTTCTTCTTTCTGCAATTGATCTCCGGCATGTACGAGCATGCCATACACTACCTCTATCAGTTCTCGTATGTTGACGCGGTTCACTTTGCCATTGCTTTGAGCTATTATGGCCTTCTTCGGCCGGCTGATGTGTCGGCCCCTGAGAATGAGCTTTTGTCGCTGAGCGTCCGAGACACGGCACGCATCAATTTTGGACGCATGCTTGGCTACTACACGATGGATTTCCGGGCGGCCAACGCGGCGGCAGCTGTGGACTATTTAGTGCTCATATGTCTCAACGCCGACGAGACGCCGGCGGGACAACAACAGGCGCAGCTTTGCTACGACTCATTGCGCGGTCTGGTTCTCGATACGAAGGAGTTCAGCAAGCTCATTGGCGACGTTCGACCAGACGGACACCGTATCAGGGGCTTGATCGAGGAGCGTGGGCCATTGATTGCGCTTAACCAAGAACACGACTTCATTCGAGCTATCACGATGCAGGCGGCCAGCTCTGCCGAGGGAGGCGGGCGCATTACGGATGCCGTGCTGCTGTACCATCTGGCGGGCGACTACGACACCGTGGTGTCGATTGTCAGCCGGACGCTGAGCGAGGCCATCTCCTACGAAATTGGCGAAGATCCAATGCGGCTGCAGCCTGTCAAGCCGCGCGTCGAGGGTCGCGAGGCTGCCACACAGCCGGGTTCGAGCTTGAGCCTGGTGGCAATTGATGATCCGGTGGAGCTTGCGCGAACGATGATGAACATGTACGAGCAGGATCACATGTTCTGGCAAAACATCCGCGACCAGAATCGGATCGCTTGCTCGGTTTTGCTTCAGATCAGTGCCATCAAGGAGTTGGTGGGAGCTGGACATTGGGCACAGAGTCTGGATGTACGTTTGTCTTGTCTGGGTGGAGTTGCAATAGCTAACAAGATGTTTACAGGAAATCAAAAAGCTCGAGATTCTGCCGCTGGGGGCAAACGGCAACCAGAATATAATCCGGCAGTATGCGTCGCGGTTCATGAGCCTGGCACAGCCCGTGGCTATCAACGTTCCGCACCTAATTATGTGGACGATTATCTGCTGCACCAAGCAGCGTGAGCGGTTGATGACGCAACAGTTCAGTGGCAACGAGTCGACGGCCAAAATGGTCATGGACAATCTCAAGCAGATGAGCATAGACTTGACGGCGTACACCAGCCAACTCAAGTACCGTCTCCCGCCACATATCCACGAAGCGCTGGCGAGAGCGGCGGCGGATTGATTTGGAGGAGAGTGGGATTGCAGAGGACATGGTGCGGTTATTCGCTATACCAATGTTTGAAACAGCTTTTATTTTGCAATGGGGTAGTGTAGAATCGATCAGATACCTGGGGTGCTCGTTTTGGATCTGTGGAGTTGTTGGTGTACTTCGTGCTGCGTAGCAAGTTGGCGTGTCGGAATGAGACCAGGTTAGACCAGTGCCAAGCCATGCAAGGATCCACGATGCTGTGGGGCAATGACTCGAAAAACAGCAGGGCACCAAGCAGGCACACCGTGACGACGATTCATTCTGATCCAGACGACAGGCTGGATGGCCCAAATGGCGGAACACGCCGAATCCCGTCGGACCCGTGTTACTTAATTTTGGCGTGTCACATCGGCGGATCCTTCTTGTATCTCTCTGACCAGATCAGGAAATAAAAAGACCCCAGTGGGCGGGACCATGGCTCCTTCGCCGTCAGCGGGGAAGGACAACAACTCCGCCGCTCCCGCTTTCGGTCCTGCGCCCACACACACCCGTAGAGCGAGAGACAGCGGAGAGGGTGGGGATTTTGCCGCTCCTTCCCGCCCGGTGACCGGAGATGGGACCGGAGATGGAACCGGAGCCGGAACCGGAGCCGGAGCCGGAGCCGGAGATGGACATGAATCCCGGGATGACGGCGGAGCCAAAAAGCGAAAGACAGGGGCGAAACGGGGAATTGCTGACCTGACGCCGGCCCAGTTGGCGAGGAAGCGAGCCAACGGTTAGTTTTTATGCTTTTTGGTCTTGTCCCTCTGTTTTTTTTTCCCTGGGAAGGGGAGCTGACTAAAGAGGGTGGGGCATGTGTGTGGAAAACAGATCGAGAAGCACAACGGGCAATTCGAGAGCGTCAGAGGTTACGGAATGAACAGTATGAGCAGGAGATTGCGCAGCTCAAGGCCCAGAATCCGTACCAAGAATTGCAGGCGGCGCTCAGGCACTCGGCGGTCTTACAGGATGAGGTGGATGAGTTGAAGAGGGCTATGGCGTCAGTTGCAGGGATTATTGGGCCGCTTTTGGGCAATCGGACACTGGTGGTCGGGGGACCGCAGGAAGGACAACATCCCGAACAGCAGCCGGGGCAGCACCCAGGACCAGGGCCGGGATTGGTACGAGGTTCGGGCATGAAGAATCTCGGGTCAGCTTCGACGAGCAGTGTTGCTTCTCCCGGTTCGGTTGGGACGTTTGGGAAGTGGGCGCCTTCTCCGACGGCTGCGTCAGGTCCTTCTCAGCACATGGACTCTTATGGGACAGTTCTTCATCATCATCGCCACCAACATCACCACGTCGACGCAAACCCGGATCGACTTGGCCTCGGCTTCGTCCTCGACCCAGTCCAACTCCACAAAATCCCCAAAATCCAAGAGGGCATCAACGGCGCCCAGGACTCCCCTCGTTACTGCCACGTCCGCATGAAGCATGACTGGACCGCCGCGGCCGCCGCCGTGCCAGGCATATCATCAACGCCTCCACCACACACAACCACCCCTCTAGCCGCAACCCCACCCCCCCCCCCACCCCCCCCCCCCCCCCACCCATCCCCCCCCCCCCCCCCACCCCC
>Ga0247765_1000748_pt1 | contig 21893 bp, 15 predicted proteins | sample UWRJL106311C6_FD_179949 | JGI IMG/M metagenome (GOLD analysis project Ga0247765, IMG submission 179949) | Plant litter microbial communities from Arlington Agricultural Research Station in Wisconsin, United States - UWRJ-L106-311C-6 | ecosystem: Environmental > Terrestrial > Plant litter >... | reverse complement strand
CACGTCCCGTCTCAACCCCCCCCCCCCCCGAAACAAATCACCTGGTAGGAGGAGCGTGTGTTCGGCCGCAACAGCTGACCAAAAAAAACCGCAGGCTACGTTCTCTACATTTGGAACCAAGTCATGGGCTGGACCCACCAGGAGATCCAGGTCTTCATCGCCCGTAAGTTGTCGGAAATTGCCTCAGAACCGTCACGGTGCTAACCGGGGGGGAAAAAGATCTCCGCAGACAGCTGCGCGACCGCAAGAACCACATTTACTTCCGGATCAGAGACGTCGTAGCACGCAAGCCCGTGTGAAAGTGAAAAAGGACAATCATTTCTCCTTTCGTCAACTTGCTTCACCATTTGATGATGATGCGTGTCTGATGTCTGAGGCAGCTGCGGCTGGTGTCTCGTCGCGTGGTGAGACAGGAGATTCCAAAATAGGTAGTGTCGGATTGAGAGAACGATAATATGATCCCGGTCGAAATGGTTGCAGCAGCAGGAGAGGAGGCGGGCAAAAGTGTATCAGACGAGGGAGAGAGGCCCGAGTCGAAGCATCAGCCAGGGTCGGGGTTTGTCTGGTGACGGATGATGACATGGCGCGGTAGCTCAATGCCAGCCAGCTAGGGAGGGAGAAGGAGAACAGAATCGGAAACGAAAAGACCCTCCCGTTCGGTGCGAACCTCTCTCTGCGTGGTCCTGCGTGGTCTTTCCCCCTGCCAAGGGGAGGAAGCTTTGCAAAGCTTTGTAACCGTGGGCCGCTTGGCATTGTTTGAGGAGGCGGAGGCAAAGCACGGGCCAGAGGTTAGGTAGGTAGGTGAGAAATGGCCGTCTTCATTTCTCTCTCGTCGAGGTTTAAAAAAAAATGGTGCCATCTGTCCCGAGAGATTGGGGAGGGGGAAGGGGGACCTTTGTATCTGAAATGAAAGATGGGTTGATGCGGGCAGCGATAGTCTGCTGATGTTTGGCTCCATAGAAGCATTCTGCCGCAGCGAACAAGCCATTTCCTGTCAAAATGGTTCGATTTTGGGAATCAGGTGGCGTGTTCTTCGGGCGAACATGATCAGACTGGATGGGTGGGAAGCATGTGTGTGGGCATGGGATTTTGGTCGCCAACATGGGAAAGTGTGAGGGAGAGCTGATGGGAAACAGGAGAATTAGCAGGGCAGATGAGACGACAGGCTGTCCCTGAAAGGAACGCTGGGCGGCGCTAGTGCATCACCAGGCCCACAAGACTGCGCAGGCGATGTTTCCAGAGGCATGCACGGGCCAGGATGTGGCACCTGTCATGGTTGGCACTGACGGCCGGCCCCTGTGCGGATGATGTTGCAGGCCTCGGCTCTTGCACCAACCGTCTCAAGTCTGGGGGCTCGCTACACCACAAAACAGCGTCTGGGCCGCGACAAGCTTTTCTACAGCCAATAGCAGGAGGCTCGGCGTGTAAGATCGCCATGGTTGTGGGAAAGCAGCGCCTTCAGATTCGATGGCGCCCTGCTTTTCCGCGATCCGCATCTTCATGCTGCGATCCGCCGATGATGGCCTGCTGAATGGGTCGGCGCCCCAAAACCTTATCGTTGGCTCTTTTCCCTCCCCGTTCTCTTCTCCCACGTCCCTCCCACCTTTCCCATTCTCTCTCCACTCCTTTGGGAATCTTGTTTCTGGGAGTTTCTTTCTCTCTCCATCTCTCATGTTTGCTTGTTGAGGATCGCTGGTCGCTGGTCGCTGGTCGAATTTACTTTCGCTTCGTATTCGACTTGTTAATTATCGTAACCTTTCAACGTCGTTCTTTTGCGCGTTCGCTTTCTTCTCGCTCTCGCTGGTCGAACCTCCCTTTTTCTTCCGCCGGGTTTAGCCACCGACAAGTACTCCGACATCATCTCCACAACCACCCCCTTCGCAACCGTCATACCCCATACACACGAGTCAAGATGGGCCAGAATCTCTCGGGACCGGATCTGTTCGCTGATCCCAAGCGGGCCAAGATTGCGTTGGCGCCCTTTGACCGATACTCTGACATGGTCCTTGCTGTCATCTGGGGTCTTTCGTTTTATGGCGTCGGCATGATCTTCTGCGCCTGCCAGCTCCTCAGTCGCTGGTCTGGCAAACATGGAGAACGAGGGGCCAACTTTTTTTCAGTACTCGCAGCCTTTATATTATCAGTCGGGTGGCCGGTCATTTTGTTATACCTGGCACGAAACGGGTAGTTGCAGAGGACGAAGGGTATCCACATGGAAGGACAATAGGAGGACATGGGAGGACAACAGGACAAACACGACATACCGCCATCAGCTCCGGTCTGTCACTAGGTCCGGAGGGTCAGCTTGGGCCTTTATGAGCATGCGGCGCTAGTCAGAATGCTGTCGACCGAACGGATGGGCAGCATGTCTGGACTGGCTGGCAATCGTCACCTGATGGCTTGCCACGATTGGGTTCAGGAGGGAGGGTTGGCAGGATCTCTGGCGAAAGCCAGACATCATTTGTTGCCATCAGGGACGGGCCTGAAGGGACTTGCTAGACGGGGGACGCATTTTGAATGAACTCATTTGGATTGGGGAGACTTTCACTGATCATATATATAATACACGGATACCTGCCTAAGAGTACTCGTCATGCACTCTTAGCACTCAATACACCGGTTTCTTTCTTACCAACTCCTGAAAAAGTGTTGGCGCGGTATTTTACGTTGACGGCGGCTTAGGGTTAACCTGCCCAGATCTCTCTCTTTTTTTTCTCTTCTCGGGCTTGATGAGGGAAACCTGATGCTTGGATGTGGAAATTTGAGGTGTTGATGAAAAGTTTGGGGCCTTGATTGTTCAAACCAGGCTCTTAAAAGTCTAACAAGACTCGCCGCAAATGGTTTCCAGTTGTTCCAATAGGTATCAATACCCACCAACTTCCGCGCTCCCAATCTTTCCGGGGTTGGATTGTATACTCGAGCTTGGTTATCCTGGTTATTTGCAGTGGAGTGTTCGTGGACAGGGTTGTATTCAAAGAATGGACTCAAAGTTCGTCAACGTTGTTCTCCTTTTCTAAACAAACGAATTCTAACTTGGGAAGACATACTCAAATACTTTACAGCAACCATGCAGCGGACCTGATCGCCAACGTTTCAGTCTCCGAGATAAACCGCCGAGGAGCCGCAACATCGCACTCGAAATCTAAAATTCACCATTGGCCAATCAATTCAGCATGCTGGTCACATTGTGGTGAATACTCCGTAACCTTACATCATTGAATCTATTTCGGATCTGCCCGGGCGCTTAACAGTTCGCTCGACGCGTGACAATTCGAGACGGGCCCCTGAACTCTGGGGGAAGAAAGTGGAGCATGTTTCGTTTCCTGCAGCTGCTGGGACAGCCAATCAAAGGCTTCAGACGTGATCCCAAAATAGCCTGAAACGAAACACTGGCAGCCCACCCCGCTTTCTGTCCCCAGAGAAACGTCCCCGCAGACTGCCATCACAGAAGGCAATCTGAGCCCAGATCTGGTCCTTTTGGAGGAGATGGGGCCTTGCAATTGGTCAATCCTCCCCCCAGACCCTCTCCCAAGATGGCATCGCGGCCGTGAAGCGAGAGACCGACGGGTCTTTTTGTTTCTGGTGAGCTGATGTCATCTTTTTCTTACCAGGGTTAAGGGCCATTTCCTATTCTGTCTGTTTGTCTGTCCAGTCTCGAGCCAGCAAAAAGAGGTCTCTCAAAAAGGTTTTACCGCCCACCCCCTCAGTCCAGTCCCTGGTCCCCCACCCCCGCCACGCCTTTTTTTTCCCCTCCCCGGGCCCCCAATGTTCTGCGTACCACCTCAGCTGCAGGTGTTCCAGTCTTAATATAGCAAAAAATCCAAGATTAACTGCCGCGGTCGGTGATGGCAGATGGGCCTCCCGCAGCAATCTTCCCGCCCCCCCTATCCTAACTACCCGGCTCACCATCTCCTTTTCTTCCTAGCGCGGAGAGAGAGTCTTTTCCCATCACTGTGGCTCGCTCCAGTCTTCCCACTTCAAACACATAAATACAACCTGTAACCCGTCTCAAGTTTTTGCCCACTTAATCTCAAGTGTGTGTGTGTGTGTTCAACCAAGTTCCATTACCGGGTTTTTGTTCTTGTAAACCACCCTTGCGTTTACTTTGCCAAACTACCTACCACCCCGCCAAGATGCGCAACCTTACCACGGCCGATGTGGCCTTTTTGCTGTGCACCTCCCAACAAGCCGGCCCGGGGTCCCAACTGCAGCTCAGTGTTGAAACGACATATGGGCTGGTTGTCGACCTCTGTGCAGATGGGTCCATAACAGCGCGACTTAGCGACCAATACCAGAAACCGCATCTCTACGCGGACGCAGACGAGGACGACGAATACTACTTTGACGAAGACCCGATCACCCCCATCCAGACGTCCTTGTCTCCCGTCGTCTTCCCCCGGCCCCGCGCCCTCTTTCCTCCAGCTATTATTCACAGCCAGAACCTCGCCGTCCCAGTCGGTCCGGGCGGCACCAGCATTGATGAGATTCTCTGCACGCCCATCTCACCGACCCCCAGCGCAAACCTGCTCCGCGCAGCGCTATTAGGGCAGCCCAACTCTGCATGCACGACAAAACCTTTACATGTGCCTTTTCATCAGTATCGACATCAACCGCAACCTCAACCTCAACATCGACAAAATCCACCACAACTCCAACTACAAATCCCCATGCAAAAACAAACCCTCCCCCCCATTGCCGTCGCCGCGAAACCAGAGAGTAATAATAACCTCCCGCGCCATAAATACCGGATCCAACCCGATTGGCATGAGCCGGCGCCTTCGTATGTCTGGGAGGAAACCACTTCTCCTGTCTCCACTTCAACACCTACCACCACTACCGTCTCTTCCTCTCAACGAGAACAGAGTCAGGGACACGGTCAGGGACAAGGAGAGGATCTCTTCCTCGATCTAACCGACCTCCTTTCTGAAGCCGAAGCCTCAGAACATCCCGTCCCGGAACAGGACCTCGAAACCCGTTACGGACCAGAATGGTACGACGCATACCTCGACTGGGCAGAAAGGTTAGAAGAGGCGTTACATAAATCGGGGAATCGCGATTGGGGGTATCGATTCCGTAATCCCTTTTCGGATGAGGGTGTGCGCACGCTCTGGATGGTGGAAGGGTTACTGCTAGCAGTCTGGCTGAGCTTACAGGATGATGTGGGCAGGGTGGCCTATGTTCCGGGAGAAGAGGAGTTTGTTTTGCAAGGAGGGGAGTTGGCTGGGGTGTTGAAGAAGTTGGTGGCGAGGTAGACTTCAATTTTCTGTCTACTTACTAGTCTGGTCTGGGCATGGGCTGGTTGAGCCCGACTGGGTCTAACTAACTGGGATGTAACTATAACGGACTTGACATGGGATTTGTACATAGGTATGGGACATATCGGCACATGATTCATGCATGACTGGATCTAGAATAGGACAGGGCAGGACAGGACTAGGTACCTATACATACAATTTTGCCTTGCTATATGGGCAAATCTAAAGATGACCTGTTTACTTCTAAAGTGGTCATGCCATGTCTTCATCTTCACGCATCCTTAGCAAGAATCCCACCCGAGACTCTATCCCAAACATCAATTCTCCAGAGGAAACCAAACAAAATGGAGTTGACCCTGGACCGAAAAGTGGTGGTGCGCGAAGCCGTAGCATAGGTACCTAGGTAGTGAATACAGCACTCGCTCGCAGATAACAAAGCCAGAACGGGATCGAAACGGCAATATCCGCGCGGAGCTACCTCAACGGGGAATGCTCCCCGCAGCTTCAATTTTATTCCTTTCATTCCATGTCATGTCATTGGACACTAAACCCGACAGGCTGGACCGTCTGGACCGTCTGGACCGGAAAGACCCGCTCCCTCGAGCATTTTCTTTGACCAATCTCTGGGCTGTGGTATGTCATGTCATGTCATCCAGACCCAACCCAACTCAACCTAACCCCGACATGGCATAGGTACCTCCCTTTCAGTTCCATGTTCCCAACATGGTGGGGAACTTGACCCCTCACTCAACCTCCATCATTTTTGCGGGACACGATCCATCATCACCATCACCATCATTATCACCATCCCTACCACGACTCAAAAATGTCTTCTTCAGATAAAATCACAAAAGGCAGCTGCCACTGCCGCTCAGTCCAATACCGCTACCTCGATAGCCCACCCACGACTGCGCTGTGCCACTGCAGTGTCTGCAAACAGCTAAGCGGATCCCTGTTTGCGCTGCACTACCCGATTCATCCTGATAAATTCTCCATTACGGAGGGGGAGCCTAAACTCCAGTGCGTTTTTTTATTCTCTCTCTCTTTTTTTTTCTTCTTTGTTTTTCCCTTTCTTTTCTTCCTTCCCTCCCTTCTCCCCTTCAAAGTTTCGCTTTTAGTATTAAGACTCCATAAACCTTGAGAATAGGCAATTAAATGCTAACTAACTAAAGCAACTTCACCCATCCCGTTGGCATGGCCATCGAAGCAGCCTTTTGCGGCAAATGTGGGACTTGGCTGTACAAACGTGTTGATGCCGATCCCTTCCGGCACTGGTATCTTGTTCAGGCTGGAACCACCGAACTAGAACCTGGGCAGGAGGCCAAGGGACTCTGGGTTGAGGCTCCAAAGATCGAGCTTTGGGTATCGCATCGAGCGCCGTGGCTTGCTCCTGTCGCGGGTGCAGAGCAGAAACCCGAGTTCTAGTCTAGTCCAATTTCAAGAGGAAGAATGTTGTGCATTAGGATACATGTAGGAATCGTAAAATCATCGTAGGAACGAAAGCCACGCTTGCTTTTCCTCAAGCCAAAACACCTTGATGCTGCCCATAGGTACACGTGTGCTTCACCCCTCTATTCCAGACCCCTGAATCTCCGATTGAACTCCTCCACTGCCACCGCTACCATCTTGTATATGAACGTCCTGCCGCTCTCTTGGCCAATGGGTATAAATGGCCCGTTAGTCCCACCCCTCAGCGTCAAACTCAGGCCGGTTCTTTCCTTAGCGATGGTCTGAACGTCTTTGAGTGGCACGTCCCATTCCGTCTGCAGACGCCGACTCCTAATAAGCAGAATGCGCGCATATGTTACCATGACCACCATATCTTCAGTTGGCAATTCCAAATGTGCAATGTACTGCTCGTCGAAGTACTTGCCATTGTCCACCTGCTTCAGCCACGATTGCCCAAGAGCTTCGCGCTGGGAATACGGTCGTACAATGCCATCCCCGGCAATGTAGCGAGGTAGTCGCACTCGGTCCAATTCAGTCCCGTCAAAGACGGTCGTCGTGTTTCGCACACCTTCGCTGACATTGGACGCAAAGTCTAGCACGCCGATGGCTGGCTTGGTTGCTAGCCCGACTACACCTTTGCCAATGCCCTTAAAGAAGCCAAGGGCGCCCTCTTGTTCGGCCCCCTCGAGCGGCTTCCGAGCCAGACCTCCGACGCCCGAAGCCACCGATGTGAACAGACTGTTAGCACCTGCTGTTACTCCAAAGAGGGCATGTTTTGGCCGGTTGCGGGCCCGCGTAATCCGTCTCCGGTCTTGGAACTGCTTGTCCATCGTCGCCGCTGCCAGGCCCTTGGCAAAGCTCCCCGTCACCTTGGAGAACGAGTCAGTGAAGCCGTACACTGACTTCTTGAAGAACGAGCCTGCTCCACGGGCAAGCCCAATGCCAAAGTCTTCGGGCTTGTCAGACATGATGAGACCCTGGTACGGCTCGTAAAAGATATCGGCAAATCCAGAACTGATGTTATTGAAGAGACCGACAGGGTTGCCCAGGAAGTCGGCGCTGCCTAGGATCTTGTGGATCTGGTACAATGCCTCCTGGCTGTAGTGATTCGAAATGTTTTGTATCAGCACCGGAATCGAGACACGCACGTTCTCCAACATCAGCGCATTGAAGCGGACAGGTGCATCATTGATGTTCCCCAGTGCCATGGTCATGACGTTGAAGAAGAACATGACTGGGTTCCGCGATGATGTCTTGTCCTCGACATTGACACGTTCTGTCCTGACAAATGACAGGTCAAGCTGCATCGGCTGGATGTTCAACACTTCGAAGTAGATGTCCCTACCAGCTTGCTGCTGCTTTGGAGCTGGTATGTCAATGTTGTCATCACAAAGCCTGTCCTCCTCGTCGGATGCTGACCACGCGGCCCCCGGAACCTTGGAGAAATCCAGGACAGCGTAGATAAAATCCTCATCCAGCTCAACCGTCATTTCTTGGAGCAACACCGTCGCGTACTTGATATACTCCACTCCATACGAGTCGTCCTTTACACGAGTAACCATGGCGTGTAACGACGGGTGTGCCTCAATCTCTTGCGCTCGCTTCGGGACCACACTGGGGTAGAGAATCATGGGAAAGATGCCGCCGTAGAGCTGATTGTCTATCTGTATCCACTTGACGGCGAGACTGACCGTCTGGTAGAGCGGCGAGTCGCTGTATCTCAGCTGTACATCGCGGAATGTGAGGTAGGCTAGCTCCTTCAGCTGTGCATTGATCAGCGAGACGCCGATGCCTGCAAGTCGCAGCTGGGCGCGGAAAGTCGTGCCGGTGTCGAGCTCCTTGGCTTCGAAGATGTCACGCGTGCTGGTAGATCCTGCGTTAGACCTTTGACGATACAGACTCTTTGAAGCCTTGAAGTTGGAAAGGATGAGTGTCTGCGTGGGGCCATCGGCCGTGACGTTGATGTCGATAATCTTGGATTGCCCGCTGGCGGCAATAAACTTCATGGGCATCAAGTTACCGATCTCAGCCAGCTTGACATGGCGCTCCTTTCCGTGCACACTAATGCACATCTCCTTGTGTTTGGCAGCCGGAAAGTCCCAGGCGTATGGCATGATGCTGCGCGGCGGGAGACGGTACTTAACCGCCCTCCAGCCGGATCGATCTTCCGAGCCGTCCTCGTCGATGCTGGGATTGACTTGGTAAAATAGAAACTCGGTATCGCTCTCATTGCGCATAGAGAAGGGCCAGTTCTTGTTCTCCATGCTGAGATTGAGGAAGATTGTTGCATCCTCCATCAAGATCTCGACGCGGACCAGTCGTTGGCGTTGCCCTGTCTTGGCAATCTTGATGTGAGTAATACCTAGATCTGAGATGTTGAACGGAGCAGTCCACTGGTTGTTGACTCCAGGGTAACAGAGACACAGCTGCTTGACCTCGCCCCTCTGCAAGAAATGGAGTGGTCGGAGTGCGCCGCCCCTCAAGGCCAAGAGACCTGATGAGCTTGGCTCGCGGATGTTGATATCTTCACCAAGGTTGTTTTGGATGACGTATCGAGGGGCAAAAGTGACAGTCTTGACCATCTTGTACTTGCCGTGCCCCGAGTCAACTGTCAGGCCGAGGTGGATCTCGGCATTCCGAGCAGGCGACTGGAGGACAAGTTCCGCCGTGCTCCCGATGGCGTCGAAGCTCTGCGGCTTGCTCCAATCCGAGTCCCCGGCCTTCAGCATAGCGCGGTTTCTGTGGTCATCGTTGTTGAATGAGAACATCAGGGGCTGAGTCTTGCGTTGGGCGCCATCCGACACGTCGACGAGCTGGCCAGCTGCAGCTTTGGCGTGGTGGATAAAGCCTTTCGATCGGATGTTGAGGTCCAAGCCTGTCTTGTTAAGAATGACATATGGACTATAGACTGTCACCTTGAAGGCCCCTCCGCCGTTGGGGATCCGGAAGTAATGGAGCCTCAAGTTCAAAGTGAGTCCCAACTCGTCCTTGCATACCAGTTGAGACTCTTTCTTGAAGTCGTCCGAGTTGCCAGAGTTAATGATAGAAAACTCGCTCGGTTTGAAGGGGGTATCTTGCATGTCAATGCTGAGAAGAAGTAGGTGAGAGAGCTCTACAACGTGTATGGGACTGACGCCCCCCTTGCGCAGGAAGTTAGACCAGTCTTTCTTAGTGTTTTTGTCATATATCCGGTACTTAAAGTCGTACGGCAAGAGATTTTCGAGCGTAATGGGAGCGGAGAGTTTAAGGCGCATGTACGGGTAGTTCCTGAAGGCTGCTGTCAGTTGCATTTGTCCTTGGCACCCAGCTAGGGAAAGGGCAGCTTACCTTGTCATAGGGTTGGCGGTATCGTAGCGGGCCGACAGCTGGAAATAGAACGGCTCGGCGTGGTCTCCTTTGCAGACGAGGGTCCGCGTGGGTCGCTTGAGCAGATCTCGCCACCAGAGGGTGTCAGTGCTCCAGCCGTACCCAAATCCAGGATCGGGGCGAACTAGCAAGCTCTTCATGTACGCCGCGCCGACGGGAGCAGGTCGGCTTTCTCCTGGAGCGATCTTCTCAATCTTCAGGAGATGGCCTTCCTGAGCATCGTACACTCCGAGCTCGACTGGAATGTCCGTATCGTTCTCAACAAGCAGCGGGCTACGAAGCGTAACATATTTGACATTGTCGGCTCCAAGCTTGACTTCGACGAGCAACTTGTGCAAGATCTGGTCGGCTTTAGGCCGGAGGGGGTAAATGAACTCGCCCTCGCGGTTCAGTCTTATTCCTTTGACGAGATCGAATCCGCTGCCCTCAAGCTCCACAGCGACACTAGTCGCACTGGCGCTCTCGGCGAGAAGATTTTCTCGCATCTTCTCCCAGTCTTCGAAGCTCCAGGGAGCCTCTTGGCCATCTTCAAGTCTCAGAGAGGTACTGCCATCGCTACTCTGTTTCTTAGCATGGACAACCATTTCGAATCCCGTGTAATTACGGATCCGGTAGGGGGCTTCGGCGCCGCGGGGTTTGCTCAGCACGTCCTGATCTTGAGTGAGGAATGCGAGGGATTTGGAAATGAGAGCGATGGTGGCCGTGGTGATGGTGACCTCAAAGTTGCGTTTGGATGACACATCAATCGACGTGAGTCCTGTAGACTGCTCTCTAGCGACGCCAAACCCGACCTGCCACGGCTCGATCAGGGGTTCCCACGAGGACTTGGCAAAGTTGTAGATATTGGTGTACATCTCAATTGCTGTCTCAGCCTTCAGATTCGTCGACCAGTTCTCGGCTGTGGTTGTGAACTTCTTGATACTTAGATCAAGGATCGGCAGTTCGTGAAGATCACCGATGAGCACCACACGGATTCCATCTATCGTTGCCGTGAGTTCCTCATATCTCGATGGCGCCTTGACCACATCATGAGGCTGAGGTTGTTGCCCTCGCTGCGATGCGGTGTTGGGGTTCAGCCCGCTTTTGCTTCTTGCTACTGTTTGTTGAGCCAAGGTGGAGGCCCCCTTCCCGCTGGCGGTTCTCTGCTTGAGACCGGCAGCTTTGAGTTGCTTGGCCTTTTGGTCCGACGCCTTGCCGTTGGGATGCTTTGTCTCGCCACCAGAGAGCTCCGAGGCTTTTGTGATGGTTTGCATGACCAGCAAAATATCTCGTAGTGACAGACGGAGGATGAGTGGCTCGATGTCGGCATGGATATTGGTGACGAATGGCTTGGACGTGTCCATAGACATTTGAACGGAGAAGTCGTCGATGATACGCAGGCGGGAGTCATCAAAACGATCCATGCGGCAGAGGAACATGCCGCACTGCGACACTTGAAACGTTAAAGCATGCTGCTGTGAAAGGAGAACCTGCTTGGTTCCCAACACAATCGCCTCCGAGCTAGTACTCAGAGGATTGGCGATAAGGATGACCTGAGCATCAACGACATTGACTCTATAGGCAAGAGTCATCTTGGGCTCGCTCTTAGAGGGCTCCTGTGTGGGGCCCAGATCAACGTGGCTGTTGCTTTCGCCTGAGCGCCTTCCATTGAAGGAAACTCTCATCGAGTCCGTCTCGCTCATATCCTCTGGGCTGTCCAGTGGACTCTTTTCCGGCGGAGCGGGGTCATTTATCTGTGTTCCGACGGTGATAAAGTGCTGGATGGCGAATAGATAATCCAGCGCGAAGATGACGCGAGGGCTATCGATCGCGACCATGGCGATGACGTTCCTTTCTTGACCGCCAGACATAGTGATACTGGCCATGAATTGCTGGACACTCTTGTTGCTGCTCGTCATGATGCGTCGAAATTTGTTCATCTCCTGTTGTCGAGTGTCATATATCGTAAAGGATTGGATTACAAACTCGGCCTCGAGACTGTTGTTCGAGTCCATTCGGGTCTTCAGTTGGCTGGAGTCAAGGCTAAACCGCGAGAGGCTTGCAGCATCAAGATTCCCCACTGGGGCATCCTCCGGCGCGTTGATCAACTCCAGGCTAATGGTGTTGATGGTGAAGATTAGGTCCAATTTTGTCCACACCTCCCCGTGAGTCCCCAGTTCGGGGCTCATATCAATGAGCTTCACTCCCTTGTCTCCACCAAAGCCTGACATGGTTCTCGCACGTTCCAGCGTGGCATTGTCGACCTCGCGCTCGGCCTCTGCGGCTTTCTCGTCGGGGTCGCTAGAGAAGGCGGCGGGGACAGACTGGGAGATTCGGAGAAGAGAACTGAGTTGATACGGCGTGATGCGTAGGTTGATGTCCGTCATGCTCCCTTCTATCTCCAGATCGGGCCGATGGACTCCCTCCTTGTGCTCGGCATATGTAATCTTGAAGCTGAGGTCAACGTGGTCGATCAGCTCCAGTTCTTCATCGCGATCGTCGGAATAATGGAACTTGGAAGTGAGCCTGATATTTCGAATGCCGGCGGACAGCTTCATGGCGATGTCGGAATCCTCTGAGTCGTCAAGCGGCGCAAACTTGTTCTGCGCATAAATCTCTCCCAAATATGCCGTGATCACATCGCGCTTTGGGCCCTCTGGGACAACGACCCGAGGAAAGACAACGATGGGTGTCCTGATAATGACATCAAACCTGATGCGTCCTTGGCTCTGCTGGAGTTGGTTGGCCTGGTTCGCAGCAGCTTGGCGGGCGGCGTTGTAGATAGCCTGCATCTTGCCAAACTTGACAAGAAAATCGACAATCTTGCGAAAGGGTTCCTCGAGGAAGTTGAGCTTGATAGACCCCGCTCTGAGGTAGATGGACGAGTCGTAACCTGGGTAGAGTTCCTTCTTCGCGGCATCAAATGTCTCATAACGGAAATCGGCAAGCTCTTCGCCTTGAATCGTGACCAGCTGGCGTAGACTGGAGTCTGCTGAGACGCCTTGGTTGACATCATCGACTAGACTGAGATCACCAAGCTTCGTGGAGACCCGCATCGTCTTACCAAGAACGAACACTCCAACATCAGCATGGTTGAATGAGAGCGTAGCAAGCCGAATGCCGTCATTGTTGAGGATCAACCGGATGCTCTTAAGGTCCACTTTGACCCTGATGGCCCCAACTTCGCCCTGAGGATCAACTGGCGATGGAGGCGTCACTTCGACAACGGCATCAGAGTCTTCATCGGTAATAGCCATCGGGGCTTGGCTGTTGGCGCCGTTGTTCGTGAATGTGACAAGTATAAAGTCCAGTAAAGTCAGCAGCGTCTTACGCGTTACCACAAGGTTGATGGTCGATATAGCGACATCGACGTTCATCTCTACCCCATCGTAAACAGACATGAACTCGGGAGACTCCTTCTTGACTCTGACAAACTTGACATGGACGAGGTCCCGCTTTTGTTGCCTGTCTTCGACATCCCCGGATGACACGATTGACTTGAACTCGGCAGGGGGGTTGTCGACGAAATCGTCCATGGTCACCGAGCCCAGCGACACCTCGGCGACCATGTCGTAGGGACGTATATAAAACTCGAGATCGAAGTTCTCTGCCACGAGATCAACCAGTAGCTGGTCAGGCCTCTTGCGGTCTGGGTCGCTGCGATACAGAGATCCCTTGAGCCGGTCAACGGCAAACTTGAACTCGAATGTCCGCTGCTGCATCCTCAACTGCTCGTTTGCCGACCCGTCCTTGGCGTCTTGAAAGTTATCGTCGTCGTCGTCAAGGTCATCGTCGTGCAAGATGATGGCTTGCTGCTGTGTGGTAAATGTCAGAAACTGGGAGGAGGCTCGTTTCCGATTGGAGCGATTGGAGGTGTTGCTCAGCAACCTCGGCCGCTTTGGGGTTCTTCCATCAGCAGATGGCCGTTGTTGTCCGTTGTTCAACTTCGGGATGGCCACGTCGATGATGCGCATTAAGCTCTTGTACTTTGCATCCGATACGGAGGCGTGAAGAACAGGGAGATGCCCAGACACCTTGAGCTTGGTGAGATTGGGTGCCTTTGGCAAAATGGAGGTCTCAACAACGAAATCGACATTGATCTTGTCAACGACATGCATCATAAGAGTGTCATCCTTTTCGACAAGTTGCTGCTTGGTTTCTTCCACGGAAGGACCTATCAACAGCTGGGTCGACGTCAGCTTGACTAAGAACCTGTCGTACATGAGAGACTCTAGTCGCTTGAGGTCTTCGTCCGTGTATGATTGGTTCTGCTTTGATTGGACTTCCTTCATCGTGTCCTTGTCAACAAGCTCACTGGTCACGCTGATGTGGCCGGCATCAAGGATGATGCATGTTGACCGCTTGCTGGTGACGCTTTCGGGGATGATGATAAGGGGAGCTTGCAAGTCCAATTTGGCGTTGACAGTCTTGTGTTCTTCAAGCGCAAACTCCAGGCCAGCCCGCGTCTGCTCGCGCAAGCCTTCAACAGTCGCTCCGGCAGTCTCCAGGAGCGCGTTGATCGACTCCATGTGGCGGTCAGGTGGCCTAAAGAAGTCCACCACGCCAACCACGACATTGGGGTTCCAGACAATTTCGAGCGGCCTCAACTTGGCGGTTAGCGCAATGTCTCCCTGTCCATCCAGGGGGTTCTGCTCGATCTGGAACTCGAAGAAGGACTCATCGTGGGCCCTTTCAAGCTCGGCGATCGATAGGCGCCGCTGCGACTTGGTCTTGGGTGCATCCTTGACTCGCACAATCTCGGTGTACACCGTCTTAGGTGTTGTTCCATCGTTGACGCGCAAGCCACCCAGACCAAGATCCAACAGGAAAGAGTCCGGGCGCTTAAGAGCCTTGGCTCGAAAGACATCGAAGTGGAGACTGAGGAGATCTCTCGTGTTTTCGTGCGGGCTCTGTTTGAGGGTGAAACTACCGGTGCTCAGGGAAGCCTCAACCTGTAGCTTGATAGTGTCGCGTGGCACATCTACCTCGGCAGCAAGAGCCGTCTTCTCGTCCCAGTCGATGACTTCGTAAAGTTCTTTTCGTTGCTCCTCGGTGATCTGGGTATTCTCCATTTCGCCCTGCTTCGTGGGTTCTTGTGGCCTCGAACCCCAGGCCCAGGCCAGCCAGCCTTGCTGCTGCTGTTGTTTCGGAGGAGGGGGGCGGTTCTTCAGAGCCTCAGCATTCTCTCTCTTAAGTTGATTGCGGGCCAAGGACCGCCAGAAGCGAAGGTCTTCGTAGTCGAGTTTCCATTCGAGCTTGTTCAAGTCGTCGTTCTCCTGGGCCGACAAAAGCTGATTCTGTTTCTTCTTTTTGAAGAGCTCAATGTATCGCTTCCGGTCATCCCGGCGTTCCCGAAAATAGTCCCAGGACCATCGCCGGTTCCGCTCGTGGATTTTACTGAGGATAGCGTTGCCAGCAAACTGGAACCACGCACGGGGGTCCTCTTTCGGCCTCACCCCCTTTGGTTGATATTTCTTGTACTCTTGATGTCGAATGAAGTAGTGGAACAGGTCTACCATCATCAGAGCATCGCGGTACTGGTGATCGTCTAGAACGAGACCAATCTCATCGAAGAGAAGGTTGGCCTTGAACTTGGGTACCTGTGCGCTCCCAGTCTTATCAAGCTCGAGCTTGGCCTGCCCTGTAACTGGTCGCAGAATGTATTGGTGATTCCCCGACAGCTCATTCTCACCCCTGACGATCATTGATCGAAAGCTTCGAAGCATTTCATCGTGCGGTGTGACCTCGATGCCGGGCGTGTGGGCTTCCCTTCCTGGCCCCAACAGCTTTGTGTCCGTGTTCCAGTATACCGACAATGCCTCGAGAGTCGCGAGCTTATGTGTAGTCTTATTCGAGTCTTGGATGAAGGTGGGTGTCCAGTCGCCATCGGTACTGACAGCGCTGAACTCTTCGAGAGTGATACCCAGTGCGAACGGGTGCCCCGGAGCCGAGATCGCATCTTCGTATCGGACGTGAATATTCTTGACAGTGACTTGCAGGTTGTCCACAATCTTGGTGACGAGGCTCTCAGTGAAGCTCTGCGTGCGCTTCTGCTCCTCGGCGCTAAGACCCTCTTGCGACCTCTCCTTCAGCAACTCGGCCGAATCAAGTTTCTCCATCTTAATTCTTTGTTTCCGACGCTCCTCCTCTTCCTCATTGTACTCAGCCTCCTCTTTTGGGGAGGCAAGGAGGTAGACATCCTCGATGTAGACTTTGACGGGGGCGCCTCGGAGGTTCGACCAGGGGATCGTAAGTGTGAGCTGACCAAGGTGGCCTTCGATGACGTTGATGGGCAGCTTGAGTTGGTCGAGAGCCTCCTTACGAAGCTCGAGATCGCGAAGCTTGACGTCTCCTGACCATATACCGACTTTGAGCTGGGTTGGATCAAAGTTCTTGACGTACATGCCCAGGAAGCGGTTCAACAACCCCGCTACGAGTCCTTCCAACATGGCGATTGTGGGCTGCCGTGACCCAGGCAGGGATTCGGGGTCAAAGGAGTGTCGGGGAGGTCATATGGAACTAGATCGCGCAGGTTTCGTGTTCCAGAAAACAAGGACTGGGGTTTCGGGCTGCGCGGTGGTTTTTGCCCAACTCAAGCCAAATGGGAGGGTGACACTGGTGTCATGGATTGCGGTGGGCAGCTTCGTGCCTGAGCAGTTCGCGGGGTTCTATGCTCGCAATTGTCGTGCAAAAAAAAAAAAGTAGCGCAGGTTCAAGACCGTCGTATCATGTATATATTGTTGGAAAGGTATGAGTATACGGATTATCTTTGGAATTCCCGGGATGAAGCGGTACAGTGTTGTCCAAGAGACCCGCGTGGTGGCAGGTTTTTGGGTCGAACGGCTGCTGCGCCGATGACGACGGACGCGCCCTGGGCAGTTTGAGAACCCCGAAGCTCGGGCCGCCTCTGCTGGCATCTGCCCCGCAGCCCGCTTACGTGGGTGACGCAGCCAATGCTCAACAGACGGAGGGGGTGGGAGATAAACCACACGCCGACAATGTTCAGTACGAGTCACAAGGTGAAAATCCTCGATACAATGGACCAATTTTCTTTTCAGCGCAGCGCCTCACAGCGCGTTATGGCAGTTTGTTTATCATCACAGTCAGCTCCAAGACGGGTCGAGACACCGGGATGCAAAGCAATGGCTAACCCTAACCCCCGCCCAGAATGCCCCACGGAGGGGTGCAACCAGCAGTCTGCCGCTGATCATTACGTCATTGTCAATCGGAACACCAGCAAACAGGAAGGGACACAGGAACACGAGCGGAACTTTGTGCTCAGAGCATGAAGCCAACTAGATACATATTTGACTGTTCTTCCTAATGTCTTCGGATCCGAAAGTCGGATTGACGGTACTTCATCCAATCTGCAACAATGCTGCGAACTGCAAGACCTCTCTTGAACGTTGCGTCTAAGTCAAGCCTCGCATATCGGGCTCCGCATTGCCCACCATCGCGTCTGCCCCTCGCGCCTCCAAACTCTCCCCTCCAAGTGCTCCATCACAGACTAGCTGCCAGAACTCCAGTCGTCCTCTGGACCGGCTACTCTACAAAAACACCATGGACTCGAGACAAGGAGTTTGAGAAAGAGACGGCCAAAAAGATCTTGGAAGCACGCCCCGACGAAGTGTCAACGCAGTCTTCTGTCCGCCACGTTTTCGAAAAAAGCCAAGCTCCTCCGAAATCATCAGATGATGATGTTTTACGTGGCCTCAAGGGGGACCTAGTAAGCTCTATAGCCCGCAATGTTCGTTTGTCTGTCCGCTCAAAGCTGACCAAGGACACAACTAGCACACGTTCAAAGAGACTTTCGCGCTCGACTCCGTTCCCAGGGAGCCATACGCCCTTGGCCTGGCCGGAACCATTCCATACCTCGCTACCTCAATAGCAACGGTTTTTCTGAGTTGGGATCTCAACACCACGTGGCCCACGAGCTCCAATTTTGTAAACAGCTTTCTTGTCTCGCACGGGACGGCTTCCCACTGGCTACACCTCCTCGAGCCTATCCAGGCTGGCTACGGTGCCGTTATTATATCCTTCCTCGGCGCTGTACACTGGGGTCTCGAGTTTGGGGAGAAAACCCCGTCGCCGAAACGAACACGGTTCCGATATGGCCTGGGTGTCGTGGCTCCAGCTGTGGCGTGGCCTACTGTGTTCATGCCCATCGAGTGGGCATTGACCACGCAATTCATGACCTTCACCATGCTATACCTCGCCGACTCGCGTGCGACGACACGCGGCTGGACGCCTCAATGGTATGGGACCTACCGATGGGTCTTGACTGCAGTTGTAGGTGCAGCTATCTTCATTAGCCTCGTCGGACGCGCCAAGATTGGCGAAAGCCGCTCTAGGCTTACGAAAGGGGATTTGGAGGACCTGATCCGTCAAAAGCCCGCAGGACATGAGCACCACAACTGGGCCAAGGAGGAGGCTGAAGAGAAGGCAAGGCTGAAGAAGGAGGCAGAAGAGAAGAAAAAGAAAGAAGAGGAGAAAATGAAAGAAGAAGAAAAGAAAAAGAAGAAGGGGGACAAGGAGGGCAAAGGGGCCGAGGAGGGCAAAGGGGCCGAGGAGGGCAAGGAGGGCAAGGGGGACAAGGAGGGCAAAGGGGCCGAGGAGGGCAAGGAGGGCAAGGGGGACAAGAGCAAGAAAGACAGTAGGAAGGATAGTGGGACTGGTGAAAAGGCGGATAGCGACGACGGAAAGCAGGCGAGCAAGAAGGCGAAGAAGGAGTAGGTTTTCATTCACAGGTTTTGTTTGGAAAGGCGCAATAGGGGTCAACTGGCATCCAGCCAGCATTATTTTGCTTTACCCTGGGACCCTGTCTTGCTTTTGTCCATTTTATTTCTATTTGAAAGGGTAGTTAATACTTGGTCGTTTCACCACTTGAGAACTTTATTCAACCCTTGAATTTTTGCAATAGAATCGCTACGAATTGTTTCAGGAGACTTGATCCAGTTGGGTGTTCGTGGCTGGTAGACTCTTTGAAAGTGCGTCAACAAGGCCTTACACTGTTTCACTGAGAGCATCTTAGGATGTTAGCTGAAGCCGCTCGATTTCTGGTGGCTACAAGAAAAATAGAATGTGAATCAGTTCAGGTCTGAGCCATACAGCATCTACGTTCGACCCCCCCAAGCCAGCGCAATGGCCCCCACGCTTTCAGAGGAATTGTTGAGGAATGTTGGGAAGTTTGAGGAATTTCATGATTTTGACGCACACGCTGGCACTCACTGACTGGCTGGCGCCTTCCAAAACGGGAAAGATCAAACGACAACGGGGTTGGACTAAACTCCTTTCACGCCATGATTCGAAGGCGCCTCGGATTCATCGACAGCAATTAGGTAAGAGAAAGCAAAAGCCCGAAGAGCCGATCGAAGATGGTGCGGAATACGCCGTGAATCGAGAATCTAGACCAGAGAGGTTGCCTCCAATGTTTCACATTTCATGACAGCCATTGGCTGCTATTACTACGCCTCATGCAGCCAGCAACAAGTTTTTCACACCTCCATTCCCCACCCTGCCGATTGTGATAATGGCCGCCCCGGACACTCGGCTTTTTTTCCCTCTCGCTCCCTTTTTCGTCTCCAGAATCAGACGTTACGTATCATGTACGCCGCACCCAACGTGATGCAACCCCTGGGAGAGGGAGAGACTTGTTTCTCATCCCTCCTCATCGAATTCCCTGTCGAACCGAACCAATTCTTCACGACTGAGCCACCTATCGGCACCGCAACTGGCTTGTCGAACTGGGACGCATGTGACTGTGGGATGCACACTAGACCTTTGCACCAGGACGCAAACCTGGCAACTTGCAACAATATTGTCACTTTCAGTCATCACAACAACCAAAGTTTTGATAATCGAGTCGGTCGTGCCTTGGTCACTGATAACCATGTCGGAAACATCGAAGGTGCTCAAGTGGCCCCCGTCCAATCCCAGCAATTACCTCTTGACACAGACAGCTCGGGCAGACCTGTCGAGTGGACACAGATACAGGACGCTTGGCTTGCCCATGAAGTTCTGGGCATGTTGGCCGATATATCGCCGGCCAAGAAGCGCTACTCAAAGTTGGAGTTGTCGGACATGGAGATGGCGATAAATTGGATCATGCTCGGACGGGCTTTCTATCTCAGATTTGGCGAATCTCGAACCACCAGCATGTTGCAGGCTCATGTCCAGCGTCTCGGGCTAGTACAGCGGGCACATACCACGAGCCTCCGGTCCATGGGTATTCTGGGTCGTGCTCCAATGACGCTGTTGGGCAGGTTCGATGCAAATCAGAACACGTCCTGGCGGTACGCAAATCTCACTACGGAGCAGAAGATTGCCTGCATCGAAAGGGAGTGGATCTGTTGGATGCTCGGAGGCCAGATGCGGCCTGATTACTCCCTGGCGGCACTTCGGTTTCACAAACGGTTCGGTAAGCGTAGATGTGAGCACTGGATGAGGTGTGAGGTGGAAAAGCTCATTGAAGCTGTCGATCCAGCCAAATCGCCTTCGGAAATCCCGGACTGGGCTGTCAGAGCCGGCCTCCTGCACCGGTCACTCTGCGCCATCATGCTCGACACTGCCCACCCACGGCCCTCAGATGACAACTACTGCGAGATCCGCAAGCTTATCTTCATTGATACGGAAGACGACTACCACGTCTCCGTTCTCCGCGTGCAATCGCACATTGAAAGTATGTTCAAGGTCAGGTGGGACCTCAGTTGGATCAGCATCATCCGCTCTATGGCCAAGGAGTGCTTTTTCTACAAAGACATGGGTCTGGGCCTGTACACTCCTCAGGCAGAAAGGGGTCGTGGAGGAAACGCCCGACACATCAACGCAAATCGGAAACGGCTCATCGAAAGCTCAGAGCCGCCGCTACGATCTCCGACCTACGTGCAGGAATACATGTCGAAGAGACATGAGGCTAGCCATGAGATTTCACGACACCAGGCTGTAATCCAACCAAACAAGGACTTCCAGGCTGCCAACCCCAGTACAGATATACAGCCGTGGGGCCAGGCACCACCATTCCGGGTGGACGGTCGGAGTGGTCTCTTCGAAGGCAGTTACCCCAGTCAAAACTAGGATACCAACAATACCAGCACTTGATGCCGCTGATCCGATCTAAGGGTATCCGCTAAGTCAAAAACAACAACGAGGCCACCGTCTAGTCTAGATGCTACGCTTCATCTTCATCATGGCCAGGCCACACAATCTCCCTCTTGTACACGGCGCGGATGCAACGATAGGCGATGAATGCCCACCCCAGGGCCAAGCCGGCCGTCATGACAGTAGCCATCCACAATACCCCATGACTCCCGAAAGCGGCGCCAATACGTATCGATGCGATGACGAGACCAACATTGGGAAAGACCAAGCCCCACCAGCTGAGATGAAACCGCCGGTCAGGCATTCCCGCCAACGAGGCAAGCGACGCACTTGCAAAGAACCAAAAACTCAGCCCTAAGAGAAACACTGCAGAGGCAATAGCTCCGAGACGTACCGCCGTGGCCAGCGTCGCCAGGTCGCCACCCCGTCCTGTGATATCCGCAACAAGCACCCCACCTCTTGTTCCTGGCCCCGCCGTCTGCAGCTCGGAGAAGACGCGGGGCATTTCACCCGCCAGCGACAGTAGCGCTGCGCAGGTAAAGCTTGGGGGTCCCACGGCGATGAACATGCCCGGCCTCTGCGCCGGCAACCCATACGCCATCAAGCGGGACAAGTACGTCGAGTAGAAGAACACCGAGATCATAAACCCCAGCCCTTGCGCAGCCAACCCAGCACAAGCAACCGCCAACGCTCTCTCTCCGGGCAGAGACCGCGTCGCCGCTCCCGCCAGAGAGCGTTGGCGGTTGC
>Ga0247765_1000747_pt1 | contig 21899 bp, 16 predicted proteins | sample UWRJL106311C6_FD_179949 | JGI IMG/M metagenome (GOLD analysis project Ga0247765, IMG submission 179949) | Plant litter microbial communities from Arlington Agricultural Research Station in Wisconsin, United States - UWRJ-L106-311C-6 | ecosystem: Environmental > Terrestrial > Plant litter >... | reverse complement strand
CCCCCCTGCCACGTTTTACCCCCCCCCCCCCTAAGCTGCCAAAACTATCCTCCCCGAGCGCGTCCCTGTACACCACCTCGGCCTGTACCGCGAGCCAACCACGCTCCACCCCGTCGAGTACTACAACAACCTGCCCAACCACCAGCCCGCATCCGGGTCTGGGTCTCCCTCGTCTACGGGGTCGAATGCGTCCCGTCTAGCTGTAATTCTCGACCCTGTCATTGCCACGGGTGGGACGTGCAACGCGGCTATCCAGACGCTGCGTGAGTGGGGTGCGCAGCACATCCTTGTACTGGCTGTGACAGGCGCCGTGCCAGGCGTTGTGCGCGCCGCTGAGGAGTGGCCTGAGGGTGTGGAGATTTGGCTTGCCGGTGTGGATCAGGAGCTTACGGACCGGGGAATGCTGAAGCCGGGTCTGGGAGATGTGGGCGATAGGTTATTCCTGACAATTGGGAAATAATGGGCTCTTCTGACTCGGCGTTTCTGGTCGGGGGACGACTCATGGCTTTTCTTTTATCTCTGTAAAGGGTAAATCTACGCATTCAGCCGGTTATCAGGATAAAAAGAAAGCATCTGGTCTTGGTTGGTTTACTCAGAGCTGCTGTTGAGCCCGTTTGGTACCCCTGAATCCTGTCGTTGCGAGTCCGCAGCCTAGTGGACTCACGTAAAGATCATCGGTTCCGTTATATCAAACCGGAGCATACCTCTCCTCATCCACCAACGTCCCCTCGACCCAACAATCCTCTATCCACTTCCTTGTTACAATCCTGGGCACCCTCCTGCTCGAATTGACTTTGGCCCGGATCTCGGCCGCCAATTCCCTTTCGTGTGTCTCGTCCTTACCAAGCACCACCACATGAGTGGCCTCCTGATCACCGTCCAAACTACTCAAGATTTCGCCATCCCCAAACTTTATGTAGTTCTCCAGCTTCATTGTCTCCAGCTCAGATACGTCTACTCCCCTGACGAAAACGACTCTGCTCTTCCGGAACAGTAGGCCCTGTAGAGTACCCATGCCGTGGCCACGCTCGTCGAGCTGGTCGAGAAACGCAGAGGTGTTGAACGTGCGGGGCTCGCCGTCACCGCTACTCCCGGGAAGGCTCATGCCATCTAGAATGGCCTTGAGCTCTGCGACGTCGGTGATATCTCTTCCGTAGGGGTCACCGTAGCGATCTGCACTGTCTTCGATTTTGTTCATGGCCGCGTCAGTCGCATAGAGTATATGGCTTACTTCAAAGGGCAAGAGGTAGTTCTGGGTAAGGCAGTCGAAGAGCCATTTCGCACGGACAATGCTGATGTCGCCGGCACGTTTTAGACTGGCGACACCGACTACGTTCTTGTCAGCGATGACGATCATGTCAAGGGCCTTGTCTATCTTTTGGTGGATCCGACCGCCGCGCTCCTTGATCATGCGTTCCAGAGCCGGCTTGCCCAACTTAACGGGCTTGACCGACTCGGAGAGAACGCAGAAGTTATGACCTTCGAAGACGTTGCTTTTAGATGGCGCGCGAAGGTCAAATTCAGCGACCCCGGAAGCGCCAACAGGTTCAGACCCAGCGATAACGAGGTCGTGCCGTGCCCGCTTCGTCGTGGGCTTGCGCTTGCGGTTCTCCATCTCCATAGCCTTGCGATCCTTCTCCTCTTTCTTGACCTTGGATCGGATGGTCTCGAACTCATCAGCGTCCAAACCTGCATCCCACGCCTTGTCAAGTCTCAGCCTGCGGAAGCGTGGGAACCGCAGCGTCCATGTAAGAGCAAACTGATCGGATGGGGATATCGACGCAGCTTTGACCTCGACGACGACTGAGTCACTGGGACGAATCCAGACATCAGGCCGCTCATACTGTAGGCGATCACCACCGCCAAGTTCAATGTACTCAGACGGTGGGTTGTTCGGATCCCAGTCGTGCCACTTGCCCTCGGTGTGATGACGCATCTCAGCGTAGTCTTCAGCCTTGAAGCCACCGCCGACTTTGCAGAAACTGAAGCACTTCTCTTTTGACGCCCGGCCGGAGCGTACCAGGTTGTCACCTGCGCGGACGCCACACAGGAAGCTTGAAATAGTGCCACCGCGCCGCCCTGAACCGTAATACCCGCCAATGACAACACAATCGATGGACTCGCCGAACTCGCTCATGTACTCGGGTTTCACTTTTATCCAGTCATTGTTGCGACTGTTCAGCCGGTAGCGTGAGCGTGGACTCTTGAGAACAAGACCTTCGGACGCCTCGGCGACGACCTTGCGGAGCTGCGGCTCGATTTCATCGGGAGATGTAGCGCTCTCGAATGGGTGAATTTCGATCCGGCGAGGTTCGCCAAGGACGGCACGTTCGAGAGCCTTGCGTCGATCCGCAAGAGTGTAGTCAGTTAGTGACTTGTTGTTCAGAAGCAATATATCGAACACGCGATATAACGGCCGTGGTCCTTTCTGGAAGGGGTTTTTCTGTTGTTCCAGGGCAGCCGTCTTGAGCGTGCCAAAGGGAACAATTTTATCCACGTCAGGATCCCAGGTAATCATCTCGCCGTCAAGAATCAAGTTCCGCACTCCCGGGTCGAACGCCTTTTTCAGATGTCTTGTCAGCGCCGAGTTGTCGTCTTCAAGCCCCTCGCCGTAAAGATAGGTATAATCCTTGGCCTTCCGGGACCAGAAGGCGAAGCGAAAGCCGCCAGGCACATTGTCGTCCTCCTGCATATGCATTTGCATACGCTCACCATCCAGTTTCTCCTCGATCCAGAACTCGGGATCCTCATCCGTCACTCCCAGGTTGGTGACCAGCTTTGCGAAGGTAGACGTCATCTGGAACTGCGCCAGTTGCGGTTGGAAACATGACATGAGGGTTACGCCTGTCTCTTGTTGTTCCAGACGCACCTCAGAGTCATATAGCTCCCAGCACACCCTCCGCAAGCTCGAGGAGACGCTGAAGAGTGCCTCGGCATCGGGGTGCCAGAGGCCGAGAAAGGTCCTCTCCGTTGCTCCCACCTTCATATCCTTGAGGATGATGCGCACCAGCCACATCATCTCCTCGGCGTTCATGCGGGCATAAAACTCCTCAAAGATGGGCAACTGCTCAGCCTCGCCGCTCGCCGCGGCCAATCGATCCAGCATGATGTTGACATCGGCGACCGTGAAAGCCCCAGGCTCAGTGCGCATCTGCCGCTTGCTCAGCACCTCGAAACATCGTCCCGCAAAATCCCCTGCCGACCTTTTCCCGGAGAAGCGGCCACCGCCGCCCCCTTGGCCAGGCAACTTCCAGTGCATGAGCCCGTAGCCGTCTTCGGAGTTTTTGTCAATCTTCATGACCTTGACAAGCAGCTTGCCAATGGTGTTCTCCTTAAGCCCGTACACACCGCGATCGCGGTCCTTTTCAGGCAGGATCAGCCGCATTGCAGGGTAGAAGTCGTTACCAACATCGCTGCGCCAGCGCGACATGAACCGCTCGATGATGTGCCTCCGTTGCTCGTGATACGACACTTTGGAAGGCCCTGAGCCGGGTGGTCCCCGGCGACTGCGCACGCCGGAGGCGGTGGCGCCGGTGGTTGAGGGCTTGCATTCTATAAGCGGGTTGAAGAGATTTTGGAAGAGAGAGGCGAAGGGGAGGGTTCGCGAGTGGTTGTGCGGGCGATTGGGGAAGCTGTGGGAACGTTAGCCGCCATTTTTGCTAACTGAGCCTGAGCTACGCGTGAAGGGGGAATGTACTGCTCTTCAAGCTCGGTGATGCTCAAGGGTCCGGATGAGTACTGTTTCTCATCTTCCTCGATCGCGTCGACGTCCGGCAATTTTTGCCGTTTGAGGTCACTCATTTTGATGTGGGTGGGGTTGGTGTTCGGGTGAGCAGAGGATGAGATTAAATGGAAGACACGGGTGTATGTTCACATGTACTTGGTAGGTAGGACGTCCATTCTCCTCCAGCGTTCAAATAAAGTTCTTTTGTTTAAATAAATAAAAAACCAACTGAAAAAAGACCATCAACTTGAGGACGCGTTTCGCGGCAGAGCTCATGTTGTAGGCTTGGCATTTGGGGGGTCCCTGTTGCCTGAAAGCTACGTCACCGGGAAGAACACGGACAACCCTAACCCTACATCTCGTTCAAATCCAAATGTCAACACATTGAATTGAATTATTCATATGTAAACATAATATATGTAAATGAATATGAAGTTAGCATCAGTGTAGAGAAGTACAGCTTACGGCTCGCCGCCTGGGACGTTTTTCACATGTCAACTTCAAACATCAGATTCAAACTTGGAAGTACCGGTCTGAACACCTGGCACGACGTTCCAGCCTGAACTTGGGTAGGTAACATAAACCAATAGATCCAGGCAGATTTCGTCAGCCGGTCCATTCTGAGTACCCTTTTTGAAGTTGAGATGAGATGGTGTGTATCAAGTAGGTCCTGACTAACCCAACAGGAACATGGCTGGGGCTACCCCAGTGCCCTCCAGTCATTGGCCACAAAGCTGATTCTTTTTCGTATGAAACATTACGTTAGATCTGGCACCCGAAAAAAGAAGCCAGAAGAGAAGGATATCAAGAGAGGGAAGTCAAGTGACTAGCCTCCGTTTGTCTCTGGCCCGCAATACCGCCATGACAAGTCAGCACAGATCTGTGATGATGCCAATTGATGGGTGTAAAAGGTGATGAATTGGGTCAAGATTAACTGCTGCTGATGTGGGCTAAATACTGGTGGTCTGGGTTGTAGTTACGTCATCACTCTTCCTCGCTCCTTCCATAGGCCCAACAGATCATCGAAGACCGAAACCCTCAGCCAAACCAAAGGCCATCGGCTTCTCATTCTGAATTAATACCAGCCGGCCACATTCCCCTCTCTGCACCATCACAACGTAGATTCCGCCTGGCCACAGTGCCGTCCGGCTTCTTGACAGACTCAAAATACCATGGATGATCTTCCATGACAGCGACTCGTTCGAGACGCGGGGCGGAACGCTGCATTGAAAGGTACAATATTTCATGGTAAACGGCATCTCTCCTCAGGCCGGCCTGCACAGAATCAGATATCAGGCCTGGCCGGAAAACAACGGCGTACCGCCTAAGATTCGGCAATTTCTCCAGACCCTGCAGAAGGGACGTGAGCCTAGGAACCTGACGGCAAAAGCTGGGTCAGCACTCGTGGTCTAGCAATGTTAGCTTGCAATTGGTCTCACATATTCATCCTTCTCAAAGTTTTCTCCAGGTGGCGAAGGGCCCGTTGACTCTCCCAAAACTAACCACTTGAGGTCTGGGAAAAGTTCATTTAGTCGCGGAATCTGGCTAGGCTCGATGGTGGGATCATAGTCATCGTCGTATAACATCAACCACTCGTCGAGATTGCAATACAGGCGCTGTAGCTGTGGATGCAGAAGAAAGTAGCTGCGGTCTAGTTCACTGACTGTCTTCTCGATGTGGAGGCCTTCGAGGTTGTACACGAGGCGTTCGAGGATGAAGCGCTCGAGGTCGGGATCTTTGACGCGCAAGCGGAGGAAGCGGACCGAGTCCCATGTCTGGACCTCACTGGAATAGCCGTTGAGGTGCGCGCTGAGAGATGGCGAGTGAGGTTCAAGATGCGGCAGCCAGATGTCAAGATAGCGGACGTTGGTCATGTATGAGACAGCACGGAATATTTGCACGGGTAGATCATCGAGAGGCATGTTGGGAGGGGGAACGATGGAGTGGCTCCACCTGCCATCGAGGATGATTCGCTGCTCCGAGGGTTGGATGGTTGCTTGCCGGATATATGAGGTGAAGGGCTTTTCTACGTATAGAAGTCGCTGTGCCACAGTAGCCCGCTCAATAAAATGGTCGAGATTGGGGCTGAAGGTGGCTCCCTTGCCCTGAAGCCTGACAGAGCGCCAGAGCGTCATCTTCAACCTCCAGTGCATCCAGCGCGAGGTCAGGGCGAGAGCCAGTCGCGTTTCCGTGTCCATCAATTCCGAGACCTTGTCCAGAAGTTCCTGCGGGAGCCGGTCCCACAGGCCGGGCCATTGGCACTCGGGCGGACGGTAGTAGAGGAATGCCAAGGGGTCAGCCATGGCAGGTTGTCGCCTGGGCTCCACAGTCACGGGCCCAGGTTGATGCTGCGCGAGACGGAGAGAGCACGCCATCTCGAAATCGGACGGGCAGGCGAAGAACATTCGGGCAGGCAAGCAGACGTGACGGCGAGCAAGTGGGCAAGCAGATAACAAACCTCGGCTCAAAATTCTCGGAGTTGGAAGGCCCCTCATCAGCTGCCCCCGTGTGCGACGCCACCGCCATTCCCGGGGGTTAGGGTTGCCTCGCCATAGTCTCGGCTCCGTCCAGTCACCAGTCACCACTGATGACGGCCCACCGCCTGAGCAATCTCCGGGCGGAATGACTCCCGTCTCGGCCTGAGTCACATCCCGCTCCGAATTTACAGGGGCGTTTCATTCCCAACGCAGCGGATGCCCCGGCGACACGGGGACTTGGCTCTCTGGGTTGGGGCTGCGCCGATCTCACTGAGGTACAAAAATTTCGCCAGCGTCTCAACAACACCATGACCTCCATCTCCCTCGCCATTAAGGAGTGCTGATAGTCTCAATTCAGCCCATAATGACTACAAAATCAATAATATTTGCAAACCCGCTCCCCCAGTCAAGGCGGTCCGACATTCTGGAATGGCGGTTCCCCAAACCTTATCAGAACTACGTTCTCACTGGCAGGTCCAAGGCGGCTTGGCACACCTCCTTTGTTATCCCGCAGCTTAACCTCCTCCTCGATGCAGGTCTCTGTGTAAACAAGCTACGACCCAAACACGTTTTTCTCACCCATGGCCATTCCGACCACACCCTTCTGGCCCCAGCATTCGGCACTCGCCAAGACCCTCCTGATGTCTACTGTCCTATCGAAATGGCCAGCGCCTTCACGGCCTTCTGCCACGCCCGGACAATTCTCAACCTCGGCGGCCTTGTGACAGAAGACAGCTTTGATGGGGCCTCGGGAGAGGACACCGACGACGGGGTAGGGGGTGCCCGAGGTGGAGGAGGCGGAGAGCGGACGGGAATCCTGGACACGCACATCACTCACGGCATCAGCGCCGGCGACACCGTCCCCCTGCGACGTACCCACAACATTACAGCGCAGGCGTTTGCATGCGACCATACTGTGCCGTGTTTGGGCTTTGTATTTCAACAGACGACGCCGAAACTCAAACCCGAGTATAAATCACTCACAGGCGCTCAGCTTCGGGATCTGCGGGAGAAGCAGGGCATGTCTATCACGGCCGACGTGACGGTGCCGATATTTGCGTTTTTGGGTGATACAACAACGGCACCCCTCGAAGCTGAACCGGAGTGGCTCCGCCAGGGAATTCCAGTTGTTATCACCGAGTGCAGTTTCTTGTATGAGGAACATGCCGCGCAGGCGACCAAGACGAAGCATACTTGCTGGACAGAACTCGAAAAGGTGGTACGGAAGTGGCCTAAAACGACGTTTGTGCTCATACATTTCAGTTTGAGGTACAGTGAGGAGGAAATACGGAAGTTCTTCAAAGCAATGAGTGATCCGCCACTAAATGTAGTGGTTTGGGCAGATGGGGAGGGAGAGTGAAGCAGAGAGGTAAATGGGGATCAGAGAGAGTCAAGCAGGGACTGGAGTTCATGGGCTGTTTCCAGAAAACATCACGGGTGCCTCACTTACATGTCATGGAAGCATACATAGCGAAAAAATTGAAATTTACATCTCCTAGATAGGTAGGTAGGTAGGTAGGTAGGTAGCTGAGGTACGGTGCCCTCATTGACGGAAAATCAAAGCTCTGGACTGCCACCCCAAGCCCTCACTCTTTTACCAACATACCGTGCTTCTCAGTTGGAAAACGGCTCTCGCCTTGTGCGACACTGCAACGGCATGTGAATTCGGTGGATCTGATTTTGGCTCCTTGGCGTAGGTATGACTATGTGGCGAAAGGTCGCTTCCGTGATTCTCTGGCGGTCACCGTTGTTTGATTTCCTCATTCCAACTCCAATGTTGAAAAGAGGTCGGAACCGAATTTTATCGTTTTGTTCCTCCGTGGCGCTCGGTTGTGGAGCGGGAATTCAGTTCTGAGGCGCATTCGCCAGTTCTGGATAAGTTTGGCACCCTCGTAGCTCCAGGAAGAAACCTAGTGTCAGAAGCTACCATCTAGCCGCCACTCCTCGGCCAGTCACGTGCTGTCACACCATCGTCCCGTTCACTAGCAAGAGATTGCCGCTTCTGCCGTGTCGTATGTAGGCGTTTCACCCACACGCACTTGCCGAGTTACGAACTGCCAAAAGGGGACAATATCACCTCAACCCCGTCGCTTCTCAGGAAAATCATTGCCGCTGCAGACGCGGAACATCACATTCGTAGCACTGTCACACCAATGGCGAGAGTTTCGTGTCTCGCGGCTAATGCCCGATCTTTGGGCTCGCCGACCTTCCACACACCATTCAAGCACCATCATCGGGCGGTATGCCAAGAGTTTTCCTGGTCTGTCCTGCTACGCATGCGTGAGCAAATACCTCCTGTCAGCAAAGATGATGCAGGTAGGTATATAGCGACTGGTGCCACCTCCGAGTCTCGACAATTTTCCTGATCTCCGGCTCTGCAGGAACTTTGCTCTCGTTGCTTTTACGATGGACCGGAATTCGAAACCATACCATCCTGTAGCCATGGCTTCACCGTGGGAGGCCGGTTTCGACTGTCAGAGGACATCTCCACCCGGAATTATCCCGCGTAGCACCGCAACCAGAGATGACAGATACCCCTTTTCTCATCACGTCCATCCCCAGCCCGAGCAAACATCGACATACAACCCGGTGCCCAGAAGGCCATCAACCGATGTGCCGCCCGAGGACGGACATAGCCCCACAAGGCAGGGCACATCTTACTCTTCGGCCGAGTACAAGCTGGCCGCCATCTCGACAACATCTCGACGGAGCTCCAAAGCTGCTCCGGATGACTCGCCCAATTTTGTCTTCGACCGGAAACCGTTGTGGAAGCAGTGGTTCGTCGAGCTAATATTTTGTGTCACCAGTCTCTTCTCCTTCGCGAGTCAGTCAGAGCCTGAAGAGAGCCCTGAACAACTGCTGACATGTCGGAAGTAATTATCACCGTCCTCGGTATTTATGACGGACGCCCCCTCCCCAAACTACCATTAAACATCACGCTCAACACGTTCCTCGCCTTCTTCACCACCTTTACCAAGGCTGCTTTCATGACCCCGATCAGCGAAGCCCTCAGCCAATGGAAATGGAACGCCCTTACAACAAGCGGATCACGCCGCAAACACATCAATACCCTCTATGATTTTGAAGTTCTCGACAGCGCAAGCAGAGGCACCTGGGGAGCATGGCGGCTGCTCTGTAACTTCAAATGGCGGCATTTTGTCAGTGTTGCTGCCATCTTCTCCATCATCAGCGTCTTCACCTCGCCCATCATGCAAGGCATGATCGCCTATTTGGAGAGACCAGCACCGATACAAGTAGACGCCTTCGTCCCATTGACAACGGGGTATGACGAGACAAGTCTTGATGCCTTGGCCAACATTATGAGAGCCACTTTTACTGGCATGAGTAACTCGGCGGCCAATCCCGTCCTGGCAATACCGGCCACTTGCGGGTCAGCCAACTGCACATTTACGCCGTACTCGTCGTTGGCCGTGTGCATGAAAATGGCCGACGTGTCGAGGTCCCTGACAGTGGCCGAGATCAAGAACTCTACTTCCGCTGACTGGACCAACGGCGAGAAGAGCATGATAGCCGTGTATGATGGGAACGGAACCACTGCCTGGAATGCCAGCCTTCCAAACAGCATCAGTTTCATCACCCCTTTGTCCTATTCGATGCTGCTCATCGGATCTGACACCAGTCTGTCCTTCAACGAGAACCGTGACGATAATTTCACGGCCCTGGCGCACCTCTATGTCATCTACCCTAATGCTGGCAATGTTTCGTACCCGGGGTACAACCGCTCAGCCGACCCGAAGCCATGGGAGTTCCGCGCTGTCGAGGTCCTCTATCACGCCTGCGTCAACGCGTACGAAACAACTTTCACAGCCGGAATTTCAACCACTAGGGTTACCGCGTCGTCGAATGCCATCCTACGCGTGGCGGAAAACGCCCCCCTTTACAATGCGCAGTGCAACTTCACCGAGACAGACTTATCGGCCACGGCCTGCGACTTCGCTGACCGCCGAGGCGGAGACACGTACCTGGTCGACCCTGCCGCCCCAACTAGTCTCGAGAAGAAGTATAGCTTCGGGAGGCGGTCGAGCAACACGGTCACGTACAATATTTATTTTGACATGGCAAGCTCTTTTGTTGCCGACGGAGTCAGGGGCAATATTGCCTATTTCACCAAGCAGAACTATTTTGCGCTCAAATCAGCCTTGTATGGCCCTAAGTCTGAGTTGCGTGATCCCAAGGTGCAATTCGAACAACTGGGCGAATACTTTAGTGGAACGGCGACAGCTTTGTCGAACATGTGAGTTTTGTTTCCGGCCTGTCTCATGGCAGGATATTGAGGTCCAATGTTATCTTTACTAACTACCTGGAACAGGCTTCGAACTGGCCCCGTTGCCTCTGAGACGCTGGAAGGAATTGCGCTGGCCAACGAGACGTTTGTGTCAATACGGTGGGGTTGGGCAACATTTCTGGCAGCGCAGATCATGCTGGCATATCTGTTTCTTGCCGTGACTATCTACCGGACGGTAAAACTGGGGACGCCGGTGCTCAAGAGCTCGGAGTTGGCGACATTACTGGCTTCAACTGAGGAGCTGAGGGTTGCGATTGGCTCGATTGAGGGAATCCAAGACGCAGGTGAGCGAGCGAAAAAGGTTACAGTCCAGTTTGATCGGGGGAGGTTAATAGTGTTGACTTGATGTTTTATGGGGACCATGTAATAATACTAGTCTACGATTTGAACTAGATGATGAATGAATGACGGCAATTGAATTATAGTTGGGTAGGTACCTAGGTAGGTAATAAACTGTTTTACACTGAGCGGGGAGATTACTACGTAGGTAGGTGAGTACCAATAAATATTCAAAAATCCAAGCGAAGATCCAGCCCCATGGTATTCACACCCGGAATCCATGACCAGATCCACATACTCCACCTTGTGTACCAATCACACAACTCCCTTCCCGGCCTCTCCCACATGCCCACCTGATCCCGCACCCTCAACCTCTCATGCATCCTCTCCACCTCCCCCGCCGCATCTGCCGCAAACCGCATCACCGCCCCCGTCCGCGCAATCGGCGTGACGCTTTTCTGCGTAGCAAGAAACCTGCGTCCAACTACGTCGCAGATGATCTGCCCCCCCGCACCGTTATCACCAAAGTGGGAACAGATTCGCTGCACGAGTGTCGAGGCTTCGGCGGGGCTAAGGTACATTAGGAGACCCTCCATTATTACCAGGGTCGGGTGCGTGGTGGGGAGGGATTCAAGCCACCCGGGGGAGGTGACGTCGTGGGGGAGGAGGATGTACGTGTAGTTGTTTGGGGAAGAGGAAGAGGAGGAGATGGTGGTGGTGGGGAACGGGGAAGTAGGGAGGACGTCCTTGCGGAGCGTGGTGATGGAGGGGACGTCAATATCGATCCAGTGCACTTGGCGGGGTGGGTTCATCAAATTGTCCCCCTGCATCGTGATCTCTTCGCGTCCTTGGGAGGTGGCGTTGGCGTTGGCGTTAGTGTTGGCTGAGTTCATGTTTTGGGGCCCCTCGGCCAAGTCAGCAGCCTCTGAGCCACCTGAAAACACCCTCCATGCACGGCTATCCAGCCCACATGCCAGATGCAAAACTGTAGCCTGCGGGTGGGCGGCTAGGAATTCTCTAGTCCAAAAATCGAGATGGCGTGCGCGGAGGAGGACGACCTGGTTGAAAGCGCGGGTGCGGCCTGATGGGTTGGTGGATGCTTCAGAAGGTGGAAGCGAGAGGTTTGCCAGGGTTGTCGCGGCGATGGGGTCGTTGAGGAGTCGTGATGAGGGGGGTTGAACGAGGGCGTCTGTGGCACGGGCGAGAAGGGTCGCGATGGCGGTGGAAGCTGTTGGGGGTAGTAGGTTGGTGGACGTGGCAGTTGGCGATGCCATTCTGGCTACGGCGAGGCGATGGCACGAGAGTTGGCGATGGTAAATGATGCTAATGATGGTGACTGGTGGTGATGATAGCGGCGGTGGCAGCTATATTGAGAATCGTCTCAGGGTTGGGTCGCGGAAACGGCAAAGATAAATAAAACTCCAAAATATCGTGCTCTACCGAGAAACGGACCGGATGAGAATAACTTCAGCTATAGGAATGAATTTCGAGATAGTCGAGTAAAACAAGTTGAAACCGCCCTGACCGATAAGAATTCGGCGAGAGAAGAAACTTTCACTCTCGGCGTTTTCGAAGCCTTTTCCCATCAGACTTGTCATCTATCTTAAAATCAAATCTCTTCGTCTTTACGCTTCTGGGAGTAGTCTGGTCCTTTTTATTCAACACATCTCGCCGAGCCACGTGTTAAGAACCTCTTTCCGCCAGGGCTGCTTTGCCAAGTGCTGTTTTCGTTTATTGGCCCTCCCAAAGAGGGAAGCCCACCATGAGATCCTAGTCCGCTGGAAATCAATCAAATGAGTCACACATCTTCACACACCACATGTACCGAGTAGTTGATTTCGCATCCTCCGGTTGCGGAAATTTTCCAAACTCTCAAAGACAAGTTTACTTGCACCACCACCCAATTCGGCTGCTTGCAAGAGCTGGCGGCAAGTAATAATAAGGATTCAATGGAGCCCAATCACGAGGGTATCACGTATTCTCTTCCAGTACTTTCCCCACTATGCACAATCCAGGCATGGTGTTCATGCCAGTTAGAAACAAACGATGCTTCTGCCCATCTCATCAAACTCCCATGACATAGAATTACCAAACCAATGACCTCTCCTTCATCAGTGCCCGTTGATCTGCTTCGCAGCTCCCACAATACCCATCGTACCACTTCCTGAGCTTCTCTTGTTTCTCCTTGGCCGAACTAGTCCCATTCCCCTCACTTAATACCATTCCCTTCACCTGTTCACACCGCCCATTTTCATCTACCAACCAGTTTTCCCATTCCGACTGTAGCATTTCCCGCTCAATACCGTTGACAATACGCATCGCCACAAGTAAATCATGGCGAAAATTACCCAATCGTTGTCTTGTTTTCCTCAGTCTGCGCGCTGTTTCCCTACTTGATGAACTAGCAAAACCCACTCCTGCATCCTGGTAGGGGGCATCGAGGTTGGTAGCGTTGGCAATGGCCTGGAATGTGTCATAGCAGCGGCTCACCGTGGGGGGATGTCGCCAGCCACCTCCGGGGGTGGCGACGGCAGTGCCGCGCGAGACTTCCTCGAGATCGGCAATATATATGGCCTTGCTCATGACCAGGTTCGGACCGACTCCGATGCGGTTCATGTAGCGAGCAGCTTTGCGCTCGGCCCACCACGTGGAACTGCCTTGTGTCACCATGATGAGATTGTATGCGGCGCTGACAGCGAGGAGGGTAAGAATGACGCGATGGGCAGACAGGATACCAAATATCTTCTTCAGTGCGGCAAAGGCCCACATCATCAGTGATGTGATAGCACTCTCGCCGAGGCTGCGCACCGTCTCCCATAGCATATCGGTAAGGGTGCGCGGACGGATCTGGGCAGCCTTCTTGGCTCCATCGGCGGCTGTGTCGGGCGTGAACATAACCACCTGCGTCTGTTGGCCGACACCCCCATACACTTGGATCGCACGCTTGGTGCGGCTGTGCGGGCCGAGCTTACGTACTTGGTCTGTTGCCACCTCTGCAAGCTCCTCTGCGTCGTTGGCGGCATCGTCGAGTGCCTGGCGTTGTACCATGTTCTTGGCGAGCGCCGGCGCCTTGCTCGTCGACCAGTCGGCGCGCGTAAAGATGGCCAGCTTACACTTGGACTTGGCCACGTGTGTGATGACCACTTTGGTCACAAGTTTGAATGCCTGCGAGTGCGGTAGATGCCATGGCGTTTTGACGTGCGTCACGACGTACGTGATGTGATCGTTGAACACTTCAATCGTCTGGGAGTCTGTCACCTCGCCCGGCTTAGGGCGCCCCAGCATGTCCACGTAGTCGACCTTGAACGTGAAGCGCCGTTTCATGCGGCCATGGTCCTGCAACTCCCAGGGACCTTGGGTGATTTCCTTGGCTCGGCGTTCAAAGTAGAGCTTGGGAAAGATAAAGCTCTTGTCCCCAAAGAGAACATGGAAACAAGCTTTGGCACTGATCTCAAAGTGTCTCTCAGCTACCACCTTGCCCATGTCCTCAGGTTCGTACACAACTGCGTGAGCCGGCAACTGGAACTTGGTTACGGACTTCTTGAGGAGCCCTCTGCCGGGTCTAAATCGCCCTCCGGACGCCGTTGTTCTCCTAGCAACCGGCCGACCGTACGCCGTGCCGTCGTCGATCGGCGTGTTGGCCGACACTTCTTCCCAACTCTCCACACTGGGGCTGCGTTTTTCATACTGCTCCTTCTCCAGGTTGATAAGCGCCGCCACTGTCTCGGATACATCCATGGGTTCCTCGGCCTGCAGATCATCTACCAAAAGGTTCAGCCGCGCTTGCAGCAGTGCATAGTCCTCGAGGAAGACCTTGACTGTGATTCGTGAGAACCCCGAGTCGTTCATGTCCTGGTTGAGATGTAGAAAGATAAAATCGCAATCCTTCCCGGGTGCCGCCGTCACCTCTGCAACAGCGTCAAGGCTGATGATGTAGGCCACCACCAGCCCCATCTGGTGTCCATAGAAGTACATATTGTCGAGTGTGACATAGATGCGACCACTGCCGGCCATGCCTTGTCCCTCTTTGCCTTCGCCGGGAGACGAGCTCGTCCACATGGCATTGAATACCAGCACCGGCTTCTCCTCACGACGTGCTGATGGGAACACGAGGCGGAATTGCGCATACTGTGCCTTCAGTTCCGGGGGGTAGCCCTCAGGAAATGGCGTCTCAATCCGGGGAAGTCTCTCCTGGGAGTCCGTTCCCAGCCTCGTGTCAACACTCATAGTCTTCCTGTGCATGGGGGCTGACCCGGACTTCTCAGGGTCTGGTGGTCGCGACACAAATGGATCCTCCAGACTGCTGGCTGGAGTCTGCGGGCTGCTGCTGGGAGCTGGTAGGAACATTGATCCCCAGGGGTTGCTACCCCAGCAGTTGGCCAACACCGCAGCGGGAAAATGACGTCCTGACCCGATGGCCGCGCTCGCCGCGATTGCAGTCTTGCTGAGGGGGGTCGAGATAGGGGGCCTGGCAAACGTAGCAGGAGCCAGGTTTCCCGCTTGTCTAGCCGACGTTGTTGGCGGCAACCGAAGGGCGGGCGGCTGGGCACCGATAGGCGAAGTAGTAGCACCGTAGGGGATGAACGACTGGCTCGCCGTGATCAAGCTTGCGATCCCGCCCCTCTCGGGAGTGGCCGTGGGGGGAGGTTCGGACGCAGCAGCAAAGGTAGCCTTGCGATGCAAGTCTAGCTTCTGCATGATGCGCGCTGCATGCTCTCGACTGCTTTCCCCGTCTTCCCGACCCAGCGCTGTTATCGAGCGTCGGGGAGGGTTGGCAACGTCGAAGCTCGGCCGTCCCGGAACTACAAGATTACCATCCGGCCCGGGAATCGGTAATGTACCTGTCCTTTCTAGACTGCCAGCCCCTTCGTCCAGATTCTCCAGCATCTTAGCTGAGAATTCAGGGATCGACGGCGGCGTGATGGCAAAGGCGGGATCGAAGCCGCCAAGGAGGGCGCTGTCGCGACCCATGCTCGACTCGATTGCCTTTTTCTTGGCAACCTCGAACACCTCGAGCCATTCCATGAGATGTGTCTGCGTCTCAGCTTGCAACAGGATAGTCTGTGTCTTGGTCTTGACCTCAAAGCAGAACCGCCGCTCTTCCTGGACTGCCGGTTTGGCGCTGCAGAGCAAGACGCCGATTTCGTCGCCCTGTAAAACACCTTGCGGACCCTGAACCAGCCATCCAAAGATGCCATCCCGGCAGTAGTACCACCGTCGCACCCATGTCGTTCTGACTGGTTTGCCCGAGAGCATTCTCAAAAAAAGCCAGCCCTGCTTTTCCGAGATGGCAGAGGCTTGGTCTTTTCTTTGCACGCTAACAGGGCCCCTTGTGCCCAGGTATGGCACCGTCGACACACTGTAGTCTTCCAACTCCCTTGACGGCTTGAATCCCACCAGTGCGCTTTCCCCGACCTCTCGCCTAGCAATCTGTAGCTCCCGCCGAAAAACGCCCTCGCTGGCTTCCAGTTCTCTAGACCATCCCCTGACGCGCTCGAGCTCCTCCCCAGCAGCCACCCCTCCAAGCTTGCCCCCGCCCTTGGCCATCTCGCGGTATAAATCGGCACAAACACGAACAAGTAACTTGTCTAACTGCCCGCGTACCTGCGGGGCCATCTGGCAGAAATCCAAGCTCGCCTTTAAATACGTCTTCCGTATCTCGTACACGGCGAACGCATCCTCCCGTAACGAGCTCGGCTCCTTTGTCTTGCTCTGACCAATATATCGAGCCAACGTGCTATCGAATGTTTTTTGCGCATCGGCCAGCGCCCGACGGGTTTCGCGGAATGTACGGAGATCGCTGGTAATGAAGGTCCGGATGGGATCGACGCTCAGGGGCTCAAGGCGGCGCACCGTGGCGAGGATGGAGCCCCACCAGTCGCGCGCACCGCCGCCCGCTCTCCGCAGGGAGACAAGGGTATAATCTGCATTGAGGACGCCATCAACTGAGGTAGCTGTAGTTGTCGAGGATGTTGTTCCTGGTCCCGCCGCTGTTGTTGTCGCTGCCGTTGTTGCTTGAGAAGAGAGAGGTGGAGGGGGCCCGGAAAGTTTGGAGAGGTACGAATTGATTGTATCTTCTAGGGCCAAAACATCGTGAACGACGCGCGAAGTGCTTTGAATGTAAGAACTGAGCCAGCGCTCAATGGCATCGATCTGGTCTGAGAAATGTACTGTGACGGCTCGGAAGGTTGGTGAGTCGAGGGCGGCTTCGTTCAGGGCAACCGGAATGGCCGGACCAGGGATCTTCGTTCGCGAGACTGCTGCGGCGGCATTTGGGGGTGACATTGCGGCTGCCGTCAAGGTTGGTCCATTGCTTGAAGAAGCAGCATGAATACCGGCTTGATCCGACATATTGACCTGCAGCGGCAGGTCAATGATTGCCGGTCCTGTGTTCGAGAGGATATGGGGTGGTATGGTTTGGCCAGTTTCCTTCCTGGAGTTTGGAATTACTTTTTGGCGCGTAATAATCTTTATTGACCTCTGATGTTTGCTAGATCGGGGTTCTTTTCCATTCAAGACGACGTCGGACGTAGGCTGAAAAGGCGAGATTAGGAGCTGTCAAATGTAAGACTAGCAGACAATACTAAAGAAGCCCAGTCAAACGATAAAAAAATAGCAGGCCTCGGCATGGCTGGGTTGAGGCTCGGCGATGTATGTGGCTTGGTGATATGCGGCTTTGGCGAAGGGTTGGCTTTCTCACGGATAATGACGTTGGAGTTGGACACTCGCCTGAGACCAACCACTGCCAGCTCGCAAAGAGTTTCGCACCAGGACCGTGCACCCGCATACAGCGCTTGGACCAGGTTAAATGCCAAGCGCTAGAAGTCTGGAACAACAATGGCACCTCATCAACCGTTAACTCTTCACAGGGAGGGATGCATTCGGTCTACCCACTGGAAAATTTGCTTGTTGATTTCCAGAGGCGCCTGGCTGTCTACCCGGCCATATTATCCTCTCTCGACTCCCCCAATGCCAAACTGCCCACGCCTGTCTCCCTGGCTTCCGGAAGAGTGTAAACCTTGCAATGCGCCTTGTCGCGGCCCAACAGACACACTCGCACTGGGATATCTCCCCGTGCCTTGCTCTCTTTCATGACCTCCATCTGCACGGGGTTGAAACTTCCTATCCGGAAGAAGCTGTACGTGAGACAGACGCCGTTTCCGTCATCTGGAATGCTTCCTAAATCTACCCATCTCAGAGACTGCGAGCCTCGGAATGACGTGTAAGGGAAGGCCGAAGCCAGGTGTGAAATTCTCAGTAGGACGTATGCTGGTTCCTGCTTGCGGTGGCACAATACAAGAAGCCCACTTTCGTCGAGATACTTGAAGTCGACAATGCTAGTGCCAACAGGAAGGACGACGCCGCAGCCTCGGGTGAAGGGCTCCCCGCTAATTCCGTTGATGATGGGCATCTCGGTCCGGAAGAGGTAAACTACTGCCAAATTAGTATACGTCGACAAGGCACTGGTATGCAGCATACCTCTGTTTCTGTCGCCCTCAGCAGCTAAGGCGGTAAAGGCCTGAGCTTCAGCACCTCCCTACCCTCTTGTCAGTTGACATCAAGCAGAGCTAGCACGAGGTTCCTACACTTTTCTGTTCCGACCACATACACAGATCGTGCTTCCAGATCTTCGCACCAATTGAGAGCTCGGCGGCGTGCCCAAACCGGACACTCCGCTTCTCTGCCTCGGCGATGTTTCGAAACACAATCCCCGCTCTGCTTGTCAGATAGTTGACCAAAAAGTCAATATGGGGCAATGCCCTCATGTACGGCTGACCGACTTCCTGCCGCTTAAGCTGCTTGTCAAGCATCTCTAGCAACGAGGAGCCGTCTTCGACAAGCTCTTGGTCCTTGGCATAGTCTTCTCGCATCACCTCGTCAAAGTAGATGGCAAGAGGGCTCCTGGTGAGGTATTTCTGTATGTAGATGATGACCTTGGCATTGTCCATGGTGGCCTCCCTTTCTGTGAGCTCTTCGCTCACGTTCGACGATGCCTGTCTGTCAATCTCGACCCGGAGCCAGGTTGAGAAGGCGGTAAAGTGGTCGAGCTCGTCCATGACACAGAGTAAGACTTTGTGGGCGACAACGGTAAGACAGGTAACAATGTCCATGAGCTTTGTGATCTGTGCTGCCGTGAACCCAATGTTTTCTCGCGAATCATGGAAGCGAGCGATGCCAAGAAGGCGACTGAGGATAATGCCGCATCTCTCGAGGGCTGGAATGAAGTTCTCATGGACCAGACTGCGAAGGTTCTCAAGCCCTGTCACGACAGCTTTGTCCCAGCGTTTGTGGCCCTGTGTGCGTCAGGCAGATCATCCTAGTAGCGATGCAAGGGTTCAAGTACTCACTCTCTCTGCAAGGCTGTCTACAAGCCATTCTTTCAGGGCTGGAAACACATGCCCCGTGACGGCGGTGTGATACAAAGCTTGGACAATGGATACAGGGCCTCTTTCCATCTTTTCGAGGTCCTCCTTGACAGCCAGAACAAATCTTGCCGGCAACTCCCTGGTCGACTTCCACTCGCCCGTCATATGCGACTGTGCCTGCTTCAAGTAACGGAGCAGGTTTTGCATTGTCGTCATCTTGGACGACAAGAGTGAGAGGTTGACTGGCGAGTAGTGGACAAATGTCAAGTCCATAGGCACAAGATGGAGAGTTGAGCCGTCCCCTCCCTTCGGCTTGAGCAGAAGTGCATGTGTAGAGATGTCAGGGTGTGATCCGTGGCCGCAAAGCTGGAAGACATCGGAAGGCGTTGTAGACAAGTTCGCCCGCGGGAAATACCTGAAGCTGCCGATGACAAGAGAGTCGTAAATACTCAGATGGATGCCACCGTCGCTAGTTCCCACAATCATGACATGGACGGCATCCGCATCTTCCAGCTTGACGGGTTGGAAGACGAATTCCAACGAGGACGTTGTGGAGAAGACAAACATATCATCACTTTCAATCCCGTCAGTCAAAATGCGTAACTAGCAGAAGACGGGGCAATGCCTTACCCCGACCCCCCCGAGACGGGCAGTGGGCTAATTTTGGGAAGTGCCGTTTCGACCTCCAAAAAGGTGAGCTCATGAGGGAGGTCGATGAGGGACTTGGTCCCGTCTAGGGCAATTAGCTGTGATTGCAACTTGCTACAGGGGCGTGCCGTCGACAGTCGCCGACCGGTGACATTGCGCGACCAAGCGATGAAGTTGACGCTCGATGAAGCGTCATTGCAGACGCGAATGTGGTGGACAGCTTTGCTGCTCTCGAGGCCGAGCAGTCTCACCACTCCATCCGTCCACCCCGCAGCGAGGAATTGGCCTGGGGTAATTGATGTGAGCATAAAATCGAAAGTCATTTGCATGGCCACAACGCACCATCTTCCTTCCACTTCACGGCGACTGCCTTCTGGTTTCGTTCTGTGTGTTTTGACACGAGCTCATCGTTTGCGCGCGCCACGTAAAGAGCTCCTCCACCATCCCCAACGGCGGCAACGAGGTTGATGACAGGGTTGGTTGCCAGATGCCCTCCGGAAACGGGCGACGGTAATTTGGTGGAGCTCAGCAGCTGTGGCTCATCGCCAACGGCGGCCATATTCAAGATCCCCGACGCCGTGTTTCGCCCAGATAACTCAATCCCATGTTCTCTCAATTTCACTTGGCTAGACGCAGCGCTGAAGATGGTGGGGTTGCAATGCGATGGCTTGTGCGGTGAAACGCTTGGTACGAATAGCAGTTGATCTTTCCCGCAGATCGTCAGCCCCGCAGAACCCCCACTCCCTCATGACAAAAAAATAGGTACACACAAAGCCGACCATAGCTTACCACGTTTGCCGTGGCCCTCAAACCAGAGTAGAAAGCTCAGAGAAAATTCGCACTGAACTGCCTCAGTTGGGCCATTCCATCTTGGAAGCTTCAATTTCGATGCTTCTGCTGGTGAAGAGTATTGTCATCGATGTTGAACGCAGTTTGAAGGGTGATCGGCAAGGCGCCCCACCCGAATTGGGATTTGTGTGTACCTATTTTTTTTGTCATGTTGGAGCCGCAGTGTTTACGGAAACTTGATGCTCCCTGAGAATCTACAAGGACAGCTAAACCTCTCTTACCCAATCAACCAACAAAAAAAATTGCAATCTTGATTCGAAGACGAAAAGGAGCTTTGTGGCCTTGTCGATCTACGGGGCCCGGATATCACGGTTTTATTATTCGTTCCGTTTAGGATGCCATTAAAAGAGGACCTCCATTGTAAACACCACGTCGCTGCACATAGAGTTAGGATATTGGACTTCCATCTTGGACGAAGCCTGATTTTTGAAGATTGATGGGTTTGTTTTCCTTTCTCCCTATCCACCCACTCAACTGCAGACCTGACGCTCCAGTCGAGAGACCCTCTGTAATAAGCTATACAGGATCAAAGAAGAGCCCGACACTTTGGCGATACACTGACGAATCACTGTCGATCTGTAGGTGAAGCAGATTCCACATTGGTACAATGACTGATTCTTTCAGAAGGGAAAAGTCGTTCTGCAAGCTTGACTGCCTGCAGCGGTTTTATGCGTGTGCAAATCCCTTGCATCACCACTGCGTAGGCGCTGCGCAGGCGCTGCGGCATCATTTTGCTTCGTTGTCACCTAGTCCCGTTACACCCTCTTCCCCCGGATCTAACGGGATCCAACAGTCTGCGACAAAAACTATCATTGGGGAAGCCTTACCAATCGATTCATCTGCCCAACCCGCCCCCGTACAGCTGGCATCCTTCCTTCCCTCCTTCTCTCGCCCCCGCATCTTCTAGCAACCAATTTCTTGCTCTCCCATTTCCTGTTGATAAAACGCTCGTACGGCTCTGTTGACGGCCTTCATGTTGGACTGCCCTATTCTATCCATTGGGAGCCCAGGTCATTTCACCATTCTTGTGCTTACTCGCCTAGGTATCTAGCTTTTACACTTTCTCATTCAAAATTTCCCCAGAGCCCTAGGTGACGTTGGCACATGGGAAGGTTTTGATTGTTGCCGATTTGACCGAGGGGCGTTGAGTGACTCGGAGAGTCACCGGGCCCTGGTGCCGCATCTCCCAGCTCAGTCACCATTGACGCTGGGCATAGTGCTCCTTTTTTCCTTTTTGTCCCTTTTTTCCT
>Ga0247765_1000746_pt1 | contig 21902 bp, 21 predicted proteins | sample UWRJL106311C6_FD_179949 | JGI IMG/M metagenome (GOLD analysis project Ga0247765, IMG submission 179949) | Plant litter microbial communities from Arlington Agricultural Research Station in Wisconsin, United States - UWRJ-L106-311C-6 | ecosystem: Environmental > Terrestrial > Plant litter >... | reverse complement strand
TTTTTCAACTACCACGTAAAATGTAGCATGCATTGCGTTGTAGAGATGTTGGTTTCGCTAGCTAGAAAGAGAGGCTGAGTTTGCTGTCGATGTTTCAGGTCAAGTATTCTTACCAGTGAGATATCTCTGCAAGTATAAAAGGGTTATGTTTTCACGAGCAAGTTTAACTCTTCACTCATCTCTACTTACAAGTCAAGTTACAACCAACCAACTTTTATTCCGCTCCCTTCATCTCAACAGAAGAGTAAAATGAAGATTACTCTCCCCCTCCTCGCCCTCTTTGCCGGCACCCACGCGGTAATAGTCGACCTCTTCTCCGACCCCGACTGTCGCGTGCCCGCAGGAAACCGCAACGTGTGGGACAATTCATGTGCTCGCACCGGAGGCTTTCAATCCTACCGGATTACCTACGAAGGCGCCATCGGCCAATCCCTCCGCGCCCACAGCCGGAATGATTGCGTCGCGCCGGATACGTCTTGCGTGATTGCTTCCTACAAGAGCGGGCGGTGCGAGCGGGCGACGAACAGCAATGGGGGAAGCAATGCGCTGAGCTCTTATTTTTCACTTTGTTAGAGATCAGTACAAGTGCTGTGGGGATTTACCTATTGAGGGCTTTACCCCTTTACGTCTATGTTGAGAAATAGCGATTATGCCCACCCTTAGCTCGAGTAGATAGATCCCATCCCATATGGTTTGGAATACAAAAAATACCGCACACACAAGTACAAGATATCAAGCTTGTTCAATTCGGCACCTAGATAAAATCCTACACATGAGGTATCATTTGAATCCACGCCGGGGTCAAGTACACGCCAATCGGCACGGCCCGCAAACTGACAAACGCCTCCACGACAATGTAGATCCGACAAAAGATGAGACCATACAACACGGCCCTGCCAACAATATCAAAGGTGATAAGCTCGACCACCTCGTCCGCGTCACCAATCCGCACCAACCTCGTGATGCCGTAGATGACCATGGCCACGAGCAACAAGCTATACGCTGCCGTGGCTGTGAAAATACAAGTAACCTTCCAAAGCACACTCTCCACGGGAGTAGGGAATTCAAAATTCCACGCCGATAAATGAACCCCGCCATAGACGGTCGGGAGAAAAAAACCAAACGCGAATTGCAGACGGTCGCGATATCCCATTCTGTCGGCGGTACTGTCGATCTTCCCGAGATCTCCAGAGAGAAACCAAGAGGCGTGAAACCCGGGAAGGTTGGCGCCGCGGGGCTGGAAGTAGTCGGACCGCCAGAGGGTAGCGCCGAGGTTGGGGAATTGGGAATGGTCAAGGATGTGGGTGGTTCTGACGTCTAGGGGTTTCTACGAACAAGAGAGGTGTGTTGGTGTTAGTTCAACGTCTGAGCTCACCCCGATGGTAAAAAAAAAAAAAAGAATAAAAAAAAAAAAAGAGGAACTGACCTTTAACCAAAATCCATACATGAGAAAAGCACACACCACATGTACCATAGTGTGCAATTCCAACAAGCATATCGGCAATCCATACGCCTTTCTCGCAATACATTGAATGGCCATCCAGGTGACCTGGAGCAGGACCAGGCCTTTTTGGATCGTATCCGCTTTGCTCCGATCATCAATGGACGACCGCGAAATCCTAACGGCGTCGAGATTAATATGAGCGAGCGCCTTCACCCCGGCCGGTGACAGGGTTTTGAGGACATGGCCGTCCCCGTTCCCTGAAGAAGAAGAAGAAGAAGGGTACAGTATTTCGACGCCGCCCATGGCGACGAAGAATCCGTATTTGGTATCAAATTCAGACTTGTCAGAGGGGTCGTCAACACCTTCAATTCGCGTCACTGGTTTATCGCCATGTACTGCTGCTGGCTCGGTACCCGCAGTTGGGAGAATATCCTGGACGGGAAGTTGTTTCGTTTCCGTAATATTCCCCTCCGTGATAATGCCTGTGGCGGACTCCATTTTCGCCGGCTGCTGCTGCTCGCCACCACCCTGCTGCGCTGCCTGTTGATAACGCTCCAATTCCAATAATGTCTTGGCCAAGTTCCTCGCTTCAAGATATTGACTTGTTGCAAAAAACAGGACTATCTCGGGAGCGATAAGCGCGGCAAAGCCCCATAGACATTTGGATAACAGGACCCGCGCAGCGCTGGCACCGCGCGGCGGAACATTGAGGTGTAGTGCCGTGTAAATGCAGGCGAAAAGTGTCAGGACACAGCTATACAGGATGCTGGTGGTCCCGCGCATGTTGGGAGCAGATACCCATGATGGCGCAATTGTGCTGTGTAGAGCGGGGAGGTTGTCGTGGATTCGCTCGAGCTCGGCCCAAATAGGATTGGTTGTGATTTGGGCGCTGGTGCTGAGGGTCAGAGCGAGTACTGATAAGTTGATCCGTCTCAACATTGGGGGAAAAAAGGTGGAGAGTGTTTGAGAGGGGGTTGTCGATGGTGAACAAAAACGCATTCGTTGTTTCGACTGAAGCCATGGACGAGGGTGGAATGGACGCGATGAGAGAGACGAGAAGAAAAAAAAAAAAAAAAAAAAAATGCGGGGAATCTCAGCTGAAAACTGCCTCATGCAGGCAACCAAGGCAACAACCACCTGCAGCCGCATGATTGGGTGGTGACCAAGTCACATCCGTATTGGTTGGGGGCCAATAGTTCTGATGCAGGTAGCTGAGGAACCTCTACAGCCTGGTCACCGGGTCTACCACATGAATTATGTCGCGACATCTAGGTGTGGGAATCGAATGGTCTAGTTCAGGAGTTAGGACGCATTATTTTCGCGTTAATTTTCTTCTTTCAAAAACAACGCAGGGCATTAAGACTTACGCCCCGATTCCAATTCACCATAACACGCGTGTTTCTGACGAGTTTCTCACTACATCCAACGTGGCCAATGTGCGAGAGCAGAAGATCTGTTGGCAATCGGGGGGGCCTCCATTCGGGCGACTTTGGTTGCATACTGGAGTGTTTGGGGAAAGAAAGAGGAAAAGGGATACCGCCAGACCATATCGTTCATGGTTGTCGTTGTCGAAGAGGACTAGCTATCGACCGTCCCAGCAGTAGCACCTGAGTGCGACGACATATCCATGGCGCTCAGAGGGGTCCCGAGATGTGCAACCTGACATGGTCGTTGTCCTGCTTTCCGATCCCAACGTCGATGGTAGTATACTTGATTGACGTGTTGGAATAAGAGAGGTCTCCTGCTGGGAGCAACGCTGGATGATTTGCGATTCAAGTATCTCCTATTGTCTGTTGCCATTACACCACATGTCTGTTAGGAGTAACTATGAAGTTGAAATTTATAGACGGAGGGCCTGGTTGGCTGAAAAGCGCGACAAGGGGGAAAAAAAAAAGGGGGTTTGTTTACTGCTGCGACCACCCCAATCGCTGCGGCGACCACAGTGCCAGACGGCTGGGTGCCTTGGATCGGGGCCTCAAATCCATGGCGCCTTGTCCCGGTGATAGCATCGGCCAAGTCCTGTTTTGTAGGGGAATACGGCAATTTCAGTGCAGCTGGCAGGACGGTATTCTTGAGGGGGGGTTGTGTGGGGGGTGGTCGCCGCAGTAAATCTCCATTCTTAATGGGGACAAGAAAACCAAAAAAAAGGGAAAAGAAAGATATAATGGACATGGTCGGATTCGAACCAACTTCTCCAGCGGATAATGAGGTTTGTGGAATGTTACCATTACACCACATGCCCGTTGACAGTGACTGTGAAAGTAAAATATACAGACGGGCACCTGTTGTTTGGTGTGGTAGTGCCAGCCATACCACAATATCTTTTATTATGACGGAGCCTTCCTACCAGCCTTTTTCCACCTTCACCATCTGTATAGTGACAATTCTATGACAGATTGTCTTGCATTGACAACACCATTACCTCTGATGCTAGGGATATATACAGAGAAGGAACTCATGGACAAAGAACATAGGATGAAGCCTGGCGCATTTGAGAGCTGCGGGGCATCTGGGAACTAGACCCTCTTGAGAGAGTGTCAATATAGAACAGGTCGCGGTCGAACCGCCACCGTGACGTTCGAAGAATGAATGTAGAGAAAGCTCCCACTAGGAAAAATTGCATGTACCCACCAGCACACAGCTCACATGCCCCATCCCAACTCAGGGGCTACGAACGAGAAAAAAGAAGAAACAAAGAGGAAGAAATAGCCTAGTGTCTGTCAGCATTCATTTAATTCCCTCTCGTCTAATCCCTAGTAGAGACTTCCCCAAGACCACATACACATAATGGAGTGGAGTGGCTAGCATCAACTTACACGCTGTGTATGTGTACCCTTACCGTCTCTCCATATTCTCTTTTTTTTTTAAAGAAAAAAAAAGTGTGCAGCTCGTTTATGAAAACAGGGTATAACCAAGACTAGTATGTAAGCGGGTAGGCAGGCAGGCAGGCAGGTAGGTAGGTAGTTCCAGTACCTCGTCGAAGCCAAGCTTATGCAACGCTACGAGAAAAAAGTCCATCATGACACCAAGACAGACCGGACTAGGTATGGCCTGACGCATAAATGGACATGTGAGCGGCTCGGGAGGGGACATCATGACCCAAGATGGGGATAGGACAGGTGTATGAGGAAATCCAAATGTTCTTGAGACTCGTCGTAGGTGTTGGTTAGTTGTAACTGTCCGAGGGTAGGGTAGAGTCACACACGTAACATGCGGCCTTTTCAAAGACACGATAATCGTCAAGCCAGAGTGTCGAGACAGTATTGAGTGTTGAGACAATAGCAAGTTCATTTCTCTCGGATAGTTGCATGATATCCTCTGCCATCTCGACGGCGGCGTCCAGACATTCCTGAATATAGCTCCTGATCCACCTCCAGCTTGCCGTCCCCCCTCAGCTGCCTTCACCCGTTGGCCCCAAGTTCTAATCGGACGGCGCACGCTCAACCAGCTCACGTGGAGGGTAAATCTCCGTGTCTCCGTCCTCCCCCGCCCCCTTTGTCTCTGCAAAATCCCCAATGCAGGTTTCGCATTGGTCTGGGATGGGTACTCCGTGGAGTAGGTCCTCCATAGACCAGTCAGTGATAGGGCGGGGCCGCAAGGACAAGAAGTGCATAGCCTTGGTTTCCATGAGGCCCCATAGGCTTTCCAAACTCGAGAGATTCTGACGTAGGAGGATAACGACGGCCAAAGTATACGCATATACCCACACAGATCCGATCTCGGGCGTTGCTTCTGGTACCTCGCTTATGAGCCTCGGTATAGCTTCAGACTTCAGTTTGCCGAGCACTGCCTTGCCCAAGCAAGCCTCCGCTACTTCTTCAGATCCAAAGTCGAATGAACCATCAAACTTCTGGTACTTAAGTAGTAGGCGAATCCGAGATCGACCGCTTTCCGCTTCATCCTGTCCGTTTGATTCGACTTTTGGTTGTTTTAACGGCCTTCCGGGGAACGAGGGGAACAAGGTCTCCTCGTGGAACTGAAGCCCTCGCACCGTTATATTTGTATAGATGTGTGAATCCCCATTCCTGGGCCGTTTACGCTGGCCCGTTTCGATCGGCCTCTCCGTCCTGAAAGAAGTGGAAGTGCCACCAAAACCGAGGGTTGGCAACCAGTACGTTCCAGGGTCCTCTGCCCCGGAGTCCACTGGAGAAAAGTAACTCGAGATCTGCTTCTCATTTGAGACTGCGCTCGGAGGAAAGGACCATTGTGGTATTGTGGTTTGATCTTCCAAGACAAAGGTTTCGGGTGGCGGCGGAGCCTGCGCTGGTGTCGGTAAACTTTCGGGGCCTGGTACGGATAGCTCGGCTGTCTCCGTGCCTTGGCTCACATGGTTTAGGTCCGGCTCAACCACCGCTGGAAACTCGTAAGGTCTTGGGCGCCCTGGATACTCGTGAAGTGTTGGGAAGTTCGTGGTGTTGTAATTATAAATTCTATCTGGTGATTTAAAGACTCTTTTTCTCTTAACGGCTCTGTTTCTGATCTTTCTTCTTGGTTGAACGGACGGGGGAGAGCGCAGGGTGTGGGGAGCCATAGAGGCCCCCCCGTAGAGAGCAACACACGCTGAGTCTTCCGATGATGTGTCTGACGTGGACTTTGGATCCATTGACCAAGTACCCGGGGCAATTCCCGCATAATATGGATCTGGGACTAATCTCAAACGAGGCGCGGCGAAAACTGAATATGAGGAAAACACGGGTGGGTGGTGTGCTGGTCCGGTTAGTAGTGGTCGAGACGTTGGCCTCGGATCCATCAGCTCCCCCAAATGAACCGGTGGCATGAGGGTTAACCCTAAAAGGTTGCCTCGAGTTTGGAGGAGATCTTCGGAAGATTGCTTCACGTTAGTCACTCCCTCCATGATAGCATCGCCCTCTTCGGCGACGGAGGGTTCCTCGACGAGGAAAAAACTCGTCCATTTTGAAACGAGCGACCATTTGCAGGCGATCTCTTCCGCTCGAAGTCGGATCTGCGAGGTTTCTGCCCAACTCCCGGGAAGTGGCTTGTTGGACCCAACGTGGATTTGGCTTCGACCTTGTTCGAGGTCGTCTAATAAAGATCGCGCTGCGAGTTTGTGAAGGGTAGTGTCCTTCTTCTCTAATGTGATGACAGAAATTGTTGCTACCGTATTATATTCACTCTCGGACAAGGATTTGACGGTGATGGTGTCGGGACAAGTTTCTGATTCGAACAGAAAATACGCCCTGTTGCGATAGAATGGGCTGGATATTGATATTTCGACTGGCGAACGCTGGGCATCGGAAAGATCGATAACTGAGACTGAAGTCAATGAATCGAATCATATCAAGCACATCGTGTCCTGGCATACCTGTATTTACGCCGTTCTGGTCCCGGGAATTGAACTCTAGGCAAAGAGGCTTAACATGTCCAGTAGTCAAGGCCGCATTCAGCATACTGACAACTCTGTCCTCCCAGCCTCCCCTAACTGAGGACGGCACAACTTCCGCATAGCCTCCACCCGCCTTTGCAATCCCCTCAACGAGAGCATGAGATACATAGTCGCCAATTCCCAGAGAGAAAAAGCGAAGACGTCCTTCATCCCTGGCGCACGTTTGTCGAATGAAGGTGAGAACGTCGTCCATCTTCCATGTCTCGCCATCCGTGAGAATCATGACATCCGTTTCCACGGCCCTGTCTCTGGCGTTGATTATTGCCTGAATAGCAGGGAGAAGCTCAGTGCCACCCATGTCGGCCCAAAAATGATTCCCAACATAAGTCAGAGCAGCGTTGAGATTTAGCTCGTTGTACTCGAGTGAGTATGGTGACCACGCCTGGAAAGTGGTGCCAAAACTCCAGACGTTAAATGTGCATCCAACTGGAATTCCTTTGAGAAAAAAGTCCATGGCTGACCGAAGAGAGTAGATTTTGTCGGTCATGGACCCAGAACGGTCGGCAAGAAACAGTATCTCCCTTCTTTGCTGTGAAGGATTTCTTTTCTTGCTGAAAGAGCCAGGAGGGAGGGTACACATGAGTGCCTTGTGGTTGGGAATCGTGGGATGCTCCTCCAGCCAAGCCTGTGGTGCTTCCTTGTCTCCGCTGATCTCAGTGGTGATATCAAGGATGAAGTCTTTATCTAAGAACATGGATCCAGAATCGAGTTCGACGAAAGCTGCCTCAACGTGGTTTCCGTTTTTGTCATTGGCCAGATCGGCAAAGCTGTCGACTTTGGCTTCACCCGGCCGACGCTGAACGACAATGGAGTGGGTGTTACTGATGATGGACTGGATCTTCTCTGACTCTACCAGTTCAATCTTCAGTGTCAGGCCTTGCGCCACATCGGTGGACACGGCGCCTTTGTATCCTGCAGGGGGTTGGCCATAGCGGGCAGCAATGCAAGTGGGAAAGGTCAAGGTGGTAGTGCCTTTGCCGTCGCCAAAGTGATGCTTGAGAATAGTTATATAGCTCAAGTTGATCTTGAGCTTGGTTTTCTCGGCTATGTTTCCCAGGGTTGTGGTGAAGATCTCGGGCGTGTCCTGCTCGAGAAGCGCGGCTCCTGAAGGGCGAGTCAGAACGCAGTTGTCAAGAGTACGACAAGAAAATAGGCATAAAAGTTACCCGTCTGTTGTTCCCGGATATGGCGCTTGAATGCCTCTCGAGCCTCTTCCTTCGGCTTCACGCTGCCCTTGATGACAGTGTTGGTGCCAATCCGGCATGTAAATTCGGTCACTGTGCAGCCCGCGGGGAGGGGAAATGTATATGCCGCTTGTCTAATTGGCGTGTCGGAGTCGTTCCAAAAGACTTGGGTCACATTGACTTTGGCAGTGTCGTGAACCACAGAGGCGTCTAGGATTATGGATAGCGGCGGAAGCACATTGCGATTAGGCTCCTGGACAGTGAACGTGGGCAATGCCGTCGCGGTGCGAGCAGCCGGGGCACGCGAGCTGACGTCGTTGTGGTCGGAGGGGAGATGGGCACTGAACTGTTTCACATTGGTAGGCAAGTGTGGGGGTTGTGGGCTAGAGCCGAGATTGTACCAATGAGAAAAAAGGGAATTTTGGGCAGTCTGGTGTGGAGCCGATTGGAGCTCTGCTGGAAAGGGTTCGCGCGGGTCCCAAACAACACCAGCCGCGAAGATGCGGGAATGGAGAGACATAGCAAGGCTGAATATATCTGTTTCCGTGTGCTGATTCTGAGGAAAAGGCAATTATGAGATGGCAAATCTGAGCACGACGTGGGAAGTGGGAAGTGAAAAGGACGAGGGCGAGGACGTCACAAGGCTCCGAGGCAGCAGCCACTGCACGAGACTGCCACTGCACCTGCCGCGGAGTTGCAGAAAATGGAAATTAGCACACAGACGTAAAAACGGTCAAAAGGTGAATCAATTTAAAATACTATTATTCTAATCAGAGGGAGCCTCTTATACCCAGGAACTAAGCAAAGCGATTACCCCTTTTTTCCAAAGGGTTATTTACCCGACTTTAACCCACATCCCAAATCCAGAAAGGCGCCATCCGATATGCAGCTGCGTGGAACATGAATCTGTTGGTTGTTGATGACTTGCCCTTCATCGGGCACATCAGCCTCCCGAGATCTCGATTCCGTTACACCGCTAACAATCATCGATGGCCTCCCCCGTGTGGTTTGACGACGTGATCGCGATGGCCAAACTGGCCAAATCGATTGCACAGGCCTTCACGAAAGGCCGCAAGTCTGCTCCTTCTGAGTTTCGCGAAGTCGAAAACCAGTTGCATTCGCTGAGCACTGCGCTGTCGGCATTTCAGGATGCACATGCAGCACAGCAAACAGGAGGACAAGCATTGGCCGACATGTTATCCAACTGCCATGAGACGCTCAAACATCTCGACACAATTGTCACAAAGTACAGCCTCATTGCCGAGAGCCAAGACGCGAGCAAACCTCGTCTGCAGCGATGGAGTCAGGAGATGGTGAAAAACTATAAAAAACTGGCTTGGACCACAGAAGCTGGTGATCTTTCGACTCTCCGAAGTCAGCTTATGGTCCACACAAACAGCTTGGACCTGGTCTTGGGAATTATTATCAAGTACTCTACTCCTAGGTCAAGCTTAAAGAGATCAAACTGACAAGATTAACTCAGTTCGAGGACGGCAAGAATTGAGGATACTCTCGCACAGAGCTCTGCCAAACTTGATGACATCCACACTTGGTGGGCCGAGAACCTGCAGAACCCATCCCCAACCCAAGCTGGAGTTGAGGACAGAGTTCAAGCATCACTCAGACCCTCGTCCACTTTTGAAGTTTACGTGAAAGACGAAGAACCCCACCTGCTTTGTCCCGAAGCCTCTTTACGGGACGACTGGAAAGAGGGCGTGTCAAAGCTGTTTCTCTGCCACTGTGAAGCCTCGGGAGTCAAGCATGCCAAGCTGGAAGACATTGCGTGTAAGCCATCCATGATTATTGCCGCATAATCCGCTACCTTGCTAATGCCGTCCCAAGTATCGCCAGTCACTTTCCCCTTCCGCGTTTCTGGAAGTGAGAGAGTTTGGACCATCTACAGAGCAACAGACCACATGACTGGCCAGCCCGTGACTGTTTGATCAAGAACGTTTCTCTGCGAGGTACGAATTCGTATAGAGTCGAGCTAGCTCGATACTGTACGGCGAAGCTTACAAGTTCTAGACATCTGCGAGTTTGAGGATTCTTTCATCCAAGTCCTCTCGGAGACTAGCGCGGCGTCCATGTTGCGAAGAGGGTTGAGCAACATGCTCATGCATCCTTCACCAGATGCTTCGGGGCTGCGTCTGCTTTCCATCAAAGGGTGGGTGACCCATGAGGAATTGCGAATGTCCTAACAGTCACTTTCAGGGATCTTGGTACTATCCATCGATTCATCGAGACCATCGTTTTCACCGTTGGCCACCGAACACTGGCAAAAACCCACATCAGAGGGTTAAATCTCCTCCACTATCGCGAACTACGCTCGAATGGCGACCGCCAGACGAATGAAAATCTGGACTATGCAGAGATCATAGTTGACTATGACGAAGATAGCGAGGAAGACGCAAGTGGTGACATTACCAGGAACGAGATCCAGTGTAAGTCTCCTGGAATGCAGCCGGCCCCAAACGCTGAACCCGAGAAGTAGAGAGAAACTCTACGATTAGAGTAACAAACGACACCAAAGTATCGGTCTTGGGCGTCAAATGTCTCGGTTATCTACGAGATGGCCAGACAAGCTCCATCGATAGGGTCGATGTGACTTTTGAAATGACCACACCAGAGAGTGAGAAACATGAGCCCCCAATTGGCTGACTGACTGACCAGCAATTTGAACAGAAGCCAAACGACTATACCAGTCTCTGGAAGACATGAGAATGGAGCTTTTTGTCCTCAGTCTCCTGCATCCTCGACCCGACGAGACGATTGCCTTGCATCTGTAAGTTGGCACAACGCTCAACACGTCTCTCATGCAAAGCACTGACGTTGTAAAAGCCAAGCTACGCAGGTTCAATGCGAAGAGGTGTGTATTGTGGACGCCGACTTGACAATTGTTCGAGACCAGGAAAACAAATTCCGTCTCATCGTCACGAGTCGGGATAGGTGCATTATTCTCAGCCAAGTTTGTAAGCGCCATTCCTCCCTAACAGAAACTTGAATGTGACGCTGAAACTGTGTGCCCAGTATCCGAGAGCTTCTTTTCAGAACCTGAAGACGGAAGAGCGGGAGCAAGGTTTGCTTCTCCCACTTGGTTAGTGCAGATTGAAAGCCCGGGTGTGAGGAAGGTGTACCACTATCCCAAGGGATTCAGATTCTTGGATTTTCACAGCGCACATGGTGAGCCCTGGAAGAATTCCTAGTGGGGTGTGTTTACTGACAGCAGATTCTCTGCAGCGGAGCGAATGTTTGAGCTCGGTCGGACAACTATTCGTCCAGTCGGTGAATGCTAGCAGAGGTACACGTTGAGTCACATACAGAGTACAAACTGGCTGCTGAAAGATTGTTAGCGTTGGTTTTGGGGAGTGTGTTTCGGGGTATCCAAAGAGAAACACATATAGGCTTAGGTTTCAACTCAAGCCTTGATATTTTTCTCATCTAGCTCTTGGCAATAAAGAAAGGCACTTGTTTCTCTCAAGTAGTCTCCTCTCGTAAAACAGTCTGTCTGCACTGGGAAAAGTAAAATGTCTCATGAATGCACTGATGGTAGATGCAATATAAGTAAGTCTGTTTGGAATCGTGGATGGGTTTCCTCGTCATCATGGTTCAGGTAAACTCCTCCTCCTCCTCCTCATCATCATCATCATGGTTCAAGTAAAGAATGTTATAAGACCCTAAAATCGACGAACACCCATCCTCCTAATCACGTAACTCTTCGTCACGTTTAATCAGTCCAGATCAGCGTCAGCTCAGCGTCGGCTGATATTTACCCATTGACAAGCACAGCTTTCCGAGAAGGTATAATTTTAGCCAAAGGGTCTAAAAATGGTCCCATGTATATAAAGGGCCCAAAATTGGGACATTTGCACCCGCAATAGCCGCCACCCAGACCTTTATAGATAATTCGTCCAAACCTTTCACTTGGTAATGCTTATATTTATTACTAATCATTAATACTAGGGATATTTAGGAAATACCTTTGCTACTAGGCGCCATTAGGAGATGAAGGGGTTGTATTGCGTCCAGGCCCCCCATACCAATGGAGCAGGTTGCCCACTCTTCCGTCGAAAAGGTGCAACTTGGCATAACAAATGGACACTGTATGCGTTCTTCCGCCGTTGTGGTGCTTGCCAATGCGAACCTACCTTACCCAATGCCGGGTACATGCAGAAGAAAAAATTGGGGATGCATCACATCAAGGGGCGGTGCCTCGACATTGAAAGATTTGGGGAATGCAAAAGAGAGCGCAAATTCCCACCATTCTCTCGGTGTGAACGGGATTACAAGCGATGGCACATATATATCAGATTGTAAAATTTTGCAGCTGTCGGCTGCCCCATCTACTTGCTACGTGCAAAAGTTGTCGGAGGTGGGAATCTGTCGGTTTTACCGGCTGAGCGATGAAGATAATCGTATTCCACAACCCCTGGAACAGCCATCGCCTAAGGTAATTATTATTATCCCCCTTTGGAACGAAGTGACTGTCATGGTCGGTTTGGATGAAAGCGTTCGTCGGGCCGCTGACGGATTTTATTTCCAACCAAAGGTTTTTGTGTGTTTAATTTTGGTCAGGTCCACACAACACTAAAGTGACGAGGAGAGAGTGCTTCACTCGGGCTGACATCAAATACAGCTGCGATGACTGCGGCGCTCTCTTTGAGATAAAGAAAATTGTTTCTTTTGGAAGCTCTTTTTTTTTTTAAAAAAAAAAATCGGAAAATATTCCATAACATTATTTGTCAAATGAATGCAACTAACTCTAACTGACTTGGACAGTCACCGATGCCCCAGTCAGACCACTTGAGGCAGCACTGATAGTAAGGTTGCCGCCAGCAGCGCCGACGTTGCTGCGGATAATTGCAAGTGCGAGACCGCTGAAAGCCTTGCGCGTCAAGCTGGAGAACACAGTGAAGTCGGCGGGATCTCCGTTGTCGGTGGTAGAGATCAGTCCTGGGCCGGTAATGGAGAAAGTGATCGAGTTGCTAGCCCTTGGAACGGTATCGCCGTTTGCGTCGACGACGGTGGCTGTAATGAAGGATAGATCAAGCCCATCACCCTTGATATTGGAGCGATCGGGCGACAGAAGGAGCTTGGTAGCATTGCCAACAGTCCTCTTGGTATCAGTTGCCCATTCCTGGCCGTTCTTGTAGGTGATGACCTTGAGATGACCGGGCTGGTACATGACGCTGTCCCATCGGAAGCGCCAGCTCGAGGTCCCGCGCTTAAGACGGCCGGCTGACTTTTCGTTGACAAACAGCTCGGCTTCGTCGGCCGAAGAATAGACGTGCACCGGAGTGACCTGGCCGACACGGTCGGGCCAGGTCCAGTGGGGAAGAATGTGCGCCATGCGGACGTTGGGGGCCCAGCGCGCCTGGTACAAGTAGAAGCGGTCTTTCTTGAAACCCGCCAAGTCGATGATTCCAAAGTAGGAGCTGCGCGCCTTGTCGTTGTAGGGGGTCGGCTCGCCGAGGTAATCCCACCCCGTCCAGACAAACTCGCCGGCGACGTATGGGTGCTTGTCCTGCACGAAGAAGACCTTGTCTGGAGATCCCGAGGCCCACCAATCTGAGTACAAGTCGTAAGAGCTCACGCGCAATCCTATGGGGTCCTCGCCACCACCGCTATTGCTGCTCACCAGCGCACTCATGCCGCTGGGAACGGGGAAGACAAATGTCCCACGGGAACTAAGGCATGATGCGGTTTCCGTGCCCCAGAGCATCTTGTTGGGAAACTTTGACCGGAAGCCTGGCCACGAAGACGACGTTGAGACGCCGATGCCTTCGCCGTTGTAGTTGAGTCCGATCATGTCGAGTTGAGCCGCCATGGCTTGATCGGGACTAGCCGAGTTCATGCCAGCCGTCGTCTGCCGACTAGGGTCCTCGTCACGAATGATTCCGCCGAGCTCAGCAGCAATGGTGCCTCCAGAGGCACCTCCTTGCTCGGGAATCTCGTTACCGAAAGACCAGGCTATGACGGACGGGTGGTTACGGTCTCGGCGAACAAAGAGGCGGAGGTCCGGCTCATGCCAATCGTCAAAGATTAGAGAAAAGTCATTCTTGGTCTTGGATTTCTTCCAGCAGTCGAAGATCTCGTCCAGCACCATAAGCCCCATTTTATCGGCTAGTTCGAGGAATTCGGGGGCGGGCGGGTTGTGGGAGGTGCGCAACGCATTGTTGCCCATCTCCTGGAGCATCTGGAACCGCCTCTCTTGTGCTCGGTAGTTGAAAGCTGCGCCCAAGCTCCCGAGGTCATGATGATTGCACTGGTGGTTATAGTTAGATTCTGTTTCGGATCTTGCAGTAGTATAAGGGGGGCAGGTTTGACTTGGTTGACTTACTGTCCCCTGAATACGGATCTTCTGTCCATTCACGCTAATTCCAGTGTCCTTATCGTAGGTAATAGTCCGGATACCAAAAGGCGTCTCACTGATGATTATATGACTATATGATTAGACCATATTTTTGGGTGTTGTAGCACAGGGGAAGAAGAAAAAGAAGAAAAAGAAGAAGTAGAAGAAGTAGAAGAAGAAGAAGAAGAAGAAGAAGAAGAAGAAGAAGAAGAAGAAGAAGAAGAAGAAGAAGAAGAAGAAGAAGAAGAAGAAGGGGGAGCAGTTGACTGACTAAGTATCAATCACTTGTCCATTTACGGACAATCTAGTGATGGCAACATATAGATTCGGTGTCTGATTCGGCTTGGGTCCCCATAGCTTGGGGTTGGCAACGGTTGCGGAGGCACTGACGACTGCTTTTCCGCCTGCGGCGACAGTTGCCGATGCCTTTGACAGGGTAGCCACAACACTGCCTTGCACACCAGACTCGCCTTGAGGCCGAATCTCGGTGACCACATCAACTACTTGGCTCTCGGTGCCCTTGTTCTCGATATCGACCGTCAGGCTGACGGTTGCAGAAGAGGACGAGATCGTGGGCGTGGTGACAAATGTCCCGTGCTGGGCCACATGCACCGGGTTTGATTTAACAAGCCAAACGTTCCGGTAGATGCCCGCGCCTGGATACCAGCGAGAGTTGTCCAAAGGGTTGTCGAGACGGATTGCCAAGATGTTGTCCGCCCCAGTCTTGACGTACGGCGTTAGATCAAGCCGGAAACTGGCGTACCCAAAAGGCCAACCCCCCACGAGGTTGCCATTGAGCCAGACTGCCGCGTATGACATTGCGCCATCAACATCGAGGAAGATGGTCCTGCCGGCATCCTCAGCACCGAGAGATACGACGCGGCGGTACCAGCCTACGCCATTAGACGGTAGCCTTCCCATTGCACCACTAACCCCGGGAGCATTAAATGGCCCCTTGATGGCCCAGTCATGCGGCACGTTGACTGCCTCCCAGCTGGCGTCGTTGAAAGAAGCCTGAGTGAAGTTGAGGTTGGCACCCGGCGGAGTGCCGGTGGGACGAGTCTTCTTGGAGCCTGAACTTTTGATGAAATCGTTGCCGGAAGGAAGGATCCAGGACTTGAGTGTGTTGTAAGACAGCGAGTCGGGATTGGATGTGAAGCGCTGGAAGCGCCAGCCGGCGTTGATACTGACTCGCTCGCGCCCGCCAACAGTAGCCCGGGGTGTGAGAGTAGCGTGAGCCGCGGCCAGTGGCAGGTGGGCGGCTAGCAGCAGAGCCGCGAGGGCAATCCCGTAGGCGCCGCTCAACATCTTTCGTCAAGGTCTGCCCTAAAAGATTTGGAGACTAGAATCTGACGTTGGGTCCCCGAAGGGCACAGATTCCCGCTAGACCTGGTTTTATAAACCGCTCGGGGTCACGACATGTGTATACAGTCCGCCGGACGGGGAAGGAGGAGTACTCCGCGTGCAGGCTTGGCGCTTCGAGCACTTTGTCCTGATTTGCGCGACTGTACATCTTCGTTAATAAGTTCTAATCCCACCCCGGCAATGCCGGCAGTCCGCAGGTTCTGGGGGTTCTTAGCCGGGCGTCGGGTTTATTCCTCTTTACCAGTTAGGTCGGCAATTGAGGTATTCTTCCGTTTCGGACAAATATGTTGTGGGTCTCCGGCGGTCCGGGATGCCGGCCGGATATCCACCTATCGGCGTGCCGCCCTCCCCGCTAGATCCCGGCCATGCCCGGAGCCATCTTCCTCTTTTTTCCTGTTCCATAGCGGCCACTATAGCAAATACAGCCAGTCTTTGCAGTTCTCTGTCTCATTTCATCATAACGCAATGCCGCTCTCCCGTGGTGAGTTAATCGCTCTGCACATCTCATCAAGCTGTTTTCAATATGTTGATTTGACAGCTTTGGCTATATTCAGTCAAAGAAAAAACAGCAGGCCCCTCAGGCGAGTGCACTCGGATCAACTTAGTTCTCTTTCATGATCCGAGATCTGATCGTCCGGATAGGTCTGAAGCATACAGTCCTAGGCCGGCCAATCCAGCGCGTCGTGGATTCCGTATCAGGAGAAGCCGACCGAGACAACGCTCGACCGCATGTCCCCAGAACTGAGGCCATGGCGGGTCTGCAAGGTCCTTTCGAGCCAGCTTGCTTCCTTGACGCCCAGCGCTGCAATAAAACTTGCACCTGATAGCCAATTATAGGATTGTGAGTAAGAAAATGCTAGAATCACGGCAAACAAGTTGTTCAAACGCCAACGCTAGCTCATAATACGTCGTGAAGTACTAATGGCGGTAGGCCGGGCAACCTCCTGAAAGGTGCGGGAAACACAGCTTTCACCGGTCCTCTTTCCCCAAGGCTGGGAAATATATCAAATCCCGCTGCCGCTTCTCTAGCATCCTCGTCATAATCTTCTACAACTCCCTTCGTGCCTCCAACGCGGACATTTTTGCCCTCTCACTCAACCTTTCTCAGCAATGTCTTCTCATCCTCAATGTAGTGATCGGAAGAACCACTCAAATGATGTCTCGGCCCCAGGTGTGTGAAGCGCTTGATTGGGAGAACGGTAATAGGGAGGAGATGGGAGGAAGAGCTCTCGGTTGGGGAACGTTTGAGTTTATGGTGGGAAATGTTGACACTTAGGAAAGGAGGAAACACAGAAACTGACTACCTGTATGCGGTAGTAGCGATGAGACGAGAAAAAACACGACAGTGCCGGGTTAAGCAGTGGACAAAAATTGGGATTTGTACATTGGTTGCTGAACTTGGCTTGTGAAAATGGCGGAGCAAGGAAAAGGGGAAAAAAAAAGGACGAGAAGCGAAGGAGGCAAAAAGGATTTAAAGGTGAGGTTCGTAATTGTGCAAGAAAGCCATCACCCAGGCCCCAGCACCGTCCCCCCCCCCAACATCCTCAACCCCTTGCTTGCTGCACATGCATGCACTGACGGCTGCGAAATCTCCGACCAGGTCACCCCTTGCCTCTCAGGCTCCCGGCCACGATCGCCGTCTGTGCTGCATAGACTTGTACCTGCCGAGCCCCGACAAACACCTCCCTATGCTAAGCCAACCTCCACCCCAGCTTCCCAACAATGTTGCATAAGTGACAAGTCGTTAAGTCGCTTAAACATGGAAAACCATCTGCTTCTTCCATGATCTCTTCATCTTCACCTCCACCGCCACCGCCGCATCTCTCATCAAAAGCGATAGCCTTGCCATCGATCCTCACGTCTTCACACCCATGATTTTGCTCCGCTCCAAGCCTCTGAGCCATCTAGCCCCGAGCTTCCCGTGGACGAGAGGACCAAGTATCAAGTAAGCGGTCGAGATCAGGGGTCGACCAGGAAGGCACGGAAGACGTGCCGCGGGGAAGAGTGGAGAGAGGTGGGAGACTTCCGCAATGTCACCACGAAATAGTCGTTTGGCATAGAGGCCAATCGGTTCTTGTACTTGTTGAGCTTGACGGTTTTATCTTGGCGATCTTGGCGTGTAACAACTTTTATTCTCATGTTTGGCAGCCTGAGATGCTTGTTCCAGCTCCTTAAACTTGGTCTCCAGATCCTTGAGTTGCTTTTTGTTGCGCTGTGGCTCAGGGGTCAGTCCAACGGAACTGCGTACCCTGTAGCCACAGTAGTTCCAAAGGCTATATTTTAACAATTATATTATTGTCACGACCCAGGTCATGACCAAATGGGGGTCCTGTCGAGCCAATCAGGTTGGTCCCGGCGTCCCGGAGCGGAGTGCTCGGGACCCCGGGACGCCACAACCTGTTACAATGGTCCCGGTGTCCCGGAGCCAAGCCCTCGGGACCCCGGGACCTCGCCCGGTCATCTAGTATAGATACCATCATTGTACCCACGATAGGTGAGGGACCTTTCTGGTTCCTCACGCTAGCAATCACATTGTTCAGTACCCTTACTGTTCGGATCATACATTGTGATCCACGACCTGTGTGACAGTGTGAACCCCGAGAGTTCTGCTAGCTACATTCAGCCCCTTGCATCCAACCCCCCCTTTGAGCAATTGGTCTTTGACCGCTCTTGCGATCTGTCTTCACCTTGAGTACCCAGGTACTCTGGAGCAGGCCGTAACAATTATATCCTAGTATACTGCGGGACATCCCATCAGTGCTAGTATATCATGTACCATCTTAAATTCCGAGCTAGGGTATTGTGTACTATCCTAGGGTATGTACTAGTATATTCTAAGCTAAATTCGAGGCCGTTGTCTAGGATTCGGGCTATTAGGGCACTGTTACATCTTAGCAGTTTCTAACCGCGGTCCCAAATTTGGGCTTTAACTTGCCCGCTTTCCAGAATTTAAGCTACCCTTTAGCATTAATGTTACGGCCTGCACCCAAAGAGGGGCTAAGACAGGACGCAAGGCAGGACGCCTTCTGGTTGGTGTTGGTCGGAAGACTGAAGGTTGAGGCAAGCACTCTCTCGGTGTCTTACACTGTCACTGTAGGCCGTTTATCACTATAAGCACGGGAGCGTTCTCTCGTGCAGTAGGATACAAATGAACAATGTAATTGCTTGCGTGAAGAACCAAGTTCTTCCTTCCATCAGGCCTGCCCATGATGGGAATTATATAGGAACTGTCTGGTTGCTGAATAGCTTGTACCTTTGTACCTTGCTCAGTGCGAACTGCTCAGTGCTCTCTACTGAGCAGATCTAGCTGAGCATTCTCTGGTTGGTGCTTTGGGGGTTGCTCAGCGTTCCACTCTTGAGGACCCACTGAGCGCTTCCTGATTGGGGGTTGTCTGCCAGCCCCTCGGCTGAACCTCGGGTGGCGCTCCAACTGGCCCCTTAGCATCCATTTTAAGCGCTGCTGTCATGGTTAAAGCTACTTTGATTGAAGAATGGCCATTTAATTAGTAGAACCTAACTTATGTTAAGCTCGCGTAAAGAGAAAAGAAAAGACTATAAGGACTACGGAGGTTCAGAGGGCTTATATAGAGAGAGTCTAGGTACAAAGGCTATCTATCCTTTGTTAAGTAGTTTGTGTTGTTATGACGACATTCCTTATTGTCTGTAGAATAATCGTTAATTGCCGTGACATAAGTTCAGGGTGCTAAACAACGAAAGTAGAGGTACTTTAAAGGTAAAGTACGAGACTTAGATGTGACGACCTGCAGGCCACCTCTGTGGCCGCGCCGGCCGACGTGTGTCCCCGCAGAGTCACAGTATGGAATACCGTGCGAATACGCAGTTTGCACGGAGTGCTCGGTTCTTCCAAGGTGCTCAGGAGCGAGCACAAGAAAACCACCGAGCAGGAGTACAAAGTACCTAGTCTTGTCAGTAGTATAGATACCATCATCGTGACCACGATGGGTGAGGGACCCTTCTGGTTCCTCACGCTAGCAATAACACTTGTTCAGTAGCGACACTGTTCGGTTCATATACTTTAGACCACGACCTGCGTGACAGTGTTATTCCGGAGAGGTTCTGCTAGCTACATTCAGCCCTCTTGCATCCAACCCCCCCTTGAGCAATTGGTCTCTGACCGCTCTTGCGATCTGTCTTCACCTCGGTCATCACGGTGACCTGGAGCAGGCCGTAACATTAGAGGACAGAGGCTAAGTCCCTAGCAGTCAGGTAGACAACACGACAAAATACAAGAGGTTAAGGCGAGGCTATTCGATTTCAAAATAGGGACCGATGTTGGTCATCTTTATATATATGGGGACCAATTCTGGGCCCACTCGGCTTGAGTTGAAGCAGTTCAGCATGCTGTGGCGCAGCGTGCCGAAAATGGTACTTAGCCTAAGCAAACCCTAAGCAGGGACTAAGCCGGCCCTAAGCCGGGGTGAGCAGTGCCACGTGGACGAAGGATAAAACAGGAAATTTTGTGTGTCCAGATTCGTCTCATATCACATAAACACCACGCTGCGAGCCGTGATCAGCTCTTGAATGACCCAGAGACGGGTAAACTAGCGTGACTTCAGCATGTCTCGGAGAACGCTCCTTGGGGTTTATCGAGGAAATCTCGGTGGAGAGGAAAGCGAGTTCTGTAAGCCGTGGGTTCCAGAAAGGCTATGACGCGGGTGGCGTCCTTGAATGTGACATTCATGCGCGGGATCTGGGCGGTCCTCTCTCCGCCGTGTTCCCCTGGTTGACGCAGATGGCATCGACCCAGAGTGTCCTTAGCCGGTCATGGAGACTTGGGTACTGCAACATGGAGCCGCAGTTGCGCGTCTGCAAGATAACGTCCTAGAACTTTCCGGCGTAATAGGACAAACTGCAGCGCTGTCTCCATCTTCACCTCCCCATGTGTACGACAACGGCTTCGTACTCTGGGCGGTCTTGTCGTAGGTAGGTCTCGAGACTGAGATGAATGGGATCTCCCGAGGGGGGTCGATGTACAAAGGGCAAGACGTAGTATTTTCGTATTCGGGTACGGGGCAGTCTCGGCCGACGGGAGCGGTGAGGTAGGAGTTGGTCCCCTTCGAAGTTGACAATGGGTGGCCAGTGGACATTAAGCTGTCCGAGTGACTCACCTGGGGGGATTGGCGGGAACGATGCGTTGCTACTCTGTTTCCTCCTCAGGGCGGCGAGCGGCGGGGAAGCACCGCACGTCCCACACCGCGGTTGGGATGCAACGAGTGAGATGTTGGGATCCGAATAGTCTGGTTCGTGCCAGCGGGTGGCCATTTCGTATAGGGCGATAATTGAGCGAGATTAACTGAACAAGGCTTGAACTGCTTTGATTGTTGCTTGCTTAATCTAACTATCTATAGGAGAAAGAAAACTATATTTATAGGCACAGAAGGCCTTACAGGCCTTCTGTTCCAGAGGGTTCTGTGGGCCTGTGAGTGACGTAACATACTAGCAATCTAATTAGAGTCTTCAGTGGGCCACAGAACCTCGTATTGTGTAAGTTACTAAATCTGGAAGATTCAGTGTTGTGGTTGTGATGTGTGTGGCTGTTATGGTGCGACAGCCACTGTGGGGCGGAGCCTCACAGGGGGTAACAAGCCACCACTGCACCACCACTGCACCACCACTGCTGCTTGCGTAGCAGGGCTGTAGTGCACCAGTTACAGGGCACTGGTAGCTATATTCAACAACAGTACGTAAACGATATATAGAAAACCATAATCTAAATAATATTATATTTAAAACAGAAAGCTAAACAGAATATAGCAGAGGATCGTAATCGAAAATGGCAATGGCCACTCAAGAACTTACCCAAGGTATCCATGGTATTTGCACGCTGAAAAAACCTGGAGCCTGCTCGGTGTGCCCTTTGTACTCAAAACGTAGTCCAAGGCACGGTGATAGGGAAGATCAAAAATCAGAGAGATGCAGCAGTTATCAGTCTGCAATGTGAAGAAACAAGAAAGCCCTAGTTGGAATCAATAGCGCCATGTGAGGTCGATAGGGATGATCAAGCGTGCTGACAAGTTTTTATAGCTCTCAACCAGTCTCATCATGCGAGCTTGAAGCGTTGTGCTTCGGGGATGGGTATCCTCCTTAGTCAGTTCCGACTGGAATGAAAACAACAAGCACAGCTAGAAACCTAAA
>Ga0247765_1000745_pt1 | contig 21923 bp, 23 predicted proteins | sample UWRJL106311C6_FD_179949 | JGI IMG/M metagenome (GOLD analysis project Ga0247765, IMG submission 179949) | Plant litter microbial communities from Arlington Agricultural Research Station in Wisconsin, United States - UWRJ-L106-311C-6 | ecosystem: Environmental > Terrestrial > Plant litter >... | reverse complement strand
TTTTTTTTTTTTTTTGCGCAAAGTAGGTCATCTCAACTCAAACATGACCTTCGGCACTCCCCCCGGCCTGTTAAACCGCACCTTCCCACACTCGTCTCCCCACATTAGCGCCTGATCATGCACGTAGCTATGTCCAACAAACACATGATGATCAGCACGCAGCCGCAGGATCGATGGCATCCTCGCACCAAACAAGACAGCAACCTCATCGCCAGCCTGCATGACCTTGGGACCGATTCTAATGCGCCCCTCCCGCGTAACAAAGGCGCGGCGGTTGAAACTGCCTAGTTTCCTGCGACGAATCTGGGCACATGAAATTTCCTTTTTTGTTCGTCGTCCAGAGCAGGGGTGAGCTGTGGCTGATTTGTCTTGAACTTCTGATTTTTCCCTGAGCTAGGGTGAACTCATACACTGCCGCCGCACACCCTCAGAGACCCCTTTTCGGTCCCCCAGCCAAAGTTTCCGATTGATGGAAAGGTAGGTCCTAGGTTTTGGGACCACCAGTTCGTGCCACTAGGCTTAAACTCATGGCGACTAATAAAGTGCGAGCGTGCTTTGTCTGGCCTAGTGCTATGGGGCCCAGAATTGGGCCCGTTCGCCAGAGCGCCAATTAGACTACTCGCTAAGCGTCACAGCTTCTAAGCTAGTCTAGGGCCCGGAATTTGGCCCAGAATATACCAGTACGTGCCCCAGGATGGTATATAATGCCCCAGCTCAAGTTTTAAGATAGTACATAGTATACTAGCACTGATGACATGTCTTCTAATATACTAGTACATATGAGATAGCTTAGTAATTATTGCTGTCAGAAACACTGCACACTAGAATCTCATGGAATTAATGGGGGTTGCCAGTGAGCCTAAGCCACCACAGTTACGAAGACTGAATCCCTCGAAGAACTCTATAAAAGGGGCTTCTGGCCGGAGGCCAGAAGCACCAAGAAACAAGCGATTCAACCAAGCAGTTGCAACCCTATTCAATTCCACGAGATTCCAGTTGTGCAGTGTTTCTGACAATTATATCTCTAAAGTGGTGGCAATAATGGTGGAATTCCTAGCTGAACTGACTACGTCAGTTCAGCTCCCCTGAGCTCCTCTCCAGCTTGGATGGCCACACCGGAGCTCAGCTCAGCTCCGGCCGGAACCCCTTTCTTTTCTAATAGCAAGAGACCGTAAAACTGCAGGGGGGGTTTTTAGGCGTTAACCTGGCTTGTGATATATGTAAAGCACTCCAAGTCTTCAATACTGTGAGAAACACTGCACATTGGAGTTCTGTGGAATTGATGGTAATTGAATAGGGTTGTAACTGACTGATTGAATTGATGCTTTCTCTGTGTTAGCTCTCTGGCTTCGCCAGAGAGCCTATATACTTGTCTGTTCCGTTCAGCTGAACTGGCACAGCTAGTTCAGCTCCGATCAGCTTTACTCAGCTCTGACCAGCCGTATTCCACCACAGTCCAACCGGTGGTTCTTGCCTCTGGCTAGAACCCCCTCCTTTCTGACAGCTGGCATGGACGAAGGTTAAAATAGGATTATGTCACTCTTACATATAGTAATGTTAGTAGGAGAACGTCTTAGAAATATATTCTACCAGTGGCCTGGGAGATCGGTAGATTAACTTCATTGCTGACTGAGATTGTTCAGAGTAAGGAACAGAGAAGTGGTGGCGCCTATCATCTTTCCCCACCATTGACAATCTCGTGTACATTACACAGCCAGTCCAGTTCCAAAGGCAAATCCCCACGAGGTGTTCGCAGGTCGCGAAATACTACCAATTACCCTAATATCCCAACCAGCTAGATGCATGATACCTGAATTCCCAAACACTCTCGTAACTCATCAATCATCTCGTCAAGCCAGTACGTTCCCAGTCCCACCCAAAACACACGCCTTGGTGTGTTGTACAGGATAAACAACGCCTGCTCCAGGAAGCCAAGCGCTTCATCTTTCTCCCCGAGCGCGAAAAGACAGTTCGCCATAGAAAGGGAAATAACACCTGCAAAGAAGCTTTCCCGACCCCACCGACTATGCTTGTACTGCTGGTTGAGTTTGCGGTCAGCGTGCTCCAAGGCTTGACTCCAGCCGAGGAGAGCAGTCTTATAGAGGCGTTTCTTTTGGTGACACCGAGCGATGTCGCAAAGAACGAAGAAGGCACGCATAGCCTCGGTGTAAGTGAGGGCACCAAAACATTCAAAGCGGTCCCGTAGCTCGCCCAGTTTTATCTCGGCCTCGTTAAGATTCTCGTCCCTTTCAGGGGCGTCGTTCCTTCCACGAATACTTTGATTTGCCTTGCACAGCAGGACCTCGCAAGACATGATCTCGAGGAACATGGTATCGTTGCGACGCACAAGTGCCACGCGGCTTTCTCGTTGCTCCAAGCGACTTCTCAACCGCGGCCCAAGGACCTCCTCAGCGTCCTTGACGCGTTGTAGCTCAAGAAGGCAATGTGCCAGATCCCCAGAAGCCCACCCTTCCTTGTCCGAGTCGGGAGTGGCATGAGTCTTGAGAAACCAAGTGAGCTCCTCCGCGGCATGTTCCCAGTTCCCCTGATCTTTGAGCACCTTGCCGAGTGTCTGGTGTCTTCCGCCATCGTAGATCATCTCTCGTGTGGATGGAGACTCGGGATGGAGAGGCTTCCAGTCGCGAAGTATGCGCAAGCTCTCCTGGTAGTTGTCTTTGATGCCGCCCTCGCTGACAAGAAGATCAGCTAGACCCCGCTTCACGTCGCAAAACTCCGAGTTAGCCAGCTCGTCGAATGGAGGTGTTGGCATCGCCATTTTGTTGCCGCATCCCAGTGCCGCAAAAAGTTCCCTGACTCCGCGTGCCGCGCCACTGTAATCTCCTCGGTGGTAATCCACGACGATTATGCGCGTCCAGACTATCCTGAGCCGGAGGTAGGCGTTCGTCTGCAAAGGAGAATCGGCCAAGACGGACTCCACCCACTCCAAGAGCTCTTGGTTGGCGGAGTTTCCTTCTTCGCCGTAGTACCAGCTTGATCGCACCGCGTCCACCACCAGAAGCGCTACGGTCTCCATTCGTGGTGCGAGGAGGGGTAACAACCTCAGCGCGTAGGCTGCCGGATCTCGCTTAATTTGCTTGATCGAGTTGTAGATGTGGTATAGATGCCTGATGTAAGTACGGCTCAGCCTGTGAAATCTAGAAACGTGATTGTCAGTCCCCCGCAAGAAAATGGAATCTGCAGTGAGCACGTACTCATCTTCGTATTCAAATACTTCACTGGGGTAGCTTTGAGCAAGAAAACTCAGCGAGTCCACCAGGCTCTTGATCCGCTCTTCGTCGGACATATAAAGCCCTACGCATGTATGAATGAGTGAATGCAAGGTAAATATCGGCCCCTTTCCGCTCCGCGTAATATCTTGTATCAGGGAGAACGACATGAGTTCATTGATTGCTCTGTCGAATCTAGGATCGTCGGTAATGAGATTGATCAGGGCTCTTGACACGTTTCTCGATGAGGGGTCGATCATTTCTACCTCACCGCGCGAGTTCCAGCGGGGCTGAGGGGTGGCACCTCGACGGAGAAACTCTTCGGTTACTTCTGAGCGATCCAGGGAAGCCAAGAGCGACAACAGAAGACCAGCATCGCTCCCCGGCTGAATGTGGCTGAGCGATAGGCCAATCGAGCTTAGGGCCGAAGCATGGTTAGTGCGACCGAAGCGAGAGTTCAACATTTCCATGGGAAACTTCTCGAGTAGATCTTTGTACTCCTTGACAGCCTTATTGAGGGATCTCACGTAGGCTGCGGCTGAGTCGATAGCCAGTGGAAGGTATCCAAGCTTGTCGAGAACCTCATCTGTTGCCTCGGCTTGGTTCCCCGGTGGGAGCTTGGCCCGGAGGTAGAAAAGCTTCCTGGAGTTCTGCTTGGACAGCTCATGAACTCCGATTGTCTCGTCGAAATCTTCCATCTCGACCACTCTCGCATCCTGAGTGGTAATGAGAACGTGTCCGTAAGGAGTGAAAGCTGAAATAGCAGGCCAGACCTCGCTCAGATTGTTCGCATTATCAAACACCATGAGCCACTGGCCTGGGTGGTGGACGGTGAGAAACTGCCTCACGTCGAAGATTGCATCGTTGGATTCGGCAATCCCAAGTCTGAGTTGGAGAGTCGACAAACCCGTCTGCAGGTCCACCAGCGTGTTGCAATTGACGGCCATGAGGTATTGGTAATGGGACGAGTACACGTCACAGAACTTCTGCGCGAGCTGCGACTTGCCCACTCCCGTTGGTCCGTACAAGGCCACCGCTTTGTGTGTCGTCGTGTTACCCGGTCCTAAAAAGATATCGTAAAGACGTTGCAGGTCCTCTTCATGACCGACAAAGCATTTGCTCGAGGGTGGTACCATGTTCTGAGACTTGCCGCTGGGTCTTGGGGGTTCCGTCGGAAGATTATCAGACCTCACGGACTCAAAAAGAGCCTCCAATTCGTTCGTGACCAGCTCATAGTTGTTGTCGTCGATGCCGCGGTATTTGACGATATTGGAGTGATCCGCGTTGAGACATATATCGTTTTCACCCAGACCGAGGACAGCGGACTCCCTCATCACAATCTAAAGCCGGATTTTGCGGCGGCGTCACTCTTAGCAAGCTGAGTCGCTCTCGGCAAAAACAATTGAAACATTAAAGAAAGCTAGGTCAGTGGGAGTTCCTCTTCATACCTTTTGGAGCGGTATGCCAGCTTTCCGGGTCTTGTATCCTTCGTAGAAGCAGACACACCTTGGTTTGTCGCTGCAAAAGTAGGTTCTGAAGTCGTCGGTGAGTTTGTCGCTGGTTATATCTCAGTGATCCTTGACTAGGTGTGCATGTTACGCAAAGCAGCGTCCGACACCGGTTACCGTCGGGAGACTGAGCCCTTTGCGCAGGAACTGCAGGTAGACTTACAGGGCCTCTGAATGCCAGCAAAGGCTGCGGAGGAAGTTATCCGCCGTGTCGATGAGAAGGTTGAACTTGAGGAATACCGTCGCCAGGTTTGCGAGTCTACTACCGCCGTGAGGGGTTGCGAAGAATACGATGCCAGCAGTCTTAGCGCGAATCTCGTTTGCCGCAGTGCTATTCGCAAGCGTCATCACCTGTCCCGAAGTTAGCACCGGAAGGAACATCCATTTAACTGTGCGATTCAAGTTGTCGAGCTGGCACCTGCTTTTTTAACAATCAGACCCCCGAGTGAGTGCGCAAGGAAGATGATGGGTCTCTCCTTCTCTGTGGCGGTGGTTCTTTTAGCGTGCACGCCTTCAGCTAGTTGACTGGCGACATCTTGGAAGTCGAGGTCGGCGCCGTTGCCTGTGAGATTTGCCTCGTATCCAAACACCATGACCCTACATGCCAACATCTCCCGAGTAGGGTGGTTAAGCCAAAAGAACCTGGTCTTGGGATGGGTCCAGGTTTCAGTTAGGTTACCACCCAAACCATGGACGGCGATCACACTTCCTTCAATTAGCGGGAGGCCAAATCTTCACCAGGGAGAAGCAGGAGCCTAGGGAACTGAACAACTCACTCGACTGGCGGCGTCTTAGGTACCTGATCACTCTTTTCAGGCAGCTGGAAGACAATTTGGACACCATGCCTGTTCTTCGGATTGAAGACACGTGTCCCGGGGTTTGTCTCTGCATCGGGAACTGGTGAGGGTTGTTCCATCGTGGATCGATTGAAGTTCATGAAACAGCAAACGCGATGAAGTTTTGAGGCATTCTCAGTGCCAAGGGCTCTGTTAAATGCCTGGCAGTCAACGTGCACACACTCCCTCTCTGATCATGTTGTGTTCTCGCCATCAGCTCCTGGAGTTGTTAAGCTTAGCCAATTAAAGCCTCCACAAAGCGCCTTTTGTCCCTTCTTAGTAAACGCTAGCGCCCTATCATACCATCTGCGCGCTACCACACCACCAAACGAGCTGATGAGTACTGATCGGTCATTCGGTTCAATGCGCCTCACCAATCATGCCGGCAGCTTTTTCGCGTAGTGGCCTGGATGCTCCTGCACGAGATGAGGGGAAATGTTGTTTTGGATCAATGCTCACATGAGGGCTCCAGGTGACTTCGGAAAGGAATATTGGGTTGAACATGGTCAGATTGTATTTTCTTGATTGGCCTCTTGTTAACACGACTGGGAGAGGATAGCAAATTGAAGTCAATTCGGTTGGAGAGGCTGTTCTGTCCGAATTTTCAGTTTTAGCACTTTGTATGAGGTGCAGCGTGGTTTCCGGCCCTGCGGAAGGTGGCCAGGAAGAAGGCATGCCGGGGCGGTTTTCAAATGTTTGAGAGGTTCCCCTCCTTCTCAACTTCTGTCAGGTAGCTGACGTAGTGGAGATGATCCAAAGCGGTGCTGGAATCAACCCTGACACCGAATTTTGTTTCCACGGGAACCATCCTGGAGATACTGCACTCAAGGCCCGGCCCAGATATCGCTACTGGCATGGAGGCTCCGAGCCCGGCCCGCTCCAGTCAAGCAGTAAGAGAAGGGCTGGTAAGATCCTAGTCGATATTGAAGGTGGGTCGCATTGAAAACATAGGCCAATATCGTCAAAAACGCCAAGTCTAGGAGTTGAAAGATGGGGACATGGGAAGGATCTGTGTGAAACACTGCACACTGCAGTTCTTGTGGAATTGATCGCAATTTAATAGGGTTGCAACAGATTGATTGAATTGATGCTCTGTCTGTGTTGGCTCTCTGGCGAATCCAGAGAGCCTATATACTTATGTGTTCCGTTCAGCTGAACTGGCTGTGCCAGTTCAGCTCCGATCAGCTTTACTCAGCTCCGACCAGCCGTATTCCACCACAGTCCTACCGGTGGTTCTGGCCTCTGGCCAGAACCACCTCCTTTCTAACACTTACCTTTCGTGCTAAGAGCTACAGTTTTAGCAAAATGTTTTATAACCTGTATATCTTGAGGATTGGAAGGACCATATATCTTTTCATATCTACATTATGTTAGGTATCGGTGTAAATTATATGCGTGATATTTATATTCACTTACAAATACCACACCTCAAGTGCACGTGAATAGCGGTTTTTGCTCTTAGGCCTCAGATTCCTGCAAACAGCACGAGGGTCGATCTTGGTGCGGTCTGCTGTAAAGCCTCTCTTTACCGCCCGCTCAATAAAAGCATCTGCTGATTTAAACGCCGTTGATTCGAGCTCTATATCTTGCGTTTTGTGAAGGCCAATGAAAGTTCAAAGGTATAGAATAACAAAATAGTGTATGCAGTTAGCTGTAGGTAGGTGTAAGATGTCGAGGTAGAAGCTAAGTGAAGGCGGAACCATTTGCTTTCTAAAGACAAGGACCATCGTAGTTATTTTTATATATGGGACCAATTCTGGGCTCGCTCGGCTAGAATTGAAGCGGTTGTGGATGCTGCGGCGCAGCCTTCCAGAAATAGTTCGGAGGGTGAGCATGAACGACACTGAGCCAATCCTGAGCCGGCCTGAGCCGGCCCTGAGCCAGGGTGAGCAACGTCACGTGGGCGATGCACAAAAAAGGAAATTTTATGTGCCCAGATTCGTCGCACAAAACAGAGAATGCGCACAGCTCCAATGAACAGCCGGAAGGATTCTGGGATCTGCCCGCCCTCTGCCGTCGTTAGAGAAGAACCTCCAGCATTTCCTGCTTTGCGTTGTTGGAGATGTGCCAGGAAGCTGAAAATCTCTTGCTGACACATGTCCGTGATGGGACCGATACCTCGATGCTCATGCTCGGTGTTGTCCGGAAGTAGGTTTCTCTGCCTTCCCTCGTTGATGTTCCGGACCATGGAAGCGGTGATGTAGCCCAGCGGACAGACGGCCAGCGTGTTGCAAAAGGCGACCTCGTGTGCCTCGCCGCTTCTGTAGAGCGGGTTCTGCGGCGCCCCGAACATGGGATATGGGAATAGCTGAGACCACACGCTCTCAATGACAGACAGGGTGCGCCCATAGTCGTCAAAGCCGAATTCCATGACCTCGGACACTTTCTCGACTACATCGAAGCGGAACCCATCGAGGGACAGCACCCTCGGCCGGACCGGATTCCCGAGCGTCGGTGTGTCGTGGAGTTCGGCAAGGTTGGGAAAGTGTCCGTCGCACAAGCCGGCGAGGAAGGCGCCTCGCATGGCGAAGCAGGTCGTCGTCTCGAACCACTTCGGTACCCAGGACGGATACTCGTCGGATGGGGACGGGTCAGTATTGTGCTGTACGTGAACCAAAACATCCAACTTCCTTGGCGGTTTCCTCATCAGAAACCTCGCCATGTCGGTATAAACATCAACCGGATCCTTCCTGTAATCCGGCCTCAAGGCCTTAGGCGTCCCGAACTGCGGATCCGATCCATGTTTCTGCGCAAACTCATTCACCTTGGTCACCACCTTCCTCAGCGCCCGCATCCTCCACCCCTTATTTGCCTCTTCCCCTTCCACCTGTGTTAATGCTAACACGGGCTGCAGTCCCTCATCGCAAATCCCAAACATGGCAAAAATCTTGTCTCTCAGATCCGTCGCAGCAAACGCCCGCGCACTCGCCAGCACACTCAACAAATCCCCCACAGACCCTTCCACGTCAGAGTTTTTCACCACGGGACCATGTCTCCGTCTCGCAAGGTAAATCTGCCACCAGAGGAGAAGCGGCGTGTCCAGCGATACCTCCCCGCGCCACTCGGTAACCACCATCAAACTGCTCAACAGGTCGATGAATGAAATCTCCAGCTCTTCTGTCTTGACAACAGCCCACTTGGCGGCGACAACCTCCTGGATACACCACGTCCTAGTCCAGTACGGGCGGGAGAAGAGCTCACTTAGCCTTTGTAGCGCCGTGGGCGGTACCCCGTCCATTAAACCTTCTAGGACTGCTTCTCTCGCCGCGGCATCGAGAACTCCATGTCCCCTACCCGCGCTAGCGTCGTCAAGAATCTCAGTAGCTTCGGCGAAACGTGTCGTAGCCAAAAAGGCTTCTTCAACGCCGGGAGAGCGGGGTCCTAGCCAGATGATGACGCGCGCGGCGTGTTTGTAGACAAGACGCATGTAGGCTACTTGGCGGGAACGCTCGTCTACATTGGATTGGTCAATGCAAAGAGCGTCGATCCACAGTCTGCGGGTATGTCCTGGGAGGCGAAGAGATTGTAGCGCGGCGAACAGGTTGGGTTTTATGGGGAGGGGGAAAGAATGAAGGAAGAGGGTGTGAGAGGCTGGGTCGCTGCCCCAGGTGTAGGAGAGTGCTTCGTAAGGGGTGGTGGTGCTGACGTCGACGGGTTCGAGAACGGCGTGGAGGGGGGAGGAGGGGTCAGGAGAGGGGGAGAGGCGGAGGATACGGGTGAAGGGGGGGCTAGGGCCTAGTTCGGGGGGTGGGGGAAGAGGGGGGTATTGGAATTCCATGTTTGTGGTTGGTGATGTGTAGTGTTGAGGTAGAATGAAGATGCGAGTCTTCCCCGCAGGATGCCAAGGTTTGAGTTCGGGTTATCTACTAACTCCGCGTGGATGCAGTGAGGAGTGGGGATGTTTGCCGAATGCTACGAGAAATATGCACTTTGTTGAACCAGAACCATTGAGATGGGGTGAACATAAACTGGACATTTTAGAGTACTTGGATACCTGGATACAAGTATAAGAAGAGTCAGGTACGGATCTAGTCATGTTTGGCTGTGTGATTCATCCATCCATCCAGTCCATTTGGCAGAGAGAGAGAGAGAGATAGAGTAAAGAAGCAAATGCCAGAAGGGAAATTTGTGACCTGGTATTTTAGGTGTGGTGTGTACATGTATGTGGTCCTAACATTCAGTCATAGTCCAGCATAGTCTAGTCTAGTATGATCTAGTATGGTCTAGTATGGTCTGGCCCCCTCTATTCTAGATTAGATATCACTTGAAATTTGTTATGTCAATTATGGCTAACTCCTAAAAGTTAAGACCTCAGAGAGCATCAATTTTTTTGAACAAGAAATTAAATTGGACCGGACTAAACTACCCGGATTGGACTAGACTAGACCAGACCAGTCCAGACGCAATAGAATATAATATAGGTGGTATCTATAAATGGACTACTGAGATATATAAATATACAGTCTTTGCGCTTCCCTATCTCGTTTTAACCCCCTTCTGAACCTGGGGCCTCGAGTCGTCGCCCTGGCTCTTCCTGCTGAGTGGACGCCATTTTAAAGCGGTGAAGTATACCAACAGCTGCCCTGCTTGAGCGAGCGCTCTGTATATTCTGATGCCCAGATCAGGAACTTGACGCACGCTGGTCCAAGTGGCAGTGAGCCAACAGATCATGCCCCCTATAGGACTGCCTATACAGCTGCCTATAGGACTGCACATCCCCATCCCCATGAGGGATGAATACTGGATTGCGAGAAGGTTTTTCGTGAGCCAGTTCGACATGCGCTTTAGGTTGATGACATGGGCCACGACTCGGCCAGCCCTATACGCAGCAAATGGTACAATTGTGACGCCGAAAGCGACCACAAGAACCGAGCCTCCAGGAGGCATGTTGAAAGCCGAAGGATACCAAAGGCGCATATGAGGAGTATGGCCGACAGGAGAGTTGAAAGAAACCCCGAGATCTTCCTTCCTGAGCAAAAGAGGCAGTTGCTGGGGTCCATAGGTGTCCATTGTGGTGTTGTACCCGTATCCCGCTGTGGAGTTCAAGCCGGGCATGTTCTCAAAGTCCATCATCAAGCCCGATAACACAGTTACGGTTGTCGATAAATCAAAGCATAAGACTGGCCTGTTCTGGCCTGGGTGGGAGGGGCAAAAGACGAAACTTGGTCTGACAGGCGCCATAGGTCCATCCAACGTCTTGAGGGGGATAACCGAGGCTGGGGGGACGAGCAACGCAAAAATTGCCGTGAATAGTACCGAGAATGTGATTGAGTGGGCGATTTCCACCTGTAGGCCATGTTCAGTAAGTGGTTGGGAGGGATAAAAGAAGGAAGAAAATACCAGATTTCGGGCCGTTTCAGACTTGGATCGAGATGCGCGGGTTGTCCGTGACCGCACAAAGTTGGCTATCCGCGAAAACGAAAGCATTAGTGCGAGTTCGGCTTTAGTAATCTGCCCTGCGAGATCCTGTGCAGTCCAGAGCCTGGCCCACTTCACTGGACGTCTCACTGGTGGGCGGAACTCGAGATGTTCATCAATCCTCTCCGGCGGCACTGGTGTCCTCAATATGGCAATAACGGCGATTGCAGAAATGGCAATCGTGAGCATCATATGGATAGAGACTTCCTGGGGGATTAGTCGGCCAAATAAAAACGAGCGGCCCAGCCTGGAGACGGTCGAGTCACAGAGCCCAGATCCGAACCATCCAAAGCGATCACTATGGGAACACATGACGGGGAGCCCCTAGCCATGTCAGCGAAGATCTGGACAGCAAAGAGATAAAATGCATCTCGCTTACTATCATGATGTAACTGAGCAGGCAGGAACTCAGCAAGAAACACTTAGTCGCTGTCAAGGCTATCGGTGACAGTAAGTGCCAAAGACTCTTGAACGGTTTGAAAAGTTGTGCTGGAGAGATTGCTAATCGCCTCAGCGAACGGGACAGCCTCGAGTGTGTTGCATCTGGCGCAGGCGCGGAGGGAGGTAAGTCCAACTGCTGAGGCGTGCCCGATTGCATATCCTGGGGTAGGTCACGCACCAGGCGAGAGGCCGGAAGGATGTATGCTGAGCTGGATGATGGACTTCCGACAACAATATGGCCGTAGATCTTCCCGTTATGTTCACCAACCACCATGGCACCACAGTCGCCTTTGTTGAGGGATTCGTTCAACCTAATGGTCCAAACTTCCTGAAAAGTTTTGGTCCCCGGCAAGCGCAAGAATGACGGAGTTCCCGATAAGAAGCCGGTGAGTTGGCGAGATTTTGATACCGCTTTGATCTTTGCCTCCTCTGGTGTTGCGGCTACCCTTTGTCGGAGTTGGGCAACGGTCAGAGCGAATGGCGATGCAAATGCAGGCTTGAGCTCCACCAGGGCGTAATCGGTGCCCCCCACAGAGCTGTGTGGCACTTTCGCGCTGGTGCCAATCTGCGTCAACCGTAGAGTATCGGGTGTCCCATGCAAATCCTCATGTGAGTGAACGGCGTGAGAAGTGCTTGATTCAAAGACATGGGCGACCGTGGTTAGATACGACCGGTTCCCCGACTTGAGAACCAAACCTCCGGTGGAGGTTCGGAATTGGCCATCGCTCCCCATGGCGAAAATAGTGGCTCCTTCGAGCTGGGGCGGAGACCCTGTAGAGAAGACAGAAAATGGCTGCTCCGATACCCCTTGACAATCCATATTGTCCTTGGTAGTTCCAGAGAGATGCTGGAGCGGGTCAATGATGTTGAAATCCGGGGGATGGCTGCAGTCGTCCAGATAAACACCAGGGTACCGTCCAAGGACACCAGCTTCCTCGATGACACGACGAACCGATTTTCTGCCCTCGCTGTTCTCGCTATGGATCAGCAAGGTTGGCTTCGCCTTCTTCTCGCAAGTGCCAACCATGAATATCGACCACCCGATGATGTCATCGCTCTTCACCGAGCTGGGGGGCTCCCAGTCATTGAGAATCTCACGAATCTCCAGAGACATTGATCCAAATAAGTCACGAACTGGGCCAACGGCCTCCCAGCAGTGGCCGAGCGGGAAACCGAAGTTGCAGCGTATCTCTTCGCCAAGGCAAGGGTGAGGGAGAGGGGAAGGCTTCGGAGAGAATCGTGGAAGGAGCGCTCTCAGGTGCGATAGGAGCAGCATCGTGTTTGGGCGGTTCACGAGGATATCGCTCAACAGAACATACCAAAATTTCCTCGTCTACGGCAGGTCACGAATGGTTGGGAGTCATCGGCGAGCAGAGAAATGTTGAAGGGGCAAAGGAAAAGGACAGGACAGGTGATCGGTGCACATGCACATTTATGCCCAATTCTGCCTTGACGCTTTGGACAACGCAGAGTTCGTCTGCGCCTGCCTCCACAGCAGTTGCCCGGCTGAGGACGTCTGCCAATTGAGTCGTCGTGTCCATAAAATTCTTCTCGGGGGTGTGGGGGCAACGCAAGTCTTCGGGGCAGCCGTCATTGTCGGCTTCTTTCAGAGCCTGCTCCCAGAGCCTTGCCCAAAACCAGCCCAACAGTAGTAGGTCTTTCTGTCCCCATTTATCACACCGAGATTAGCAAATCTCATGCCTTCAACATGGACTCGTATCTTGCAGCCGACATTGTGACACACCGCGGGGTCATTCTTGACGATGGCACAAGGAAGGCGTTGATCCAGTCAATGTGGCCCCTCTCTTCGGAGAATCTCAAGTGTTGCAATTTGTTGACATATTTTGACTATTTCGCAAAGCAGTGTCACATTTTCTTCAGTCACAAAGGCCAACTCATTGCAGTGAGAACCTATCAAGACATCACACATATCATCGCCGATTTCCAACGTGGCCTGTCTCGGAATCAGCTACGGGAGTCTCTCCTTCAACACCTACGCGTGCACAATGGCGAGCCGTCACTCGAAATCGACGCGGATGTTCTAGACAGAACCATCGATTTTGCTGCGCGTCTATTTCTGATGATTCGGTTTGTGGACGTGCCTCACAGTTTCGAAAATGGGGCAGCACTCAAATAGGTTGATGGTTCGATAGCGCAGTTTCTTTGCCAGCGATTCGACCACACCCCGAGTGATGCTTCGAGCCACGGCGACGTCAAGCTTCCCAAGTATTTTCACGCACAAAACCTTGAGAGAATAGCTGGGATCAAGTTAGAATGGACATCCAACCTTGCGGATCATCTCCGCATGAAAGACGACGAGGAGTTGTCGATTTTCTGCTACCCGTCGTTCCTCAACCTCCACAAGACGAGGCACGTTTGTTTCCACTGCCCCCGCGGACGACTAATTATCTGTACTGACATGAATACCTGTCAAAAGTGACCTATTCGCCGACGGTTTCATCGATGAAACCCTTCGCACACTCAAGCTTCTCTTCCCACACAACGACAAGGGCGTCAAGAAGTGGACATTGACACTACCCGCTGAAGTCGAGCGGGAGATTGCATTTGGTAGTCTCCGAACCGAGTTCAGACAGATGGAAAAGTTTAAGTACTGGAGAGACCGACTAGTCATTCTCAAAGAGGTCTTTGACGAAGCAGAGCCCAAGAGTCTGCGGCAGTGGTGGTACGGCAAGCAAAAGCGAGTGCAATGGTACAACTTTTGGCTGGCCGTCCTGGTCCTGGTCTTAGGCACCATCTTTGCGGTTATTCAGAGTATTCAGGGAGCATTGCAGGTTTACAAGAGTTTCTATCCGTCGTCATGATACGCAAGGAATTTTGCCAAGATAATGGGAAAGGGAGGGAGGGGATGCGATTCAAACAATCGGCCGTGTTCTCCATCGTTCAAGTACCTAACCATGACAAACGTAATTTAGGCATGTAAAACATGTTTGATCAGTTCAGCCACACAATTTATGTGATGCTCCAACATTCTGAATTTTGGGGGCCCGATGAGAGGGCTAACTCTATTTCCCTCATACCAGACGCACAGGCTGCCCATGTCTACTTTTAATGCCGAGATCCAAACCTTTTTACATGTCCGTTAGATCAAGAGTATAATAGCTGGACCATAAAGCCACTGCCGGGATCCACATTGAAGATATATATGTATGTTGGGCCGTTGCAATATTGTATTTCATCGCTCGATTCGGACACGCCCCCTTTTTCTTTGCCGATCCCAGATCATTTTTTTTCTTGGCGCCAGCGACATGCAGGGGTACTATCATGCCTATTCCGCCTATCGCATGGCTTGTTATCGCATGTCTACGTCGGTATCGCAACATTAAATTGGCGGCTCTGTTCGTCACACCCACTCCGAGAACGACTTGACTTGACCGTGAGTAGAGTGATCTAATCATCTCGTCAGGATCTCTCTCATCCGTTCCTCTACGTCCCGAAATGAACCCGTTCAAACGATTTCAGCTACTCCTCCGTATGAACATGACGTGAAGCAACGGAAAGCCAGGATTTGATCGGTTGGCGGGGTTAATTGGTTACCTAGGAGGAGTCAATGTCAGCCGTCGGCCGTCAGTTTTCTTGGCAACCCCATGCATGCATGCATGCTGACAGGTTTTGGGGCTCATGGAAGCGATCCTTCAGCTGGCTGGCTGATGCTGACGCGAACATACGGAATGAGCCGCAAATTGAAATTTATCAACAACCTCAACTCACAACCTCATTACATCACTACATTACAGCATCACGACACGACAACGATCTCAAATTCTCAACAAGTGAAACGCTAGAAACCGAGGAAAAAGGCGGTAAACACAAAAAAAAATGATGGCGTCAGAAATCCCCCCCGGACATCTCGGCAACCTCACCCCCTACGAAGAACATCTCTTGCAACACGCCTGGACGCATCTCCTCCGCCTCACTCTTTCCGAACATGAACACGAACCTCTGCATCCACGCATCCCTTTACTTACGTCGCTTCTTCATTCCCGCATGCCTTCTATTTTTACTAGTAAAACCATTGCTAGGAATGGAGGTGGCATAACCACTCTCCGCCAGCTTTTATGGAACATTATCCTCTCCGACCACCCCGACGCCACAGTCTTGCGCTTCTTACGCGCTCGGAAATGGAATATGCCCGAGAGCATGGGCATGCTATGCGCGACGCTGGAGTGGCGAAATGTTTCGTTTCTGGACAGCGCCTTGGTTTTTTACGGCGATAGTGTGGATTTGTTACCTCCTCCGCCTTCTTCTCTCAGTGACGATGAGGAAGAAGATGGGAACGGAAAGAGCGGGAAAAGGGGAAAGAAAGAGAGAGGAAAAAAGGGAAAAGGGGATATGAATTCCCTAGCTGCCCAATACCGTACCGGAAAAGCGTATACCCGCGGCGTGGATCGCCAAGGTCGTCCGGTGTTGGTTGTGAGAGTCAGACTGCATGATCCGGCCGCGCAAACGGAAGAGGCGATGGAACAGTTCGTGCTGCATAATATCGAGACGATGCGGACGGTCATGAACCATTTCTCTTCTTCTTCTTCTTCTTCTTCTTCTTCAAATGACAACAATAACAACACCACCACCAACGGCGACAACCAGAACCTCAACACAAGCCAGAGCGAAGGGGAAAGCGAGAAAGGGGGTGAGAAAGGAGGAGGAGGAGGACGGGACAGAGTGTGTCTGGTCTTTGACCTCTCCGGATTCTCCCTCAAAAACATGGATTTACATCTCGTCAAGTTTTTGGCCAGAGTGTTTGAGGCGAGATATCCCGAGACGCTGGGAATCGTACTGGTGCATCAGGCGCCGGTAGTTTTTGGCGGTAAGTTGGCCTTTCTCCGCAATACCCATCGAAGAGTCTGGCAAGAGGGGAAATGGGTGATGAACTGACAGGATACCAGGAGTCTGGAAAATGATCCGTCCGCTTTTAGATCCTGTCATTGCCTCCAAAATCAAATTCACCAAAACCACCCAGGACCTACAGGAATTCATCGCCCCAGAGAATCTGCAGGCCTGTTATGGTGGATTGGATAACTGGGAATACCAATACCGAGAACCCATCCCCGGGGAGAACGCGGCCATGAAAACGGCGGAGAGAGAAAAAGTGCTAGTCGAGAGAGATGCGCTCATCATCGAATTTGAACGCTTAACCGCACAATGGGCGGGCTGGGATCCTGTTTCGGTCGAGGCGAGAAAGTTGAATGCCGACCGAGATAAACTGATAGCGCGGCTGAGGGAGAGTTTCTGGCGATTGGATCCGTACATGAGGGCGAGGACGCATTATCATCGGTTGGGAGTGATTGATGGACGAGGGGGGGTGGATTACAAGGCGGAGAGGTAGAATTGAGAGCAACAACATCCGTGCCTGGTTGGGAGAGCGCATATGATGGAGAGTGCGGATGATGGGGTGTGCTCTTCAGACACTATCGAGTATCTGACATGCAGATGCGATTCCCGATCGGAGGCTGGTGATGTGCCGTGTTTCATTGCTCCGACTGAGGTTGACGGCTGAGACTAGAATGATCGGGGTGAAAGGTTTTTTCCAGGCCTAAATCCTGTGCTTGTGGGCTGTGATTACGTCACGACTATGCCATCGCTCCTGCCACAAGGCCAGCAGACTCCATGACGGTAGGCCAGTGGCTGGTCCAATGACCCAACGGCGTGCCCAGACAAGTCGCGCTGGTGCCAGGAAGGTGGTACTGGCGGCATTACCGAGTGTGTGGTGCCGGAATGTTGCGAGTCGAGGTGACATGGACCTCTTGGAAGTGGATCCAGGCGTCTTTAATTCGCTTCAAGTTGATCGCCCGCCCGTGGCAAGCAGTCCTTGAAGAAGGCCCTAGAAATTGCTAGCTCCACCGCCCCATGCTGCAATTGTGTTAGCGCTGTAGCCACCGCTAGGGTGCTCCGACTCGCCAAACACAGTCCCCACAATAGTTAATAGGATTGCCACTGCTGAGATTGAGATTTCGTCGCGCTGGGTTCACATTGGCTTCCACCTTTCTCACCAACACCACTTTTTGGATCCCCAGCACACACGCCACAACCATGGATTCATCCTTGAAGGTCCTCTGCGCGGGTTTGCTTGAAGTTTTTGAGCCGCCCTCGTCGAAGTCAGACCTCAACAACGGGCATGAAACACCTGGTTGCCCTGCACGTGGCCTTCTCGGCCCCGCAGGCAGTAGCCCCGTTTGCCGCGTCCACAGTCAGAAACACTGCGAAACATGCCACATCGGTTTCTACAGGGTGATGAGAGCAATCCTCGACGGCTTTTTCAGCAACGGAAATGAGGAGGATAAAAAGCTCTGTGCGAAATGCCGCGCCCTCCTCGATGACAGCAAGGAAGAAAAAAATGACCAGACGAAGGGACAGACCAACAACAAGACGAAGCCAAAGACCAACAAGGTGAAGCCAGAGACCAAAAAGACTGAGCCAGAGCCCAAAAACAAGACTCAGCCGAAAAGCCCAGCTTATGTTGCGGTTCCCGTACAGCCCGTGAGACAGCCCGTGAGCAGAGACGCCGCTCCCGACAACAGCGAGGAGGGTGGCGCGAAGGAAAAACCCAGCACCAAACCGAAAACTCGATGGTTTGTCTCGCGTCCCCGGGGGTTCATGAAACAGCCCGTGAAAGCAGGTGCCGGTAAAACCTTCCCCACAAGATTTGTCCCTCCGTCAGATTCAGTTTCCCCTTCAGAGCTGTTTTCCGGTAAAGCCCAATTTGGAGAGGTCTTGAGGTAAGTAAAAATCCCTTGTCAAAAAAAAAACCCCGAAAAAAAAAGGGGGCGTATCTGTCTTTGTCTAGATACGTTCTGCCAAATGACCCTGGCACGATGCTCATTCGCACCGACGGGGCGTGTCTCGCCAATGGCCAACAGAGCCCAAAGGCTGGTTGGGCTATTTGGCATGGAGAACGGTTCTCGGGTGAGAATCGTATCGCCTCTGGCCGTCTCGAGACCAAGGGACCATCTGGCGATGAATGCATGCAGACGAGCAACCGCGCTGAACTACGTGCTGTTGTCGCCGCCCTGGGTCTTCGCCACTGGCCCGGCGAGGGCTTCGACACGCTTGTTATTGCGACTGATTCCGAGTACGTGGTGGAGGGTGCTACTAAGTGGACCAAATCGTGGATCGAGTATAGCTGGGTTAAGGGCAGCGGGGACCCCGTGAAGAATCGGGATCTTTGGGAGCTTCTCCTCGAGGAAGTCGAAAAGTTCAAGCAATATGGGATGGATATCAAATTCTGGAGGATCCCGAGGGAATGGAACACGGTCACGGATGCTGCCGCGAAGGAGGCTGCTGCTCAGGGAGAGGCGTCTGATGTTTGGATAAATATTATTGGTCTTCCTTTTTAAGCTCCCTCAACCAACACCAGATTGGTTGGACGGCGTTATAGGCAAGTATCACACCCCCGATGTCTTTGTTTATTACTAACAAATGTCGTCAGAATAAATGTCAAGTATGGCTTTGAATATTTGTAACAGGGCACTAGCTAGTTGATTTCCTATTTGGTTTTTGTAGCCATGAGGCTCATCACTTGTTATTGAATTACCTACTTTGCATCTTAAAACAGAGATAAAGCAAAACAACCGTCCGCCAATATCTGACATCCCTTCAGCATATGTAAATGGTCATTTAAAATCACGTGATTCTAACCCCCTGTTCTTCAATGCATGTTGTGATTCCACCTCTGCCAAGTTTTAGCTCCACGTCAAAAGAGCGGAGACGCAGGCAACCGCAGTTGATCAAGACGTCTGGCCGTCTGGAAAGCTCTCTGTATCAGTTAACAGAACAAAGCCCCTCCACCCTATCATCTACGAAATCATGGACCTCTCTGAGATCAGTGGCCAGTTGGTCAAACCCGGAAATCCCGCCCGCACCGATCTGCCAGGAATGGACTACACCCGATGTGCAGCTCTGCACAACTTTCTCATGCGGTACGCCTGGGTCGCTGAAGGTCGTCCACTCAGCAGTTTCAATATCAGCAACTTCTTCACTGCTCATGGCCCCGCCGCCGAAGCCATCCGTCCCCGCCTCCACCCTTCCGTCGCCGCGTTCCTTGATCTCGCCCTCGTACCGTCCCTGCATCAAGAGTGTCCGCCGTTATTCTTTTGGGTCTCACGAATCATCAACCCGGAGGAACTGTTTGCCGAATTTGCCGCGGACATCCACGACGAGCCGGTTGACAGTATCCTCTGTTTGTACTGGTATAACCTGGAAGCCGGTGCTCAAGCTGGTGGTGGTTTGTTTTACGATCAGCGCTACCACCGCGCAGCCTCTTTCATGCATATGGACGACCACGATTGCGCCATGCCTATTGCAGCCCATCCGGATCTCTGGTTTCCTCTCGAGACGGTTTTATCTCATTGGATCGACCTGATCATCAATGGCAAAATCACCACCTCCCCGCCAGACGTCCCTTCTACTTCAGGTAGTGAAAAAGTCGGTCCCTGGGAATGGCAGCCGTATAGCGAGGCACAAGTCGCTTCTTGCGTCGAAGCATGGGACCGTCTCTGCGAAGCTATCGAAACCCGCCGTCGTGTTTCTTGCCTCCCCACCACCTCCCCCGAAGAGAATCAACCCCTCCTCACCACAGCCGCTCTCGACGCCGCTTCTGTTCCAGAAAACTGCTTTATCCGCTCCTTCGCCACTCACGCTCGCCGTCCGCCGTTTCGGCATATCGCTCCGGGGATACTCCTCCCGCCTTTTGACCCAGTTGAATTCGCCGCTCTCCAACCATACACGTCAATCCCACGATCTTCGGAAACACATATTCCCCCTGTATGCCTCTTCCCCGCCATTAGTGGGGAGTATACAATGTATCTTGCCAAAACTCCACCGAGTATCAACCCGGAGAGATTCTACAACGCGTTTCATTTCGAGGGGTTTCAGCCGTATGAATACACGCATTCACTTTCTCTTTTGCCAGAGCACATTCCCGCAGGGGTATATTCCGAAGCGGTGGATAGGATTTATTGCGCGGATACCGCGGAGGAGGGCTTTCATTTTCTGCTGCCTTTTTCACTTCAAGGCGAAAATTGGAATTTTCCAAGTGCGCGGCGAGAGGAAGAGAAAGGAAGTGGAGGAGGAGGCGGAGCAAAAAAGAGTGACGGTTCGTTTGTAAAAAGTGGTTCTGCCCATGAGCTATTCCAGCATGGCTATAAACCCTTTGGTGGACAGCAATGGCGCGCCCAGAGACTGGAGAGGCTATTCGAGGGATGGAGACGGTTAGTGGCGGATGGGGTTTGGGAAGTAGGAAGGGATGGGGTGCAGGGGGGGATGGAGACATGGAAAGAGGCGGATGAGCAGGGGCGGTGGAGGGACTATGTGTTGGGGGTGAGTTGGTAACTCTTTACTTACTACTTGTCTACATGGAGGGATTGGATATGTTTAGCGCTAGGGAACACCGCCCAAAAAAAAAGAAGAAAAAAAAGACAAAGCACCATTATATATATTTAGACTTGCATACAACTTTCCATTCGCTACATGTATTCACACCACCACAAACATGCCCGCGGTCAACGATACATATATGTGCAACACATTCACCGCTCTCCAAAAAAAAAAGAACCCAACAAATCACCGTTCCATAAGCACGTTGCCACCGTGTCAGAACCTTTAGACCTGGAGCTATAGCTGTAGCCAAATCTCGAGCGCAAGGTTACATGGTAATATCACACCCTTTTACTCACTCATCTACCACATACGACCATACCCACTGGAAAACTCGGGATCCCGTCCGCTCTCCCATAGATAAGTCAGTGAGGGCCAGACTAGTTAGTAGTTGGGTTGGTGACGACCAGCGAATCCCTGGTGTTGTATGTTTTTGCTCCTTCTCTTTTTTTACTCCATTTGTTTTTGAGGATTATTGCCGCGACCACCCCTATCGCTGCGGTAATTATCCGACCTATATCTTGACAGTGTTAGACGGTCGGGTTTGCTGCAGGGCCGTTTTCTGTATGGAAACCCTGAAATTCCCATAATCTGGGTCCATGCCAATTTTCTACAGGACAATACAGGTCTTCAAAAGTCTTTGCCATTCAAAATCGTGCTACAATCTAAAATGCCGAATCAGATCCAGTCCGTTCCTATACATGAAGCAAACTCGATTCGACTAACATGTCCAAGCCACATATAACCTGTCCAACATCCAAGATGCGCAGAATGCAAAACTAGAAGTAGATAAAATCTATGACATTCAATCCTGAACCCCCCAGCGGCAGAAACAGAATAGAGACAGGTTTAAGCCCCATTGTAGGCCAGCGCATTGACGGTATCGTTGGGGACGTTGGCAATAACATCGAGCGTCGCCGTAGACTTGATGTAGTCGCACAGGGCGGCGGGAGTCTTGGGGCCGAGCAGGGAGAGGAGGTAGGCGCCGAGACCGGCGATATGGGGAGAGGCCATGGAGGTTCCCGAGATGGTTTCCTAGTTATCCTGTCAGTTTCTATTTTCCACCTTTTTTTTTTTTTTTTTTTTTTTTTTTCCCTCAGGGG
>Ga0247765_1000744_pt1 | contig 21935 bp, 21 predicted proteins | sample UWRJL106311C6_FD_179949 | JGI IMG/M metagenome (GOLD analysis project Ga0247765, IMG submission 179949) | Plant litter microbial communities from Arlington Agricultural Research Station in Wisconsin, United States - UWRJ-L106-311C-6 | ecosystem: Environmental > Terrestrial > Plant litter >... | reverse complement strand
GTACCTTTTTTTTTTTTTTTTTCTTCCCCTGAACTTACTGTCCTTATTTTTCATAACCGGCCGGGCGTGGAATACCCCTTTGTCTCTCTGTGTCCTTATTGTCTGGTCTGTCTGTCCCTGTATTTGGTCACTCTCGTGAGCAAGTTTCCTGTTTGTTTTTCTTGGGTATTTTTCTTCTCTCTCTCTGCTAGGCTCCGTAGCTCGGGTATGTTTCTGAAAATAAACAAGTCCAGTTAATATCTGCCCATGTCGGTTTTTGACGACAGCGGTGAAGTGACGGGCGGGGCAGGGCGTAGTAGGCGGGGCGATACGTTTGCTGGTAAGTTGCGAGCGAGCGAGCGGGTTGCGTGCGAGCTTGGGGAGGGAAAGACTCTGGTTCATATATTTCTGCGCGGGAAAAAGAGATGACCATCGCGGTTTCTGGGGGGGAAAAACAAACAAAAAAAAAAGGGAACAAGAGCTGGTTGGGAGGGTATTTTTCTTGGCGCTGATGGTCTTGGTTGTATATCCAGCTTCCTATACATGCGCCACTTTGTATGCTCACTTGCTCGTTGCTCACGCTTGCTACCTGGAGGTAGGTAGGTAGGTAGGTAGGTAGGTACCGAGGTAACTAGCTCAAGCACTGGTTAAACCACTTTATTGGTCCATGACCGGCCTGGGGCTTGAGTGGCCTCGGTCAAAATCTAGAGGCAAAAAAAACCCGAGAGAGAGAGGGAGAGAAAGAGGCCATGGTAGATAGACGGATCAGATTTTGGTTTCTCTGAATCACCATCTTTCTGATCATCGCGTCCCCAGATCTTGGCCCCCAACCAACAATAATTATGGCCACCAGCAACAACAGTCACACCTCCATTTTTATAGTACCCCTATGCGTGTACTTGGGGACCTCCCTAACTACCTAGATATAAACCCTCGCTGCCGGCTACCTGCCCGATATGGTACCATACTCCATACACCCACCTGTCGACTGCCAGAGTCGGGTGATCCATTACCGTCTATGAAAGGGTCAGCCGAGACTTTATAGTTTGAAAAAAAAAAAAAATGAAAAAAAAAAACTTACACCACAGCCCAAGCCGTCCTATGCGCCTTTTGCAATTTGACATGATTCTCCTGTTCCCAATTTCTGACGGCGTCCTCGTACATGATAACATGTGCACTGATATCCCGGGCGCGGTATGGCCTCCGCTGATTCGGCCTATCCACAGGCACCGAAAGATACTCGAGCTTGTCCCGGTCGATAACAACGACACCGCGCTTGACGCGTCCCGGCATGTGGACCGTATCGCGGTGTCGCTGAAACTGCGACGCCGCGCACTCCGGGGAGCACCACACGGTCGGTAGCTCGTGGATCTCGAGACATTCGCGACAGAAACACAACGTTGGGCTGTAGTCACGATGCTTAGGTTGCGCAACTGTCCCCGGCGGTGGCTTCATCTGCTTCGGCGACAGACACTCTTTACCCGAGGCGCAGTGGTGTTCTTTCCCGTGCCGGCGCTTGAGATAATCTACCTGTTAGCATTAAGTTCTCTCTCTCTCTCTCTCTCTCTCTCTCTCTCTCTCTCTCTCTCGATCCTTTCTGTCTGGGCAGAAACGTACGTGATCTTTAATCTCGTCATGCTCATCGCAGCAGTACACCATGGGCTTCTCCTGCGCTCCGTAGCTAACCAAGACGGCGCACACCGGACAGCACATGAAGTCGCCTGTCTCGGGAGTCTTGCTGCAGCTAGCGCATGGCGGCAACGCATAGAGGCTATCAGGAATCTTGCCTGCCTCTTCTAACCGCGCCTTTCTCTCCCGTTTCTTTTGTTTTTGCACCTCATGGGCTGTTCGGGCACGTTTCAACTGTTGCAGGCGGCTTCTGACTTCCGCTGTGTTCTTGCTGCTCGTCATGGCGGCATTGCTGTCCTCCAAGATGCGAGTCACTACTTGATTCATGCCTACTCCATCTTGTAGCATGTCAAGGTACTTTTCTTGACCTGTCTCCCCATCCCCTTCTCCGGCCCCGAAGAAGGCTTCTTTCAAGATGGCGATTCTGGTTTCACTCTCGGGCGCAGCAGCCAGGCGTCCGGCTAAGCCATCAAGACGGGCATCGCGAGCCTGCGAGAGGAACGGACTGTCTCTCAAGATTTGCACAATGTCATCAACAGCGGCTGATGGGTCTGGCTGCGCATCCTCAACCTTTTCGGAGATGGCATCCCGGCTGGGCTGATCTTCGACAAGTAGCCGTGACAGAAGCGCCCGCACATTATACACATACCAGGCGGAGCGCTCCTTGCGGATGAAGGCATCAACCTCGGCGGGGTCGATGCGCCGTGCCTTGAGCTCGGCAAGCATGGAGTCCAGTTCACTCAGAAAAGGCCGTCGGTTGGCGAACCACTCCCGTATTGGCTGTGGAGGCGGTTCGAGATCTGAAGAGGTGGTGATGATGATGGGTGGCGGGAAGTAGCGGTTTCTAACCGCGTCCACCAGCTCTGAGAGGCAGTCTGGGCATTCGACTAGATGTCTAGCCTTGTCTGCATGCGAGCTTTTGCAGCGCTCGTGCAGACTGTTGGCGAAGTCGGCAACCTGGGCCGAGTTGGTTTCGGCAAGAGCTGACTGGAGCAGAATTTCAGTCATGGTATCAGAGTGACTGATGGTTGACCCTCTGGAGAGAGAGGTCAACCAATTTTGAGGTTCCCAGTGGAAGGGCTGAGTTTGGAACCTTGTGTGTCGCGTGAGGTTTTGCGTCCGCAGAGCAGAAAATCGCTGAATCCCAGGATAGCCGGTCCAAATGCGGAAATGGGGGGATCTGAGACTCTGGGGAAGCTTGGCTCGGCAGGATTCGTAATGGTGGCGGGCACAAGATGGCCAAAATGTCACGGTTGCACGCGTTGCTGTGGTGGAGCAGATGCCTGGTGTTTGACAGACAACGGTCGCCACACCGAAACCAAGCTAAAAAAAAAAAGCCAAGCCTCAGCCTCACCTAGGTAAGCGATAACGATCTGGAAATCGCATCTGTTCCGGTCCCGTCAAGTCCGACAACGATCCATTGCGTATCGCAACTACAAACAACATGGTGCGTATCGACTCCCCCATCTCGTACGACCATTTTTGCACTCTGTCTTTCTTTTACTAAAAGTTCAACAGGCCGACAAGCTACGCACCCAACAAGAGCTCGAACGGCTCCAGGCCAAATACATTGGTACAGGACACCCCGATACGACGAGCTGGGAATGGAAGACCAACATCCACCGCGACACGTACTCGAGTATTATTGGTCATCAGCCTTTGCTTTCATATATGGCCCTGGCCCAGAATGAGCCCGCCACCAAGATACGTGCAGAGCTGATCCGGGTGAGCAATCCTCCAACTCGCACCGTCACCAAGGGATCCGGCTAATGAGTGCTTCTAGAAAATGCTGCAACCCCAGGGGCCGCCTCCGCCGAAAGACGAAGATGAGTAATAATTGGGTTCGCGCCATAGCAATGCCCCGAAAAGTGGCAGAAACCCGAAGATTGAGGTCACGGGGAACACAGGCACAGGACGTTGGGGCAAGCAACACCGCTCCAATGCCATCTTGTCCACCGCTACTGTAGGCCCGTTATGGATGGTACATAAGATTACGCACCGTCATAGAGCAACACCGGATACAGGCACTCTTTACTGGGCTCTCAGGTCAATTGATGTCAACACAGAAGTTCATAGTTGTACGTTAGAGTGCTCGTTTTGAGACTCGGTCCCATAAGGTAAGCCATCTTGATCAAAACACCAGCTCCAAACTTCTACCCGGTATGCGTCAAAATAGCCCTCCTACCTTCGCTTCGCTACAGTAGCATGGCGAGTAGACCTAGTCGTGAATACATGTGACTACTTCTAGTCGTCATCCTCTTCCCGTTGGTTCGTTCCTCTGCTTCTCCGCGTGCTCGGACCAGGCTCCCCATTACTCGGGCCTGTTGCCTGAGACTCCTGCAGTTCATTTGCCTCATCGGCAGCAGGCAGGGCACCAGCTGCTTTCAGGTTCACCCGAAGCCTTGCCTCAATGTCATCGTTGGATTCCCCATAAACGGTTCGAACAAATCCAGCAATGGCCTTGCTATTAACCTCCACTTTGCCACGGGGACCAACGTACCACGTCGTGCCCTCTTCCTCATCGCCATGAGCTCCTGAGCTGGTGACCTTCACTAGATAGCCATGCTTGATCATGCGCTGCAAGACAGCTTCGGTCTTCTCACTTGGAGCCTGGGGATCGCCGGGGTTACTGCTCGGCATGTTCTCGGCAGCATTGAGCCGTGTAAGGTGTCGCCGTAGCCGTGGATCACTGAGCTCTCCGCCGCTCAGAGTTATAATGGATATGATCATCGTGTACAATGCCACGTATGAGGCTTCGCCATCTTGTGAGTGTACCTTTGTTGGCTGCATAGTATCGGGCGTTCGATATTTGTCAGGTAAAATTGATTGCAGGACATATGCGTTGGACGCTGCTTCTTTTTGGCTGTTCTGGGATTTCGCAGCTGTAGAACCCCCATGATTGTCAGTAACTTGGTAGCGACAGATGTCCAAACAAGAGAGACACACCCTTTCTCTTCTGGTCCGTGGTCATGAGATTCCTATCCTTGGCGGGAAGCTCGACCATTTCCATACCGAATACCGTCCGCAGTCGCGTCTGCGCTTCCCGGAAGACCTTTTTGAACTCCTTACCATGAGGGCCAAGCACTACCGAGAGTCTGTCAGTCATAGCGAGTTCGTTTGTCGATGCTGAGTGCCCGACATACCCTTTTCCTTAATTCCATCTCGGCGAATTGGCGTCCGTGAGTATTCGCAAGCCAGGGCATACCGGATCATCTTCTTGACGAGCTGGTCCGTCTCACCTCCAGTGACGCCACCCATCTCCTCGTCTCCTTCGCCATCTTGGTTCGCGGGTCCGTCCGACTGTGGGCGGGTGTCTTCGTCTGAATCATCTTCTACTACCTAAGGTGAATGTCAGCTCGAGCCTAGGGTGCAACGAGGTGGCGGGCATGGTGGGGCTACCTGACGACGCCGTTGCGGAGGAGGGGGCATCTCCCCAATGTGCTGCTCCCAAAGTAGTCTTGCCAGACGACTAATGATGTGCGAGGTTAGTGATGTAGAGCTCGCCCAGTGAAAACTCGAGAGGGAATTGGCCGAGCTGGGTGGCTAAAATGATAGATCTAGCTGTCATTGTCTGAGAGTGGCTTCCAGATGCGAGCAAGAAGAAAAACGCGGGGCAGCACGCCTGTGGACGCGTGCTGAAAGCCTTAGCGCGGTTGCAGTCGGCTTGCCTGCCGAAGGCCGCATTTGCAGGGGTAGGGGACGATTGGACCCACCTGAAATCTTCATCATTCGCCCCAGCGAGACGGAAAATCATCGACATCTCGCAAAGTCGCGACGATTGGGAATTGTGGTATTCTGTGTTGTGATCCTGTTTGCAGGCTTCTTGGTCGGCTAGGAAACACCACCGTTATGCTCAAACGAAAGCTCCCCGGTGGCTTTGTCTGCCTGCGCTGCAGACTGCAACTGAGCGGACCCGTCCCAAGACGACTCTTCTCGACCACCGCACACGTCCGCCACGAGAGCCATACTGCTCAAAGAGAAATCAACGCCAGCGCCGACGACAAATCATGGAGCTTTAGCCGGCTAGAAAGCCAGCTTGGCCCGACTACTTCTCTGAAACCCAGGACCAAAGATTCCCTCCTTGACGCGTTAGACCAATTCGAAGCCAACAAGGACTTGATAAAATTCGAAGATGACAAGGCCGAAAGCAAACAGATATGCGATGAAATCGATGGCGAGTATGAGCACGATGCTGGTGGATACACCGCTCCGCAGCGCAAGGCCCGTTACTCCAGGGGAAAGTACACAGTGTCGGGTGAAGACCTTCCGATCAACGTGCTCGGTGCCCCAAAGGATGTCATGGTGGTGCGTCCTCGGTCTCTTCCCGCGAGACAAGTCCCCCCAGCAGTCAATGGAGATGAAGATACCACATCTGAGGTTATTGAGATGCTGGCGCAACAACATATCGACCTGAAGGTCAAGAAGATCAAGCCAATGTTCAGGGACGTTATGGCGAGTCTTGAGGAGTTACGACCGAAGAATGCCGGCATGCTGGCCGCTGAGGACTTTGTTGATCTACGAGAACAAATCGTCAGTGAGTTCACAATCCAGCAGCTAAAAGCTTACTTGAGTACCACCGATTCGAAGCTTCCCACCGGCAAACAAGGCCAAGCACAAGCCCATCATACCCCATCTTACCCCTGGATACTGAACTTGCAGACTTGGGAGCCTCTTGACCATGCTGCGGCTCAGGAAGACACACCCCAAGGCTACTTTTCAGAAACTAGCACCGCGAAGCAGAAACTGGCGATTCGTATTATGAGAATGAGCTGGGGTCTAGCAAGTCGGGGCGGGTTTGAAGTCCGTGGCCGACTCAAGGTCCAGATACGAGATCCCGAATTCAAGCTTCTAACTCGTGAGGTTTATCCTACCCCTAAACGCAATCATGATCTAATCCCCCCCAGTTGTTTCCAAATCAGCCGTGCAGAATATCTCCAAGACGATACTGGAACCCAGTGACCACCTCAACGTCGAGAATAGCACCAACACGGTCTCGGTCATTGCCCCTCGCATAGCTGCAGAGAAAGTTGTGGCTGAGCTTGACAGCCTGCTCTCCAAGACATCGACGAGCTGCATCGATGTTGGCTCGATAACTTCGGAGCCGCCTTCCTCTGCCCTCCTGGAGGATATCGGACGGATGACGAATGCGTTGGTCGAGTTTGACCCCCGTGATGGAATGGTTCATGTCTCGTGGATTGATCTCTCGGACTCACCCGAAGGGCTAGAGACTGCTGGGGACGTTGTCCGTCGCTCACTGTACAGTGCACTGCTCCCCAGACCTCGCACTTCTTCGTCATTAGCAGTCGTTCCGCAAAGGCACTCCATATATGGTCGGCATCTGCCAAGTCCCGATTGCGGACCCCATCTCCCCTGGTACGAACGACGCCAACAATGGGCAAGATGGTACCGGCCGCTAGGAAGGCAACAGCCACGAATGGCAAAGTACAGTCCAATTATTCTGTCGAGTATTCTCCCTCGGCCGATTGAAGTCAAGTCCAACGCTCCTTGTGATGAGGATGCTGTGTCCACATCCACTTCCAAGGGATGGTCACACGGTCCAGAAACCAGCACTCGCGCTGTCTTTGGTCATGTTCTTCACTCTTACAAATCCCAGAACAATCTGGCCGACTTGACCGCTGTTGACCCACTACTGAAACGGACCTTCATTCCCCGGGTCCCTCCGCTTACTGCCCTAAATTTCCCAAGCCTTCTCGCTGAGAACCGTGGCACCGCGCTACTCCGCTTCATTCCTAATCCCCAACAATCCTGCCCGTCCGGAATTTCCTTCCCCCAACTGGAACTTCGTTTCCAGGTCAACTTTGACAAAATGGCGTTCGCACATATCACTTCCCTACGCGTTCTGGCCGATTCATTTGTCGGGGACGTACTCGTTCCGTCTGCCCCTGTCGATGTCCGTCTCAAACAGGATTGCTATTTCGAGCTCCGGGGCAGCGATCTCGAAGAGTACGCGCCTGTTGTACTCGACTTCGTCCACGCCAGTGATCTCCGTCCCTGGGATGGCAAACTGGGCTTCCCACCGGGTTTCAAGGGCCTCGAACTTCCCCGCCGGCTTCTGGCTACCGAATCAAGCGAGAACAACACCGATCTCTCTCTTGAGGAGACAACGGCCGTTAACTATCTCTTTTCATCATTTGAACTCCAACGCGATGTCAGCACCCAGTACAAGGGCTTCAAGCTTTCGTACACAAGCATTGAGGCAGGAAGGAGCGCCGGCGGGATCTCAGAAATGGCGCTCGATGCAGTCACTGTTGGGCCCCACGACTCGTCTGCCCAATCGGACCGGAGCGGGAAGAGCTTCCTGAGAGCCGTCTCTAAACTAGCTTTTCGAGTGGTGCAACAGGAGGGAAAGTTCGGCTGGCAAGACCTGCAACCCTGAAGTCAGTGGACTCCATAGAGTAATAATGTACGATACAAAGTGTAAACGAAGAGACTTAGCATGTAGAGATAGATCCAGGATAAAAGTCGGTTAGAGACTCAATCAACCCGTGCTCAGTGTTGCATGACAAGAACAGGCCAAGCTGTCCGTCTTTACCTACCCCCAGGGCATATCAGTCGGGACGAGCAAAGATATGCTGTGACGTCCAGGGGTCGAATGTTATGGGTTGGGCCACTGAAGCCGATATTCCAACCCACCGATGGGCGGGCAAGTAGTTCGCGGCGCATAGGCAGAGGCGTTAACAGCCATGGTGAACATGGGCGACACAACCTCACCATGGCTCACGATCACTTTGCACACCATGCAAACACTTTCACAGAGCGAAAACGGGAACGGCCGGTTAGATCATTACGAAATTCCTCGATTGCCGATCACTTCTAGGAGATTCTATTTTGTACCAAAGCACATGGTGAGAAGTTTTGTTCCGCAGAAAACCCAGACCATCCCACGCAAATGTGTGCCCCAAACAAAACAGCCGAGTGCCTGTGCAAAACAAGGAAAGGCGATGTTTTCGCGCGGTACGGGCACGATCACATCGATGAGCTGGGCCTGGCGGCGCTCATCTCTTGAGTTGTTGAGATCACTTATTTCTTGGCGGCCTTGGCAGCAGACTTGGTGACCTGGAGAGGATGTCAGTGAGAGCTTCTTCAGTAGCAAGTGAGGGGAATGAACATACCTTGCCGGAGGTGGCAGCAGCCTTCTCTACCGCCTTAATGACACCGACAGCGACGGTCTGACGCATGTCACGGACGGCGAAACGACCGAGCGGGGGGTAGTCAGTGAAAGCCTCCACGCACATAGGCTTAGAGGGAATCATCTTGACGATAGCAGCATCACCAGACTTGATGAACTTAGGGTTCTGCTCAACAGCCTTGCCAGTACGGCGGTCGATCTTCTCGAGGATCTCAGCGAACTTGCAAGCAATGTGCGCAGTGTGGCAGTCGAGGACGGGGGCATAGCCAGCGCCGACCTGACCAGGGTGGTTTAGGACGATAACCTGGGCAGTGAAAGAGGCAGCGCCCATGGGGGGGTCATTCTTAGAATCACCAGCGACGTTGCCACGGCGGATTTCCTTGACCGAGACGTTCTTCACGTTGAATCCGACGTTGTCACCAGGGACACCCTGGGCAAGCTGCTCGTGGTGCATCTCGACCGACTTGACTTCAGTGGTGACGTTGGAGGGAGCAAAGGTGACAACCATGCCAGGCTTGAGGATACCAGTCTCGATACGGCCGACAGGGACTGTGCCGATACCACCGATCTTGTAGACGTCCTGGAGGGGCAGACGGAGGGGCTTGTCGGTAGGACGCTTAGGAGTCTCAATGGCATCAATAGCTTCAAGGAGGGTCTTGCCAGTGACCTTGCCACCCTTGATCTCCTTCTCCCAGCCCTTGTACCAGGGGCACTTGTCGGAGGTCTCGAGCATGTTGTCGCCGTTGAAGCCGGAGATGGGGACGAAGGCAACGGTCTTGGGGTTGTAGCCGACCTTCTTGATGAAGTTGGAAGTCTCCTTGATGATTTCCTGGTAACGGGACTCGGACCATTGAGTGGTGTCCATCTTGTTAATGGCGACGATGAGCTGCTTGACACCGAGGGTGTAGGCGAGCAGAGCGTGCTCACGAGTCTGGCCATCCTTGGAGATACCAGCCTCGAACTCACCAGTACCAGCGGCAATGATGAGAATGGCGCAATCAGCCTGCGAGGTACCAGTGATCATGTTCTTGATGAAGTCGCGATGGCCGGGGGCATCTGCAAGTAATGCATGCATTAGCAAGGGTTAAGAGCGCGATGCAGGGGGGCCTGGGCCTGTGGGACTTACCGATGACCGTGACGTAGTACTTGGGGGTCTCGAACTTCCAGAGGGCGATATCGATGGTGATACCACGCTCACGCTCGGCCTTGAGCTTGTCCAAAACCCAGGCATACTTGAAGGAGCCCTTGCCAAGCTCAGCGGCTTCCTGTCCAGTGTGTCAGCAATATGGCGATGTCGAGAGGCGAGAACTTAGGGGAGCGCGTCGCGACCAGGGAAGCGGCCAAATCGCGGGGCAGGCAGGTCCGTGCCCCAAAAAAAATTTGTTATCTGCGCATTTTGTGTGCCCCTCCCCCACCAGATAAGGGAGGGGTAGCCACAAAGGCAGGAACCGCGGGGCAAAAATGAAGAGCAGGCAGAAATAGATATTTGCGATTCAGGATGCGAAGTATGAGAATCGCGGAATCGCAAGGAAGCAGAGTGAAATAGAATGAAACTGACCTTCTCGAACTTCTCAATGGTACGCTTGTCGATACCACCGCACTTGTAGATCAAGTGGCCAGTCTGTGAAGAATGTCAGCATGCCGCGAGTCCAGTCCAGTTCTGCGCGACCAGTGTGATCGGCAGGCGCGAAGCTGGGTAAGATTTGCTTACCGTTGTGGACTTGCCGGAGTCGACGTGTCTGCGGTGATGGCGGTTAGTTTTACGTGGGGAGCACGCAAGCCGAGGGAGACAAACCCGATGACGACGACGTTGATGTGAGCCTTATCTTCCTTGCTGCAGGATGGTTAGCAGCGCGCTCAATGATGCGGAAACGACGCGCGACCAGCGGAAGACGCGCGAGGCTATGGTGATGATGGCTTACCCCATTTTGAAGGTGGTTTGTGGTGAATGTGTAGAAAGGTGGTTGCAGGCGACTTGCGCGTTTAGAAAGCTAGCAGAGAAGTGTCAGAGAAGGAGATATCTTCGGTGATGAAGGATTGCGAAAGGGAACACACTTAAAGTGGCAGGTGATTGCTCGAATCAGGTATGCCGACGAAGAAAAAAGAGGGAGAGGGTAAGAGTTGAGGAGGAGGGGTTGAACTTTTTATGCTATCCGTGGAGGGGCGAGTACGGTTGGCGGGGCAGACCCTGGGCAGCGGGGCAGCACAAAAAAATCAGCCAGCGAAAAGTGGGGCAAGCCCTTCTGAAATTCTCTGCCCGCGCCTTGCCGCATGGCTCGCATTCACTGGGTACCACTTTACTGCAGGGCAAGTACTGCTTTCGTCGCCCCTCATCAAACCCCGCCTAAAATTCACCGGAGCGCCTTGCTACGCTGCATCGAGGTCTTTGATTCACTATTTGGGTGCTTAACCATCCCGTGTTTTTGTAGCCGTTGATGTCAGACTAAGCTATCTGCGTACTACATTGTAACAACGATCGAGCAGCGAAGCTGGTTGCCCTATGGCCTGTCGATGAAGGCAAGCTTGTCCCTTTAGTTCTATCATGCCCCTCACGAACCTGGATGGAAGCTGCTGACCTTAAACGGTTACCCCTCCTTCTGCCCCTCCAACCACCCCTTCCCTCAAGGCGCGAACCCTCCCTCGCGACTTGCCACCTGAGACAGCAGCCCCCTCCAATGCAACGCCGGAGCTTAGAGTACAAGGTCTCTGATAGATAGATACCTTGTGCAACGGAGCGCTACAGATTTGGGCTCTGTTTGGTGCGTCTGGTCTTCCAGCCCAACGATGTTCACGCCAGGATGCATCTGGGGCAGAACTCAAATGTTTAGCAGCCGGCATGAGTCACCTTCTCCATAATCGCTGATCACCGTTTCTTAAGTTTACGGACAACATGTGGCACAAAAGTATATTGTAGATATTCTATCCGAGCAGCTACCTATCTAGTTCTAGATGCGGGAGCTTGTCAAAGAAACATGTTCCGAAATTGAGGGGAAAGCTCCCGCCGAACCTTGGGGAAAAAATAAAAAATTCGAGGGCCGAAGAGGCTAGCATGCCTGGCGGCAAACTGTTTGAGCTCCTGCAGCAGTACAAGCATGCAAGCTGGTCCAATGGAATCACAATCGCATGGTTTCACTGAGGCCGATGTGAGACCTTGCATCGAAGCTCAATGACCTCAAATAGAACGGGCCCGGAACCTGCTATCTAGTAGTGCCATCCATCTCCATTATCCCATGCTATCAGTCAAAGAAAAGAAAAAAAGCTTCTCCCTCGACAGCATCACGCGCCCGCCGTGAGATGGCCAAGCTTTTCGGCGAAGCTGTCAAGCTTTCCGTGGATCCAAGCTCCCTTCCGAAAAAAAAGAAAAAAACACCAGGCTCCCATGAATGGCGGGACCCTTGTTGAAGACACAGAATTCTGGATTTTTTTTTATGAATTTCATATTCATGTTTTTGCCTTTCCCTTTCCCTTTCACCCATGAGATGGTCTGCCGACACCCCGTCGGCTGTTTGAGAGTCTCAATATACATGGTAGGCTAATTTTATTCTGCTGGCCCTGAACCCAATAGACTGGGAAAGCATCCATGTAACTTATGACACCAGTCTGATACGTCAATAGCGGTGGTAAGCGTGCCTGGCGTGTAAATTGTGGGAGTAGAATAGAGATAGGGTTTCAAGCCACTCCAGCATCCCCTGCAGCCGCACACGTCGAGAGCAGATGCCTGTTATTCGTTGCCTTTCCAGGATATAATCAGTTCCGCAAGGCGGAGAGTCATCGACAACACTTTTCCCCAACCAGGATGGGCTTTCCGAGTGCTGAGGGCAATGCCGCATGTACCCTCGGCATATTGGGGTCCACAGGAAGGAAAAACCTTCAAGCAATGTCTAACCTAGAGTACCATATGCGTGGGAGCGCCTATAATTTCACACCATGTGATAACTATATAATTCCGTGATCTTTGCCTGTCTACCTACCTAGGTATGACGGTTGTCCGAGGAACGCCTCGAAGACGGTGAGAATGCTAGATCTCCGTGACGAACTACGCCCTCGCCCGATTATGTGCGCACCTGAGTCACGCCGAGTTCTCCAGTCTATTTTGTGCACCCAAGGAACAGCGAACCTACGCATTGTAACACAGCATAGGAGAGCGGCTCTGTCAACTCGATATTATTGATACTGTCCTTTCATTCTTGATATTTAGATTGCCGCCGGGCATAGTCGTGTACCCTATGCCACTGCCCTACTTTATCTAAAACGCTCACATTGCTCCACGCCATGGACCAGTCCCTTAGCCAGCTCCAACCTGGAAGACCAGGCCAGGTCAAAAGTCTTCACGCAATAAGCTGCTGAACTTCTTCCTCAGTGAAACCAAACAAGTGAAGAAGATCCAGCATGTTATCACCGTTCAATCTTGCCTGCGCCTCCATCTGGACCCTGGGCTTTGCGTTCCACGCAACACCTAGCCCCGCTGCCTGCATCATGAGGAGGTCATTTGCCCCGTCACCGACGGCAACAACCTGCTCAAGACTGACGCCCTCCTTCTCGGCGATCTCAAGGAGTAGTTCTCTCTTTCTCTCTTTCCCAACAATCCTCCCCTTGACCTCTCCCGTCAGCTTGCCTGTCGCTTCGTCGATCGCCACCTCGTTCGCATGAGCGTGGTCAATACCCAGCTCACTAGCAAGCCAGCTTGTCAGGGGTAAGAAACCACCTGAGAGGACGGCAGTCTTGACGCCCAACTTCTTGAGTGCATGCAAAAGTGGGCGCACGCCATTCGTGACTTCTAGCACTGGTCGCAGCTGGGTGAATATGTCTGCAGAAAGGCCGGTGAGTAGCTTGACTCGCTCACGGAAAGCAGGATCAAACTCCAGCTCCCCCATCATGGCTCGGTGAGTGATCTCCGCAACACGGGCAGCCAGATCCGGAGGATCCTTGATGGTGGCCGCGAGAAGATCGATAACCTCCTGCGTGATGAGGGTACTGTCCATATCAAAGACAACAAGACGCGGATAGCGACGCCATAGAGTATCAGCGTGCAGCGCTACATCTACGTTCCACTCCCGCTCGAAGCGGTAGATAAGTTCGTGCTTGCGCAAATCGGCGAGGGACAGGTAGTCAGCGGATGGAGCCGGCGAAAGGGTCAGCTCCACCACCTCGGGGTGGTGTTCGCGAGTCGGGCCGAGCTTGAGACAACGGTGCCCCGAAGTGGGATTCGAGGCACCCGCAGGCAAGGGGAACGTCGACATCAGATGGAGGAAGGAGGTGATACACATGGGCGAGATGTGCGAGCCGTAGAGGTGGTCGAGCGGCTCTGGTTCGGAAGACGGAGGCTCGAGGGGGAAAGTCTCCAGGCTGCTGCTTGGAGCCATGGTCGGAGGAATATCTGAATCGAGTGCCGACAGCTTCGGGCTGTTCGGAGCCCTCGGCGGCGAGGCTGGTCTCTTCGGTGAGGGAATCGCATTTGAGATCCGGGGAACTGTTGATTTATAGAACAGCGTCGCGACCAGCTTATCAGACTTGGTACCAGGGGCAGGTGTGCAGTTGGGGTGCGACAGTTCGTGAGTTATGCCGCTCTCGACGATCTTGGGCGGGTTCTCTGGCGAGGGGACGCCATTGAACGTCGGGACTGGCCGAGGCGATGTGATTTGGGTTGCCTGGATGTCCTCTACAACGGTATCAATGCCATAGTGATTCTCGGGCTTGTTGGTGGCGCGGTACTGCTGGTGCTCTTGGAGGAACGAGCTACTTCTCATGGCACCGATCGAGGGCCGAACGGGCTTCGGCGAGGCGCTTTCGTCGGCCATTGTTGATTGTTCTCGTTGAGTTGCGTCCTCGGTCAGCCGGTGCGATGGAAAGATGGCCTTGTCTGGCACGAACAAAGCCACCAAAACTGCAGGTGCTCAAAGCAACACGTTTGACAGGGAGTCCTTTCACAGGCAGTGGTCGAGCCCCACCACGGGCCGTTTTCAGGCGCGACATCTTGCCCCGCCATGCAAGCCCCTCTTTCACAACGTCACTGGGCCTCTCAAGCCTCGAATTTCATTCTGGCCCAGGCCAAAATCCATGGTCAGGCAAATGTCTAAATATCGATTTTAGAGAGGATGGACGAGGCTGCCATGTCTCAAAACCCCTGGCAGCTATAAATCAGCATCGTGCAGATCTCTTTCCACGCCGCAAAACACGCGCCTGATGCGGGGTGTCATGACAGACGGTTTTGCGCCCGTGGGACAGCAGTGTAATAAGCGACACGGGATGAAAATGTGTAAGAGGTCTACACCGGAAACACGTGATTTCTCCGTGGTCGGAAGAAATTTGGGCCCTGCCAGGGACGTTTTGCATTGGCTCGGTGAGCGGCCAAGCGGCCAAGAACTCAGGTAAGTGACATCATGCAGTGGCACAGGCAAACGGCAGATGACTAAGCGGAAGCACTGAACAGAGAGAACGAGACATGAAATTCTCTCTAAGAGCAGTCCGGAAAGCCTTTCTATATGACAATTGAGCGCAGAATCCGATCGATTTGGATGCCACACCCCGGGGTATGGTTCCCGCGTCCGAGGAAATTGGCAAGTGTGGCAGTTGCCACAACAGGAGGGTGAGCAGCACCAAAGACGAAAGAGACCCCCACAGTTTTTGCTCAGATTGACCAATCAGAACGGCTCCAGATGTCGTGATCGGCCTCGCTGAAAACACCACCGCCCGAGTGAAAGTTTTCCGGCCCCATCCGCCTTCCGTGGGAGCGCTGCGTCGCCCTGGAGCACGTTCTCTGCAGGACGCGGGGACCCTATCCCGGGTGCAAAGAAGAACCAATGTGAAGCCGTCGGCACATTCCCTCCTGAACGTGCCCCAGCCCCAGATGACGGGCGTGGGCGCCATACTGACTAATGCCGCTGCTTTATAAATCGAGTCCCCCCAAAATCACTCGGGGGTTGTGTAATAACAGACGTAAAGTGCAGCAGCTGGAGCCCTGAGATCCGGGTTCACTTCTCTCCCCTCCCGCAGTTCCTTTATTAGCGACCCCCTGACCACCCCTCTCCTCAACTCCTCCTCCGCCCCTTCCTCCTCTTGGATTCAAAGATCTCGCAATCAATAGTTGTCCTGTGGTTTGCCGCTTGCATTCATCATTTTCTCTTCGGTTTTCAACACCGCCAGTCGCTCGCAAGTATGGAATCGGCTCCCTACACCGAGACTTTTTCCCGTGCATCTTCCTCCCGCCGAGGGTCTCTGGTCGATGCCAAGATGGACGACAGTGCTTCGGTAGACTCAGGCTTCGCATCGGGTAACTCGTCGACAAGTAGCCTCCCGTTGGTGTCGTTCACCCAAGCGCACCTTAACTTCCTCAACCAGCAGTTGGAGAACATGGAGCCCATGGAAATCCTCCGCTTCTGCAAACTTCTCTTTCCCAACCTCTACCAGACGACGGCTTTTGGCTTGACAGGCCTTGCCACGATCGACATGCTCTCCAAGATCCAGAAGGAATCAGAGGGCTCGCAGCCAATCGATCTTATCTTCCTCGACACACTATACCACTTCCAAGAGACGTACGACCTTGTCGAGCGCGTCAAGAGTCATTACAACGTCAATGTGCACGTCTTCAAGCCATCCGGGGCCGAAACAGTAGCCCAGTTTGAGGAGATGTATGGCGAGAAGTTGTATGAGATGTCGGGCGAGCTCTACGACTGGATCGCCAAAGTAGAGCCGCAGCAGCGGGCGTATGCCGACCTGAACGTGGCCGCGGTCCTGACAGGTCGCCGTCGGTCTCAGGGCGGTCAGCGAGGCGCTATCCCCGTCATTGAGATTGATGAGGAACGCGGCATTATCAAGGTCAACCCCCTGGTCAACTGGTCGTTCCGCAAGGTAAAGGACTACATCGACGAGAACAAGGTTCCGTACAATGTCCTTCTTGACCGAGGATATAAGTCTGTCGGCGATTGGCACTCGACCAGCCCTGTTGGCGAAGGTGAGGACGAGCGGGCAGGGCGGTGGAAGGGGCAGAACAAAACCGAGTGCGGCATCCACAACAAGAAGAGCCGCTATGCCCAGTTCCTACAACAGGAGGGACAGAAGGTGTCAGCGGCATGAGGGGCGAGTGGAAGACTTGATGGCGTTAGCGGGTTGATCGCATTATGAGGGGCATGAGGCGGATGCATATACTCTTAGCGGATGACATGGCGTTATCCGGGGATATGATCGATAAAAGGGGGGGCATTGGCGTTTGGTACTGTCATGTTTCTTGTCTTGTGTTGCTGACGGCAACGTTGCTGTGATTTGATCGGTCGAAGTCCCGCCTATCACTGCAGATTTCATGGCATTATTTTTTTTCTTCATATTTTTTGTTTCATAGCAATAATCGAGCCATAGTCCATTCAAAATTTGCTGGAAGCCGTGTGAGTTGTGATGTCAGCTTGTGTGACTTTCGGGGGCTTTCCCAACATGGCGGCCACATGATCTCGATTGGCGAGGAGATCTTTCCGAGCGGGTAGTCTTATCGATAAGAACCCTGAAGCATCCCGACCCCAGCCAGTTACCCCAGATTTGCTCCTTCGCCTCATCTCTTCCACTCAGGGAATGCTCCGGATCGCCAGCTTTGCACGATGCGACACGCAGGTTCTAGAAGACAGGAACCGGTGGTGCAGAGCCATGATCTCTGAGACCCGACACTTTGAGCTTCAAGTTGTCTCGGCGTCGTCATGCACGGACAGGTCCCTGCCAAGACATGTCCATGTTTCCAACTGCCACGGCCTGCCGAAGCATGTAACCGGCTGTTTGCGCTCGCTTGAGACGCTTTTGTTTCCCCACGGCGCCCCATGAGACTCGTCGATCCCTGATAAGCTTATGTCGTGACCCTACCGCATCCTACAAGGGGGCAACCCCTTGGTCGTCTTCCGGTGATTTCCACGGCTGTCACCGCTCCCGCCAGCCGAACCGTCATGAATTGCCAAAACCCCCGTGACACCAAGTGTGTCTGGACTCGGCTCATATATCATGGCCTCTACCGTCGTGGCCACCCATCCGGATAACATTTGACTCGATTTGCACATTCCACTCCGGAGATTTCCGCCCTTTGGTCACGATGCGTCTCTCTCACTTACTACCGCTGAGCCTTGCGGCCCATGTCTCGGCACAGGCACTTACAGATGTGCTGGCTAGCAACAGCGCCACCCTGAGCACCCTTACCAGCCTCTTGCAGACAGTTCCCGATATCGTACAGACCCTCTCGGTCGCCCAGAACATCACCATCCTCGCGCCGTCCAACGATGCCTTCGCAAGGCTGATGGCGAGGAACCCAAGATCGACGGAGCTGACGCGAAATCCTCGACTTCTGTCGGGTGTGTTAATGTACCACGTCCTTCAGGGGAGAATTGCGGGCAACGAGATCACCACTACGTCTAGGTTCCCTGCTACACTGCTCGCAGCGCCATTTGCGAATGTCACAGGCGGCCAAAGGCTCCAGCTGACATTTGTGAACAATACGGCCATGGTGTTCTCTGGATACAAACAGGCGGCGAGAGTTGTCACGGCGGTATGTCCCCCGGCATAGGAACATGGGTATCTGGGTACCTGAACTCAAGTGCTGACTTCTGCCTCAGGATGTCGCGTTCAACGGCGGTGTTATCCATGTCATCAGCGAAGTCCTGACGGTGCCGGCAACCCCTGCACAAACCGCCATCAATACCGGCCTAACGTCGCTCGCCGGAGCGTTAACGCAGGCCGGCTTGGCTGACGGGATCAACGGCCTTTCGGATGTTACTATCTTTGCGCCGTCCAACGATGCCTTTGAGGCCATTGGTTCTGCGGTTGGAACTTTGTCGTCCCAGACGCTTGCGTCTATCCTCGCGTACCACGTTCTCTCCAACCAAGTGCGCTTCAGCGCCGATTTGATTGCTGCAGGCAGTCCAGCGACGTTTGTTACCGCACAGGGCAGTAGTATTACGCTGCGCAGGGAGAATGGCCAACTGTTTGTGAACTCGGCAAGGGTGTTGATCCCGGATATCCCTACGACGAACGGCGTCGTACATGTAATTGACAAGTTAGTTTACATCCCGGGACCTAACTATGTTTTGAGTGCTAACGTCCTGCAGCGTCCTGAACCCATCCAATACCACTGTTCAGCCCAACCCGGCGGCCACTATGCAAGCACCGGCTTTCTCTGGAGTCACTTCGGTCATCGACTCACCGTTCACAGCCGGGATCGTTCCTACGGCCACATTCGTACCGGCTAACGTCCCTTTGGTTGGTGCCGGAGTCTCTAGCAGAGTTTCGAGAGCTACCCTGACCCTCGTCGGAGTAGCCGTGGCGGCGGTGGCGATGCTGTGATACCCTTTTTCTATCTTTTTTTCTTATTTATTTCTGTTGTTACCAGGGTAATGTCTATATACTTGTCGCTTTTTTTTTTTAAATGATACTTGAAAAAGTTGAGGGCGGTTTGGCAGGGCGGTACCATGTAGATGGCATACAGGAGCGAGAAGACGTTTATAGGTAGTTTTAGTAGCGATAATACCAATTGATCAAGTGCAGTCAGTCAGTCAGTCAGTCTCTGAACGTTGTCGTTGGGATGCCAAGCTGAAGATTTGGAATTTTTACCTCCGAGAGCTTTTGTTTAACAAGGCCGCATTTAAGATGTATGTGATCATGGGCACTTCTTGCGGCGGACATGAAGTTTGGATACAGGTGGAGCGGCCAGGTCTCGTGTGCAGCAAAGGTACGGGGAACGAAATGTCCATACTGCAGCCGCCGAATTCCGGTGGGCATATTCTACGTTTGACCTAGGGTAGGTAGCTAAGCGAGGGCTTGGTGTTGTTGCATCTCATTGATCTAGATACCTTGCTCGTGTGTGGGTGGGTGGGTGAGATAGAAGTGCTTCGACTGGACCAGACGAACTGCATACATAAAGACCGAGCAGACAGGCCCACTTGACATCTACTTTCTAGCCCCATACTGGGACCCTTATATGTACTCTGTGGGTGGATAGGTAGGAGGATGAGCGGTTCCAACATACCTCAAATTAGGTAGTTAGGTAGTTATTGACCCTTGATATGAAGTCATCTCATGCGTCGACAATGTCATTACCTACCTACCCTAAATGTATCATCATAAAATCACTATCATTGCTTTTCGGTTTTCCCTCCAAAGCCCAGACAGAATTCGCAAACAACTCAACAAACCTCATTGAAGCCACCCTTGGTTGCCCCTGACAGTGCCGTGCCTCCTCATAGACCCCGATCTCGCTAATGACAAGGCAAAGAGAGGAGGGCGAGGCCAAGTCAGATTAGGTAGATTAGGCATGCCATACCAAGGAAATAACTCCCAATGTTCGTCCACCCCATCCATCCAGCTTAGGAAATGCCTCCTAGGAAAATCCCGATATCGTAATAAAGGAAAGGGGAAAAAAAAACATCCAATCATGACCTGACAAGACAAAATAAAGGCCATCACAGTCCTGTCAAGATGAGTGTCTATCCAGTCCACCTAGAACCTAGAGAGAAAAGCTTTTCCTTTTGGCAAAGAGATAAGAGTAAAACGAGGAGAGAGAGAGAGAGAGAGAGAGAGAGGAAACGAAGCGAATAATAGAAAGGTCAAGACAAAAAAAGTATGAATGCAACCCCCTAAACCGTGTCCGTCGCCAACAAGCACTGATACAACATGCCGACATTGAGTTCCCCGTCCTCATGGTGCTTGTACCCGTACATGTTGGTCTCGTGGAGATTAATCAGCGTGTCCGTCTCTCCCAGATGTTCCCTGCCGCCGGCGGCGCGATATGCGGCCACCCAGGCCTTGGTGCCCATGTAAATCTCCCTCGTGACGTCTCCCTCGGCCCAGGGGAACGGCGAGCGGAACCGGCCGCGGCGTTTGCCGGATTCGAGCTCGATGGCGGTGAGGTAGACGTTCATGTCGCACATGAGGTAGGCGACGGGGAAGTCTTCCGGGTCGGCCGAGGCCAGGATGCGACGGTACAGGATCCACATCTCGCGCTGGATGACGGAGAGGAACAGGCTGGCCAGGGCGTCGGTCTGGACCGTGACGGCGCGGGGCGAGCCGGCCTTGCCCTTGAGCAGGCCGAAGTTGTGGTCGACGGGGGAGCCGAGCGTGTCCTCGCCGTCGGCAAAGTGGGCAGCGCCGACGCGGTTCATGCGGCCGAGGGCAAACATGCCGAATTTCTCCAGCGCCTGGCGCCCGAGCGGCGTGAGCGTCGGCCGCTCAAAGAGGAGAGCCAAGGGCCGGAGGCGGACCTCGTTGGGGCCGGACAGACACCAGCTTTGCCAGTTGGCGGCGAGGTAGCCCGGCCAGTATTGCCGGAAAATGTGCGTGTCGTACATGGCGTACAGAGGCAGTTGGATAAAGTGCCTAACCCCTTTGGCGTCCCAGTGGATGCGGCCCGTTTTCTCCGGGTTATCGTAGTACTCGTCGTCGCGGTGCCGGGCAAGCACCATGTCGTAGGGGGGAATGTCTGGTATCCCCTGTCGCGCTCCAACCGCGCCGATGCGCGTCTTGACGGGCTCGCTGATGGTCGTCATCTGCCATTGATCGCAATACCAAGGAATGTCCTCGACTTGGACTCGGTATAGCTCCTCCGACGTTGGATACTTGAGTTTTGGCGCCGCGCCAGCTGCAACTTGGGTGGTCAGAATATTGACTAGCTGACTGAGCAATATGGAGAGAGAGAGAGAGAGAGAGAGAGAGAGAGAGGAATCTCACATAGCATGCGTCGGAACATGTGCGACTTCTCCGGGTCCAGTGTGTATTCCTGGCAAGTCTCCGGGAGCTTTTGGGCAAACTTTTGTTCCCCCTTATCTCCCTTGCGTAAGTGAAACATGAATAAGGGATCAACCTTATCCCTATTGACAAATATGTTAGTTCTCGCAGCCACCTAGACGACATATATATATGTATATATATCCGCAGGCAGTTGGGGGGTGTTGGGGAGCGGGGAGGGGGCATACAGACACTGAACGTAGGTAGGTAAGTAGTTAGCTTCCCGATCCAATTCAGGGGGTAGACATTAATAGAAGGAACCTACCTGCCGGCACCAAAATCCACACGGCACGCCCGTCTTCTTTCTCGCCTCAGCTTTCTCGCCCAACAGGGACTCGGTATCACCGCCCCCCTTACCGAACCTGAACCAGCAGAACAAATTCTGTAGCAAAGGTAGGTAAACTGTTAGTAACGAAAAGGGGGGGGGGGGGGG
>Ga0247765_1000743_pt1 | contig 21956 bp, 26 predicted proteins | sample UWRJL106311C6_FD_179949 | JGI IMG/M metagenome (GOLD analysis project Ga0247765, IMG submission 179949) | Plant litter microbial communities from Arlington Agricultural Research Station in Wisconsin, United States - UWRJ-L106-311C-6 | ecosystem: Environmental > Terrestrial > Plant litter >... | reverse complement strand
CTAAAACCTCAAGAATTTCTCCAAGACAATCGTTGTAGGGGTCGATTGTATGTGATCTCACACCAGGGCTCCCAAAAGGTGACTCGTTGAGGCTCAAAAAGGTTGGCCCGCAGCGCTGTGATCGAGCCAACTAAGCCAATACCAACCCAGGAGGGCCTGGCTTGCAAAAATCACGAGTTGAGTTGGCTTAATCAGGTAATACCAAAATCTTGGTACCGGAAGTGACAGATTAATATTGAAATACAATGTGGAAACTACCAAATAATCCCCTGTGCTAGATTCTACTCCTCTAGTATGTGTAGGACTAAGCAGGTGGCAGGGCCGCCTTGCCCACTTCCCACCCGTTGCTTCCCCACGCCAAATCCGTAACCGCCGTTCCCCCCGTTCCATTCTGCAGAAACACTCTAAGCACATCAAGCGGAATGGCAGCAATATTTGACGCCGGAATACTCGACTCAACAAACCCTCCATCATCCCTACGGCAGCGAGATGCTGCACATGAAGTTTGGTGACACGATTCTGAAAGTGCATCGGGACCTGGTCGAAAGCAAGCCCAAGTTATGCGCACTCTTTTCACGGGACACGCCCTCCACACCACTCACTGCACATATAGCGGCTTCCTCCCTGGATATTGGGCACGTCCTGGTCCATTATCTGTACACCGACACGTACCAGCCCCGACACGCGGTGCCACCATCCCCAAGTGTGGCTCTCAGGACCGCCTTTCGGATGTACGCTCTAGCCAAGAAATACCAAGTCCCTGGCCTCGAGACACCCACCAAGGATGAAATCTCGCGACTTGGAGACCAGATCAACCTTCCCACTCTCGTTGACGTTGTGGAGGAAGCATACCCACGGACTATGAGCAATAATACCTGGATGATTGAGTTTATCCAACGACGCACTGAGGCCGGCCGCGTTCAATGATGCGAAGACACCGCCGGAACCGATTGAGAAAGATGAGGACGATCCCAGCGGCAATACCCCTCTGGCCAAAACTCATGATCATATGTGCTCTCAATGTCTGTGGCAGCATGGCTGTCGAGCTAGCCGAGAAGGAGAAGTCCATACGAGCTGCCGCTGAGAAGGGGAAAACCATGCTGCGTCTTCATCAGGCGCAAATCGCCCAAAGATCTCAGCCTGTTGTCTCAAATGACAGGCCGGTTTCGGGACCAGAGGCCGGCGACGGATCCGACAATGAGCTTGCACCGGAGGAGGCACCTCGAGTCCTTCCGCAGGCTACAGTGAACAAGCTTGAAACTGCGGAGATCCCACCTGTGTCTCTTGAGAGCGGCACCTGGATCATTACCAGTCCTTTGACGGGCGGACATCAGGATGCTTCCATCGAACGCACGAGAAGGAAGGATGATCCGGTGCCTGGACCGGAATCGGAGAAAGCCGCCGAGCCGGAGCCACCTGTGCAGCCACTTGATGAGTGGGGACTACCATCGAAGAAGAACAAGAAGAGGAAAATAGCGAAGCCTGAGCCTGGGCCTGAGCCGGTACCTGAGCCGGTACCCGAGCTGGCACCGGAGCCAGAGACATCTAAGGAACTTCTCGATGACTGGTGGGGGCGTTGCCACATCGAGGAAGAAGAAGAATACCGCCTTGAGGCCGCTCGTCACAGCCGAGCCAGAGCCCGAGGTAGTCGCCGAGCCGTGGTGCGAGGCGGACCCCGAGCCGGAACCGATATCGAAGGAACCCGAGTTGCCTTGTGTCGACTGGGCGCCGCCCACCAAAAAATTGAAGAAGGACAAGAAGAAGGGGAAGAATGCCAGGCAACTGGTCGCCGAGCCGGAACCTGTGCCGGTCGAGGCCGATGAGGACGGGACACCGAAGGACGTGTGGGATTTCTGGGGTGCAAAGAAGTCCCCGAGGCAGAGTCTCTATTGAAGAGTGGTTGTTGACATGCACATTTGTTTGAGTTTGGTTGGAGACTCATATTACTCAGACTGTTTGAGCTCTGTCTAAGGAAGTTTGCTGTGCTACTTGTCTCTCTCTTGGCACATTCGTGTTTCATTTAAGACCATTGACTCTCATGTGCCACTACTCTGGCATCTGCGGATATAGCTCACTCGCTCAGCTGCCAGATCAGTTTCTCAATGGCTCCCAGCGCATCCATCTTTTCGTTTTCTTCCTTGATCTCCATGGCTTTCGCCTTCAGTTTTCCATCCCCAACCACACGGTCAAGGGCATCCCGTAGCATGGTTGGCGTCGGGCTGCCCGTCCGTAGATTAATGGCAACGCCTGCCCACTCAGCCCTCGCAGCCACCTCCCCCTTATCCGCCGCAGTGCCCGCAATGATCATGGGTGTTCCATTCATGACACCATGCATGAAGCCCCCGTAACCACCGTTGAAGACAAACACATCCGCCAGCGGCAAGACCGCGTCATACGGCATGTAGTCCACGACCCTTGTGTTCGGCGGAACAGCAGCTAGCACATCATCCGGAAGCTTCTTCCCTTGCTGCCCAAGCGTTGCGACAACCAGAACATCCTCCCGGTCTGTGAAAGCCTCCATCGTCGGGACCAGCAGCTCGCCATAGTCGTCATTATTCGCCGTACCCTGCGACACAAGCACCACCGTCTTCCGCCCCGGATCATCCGGAGCCCGAGCAGCATTCTTCTCCATCTCATCCCACCAGGCCGGAAATGCCATCTCCTCACCACCCTTCTTCCTCGGCAGTCCCCCAATATATCTCACCTTCCCACCACCACCACCACCACCACCATCTCTTCTCGGGTACTCCAAACTCGGACTACACGCCAACAACACCACCTCCGGCAGTCTCAACAACTCACTAAACAGAAAATCCCCCTCCACATCCCTCGTCGCACCAAGCTCACGAAATATCGCATTCGCATACTCCACCGTCTTCCTCACCTCAGGCCGCATCTCCTCATACAACTCCCCATACCGTTCCCTTACCGCGTCTGTCTCAGCAGGAGGCAGACACAGCGTGTACGGCCCGATCTCATTGCTAACAAGCCAGTTGATGGTCGTGTGGAAATTTATCACCTTCACTTGCTGGCCTTCCGGGTACGGTTTACCCAGGAGATAGGGCATGGCGCCTAGGAAGAAGACTTCGTTGAAGATGACCACTTTGCGCCCTGGGTATCGTTCGTGCAGGGATGAGAGGCATGATGAGAGGATCGCGTGGCGTGCGGATGCGCCGGTGAGGAAGATGTGTTTCTGTTGGTAGTTCCAGCGGAGGTGGCCCTGGGGGTAAGAATGTTGCGCGGAGATGAGGGAGGGGGTTAGGGCCCCGAAGGTGTTGTCCCAGACTTCGGTTGCGCCGGCGGAGAGGGCCTGGGAGTGGAATGAGGGGCCGGTGAGGAAGAAGATTGTGTGCCCCCGCGAGGCGAGGTACGAGGTTATTTGGAGGGGTCCTTGCATGTGGCCTGAGGCTGGGAAGGCGCACATTATAATAAGGGGTGTTGAGGCTGTGGTTGAGTTGGGCATGGTGATGGTTTTGGTGATTGTCGTTGGCGGGGTTGTCTGGTGATGGCGTTTGATTGTGGATGGGAAAGTGCAAAAAGCTGTTGCTCGGGATGGGTAAGGGAGAGCGGGCCAGTCTTGTTCCTGAGAGAGAGGGGTGGCATTTATGCTGTCATGCCTGTATTAAAATTTTGACATCTTTGTTCCACAAGTACCTACCTGCAAGAGCCTTTCTCCTACATTGAGACAGGTATTGATGGCTGTGGTGCTTACATGCTTAGAAAGCCAGCGTTGTCGATTCCGCATCGAGTGACCACTCCGACATTCAGGGGGCGTGCATTGCGGGGCTGACATAAGCGGATATAACAAACCTGCAGCTTCAGGAAATCCCGACAGTATTCGATATTACACAAGAGACAGCAGACCGAAGATGCCAATGAAATCCCTGCAAAAACATCCTGGAATCCGATGGTCCAACTAAAGCACTCAGTTTGACTCTTCCGCGGGTCCATTGCTGACGCCAGCAGCGACCTCCTCTTTTTCAACTCTGCCTGTTGTATGCAACGAATCTGGGCAAATAAAATTTCCTTTCTCGTACCTCGCCCACGTGACGTTGCTCACCCTGGCTCAGTCTCGGCTCAGCCGCTGCTCAGGATTTTGCTCAGGCTGGCTCACAGTTCGCTTACCCTAATTACTATTTTCGGCAGACTGCGTCGCAGCTTGCCAAACGCTTCAATCCACTCCAGCACCAGCCTCGGCTTCACACTCGTCACCAACGATGTATTCACCATCGCCGGATACAGTTTTCCCGTCGAGTACTACTACAACAACACAGGCTCGACAGGATCCAGGACTAGCAGATGCACGGCAAACCTCTAGGATTTAAATCCGGCCCGATAGACACGTTCGCCACAGACGGGGCGTCCGAGAGCCCGTATCGGGATAATACGACGGCAGCGGAGACAGTTGCTTTCTTTGCGCCGTTGCTGGGATGACTTGGACGTTTCCGGATAATGCGGTGGCGTTGTCAAATGGGATTTGCCAGACGACTTATGTGCGATGTGCGGTTATACCGAAAGGGAAGTCAGTCGTTGGCCTGCAGTTAAGAGAATGTATGCTGAATTCAGGGATATGAGGCGGGGTGACGGGCTTGGACGGATACATGTATCCAGGGGCTGCCCATGGTGGCTGGAGGCTACATGTAGATACTTGGGCCCGAAGGCGGATGAGATAGACAGAAGGGAAGGGAATGAAGGGAATACTTCGGTGCTGCTACAGTTTGTGACGAATGCGGTCGGAAGCTTAGTATGGTAAGAGGCCAATTAGATATGATCGACCCCGCGTGTTTTATCCTGGCTGCGCTCCGGACAATCCTCGGTCGCCCTAATGACGATGCTAACATGCAATTGTTGTGAGCGCAAAATGGTGCCGATCTACCTTTCGTACGCAATACACCTTTAACCAAAGACAATCAACCGCCTGTATATCACGTGATAATGCTCGTTTAGCACCTCACGATATATCTGCGGGTGCCGAACCGCACAGCACGAGGTCAAGCCACAAAATGCCATTGATGAGACTCCGTGTGCAGCGGTACCCCACAAATTACCGAGAGCCTCTCACAGTTCGCGAAACCCGCGTGTCTGCAAGATTATGTAGTTAATGGACCAGGAAACGTAAGACAATTCGTGATTAGTTGGCCCGATGGTCCCGCTGGATGATGTTGAAAAATATACCCCTTTGGGATAGAACCATCAAATCAACGATTAAGGACAATGTTGTCGATCATCAGCTGGTTGAAAAAGGCTGAGCTCGGGTGGTTTTTCAAGGTTCAACATTACCCAACAATACCTGTCATCAACTGCCTGAGGACTTAATCGCAAGTCCAACCTGGAAAATGGCCATATATACCTCTCTGGCATCGGCACTTTTATCCTTACAAAAGAAAGAGCCCCATCTCAAATTGACTCAGATCTCGTGTTCCATCCAAACATCTACCTATCGTTTAGCTAACCAGCACCCGAATCCAACCAACATGGTCCCTTCCCAATTCCTCTCCCTCTCTTTGGCATGCCTCGCCCTAACTGACATCGCAGCCTCCACAGCGCCCAAGATTGCCTGGAGTCCTTGTTCCGCCGACGAGTTCAACACAACGCTCGAACTGCAATGCGGAAACCTCACCGTCTCGCTGGACTAGAGCGGCACCGCCGAGTCCGCCAGAAACAGGCAGTTCACGACCCTAAAATTGATACCATGAATTTCCCTTTCCTTCTTCGGAACTGAGCGGTTGCCGCCTTGGCCTGAGCCAGACTGAGCGAGGGGGTTACAGTTCTGGGCTGCCTCGGCTACAGTTACTACGGGTCTAAAATGGCAGTGGAGTTACGATGACCTAGTTTTAGGACCTCTACCACTACCACCTAGCCGCGCTTTCCTTTACTCCAACTAAAGGAGAAGAAAAAACCTGCAATTTTAATACGTTGATAAATCAGGTATATTATATTCGGATTCCAAAGTTGTTAAAAAACAGGCTTGGCCAGTGTGGCACGTAGTGCCACACTAGGCACAGGGATACGGCTCAGTCCACAGCTCTCACCGGGTATAATGTGCCTTCCAGGCACTAGATCTGTTTTTACAGGGCTAAACCTTCTGTATTACTTACTGTAAGCACTATACTAAGCATTAGGAAACTAAATCCACGATAAGGTTCACACTTGACCAACTACCTATATACCCACCAACCCCTGTACAGAGAGTAGCACATTGGCAAGAGCTTTTCCATTACCACGCACATTCCAATCGTTTAAAATGGCTGTAGAAATTTAAAAATCTACTTACCGCCACTTTAAACAGACCAGTATCCGCACGTTAGATTACTAAAGTAGTAGCGTTATAAGAACTATAGACCTGTGAGAAAGACGGCCGCTAGCTACTTAAAACGTACCCCTCGTACAAATTATACGTAATAACCTCTACTAGGCCGCGGTACGTTACCTACGTTAACCGGACTTTTAGTAGCTTAGGGGAGGCTCTCCCAGGGACCTATTAAGTAAGCGTTAAAATTGAGCGGGAAGTAATTATTAATATATACCTACCCCCCGTAAAAAGAATGGTTACTAAAGAGTTTTTAACTAAATTAGCGTACCTTAAGTGGCTAGTAGTAGGGGATTTTAATACTAAATACCCCAATTAGGGGGTAGGTACCTAGTTGGATCCTAGAGGCTGTAAGGTTACGGAGTAGGCGGTAAAGTAGAGCCGGCGGTTAGTATTACGAGGAGAGGTTATATATAACTGAGAGGGAACGTTAAACCTTGTTTTTAAAGAGTAGCAGGCTATTATAACGCGGGTAGCTAGAGAATTAAAATACGGGTTAGATTATAAGGTAATTTGGACCGAAATAGTAATAGGTTTTACTAATCTATTAGGTATGTAGATAGTATTGGAACGCTGCTATAAGGACTTTACGTAAGTAATATGTACCCTAAGTTAAGGTAAACCCCCCCCGTTTATTATAATAAGGCTTAACAGTATAATTAGGAATTTGTAAAAATATTTAGTACTAGTAGTTAGAGCTATAAGTATTAAAGTAAAGGGTAGATGGCTGTCTAAGTAGTATACTCTAGATTATACAAAGGTAAGAGTGGCGTTTAGGAACGGGGATATAATTAGATGGTAGTATTATATAATTTTACGAAAAGCGAAAAGAAAGTATTAGGCCGCCTTGGTTAACGGGGCGAGTGGTAGCTAGGAGGCCTTCCGGCTTGCGGCTTAAAAGTTAGTAAAATTATAAACCAAAGCCCCCCTTATAAAAGTAGAAGGGATAACACTAACCGGAAAAAAATCCGAGGCCTACTTACTACGGTACTACCTAAGAAAGCGGGCGGAGAAACTACGGCTAAAGGCCCCGCTAATAGGGTATATTGTCAGGGCACCAAAGGACGCAATGCGTAAACACCACAAAAAGTGGAACGTTGTGCAGTCAGGGCACTGCACTGTAGTCCTTCTACATCTAGCTGCTAGCTACAGGCAGGCAGCATCACGGTACCGTGACACGTACCTTGGCCACAGAATCACCTCTGTGGATGGCCTCGAGGACCTGTTAGATTCGCCACTCGCGCGTACTTTAAAGGTCCATTGTAATATGTTTAGATAAAGAAGAAAAAAAGGAAAAAAGTACGTATAGTAGCTTCTTATAGGTAGGGTTAGGGCTAACGCATCAGAATTTTCCGCCACGAAGTTTAAATACAACAAAGTTCCAGTACAGGAGTCTACAAAGCAATTGTCGCAAAACTACCCACTACGCCAAAAAGTGGGAACTCAATTGCTTCCTGACCCTAGTAGGTGCCCTTTTATCTAACAGTAGGCAAAGGGCAGAGGTGATTGGGGCTGGTGACCTTGATTGCGAAAACCGACCATTTGGGCCTCGACCCTCTACAGAAAAAAAAATGGGTGGGTATTATAATTGGCTTAGTAGGGATATGCGGGAGCAGTCGGGAAAAATATTAGATACGCCCCCCACCCCCCGTTTTTTTTTCTACCAGGGTCTGAGCTTACTGAGACATATAGGGACCGGGCTTCTCGCGGCCGGCAACTCGAAATATGGATTACGTTACCAGGGTGGTGTTACGTAAGGTGGGTGAATACTCGCTCGAACAGCCTCACGACACTCCTACCCCGCTATTGCGCCGGAGGCTGCGTTGATGAACACTTTCCCACTCGAATCCAGAGTCCCCCGCTTGTGGCTGAAACGCTGTCCTACGAGTTATTTGAACAAGTATTACGCTCCATGGCATCCACTCGTAGGCCGCCGCCGACCTACCACGTCGTCCCCCGCTTCGACATAGCTGCTCAGGGCGGCGCGCTCGAGCTCGGCACGGTCGTCGACAGCCTCCTGATGCTCCGGCCGCTGAATCCGGGCGAGATTGTTCCCATCCCCGAGAACCTACGCTATGCGCTGGTATCCCACGCGGGCTTCACCGAGACCCGCTCTCGGCTGCATGAGGGCCACTGCGGCATCTGGGCAAAGGCGCTCGCCTTTCAGGGAGCCGCCGCCGACGCGTCCGCCCAGCACGAGAGCCAAGCCACGGTCGCGTGCGAGGCCATCGTTACGACCTACTTCGACCCGGACGCAGCCTACGTAGCCCGAAGTCTCGCGGTCCGCGGCGTCAGCGACCACTTTATCGGCTCAGGTTACGAGGACAGTGTATACCTGATCACGGGGCTGAAGGTAGCCAAAAAGCTGCGGTACGGCTCAACCACGTCGACGCAGCTCGCCGCCGACGCTAACGTGACCTCTCGGGCGCTGAGCGAGGGCATACAGCTAGGTGCTCAAGCGGGAAGCTCCGGCAATAGCGGGAACACTGTAGAATTCGAGGCCGACGACATCGTCGTGGGCTTTCGGGTGAGGCGGTACGCCTATGTGCCGGCATCGCGGAATCCCTTCAGCAAGAAGAAGAAGCTGAAGGGGGAAGACTACCTGAAGAAAGCCGAGATGCACGGGGAAGGGAGGCCGGAAGTTAAAGGGCTAGAGCCGACATATGAGCAGCTGCCTATTCCGGAGGAGCAGGATGCCCAAGCGGCGGCTGGGGAAGCCGGCGAGCTGGGTGAGCGCTGGGTCGACCCACAAGTCAGAGACAATAACTAGGTTCATAGCCGCCATGTTTGATGTGCCTACTCTAGAAAAAGCTCCATAATCGGAAACGAGCCTTGGTAATATCTCGGGATTTTTTAGGTTCTTGTCACACAGCAGGGCACGTACTATTCTAGCACCAGGCCGGTATTTTTCGGTTGTGTTTATATTATAGCTGGCAGTAGATATCGAGGGATGCCGGGTCTTCTCCCAATAGCCTGAATGGTTTTTGAATATACCTCGCATACGATGATATATAAGAAGAGCGTGCAATGTTCTATGGTCAGATAGAGGGGATACCTATACCTACAGATGTTATAGTATTGAGCTGAGCCTAACTCGATATTAAAGTTTCATTTCGTTCCGAACCCGGCCCAATATAATAATTAGCTAGGCGAGGCCAGCCAGAACCGTCTATACGGCTAAATATATATACTTCTGATAACCCTCTTCTTCTTGGTTGTGGGGGTGGTGGGCTTCTTTTCATTTATTCAGTCGAGGCCCAATGCTCCATGGTTGTATGGATGAATGAAATCTTTGTCCAGACAAACCACTATTCGTACCAATTACTCGCAACGCAAAATAACACTAGGTTTTTACCAGAAAGTTACCGTACACCTGATTAGTGGCTCAACGAGCCTATAGTAAAGTTCCCGACGCGCCTTCTAGGCGTCCCGCGAGTCGGTTCTTGCGTATTCGCCCCCAAGACTGAAATCAAGGAATAAAAAGCCTTAACACCATGATGTAACATCCAACCCCCCGGGCAAAATAAAACAGCAGCACATGGTGAACAGCGCCGACCCTCGGTACAGCATAAAACGTCCACCGCCGCCTCGGCTAAGAGAAATTGGTATTATTCCAGGGAATGACAACTGCTCCGGCCTCGTGGAGCCTCGTGGCAAGCTTTGACCATTCAGTTGAGGGGACGAAAGGCGTTCAAATAATGCGTTGCTTTTGCCCTTTTGCGCCTGAAAAATATAAAAACTCATGACCTATCAGTATCTCAGTGGATTGACATCTCTTGGAGCTTCTTATGCATATCGTTGGCGTCGTGTCGCTCATCATCAAACATGTCGTCTTTCCAGGGCCGAACGTAATCGTAATCGCCCTTGCGATTGCTCATACAAGAGAGAAGGCTACGCATGCCTTTGTATACGAAGAAATACCGCGGGTTGCCCCGGAACTCATCTGGTGCCTGCTGGACAAACTCGAGAACATTGGCCGCGATGGCAACCGCAACCGGGGTGGCGAAAGAGGTGCCCGTGATGAAAACATCTCTGCCGTCCCAGCGCGAAGGGATTCGGCAGCCCAGGGTGGCAAAGTTGTTCATGAACTCGTCGCGTGGCGGGTTGAGGTCGGTCGGGCTCGACCCATCATCGTTTGTGGCGTGGATGGCGAAGACGCCTCGCTCCCTGGCCGGGTACGCCCGCTTACCGTTGCCCCCCGAATTGGATGCCGCAGCAAAGATGAGCTTCCCACTCGCAACGATGCGTTCTATAACTGGCTGCATCTTGTCCTTGGCCGCCTCGTCGAGGCCGAATGAGATGCTGATAATGTCGGCGTCCGCTTCAAACCCAGCCCATTCGACAGCCTATAAAACACATAGATCAAAAGGGAGTGGTCAGTCAGCGCCTTACCCATCGATCATGCTACACCAAACGGGTACAGGCTGGCCTCAGACGCACCTTGACAATCTGCTCCAGCCTCGTAGAGGCCAACGATCGACCCTCTGAAACTTTCACCACTACAATTTGAGCCCGTGGCGCTAGCATTAGTAGTAACCTCACCACATGTGTTCCGTGGCCGTGATTGTCAAAGTAATTCCCGGCTTCATATTCGGCCTCCAGGAAGTTTCCGGAATGAGCGAGGACTCTCTTCGAGCCGGAACGCAGCAGCGTGTCCCGGTCATCAACCCGAAGCCCGGTATCGAGTACCGCTATACGGATAGATTTAGCTTGTCGTGGTAAAGGGACAATGTATTGGTAATTGAAGTTGCCCATTCGGGTCAGAAACTCTGATTTGTAGTCATCTCCTGGTTTTCTGCGACACGGTCAGGCCATCTTGATGCTATCGATCTGACGCTTATCAAGGGGAGATGCCAGAGGGGCATTCCTACATCTCTTCTGCTTTCTCGTCTTCGTCCGCGAAAAGCGTATAAAACGAGCATGGAGCGCTGGCTCTGTCCGGCGCTGAAAATGAGCGGGTGTGCTCGTTCGGCCACGGCGTAGCGTCATTTTGTAAAATGCGTGTCTGTTCTGTGGCGGTGCTAGGCAGACGTGTAGCTCGACCAGCTTCACCAGCGTTACCAGAGCCGTGGGAGCCTGGAGATGGCAACTGGCCACCCCCCTGCCACTTCCATAATCCATAGTTCTTCTGCAACTTCTCGACAATTTTCTTTCGTATCACAAGCCGCGCCCTCTGTTTCGAGTCTTTGGTCCGCTTCTGCTCGAGGTCGTTGTCAATGCAGTACTGGAGACAGCCTTGTATTGCTTCCCCGTAATAGCGGAGATACTCATTGCCTAGTAACTCGTCGGCTTTGTCGAAAAGCGCGTCACGCCACCTCTCCGTCGACTCTTCGTGGCGTGCTCCTGGCTGTCCCTCGGAAATGTCAACCAGTAGCTGGGCAAAGGCTAGAAGGAAAGAGGGGGTATCTTGCAGGGGATCGTGGAATTCTCGCCAGGTCGGGTTGGTAGTTTTCCAGTCGCGAACGAGTTTGCAGCGCACATAAGCCCGGTTCAAGTCGTGGTCGGCGTTGCCGCCCCGCTCGTCGCCGAGAATCAGGATGCTGGAAACATCCCAATTTTGTTGGACCCATGGCCCAGGGTACAGGAGCTGGAGGGCAGAGGCCAGCTGCAGTGCTAGCAGAGACTTCTTCATTCGAATTTCCCCCGTTTCCTCACGCAGCCCGTTCGCTTGCAGCATGGTGCCAAGATTGACGGTATTCGGTTTTTGCAGCTTGTAATCCTGTGCCTGACGCGTCTCTGGCTTATCCTGCAGCGTTGAGCTGTCGAAATGCAGAAACAAGCGGCGGCGATATTTGCGATAGTGGCGAACTTTTTGGCAGAGATTGAAGCAGTTCGCGGGTTTGTTGACTCCCGTGTCGCGGCTGCGGTCTCTTTAAGACGTGACGGACATGTCAGCCAGTTTGGAAGGAAATGGACAGCTAGGAATATGAAGGCAGGGTCCACGGTGATGCGTACCTACAAAACAGAACCCTTGTTTCATGCCACTGGCAACTTGCCGGTTTTTCTTCTGCCTGCGGGCAAACAGAGAGAAACATGCAGAGGTCGTTATTATCTAACCCCGACAGTGGAAGAATCGCAAGATGCTCCTCGCCTGCGCAGTCGGCGCGGTTGTGCAAGAGCTCATACAGCAGCTCTCGGTGATCCATCTGCGTCTTATTCCTCCCTGTGGCGGTGGTGGGGCAGTTTTTTGGATCGGCCTTTTCTGCGGCGATGTCCTCCTCCTCGTAAAGCTGCTCAAGGGAAACATTTAATCGAGTAACTTTCGCAGCCAAGGCAGGGCATTCGGATTGCACGGAGAGCGCCAGCGCCTCCTCAAGTTTGTCGTCCGGCCGACCATTCTCGGCCACGTAATTGGCGTAGTCACGAACCGCTTCATATTCGTGCTGGTTCGGATCTCGTTCGGTAGAGTCGCATTGGTTACTAGGTAGTGACTGTTCAGATCTCCGCGCTCTTACAAGCTAGATGGGATAAGCAAATCTACAGTTAGCAAACAAGAAAATCGATACCAATAGTTTCTGCTCTATCACCAAGAGACAAAAAAAGAAGGGGGAAAGGAGGAAAGGGAAAAATACCTGGTCGTTGAAAAAGCTGAGCTGATCTGTCACTAGATCCTTGACCACACCGCTCGTAGCTGCGATCTGGCCCTCGAAATCGTGAATTCCACCCGACCTGGAAGCGACCCTTACTTCAAAGACCAGGAACGCCTTTTGGTTCTCCCTGTCCTGGATTTCTTCATCGTCGACGGTTGGGTCCGGTAAGCTGGCCTCCGCGTTCGACGTGACCGGAGCCTGATCTGGAGCGCCAGGCCTGAGCAGTGCGCCCTCCACACTGCGGTAACAAAACCGAAGCAAGTCACGTAGCCCAGACATTGTCGAGAGAGGCCTTCAAAGCCCGAGAATTTAGTTGCTGGGTTGCTACACGACGAGGAGGGGGCTTTTGTCTACGGCGAGCAGTTTGTCTCCATGGGCGTCGACGAGATGTATGCGCAAAATCTGTGTAGCGGGGTGCGGGGTACCGGACGAGTACTCCCCAAGAGGCCTTCTCGCGCCAAGAAACGCCCGGCTTGCGAGCGAGCTCGACTGCTTCCCCCGCAGCACCAGAAGCCATCACCCGTTCTTCGCGTCTGAAAATCTCAAGATCGCAGCCACTACTCAAGTACAGCAGCCCCGGGAGCCGGGAGCCCATGACGAAATGAATACGGAGGGAACAAACGCTGAATTGGGGCGGGTGTCCCGTCGGGCTCCTGAGGCGGTGGCGCTCTCGCACCCGCCTACCGGCACAGACTGCATCTTTGAGGCGGCCACACAGTGCCGACGCCGCTTTGAAGAGTATCTACAAGAGCCTAGGCTCTATCGCAAACAAGTAATGGAATCCCAGCGCCGGTTCCTTACCTGGGCCAGTTTTCTCGGAGTCTTCGCTCCTATCAACGTCTGCCTCGATACCCGGCTAGCTGATAGCCCCGAAATGAAGGAGCTTGTCATGTCTATGCTATTGGTTTTAGAGAGAAACCTTCAACGCGGTATGGACTCGCCAACGCCTTCCAACAAAAAATCCTCAGGGAAACCCAAGGCTTACTGAGACGATCATGCTGATGACCAGATGTCAATAGGCACAAAACGCCATCCTCTAGTCTCCCTGGACGATAGCAGCGCGGAGGTGGTGGTCGAGAACGACGGTGCCATGGTTGGTATAACGGGGTCCATGGACCGACTTGGTCGATTGGCCTTTATCATTCGGACCCCTTCGAAGCCCGCCGCGGTCGAGAGGGTACTCCGATTCAGCCGCAAAAGACAGCCCGACGGCTTCGGTGATGTCATACTTGCCCTGATCAAGTGGAGGTTTCCAGCTGAAACCATGGCGGAATCACTCCAGGTCCAGCTGGCAAGCTCTATCGTGTACCGACGGGATCGGCTGCTTTATCAGGTCAACCATGAGGCGAAGCTCAACGCCGAGAGGGATGATTGTTCCATCTCAGTAACGGATTTGACAAAGCCCCCGAGCCATGTCTGGAGAGAGGCACTAGCAGTTCCGGAACAGCATCAGACGACCGTTCCGACCCAGGCGCAACGCCCCGCAACCGCAGCGCCGGCCGCTTCTCCACTCCTCCGCCAAGTACTCTTGCATAGGGCTCCCGAGAGCTCCAGAGACGATGAGACCAAGACCGATGCTACCAGCTCGCGCTCCAACAACCCTTTTATCGCTGCCGAATACCTCGAAGCACCGGCCGTGCCCCCGGGACAACCGGATGCGAAGTGCACCATCTGTCGCGTGCCAAAGCCAAGAGCGATACTGGTAAACAGGAAGAAATGGAGGTAATTATAACACCTCGAACCTATACAGAACAGCGAGACGACTAGACAGGCTAACCCGTTGACTTGTTTAGACGTCACGTTGATGAGGATCTACAACCCTATGTATGCATCTCTGAGCAGTGCGGCAATCTCCCTCCCACGTTCTCAACCCGCGAGGATTGGCGCAACCACATGCGGGGCGAGCACGGTCCTGACTGGCCACAATACATTCATCGCCCTCACCATTGGCAGTGCCGCGCCCAGGAGCACAGCACGCCGTACGTCTTCGATCGCGAAGAGAATCTTATCGAACATGTAAAGAAGTACCACGATAGCCATATTCCAGATTCCCGGCACCGAACAGCTCTGATCACGTCCATTACGGCCAAGATGCCGATTTCTGCCTTGGAGGCTGATATTTGCCCCTTCTGCGGACCAGATACCAGGGTGAATTTGGCTGCGGGAATCGCCAAAGATAGCAGCAGGGCTGCAAGAACGCTGCTAACCAACAACATGGGAAGCTGTAGCGCAGAAACCTCGGATTGGAAGCCGCCGGTGACGGATAATGAACCATCCTCGGCTCCTGGAGAAATGCAGCCTTCCCCGGCAGATCACCAAAACGACGTCGTCGCTGTAAGGATGTCGAAGCATATCGCAGACCATCTGCAGTCCCTGGCCCTGTGGTCGCTTCGGTGGTGGGACGACGACTTTTCCAGCTCTAACGAGGTCAAGGGAGGCAGTCAGGCCGGCACCCCGCGGGCGTCAGAGCGGGCTATATCTGACAGATCTCCGGTCATCGAAGACCTCAGGAATCTCTACGGCGATACGATATCTAATATGCCCTACGAGGAGGACATGGTTTTCGAATCGATTCGGATTGCCGAAGCTCTTCGGAAGGCCTCGGATTGGGACGGAGCGCATACCCTGTTGCGTGAGGCATGTACACGGTATGCTCCGAGCCTCGACGTAGACGATAACACGGTGACAACGCTGGGCGATCAAGACTCCCTCACGAGAGCCCTCCGCGCAACGGGCGAACTCTACCGCTGGTCGCTGGCCGCACAGCATTCTGCCGACGAAAGAAAGACGTTTGGAAGGAGTGGCATCGAGTGGATGACAAAGACCTATCGCTCTGCGGGTCAGAGCATTCCAGAGGTGGCAGAGATTCTGGATTGCTACGAGGCTGTCGCGCAAAGAATTGCTACGGCTTCGGCGGATAAAAACTCACTGCTTAATACCCGTCAAGTCCAGGAGGTTGCTGACTGCCTTGTACAAGCAATCCGCGATAGGAACAGGACGGATACATTGTACTACCTGTGTCTCGTCAAGGTTGGCGACTTCGACTACAAGCCCTTGGAACCGGCACTTCCACTAGCCGTCCGGAACGACTGGGGCGAGGTCGTACACGCTATCCTGGAGATGGAAGCAGACCTGAATAGCCAAGACGAGCATCGCAGGACCGCGTTATTTTACTGCGCAGAATCCGGTCGTACGTTGTATGCGAAGCATCTTGTGGACCTTGGGGCGTTTCTAGACCAGCCAGACGATGAACAGCAAACGCCACTGCTTGTAGCATCCCGGCTTGGGCACCGAGAAGTTGTTGAACTTTTGATTACTGGACAGGTGAACACTGAGTCGAAGGATGATGATGGCCGGACGCCGCTATCGTGGGCTGCTAAGAATGGGCACGAGGCCGTAGTCAGGCTACTACTCGAAAAGGGTGCCGATATCGAGTCGAAGGATAATCGTGGTTGGACGCCGCTATCGTGGGCTGCTGAGAATGAGCACGAGGCCGTATTCAGGCTACTACTCGAAAAGGGTGCCGATATCGAGTCGAAGGATAATCGTGGTCGGACGCCGCTATCGTGGGCTGCTGAGAATGGGCACGAGGCCGTAGTCAGGCTACTACTCGAAAAGGGTGCCGATATCGAGTCGAAGGATAATTATGGTCGGACGCCGCTATCGTGGGCTGCTGAGAATGGGCACGAGGCCGTGGTTAGGCTACTACAATCAAAATCATAGGATAGCTTTAGCTCATTGATTTCCATTCATCAGTCTTCCTTTCCTCTCCTCTCATATTTTTCTAATCATAGCGTGCCACCAGAAGGGTCCGGGAGAGGGAGTAAATATATACCTAACAACGAACCCCAGCATCATCTAAATGTGTAATGGGTGCAGCGAAGATGGATAAACGATGGCGAAACGGTGACGTAATGGTTTAGTGGGTAAATACAAGCTGTGGCACCCAGGCTTGCGAGGAGAAACTTCCCTCCTACAAGAATCAGTCAATGCAGTCAGTACGCCCCCTACGAATACAGCTTAGCACAAGTGACTCGCCAACGAATCGCTTCAGTATCGGTCATCTTCCTTGATCGTCCGTCTAGCTTGTTACAAAATGTATATCCCCGCCGAAATGATGGCTTAATTACTGCTCTTATTTTACATCATTTACATGGGTACTGGGTGGCGACGGATTTGACGTTGTAGATATTGACGTCAGTTAAATGAACTGATGGAACCCTAGCGAAAGAGTTGCCTTTCTATGCATGTAATTAACCCTAGATAGTTACGACTGTTTTGGAAACTACGAAGCGTGCCAGTCAATAAAGATAATCCGGTTCCCCGCACTCTTCCTTACCGCTCGTTGTCCCACTGTTACCGTCGTCATCATCGTCTTCACCATTACCGCAATCTCTGTCATCATGCTTATCGCCACCATATCGCGATTTAGAAAAACATTACTACTAAGCTAACGAAGGTATATCTTGTGTAGCGCGACTTAATGGCCTTTCCGGATCTTGGTCGAAACTTTCGACTGGGCTGCCATCGCCCCTATAAATAACTAGTTAATTGGTTATTCCAGTCCTTCCAAGGCTGATGGCTTGACTGATGCCTGCAACATAATCGACTAGATCGAAGACCTAATAACTAACCAGATGGATAAAGCCTAAAATAGTGATCGTTGCACCGGCTACACCAGTTACTAGAGCTAGATGACGCTAGAATCGTTAGCAAGCCGTCGCTACAGTTGGGACTACACCGGTCTAGAGGACAGAAGCAGCGCTGCTCGGGCTCAAGCTACGAATCGACTTTTGCTTACTCTCTCCTTTCATAGATATGCTTGGGTATGCTCCTGCCATGCAGCCACGGAGCCTTGTTTTGGACTATCCGGCTAGAGTTGCTGTTGACTTGTCCCTTTACCTAGCTCCCCTGCTTCTCGACATCGGGGATACTCACCATGCCGATTTGAATACCTTGGTAAGCAAGCTTTGAGCATACAGTTGACGACGGCGTCGTGGACAGACCTCGAAGGACCCAGTATTTTGCACCATCCATCCAAATGGGGCCAAGATCAGTCACCATAGAATGAGTAATGTTAAAATGCCTGTCATTGGCAATGGCTCTGTACCCCATACCTCAAGTGCTCGTGCTGTCATTCTGCTTCTCAACAAATGACTTCTAGATGAAATCTGCGCCGTGAAAGGTTATTCGGCGACAATTGGCAAGGGGTTGAAGAAGAGCAGCGTCTGCTATTGCAGGAATGTCGGTTCAAAGGGGTTGGTTCAGGCCCGAGATCAGGTCTGCATCCACGTAAATATACAACCAGACTGGCATTCCCGCAATTTTTAACGAGGCCCTCTGTGAACTTGTTTCTGATGGAGCAGAGGCCAAGAACAAGCATTTTCACAGGGCACACAAACGGCAACAACCGTTGTAGGATCAGCAAGCCATCTAGAGATCTGATTTGTTCAAGAAAATGCCAAACTAACAGTCAAGAGTTGGTCACCAGCGGGGCAATACCATTTCGGGCGGTCGGCAGACCGGACGGCGAGATCCTGTTAGCTTGGGAAGGCGCCCTATTAGATGTCCGGAGCCAGGTGGCAGCGAGACGAGACTGCAGTACCATTCTGGGCGATCGCCACGCCCTGCTCGAGATTTGGTTAGCTTTAGACGTCACCATATCAGAGACACAGGGACCAACCAGCAACTGGGCTAAATCATTCCGGGTTATCGGGAGCGAGCCTGGTCCATGGGTTGGGCCCAAGGTTGTGCTGCATGCCCACACATCTCGGATCATCAGACACGAGTAGAAAAGTACGGGCACCCCAAGGACAAATTTCTCAACTCCAGCTTCAATCACCGGAATTCATGTCCAGAGTTTCCGTCATCATTCTATACCACCCTCCATTCTCGTCATCCCTTCAAGCCTCAGTTACTTCAACCGCCATTATCACTCCTCATCGAAACCGCCGTCACGCATCATGGAACACCCAGAGCGAGATCCTTAGTCAGAGGATACGCATACAGATGCCTTTGGTCTGCTCAGACACTATCACATGGAGCCAACGGCTTCGAACTTTCCAGCGGCAACCACCGATGATTTTAGTAGAGCATTCATCTTGTCGATTGATTGATTGAGTTTTCTAGAGCTGGAACTCCGGGCCCGTAGGGTCCGGGGAGGTCTACAACCCCGCTTCCCCACCACTATTCTGTGGTCTTACTCCCTCACTGGTTAGGATATCTGTTTTCCTCCGCTATCGATCCTCTCGCCCCCTTATAACTTCTACACAAATTCGCTATTTACTTTACATATATTTAAATGTATTGTATAGTTTAGGAAACCATTTATCCGCGCCCTTATCCAGTACGAACCTTTGGACTTCTTTAGTTCTAGTGTTCTTATAGTCTTTCCTGGCCTCTTTGACCAGGGTCTTCCTCCTGGGCGCCTGGTAGGCCGTTAGGTGGTCTGGTTTAACCACTATGCCGTAGCCCTCGTACCGAGGTATGAGCCCCGCGTTAGGGTAGAATCTTCTGTAGTAAGAGGCAAACCTACTATACCTCGTTTTATACGCAACGAGCGCCCCAAAATCTCTGCGACTTATTTCCGCGGGGATACGGTCCCAAGGGCCTAGCCCTAGTGCCCTGTAGCTTGTAGGTTGTACTTCCGACTACTACTGCTGGACGGGCTACTTAACTTTGGCCTTGACCTGGGCCTTGACCCAGGCTACGGTGTGACAGCCTCTAGTAGCTCGGACCGAAAGGACTAAGCGTAGAAGTCTAAGTAGGTCGGAGAGGCAATTGAATGTACTAAAGGCTGTTGCAGTCAAGATGATGCACAAGCAGTGTTATTGACGTTACTGCCGTAAGCTAGCTATGTGACAAAGGGAAGCGCTATCGAGCTATATATATATATATATGAATGCCCGAGGACCCAACACTCCGGGTCTTCGGGTCCTCCGCCGGAGACCCGAGAACGCGGGTCTCCGGGTCCTATCTAATAGGTCCTTCCTTGCCCACACGGTCCGCCCTGCCCGGCGGGTTTCCTGTCTCGCTAGTTCGTCATGCGACTGCTTTTAGCGAGCCAGTCAGGGCACCGGGTCTGCTCATAGCCAGGCTGGAAGGCTATGGCCTGCCAGCCCACCTGACAGAATGGGTCAGGTCGTTCTTGAGCTCGAGGGGCCGGCCCCGCGGCCTACCCCAGGGATCCCCCATCTCCCCGATACTGTTCATGCTGTTCCTGGCCCCGGACATGAGTCTCCCAGGAGTCTACGGTTACATTGACGACGCGCTGATCCTCCACTCTACGGGCTCCCCCTCGGGCCCGCGACACAAGCTCCAGGCCAAGGCAACGAAGTTTATAACGTAGCTTCAGGAGAACCACTGTCCAGTCGCCCCCGAAAAGTCGGAGTATACTGTGGTAGGGAGGGGCTCACATATCCCGCCGGAAAACTTCACCCTACCAGGGCACTTACCCCTACCGCCCCGGCCGTGCGCCCGCTGGCTCGGCCTGTGGATCGACCACCGCCTGAAGTTCGACCCGCACTGGGCACGGTAGGCCGCGAAGGCTCGAATGGTAGCCGGCACCCTGCTACGCCTCAACAAAACCCTATACGGGGCCCCGCCTGGAGCCCTGTCAGCAGTCGCCAGGGCCTGCGTGACCCAGGTCGCACTATACGGAAGCGAAGCATGGTTCAGGGACGAAGGCCGCCAGCCAGTAGCCCTGAGACACGCGGAATCCGCCACGGCGGCGGCGGCGCGCGCAGTGGTGCCCCACTGGCGCCGCAGCCCCCAGGCAGCGCTGTACCGCGAGTCCGGCCTCTGGCCAGCGGTCATCGAGCTCCGCAGGAAAAGGGATAAACTGGGCCTACGGGTAGCCCAGGCCGATAAACAACACCCCCTTCGGCCACTGGCAGAGGCCCCACACGAGCTGGGAAAGAGATCAGGCAGACCGGTCCCACGCACCAGCCTCCAGAGAGTCGTCGACTCGACCCCGGCCCTGTCCGGAAGAGAGCTCCTACACCCATCAGCCTACATCCCCAGCTCCGACCACTAGCCGGACAAGGCTATGCAGGCCCGGAAGGTATCCGACCTACTCGCTAGCCTAGACCGATAGGCTATATTGGCCTTCACCGACGGCTCAATGGCCGGCAAGCACGCGGCATGGGCCGTAACCTTCCAACAAGGAGGCGCAGAAATCGCGGTCACCCGGAGAAAGCTAGCGGCGGCGGAGGTCTTCGACACCGAGCTCCAAGCAATCACGGAGGCCCTCCTAGTAATCAGAGCCCTCAACCCTCCGACGGGGATAGTCTTCTCGGATAGCCAAGCGGCCATACGGGCCTGCCGCAAAGGCTCCGCGGGCTCCAGCGAATGGTTCGCCCGCAAGGCGCACGAGGTCCTCACCGGGAACCCGAACATCACCCTAGAGTGGTGCCCGGGCCATCAAGGGGTGAACGGGAACGACTGGGCGGACGCCCTCGCTGAGACGAGCCTTGGCCCGTGGGAGCCGGTTGGCGGCACAACGGCGGCGAGGGCCTACGCTCTGGCAAAGCGCCGGCACGTGAACAGACTGCATGCCTGGTGGGCAGCCTCCAGGCCTAAGAGATACCAGGCCCTCGGCCTTGGGCCCTTCCCTGACCTATTGGGAGGCTCCCGCCATCAAGTCTTCCAGGTGCTCGCCCACCGCACAGGTCATGGCCCCTTCGTGAGCCACGCCAAACGGATAGGCCTACCCCACATCCCGAAGCACTACTGCGGCACACCCCAGGAGGTGCAGCACATTTCCTACTGCCCAGCCCTGGCTGACCACAGGTCGAGACTCAGGGGCAAGGCAAAGGCCGAGAAGCGTCCGACAACGACGGAATACTTGTACAGAATGATGATAGGCGAGGACGCGCTGGCGAACTTCCCTTTCCTTTCCTTTCACCGGAACCAGAATGTAAATACACAGAACTAGGCAGAGCTACGGCGTAAGCACCGGGAGAGGTGCGGCGGAGGCGGAGGAAGCAGACACCCAGACTAGTTGGGGGGGGGGGGGGTTATAGAAAAAAGGGGGGGGTGGGTTGGGGGGGTAGTCC
>Ga0247765_1000742_pt1 | contig 21968 bp, 23 predicted proteins | sample UWRJL106311C6_FD_179949 | JGI IMG/M metagenome (GOLD analysis project Ga0247765, IMG submission 179949) | Plant litter microbial communities from Arlington Agricultural Research Station in Wisconsin, United States - UWRJ-L106-311C-6 | ecosystem: Environmental > Terrestrial > Plant litter >... | reverse complement strand
GATAAGCATAGCTGGCTTCGAAGAAAGACATGATTGCGCCGGTCTCAGTGGACGTCAGCTGGTTAGAAACAGAAACCCTCCGGCTCAGAAAGACACAAATAAAAATAAAAAATAAAAAAATAAAAAATAAAAAAATAAGAGTCTTGAAATGTGGCGAGATGGGGGGGAGGGGGGGAGGGGGGGAAAGGGCCGAGTTCTAGTCGCGGATGAGTGATGAAGAAGGGAAAGCGATCCAAAAACTGCAAGGAATAGTGTTGAGCTGACAGGGCCAGCTTATCCAGAGCTATTTTACATAGGAAAGGATAAGGCCTTATCTTTGGGGTCGATTAAAAAAAAATGGACCTCGGTTCTCCTGTAGGTCATGTAAAAGCCCGCCGAACCCAACGAGCCCATGTGATTGTTGCGACCGGAGTCATCCTATGGGCTTGGGGTGCCAAAGCAGGATTGCATCTGCCGACCGTGCTTGCATAGAGTCATGTTGGTAAACGGTTCAGCATCCTTTCCAGCTGCCAACGCGCGCTGCGCCGGTTGAATCAGATACAAAATATGTGTAATCAGCGAACCAACCACACCGCTATGGCGCGCTTGCATCGTATTTGATCCTACCCCTGGCGTCTGATTGGTAGACCCAAGCAGTTGTCAACGTTGCAACTCAGGTCGTCTTAGTAAAGAACCAAAAACATTAATTCGACTGAAGAATCTTTTCACTATGTAGACAGCCTCTGCAAAAAGAGACTGAATGGAAACCTTTCAATTTTGCTCCGAGCTTGGCAAGATATATATGTCCGTCATGAAAATCCTTTGCCTTCACGGAGTCGGCACTAACAGCCAGGTCTTTGAGACCCAACTCGGTAAGTGGCATTTCTTGGACCCTCCCCTGGTCCGACACGCTCTAGAACACATCACCAGCAAACATCCTCTACGAAATGGAAGGCAACCACACGTACGAGTTTGTCGAAGGCACCTCGCCAGCTCCCATGGCCCCTAAAATTCAGGGCTTCTTCCCGGCCACGGATGAATACTTTCAATACTACGACCAAACCTCGGCTGAAAGCATGAACACCGCCCTCAACCAGCTCGAGGCCTATCTTGACTCGGAAGGTCCCTTTGATTGTGTCATTGGCTACTCACAGGGTGCCAGTTTGGCCGCAACATATCTCATACGAACTGCTCAGCGACACCCTTCGGCACCGCTACCATTCCGCTGTGCTATATTCTTTTCTGGAGGTCGACCTCTAGATCCTCGCGCTCTGGATGAATGCCGACTGCATCTCATCGATCCGGAGGAGCCAGCTGGAGCACATATAAGTATACCTACGGCACATATATGGGGCAGGAACGACAAACTGTGGCCGGGAAGTAGCGAGATCTTGTTCAAACTTTGTGATCCCGTCGTTAAAAATTCGTACATTCATGACGAGGGCCATGATATCCCGGGCGCCAGGGCCAAGGATGCCATTCAGGGATCGGTCAGAGCCATGAGGCGGGCCATTGACAAGGCGAATCTTGTGCATTAACTGCATTTCATTTGCTAGGCAGTTACTAGATTACCCCAGACTAGTTGAACACGGGGCTCCCTGGTGGATACGAATAGAGTTCTCATAACAGCAACATTCGATGGCTAGGTACATAGAATACCTAGGTACCTGGGTAGCTAGGTCAAAGACACAGCGCCGTGAACCTATCTTATCAAGGTATATATTTACTGCATTTCAGATCCAAGATTCTCGCCCACAAGGTTGAATAATAACGCCCGACCTCGTCGAACGTGCCTATACGACCATGTCCAGCAATTCGCCGATAAGACTTCATGATGGTATCAGGAGTAGGGGTCCGTCACATCTCTCCCAAAAAGGCAGCTCAGTTTTGCAGCGGGATCGAGAAGGGGTCTGTCTATGTCCAGTGCGGCCCTGGTTCAACGTCTTCGATGCGCGGCACCTGCGCCCTAACAAATATAAAGGGGGCAATGCATACGACGGGACTACTACCCCAATACAGTTTATGCATCCTCGTTCGCCATGCTGCAAGTAGGTATGTTGCATCAGAAACCACTACAGCAGGTTGTCTCAATACTCGTATGCAAAAAGACTAACAAAGGCCGCCCCCTTGTCTGCAGGTCGTATCGCATACCTAGCCCTACAGCAAGAAAGTGACAATGTACATTGTATTTAGAAATCCGACGCTTCCAACTCCCCGAACCGGTGGCCCAACCTACTACCTGCATGGCAACAACTTTGTAATACGTAGAGGGGGGTGAGATTGCCGCGTATGGCCAAGCCCAACTGTGCCGCTGGGCGACTTCCGGTCACGGGAGGTTGACCCAATAGGCATGCAAGTTTCGTGACCGTCCTCCTCCGGTCCCATTGCCCAAGCTAACAAAGTCTCTAGGGAAGGGAGGAGGAGGATGTAACACTATGATACAATATCACTATGTGTGGGGCTTTTCTGTAGAAAGCGGCATCAAGGCGATCTGGTTGGAGGGATCATGGCCAAGACTGCGTCAAAGGGGCCGTAGGGGCCATGGAAGCCAACCAACAACCCGACATATACTACAGAAGTACCAGGGGCTAGAAGCTCTAGACATTCGGTTTAGCCTAGTTACCTACCTCTGTATGTACCGATCCCTGTCTTGCTAAAAACACCTTCTTTTCTGTGACCAAACAAATTCTGCTTCTACTCAACCTCTTTTTCTCCCTAGAATCCAAGTTGCGAGCACTGTCATCATGGAGCACATGCAAGACTCGCCGACCCAACAAGCCATTGCTGTCGTCGGCATCTCGTTTGGGTTTCCGAGCGCCACAAACTCGGATACGTTGTGGGAACTGCTCATGTCCAAGCGTAATGTATCGCAGGATTTCCCAAAGAGCCGGCTTAGTATCGAGCAGATTTATCACCCGGATGCTAGTCGCCGGGGACAGGTGGGTGTCATATATTCGGGTATAGAGAGAGCTATCTAAGGTACATTGAACTAACTGAGAGAACATAGATCCCCGTTCGTGGCGGCCATTTTCTTGAAGAGGACATTGCCCTCTTCGATGCCCCATTCTTTGGCATAACTCCAGATGAAGCGGCGGGGATGGACCCGCAACAGAGGGGGTTGCTGGAGCATACGTATTTGGCGTTGGAAAACGCCGGTATCCCGATGGAAAAAGCCTCGGGGACAAAAACGTCCGTCTACACCGGTTGTTTCACAAACGACTGGCAGCACATTCAGTTCAAGGACACGGAACAATGCGGCACGACCCTTGCCCTCGGAGCCCAGCCCTGCGTCAACGCCAACCGAATCAGCTGGTTCTTCAACTTTACTGGAAATAGCTGTAACGTCGACACGGCCTGTTCCAGCAGTCTGGTGTGTCTCGACATGGGTGTCACAGGACTACGTACTCATGATACGGAAATGGTATTTTCCCTCCCTTTCTCCCTCCCACTCTTTCTTACACGTAGCTAATCTTATCTGACATGTTGGGTTGACCAGTCTATCGTCGCTGGGTGCAATCTCATCTTCTCCCCGGACATGATGCACTCCCTCTGCGCCATGAACATGCTCTCACCCACCTCTCAATGCTATTCCTTTGACCACCGCGCCAACGGGTACGCTCGGGGTGAAGGATTCGGCGTGCTCGTGCTTAAACGCCTAAACGACGCGCTTCGCGACGGCAACACCATCCAAGCCATTATTCGCTCCACGGGGTGCAACCAGGACGGAAATACTCCCGGGATCACCATGCCGTCTCCTACGGCCCAAGAAGCCCTCATACGAGACACGTACCGAAAAGCCGGGCTAAGCATGCTCCCCACGCGCTATTTTGAAGCCCACGGCACGGGCACCGCCGTAGGTGATCCGATTGAAAGTGCCGCGTTGGGTAGGGCCTTTCGCGGGGTGAGAACATTACAAGATCCGCTAGTGGTGGGCGCACTCAAAAGCAATATCGGCCATCTGGAAGGGGCGGCGGGAATTGCGGGAGTGATCAAAGCAATTTTGGTCCTCCAAAAGGGGGTGATTCCCCCGAATACAAACTTTGCAAAGGTCAATCCCAAGATTGATACCGAGTTTTTGAGGATAAAGGTACGTACCTCATATACCTTATGCATGTGGTTTCGATGCCTATAAACAAGATGCCTAGGGGGTTGGGTTGATGTGATGTGATATGATGTGATCAATGCTGATAGACAACAAAGTTCCCGCTTGAGGCGATGCCATGGCCGGCCAAGGGGCTACGACGGGCCTCGGTCAACTCGTTTGGGTTTGGCGGGACCAATGCCCATGTGGTACTGGATGATGTGTATCACTTTCTCGAAGAGAATTTTCTAGTCGGAAATCACAATACGGCGCGGGACCCGCCGAGCCTGGAGGAGATACGAGCCCCGGTTGGTGAGGGAGACCAGCAGGTTCACAAGGAGAACGGCACAAACGGAGTCAGCGGTGCCTGTGGTATCTATGTTGCTAATCAGACAAACGGAGTCAGCCGGTTGAATGGGACCAATGGAGCTATCAATGGCATCACCACGAATGGAACGAACGGCGCCAACGGTGCCAACGCTACCAACGGTGCCAACGCTACCAACGGTGCCAACCATGATGGAACAAACGGAGTTGGCGAAATGAATGGTGCCAACGACGTCACGAATGGAACTACCACGACTGGAATGATCACAAATAGCACCATCACGAATGGAACGAACGGCATCAACGGCACAAACGGAGCATCTCACGTCCCCGCTGCAAACCACCACCCCCAACTCATCCTCCTCTCCTCCTTTGACGAAAAAGGCACCTCCCGTCTCGCATCCCAACTGTCCTCGCATTTCTCCCACACGCCACACACACCCTCGTACCTCGCCAACCTCACCTACACATTAAACCACGCCCGCTCCCTCCTCCCGCACAAAGCCTTCGCTGTCCTTCCCTCCCCTTCTTCCCTTCCTTCCCTGTCCTCTCTCGTATCTCCTGCCATCCGCTCCCATCCCTCCCCTTCCCTCGCGCTAATCTTCACCGGCCAGGGCGCGCAATATCCCGCCATGGGCGCCGCGCTACTATCCTACCCCGTATTTGCTGCGTCACTGGAAAAGTCCCAAGCCCAACTCTACGACCTCGGCTGTCCCTGGGGACTGGTTGGAGAACTTGTCCGTCCCGCGGGGGAGAGCAGGATTAACCGTCCGGATTTCAGCCAGCCGGTTTGTACGGCGGTGCAAATTGCCCTGGTGGACTTGCTGCGGACGTTTGGGATCTCGCCGGCGGCGGTGGTGGGGCATAGCTCGGGGGAAATTGGCGCGGCGTATACGGTGGGTGCGTTGAGTGGGCGGGAGGCAGTCGGGGTGGCATATTATAGGGGGGTTTGTGCGGCTAGGCTGGCGGAGGGTGGTTGTGGGAAGAAGGGAGGGATGTTGGCGGTGGGGCTGTCGGTGGTTGGGGTGAGGAGGTATATTGAGGAGGTGGAGGCGAACTGTGGACATAAAGGACTGACGGTGGCCTGTGTAAATAGCCCGAAGAATATCACCGTATCGGGGGGCGTGGATCAGATTGATCTGTTGAGGGAGGTGCTGGATCGGGAGGGCGTATTTGCGAGGAAGTTGGTGGTTGATGTGGCCTACCATTCGCCGCACATGGAAGCTGTCGCGGAGGAGTATCGATCTCTGTTGCAGGGCATGGGTATGGCTTTGTCGGAGAAAAAGAGTGATACACAAACGCCAGTGATGATCTCGTCGGTCACCGGCAAGCGGATTACCCCGGCCGAGCTCACCAATCCGGATTATTGGGTGTCGAATCTGGTGTCCCCTGTCCAGTTCACCGCGGCGGTGACTCGACTCTTCTCCTCCACGCAACGTGGCACCATCCGCAAGAAGCTCGACTTGAGCCATAAGAATCACGTCCAGGTCGACAGCCTACTCGAGGTTGGCCCGCATGCGGCGTTGCAAGGTCCGATACGGGACACCCTCACTGCACTCCCCGGCATGGCGAAGCGGAATATTGGATACAGCTCGGCGCTTGTGCGCAAACAAGACGCGAGGCTGTCGCTCATGGAAGCTATGGGTCGACTTCGCTGTGCAGGGCACGCGATTGATCTGTGGCGCGTGAATAATGCGACCCGAACCTTGGCCGAGGGGAAGAGAGATGGCAAGGTCAAGATCTTGACAGACCTGCCGGGCTATGTCTTTGACCACTCCGAGGCGAGGAGGTATTGGTTCGAACGAAGGCTAGGAAGGGCGTATCGCACTCACACGCAAAACAAGTGGGATTTGCTAGGAAAGCCAGTGCCAGACTGGAATCCGCTGGAGGCCAAGTGGAGGAATGTGTTGCGAGTGGGCGAGATGCCGTGGGTAGAGGACCATTTGGTGAGTCTTTTTCCTCTTTCCCCCGCTTCATGGTCATATCATACTGGACATTGACATTACGACACAGATAAACAAAGCCCTCGTCTACCCCGGCGCTGGAATGCTCGTCATGGCCATCGAAGGCGCGCGCCAACTCGCGTCCGCCTCTTCACGCGGCACCATCAAGGGGTACGAAGTCAAAGACTGTTACTTCCGTCGTGCTCTGGCCATCCCCCAAGACAACGACGGCGTCGAAGTCCAACTCACCATTCGCGCCTCGCAGGATGGCCTTGATTCGCGTCACAGCTGGTCTGCCTTCCGCATTTGCGTGTTTGAAGATGATGCCGACGGTGGCGAGTGGAAGGAGTGCTGCCATGGCTATGTCCGAGTCGAGTACGAGGGCAAGATCGGGGATGTCATTGGTGACAAGGAGCAGGGGGAGCAACTTCGGATTGCGCGCGAGCTGGATGACAAGATAGCTGAGACATGCAATGTCGAATTTGACCCCAAGGTGCTGTACCAGACCTTGCAGGGCAGTGGCTTCGGCTTTGGTCCGTCATTCCAACCCATCATCGCCGGTGCATACGGTGGAGGCAAGCTCTCTCGCGCTGACATTCGACTCTTTGAGTGGCCTGCAAACCAATACCCACAGGAACACATCATCCATCCCACGTCGCTTGATGGTATATTGCATCTGTCCATCGCTGGTGTGGCTGAGGGAGGACGCAAATCTGTGCCAACCATGATCCCAACGATGCTGAGGAAGCTGTGGGTCAACGCAAAGGGCCTCTCATACAGCCCAGACACAAGCTCCGTCAAGGCCTGCACGTGGATGACAGCGCAGGACAATCGCGGATGGGAGTTTGACTGTTCCGTTCTATCTTCACCAAGACGGGATGAAGTGCTGGCAACATTCGAGGGCCTGCGTCTGACCATCGTGTCGGACAATTCGGCCGAGGACGAAGAGGAAGCCGGCACAAACAAACAGGTGTGTTACAATGTCGAGTATCGGCCTGACCCCGACTTCACCATTAAGCCATCGATCGACTCACCCCATCATGCCAACTTCTTGACCCTTGTGGATGCAATTGCACATAAGAAGCCGGGCCTCTCCGTTCTTCATATCGACTGCACCGGGACTGTGAACGAATCACTCGGCCCAGGCCTCCTCGCAACCTTGTCCGAGGAACCGTCGATCCGATACTCGGAGTTTGTGTACGCCACTCCGTCCGAGGATGTATTGGCTCAAGCAAAAGAAGACCTGAAAGAGTTCAGTGGTGTCTCATTCCAGATCATCGATCTGGCGGGTGATGCAACTAGCCAAGAGCTAGCACCCGGATCTTTCAGCATCGTGGTTGTCAGCAACCCACCGGCATCAACTGCCCCGACATTTGCCAACTCGGTCCGGAAACTGCTCCGTGCGGATGGATGGTTGGTGGTTCACCACAACGCGTCGTCGCTCGACGAGGCGACAGTGGCTTTCGGCGTTGGCGATGGAACCTTGACCAAGGGGCCAGAGTACGCTGTTGACATTTCTGGGTCGATGAAGAAGCAGCATGTCATCATGGCACAGTTGAAGCCGCCGGTTGCCAACGGTGCCCAAGTACCAAGGATTAGCCATGTTGACCTGATCGTGGATGCTACTGAACTTTCATCGCCGTCACCGCTGGTCCAGGGTCTCGAAGCCCGTCTCGTCCAGGAAGGATTGACGTTCAGCGTCCAGACGCTCGAGCAGGCTGTCGCCGCCGCCGGATCCAAGCCAGGCACCCTCTTCATCTCCCTCCTCGAAATGACAACGCCTTTCCTTTACCAACTCTCCGCAGACGGGTATGCTCCCCTCCGACAGTTCCTCATGCAGGCCAAGGACATCCTTTGGTTGAACCCCGGAGGTGGTCCCGCGCCCCCACCAGAGTACGCCATCATAAGCGGCATCGCCCGTGTCATCCGGAACGAATACGACGACACACACTTCTCCGTCCTCCAATTTGAGACCATCCACCCTCACGCTCTTTCGGAAACCCAACTTGAGATGGTAGCTACCACCCTCCGTCTCAACCACCTCCTCCGAGACGAGTCCGACACAGCCAAAGAGTACGAATTTGTCGAGATCAACTCCACACTACACATCCCCCGCGTCATTACCAACCCCGTGACCTCCAACTCCATCCACGCCCGTTCCCTTGCCAAAAATACTACACTCCTCCCCCTCCGGTCCGCTCCGCCCCTGACCCTCACCGTCGGCACCCCGGGCCTCCTTGACACCCTTCACTTCATCGAAGACCCCCTTTCCCAAACCGCTCTGTCCCCCTCGGAGATTGAAGTCCGCTCCTTCGCCATCGGTATGAACTTCAAAGACGTCCTTATCGCCCTAGGCCAAGTCCCGGGCCTGTCTCTAGGTCTCGAATGCGCCGGGGTCATCACGAGAATCGGGTCCGATGTGATAGACCTCGCCATCGGAGACCGCGTTCTCTGCATCGCCCCCATCGCCACCTACGCGCGATGCCACGCCAGTGCGGCATGCCGTATCCCGGATACCATGTCATTTGCGGAAGCCGCGGCGATTCCCGCGCAATTTGGAACCGCCTGGGAGGTGGTGCATAACCTGGCGAGACTGCGTCATGGGGAGACGATTCTGATCCATGCGGGCGCGGGCGGGACGGGCCAGGCGGCGGTGCAGATTGCGAAGCACTTAGGGGCGGAGATGGTGTTGGTTACGGTGGGGAGCCGAGAAAAGAAGGAGTTGGTGATGAAAGAGTATGGGATTCCGGAGGAGCATGTGTTTTGGAGTCGCAATACGAGCTTCGCAAAGGGGGTAATGCGGGTCACGAAAGGTAGGGGCGTGGATGTGGTGGTCAACTCGCTGAGTGGGGAGGGGTTGGTGGCGAGTTGGGGGTGCGTGGCCGCGTATGGGCGGTTCATCGAGATCGGCAAGCGGGATATCATGGCGAACGCCAACTTGCCGATGGCGGGCTTTGCCAAGAATGCATCGTTTATTGGCTTCGACGCGACGACCTGGCACAAGGCCCGTCCAGCGGAGGCGAGGGAGAGTCTGGAGAGGTTGGTGGTGTTATTTGGCAGTGGTGTGTTGCACACGGCCAGGCCGCTTCATCTGTACGACATTGGTGAGGTGGAAGATGTATTCAGGTTGATGCAAGATGGAAAGACGGCGGGAAAGATTGTCATGCAAGTGCGGGACGAGTCGGTGGTGAGGGCGACGCTCGAGACAAAGCCGAGCTTTTTCCTCGAGGCCAACGCGACCTACGTGATTGCTGGCGGTCTGGGTGGGCTCGGACGGAGCGTAGCCCGATGGATGGCTGACCGCGGCGCAAAGAATCTGGTGTTGCTATCGAGGTCCGGCCCACGGACCGAAGAAGCGCGCGTTTTCCTTGCCGAGTTAAAACACCGAGGTGTCAGGGCCGAGGCACCTGCTTGTGATGTCACGGATTTAGATGCCATGAGGAAGGTGTTTAACATTGACCTGGCCGACATGCCGCCGGTCAAAGGATGCATCCAGGGGTCCATGGTTCGCCGGGATGAGCTTCTTGAGAATCTGTCATTCGACGCATACAACCAGGGTGCGGCGTGCAAGACCATCGGTTCTTGGAACCTACACTCGGTACTACCCAGTGGCCTGGACTTCTTCATCCTCCTCTCCTCTGCCTCGGGTCTCGTTGGGCTGCGCGGTCAGACCAACTACAACGCCGGAAACACATACGAGGATGCACTTGCGCGGTATCGTGTATCCCGTGGGGAGAAGGCCATCTCCTTGGACCTCGGTGCCATGATCGATGACGGATTGTTGGCCGAGAATCCCGAGCTCCTAAAACGTGTTCTTGTGTATGGTGCCCTAAACCCTGTGACGCGCCGCCAGTTCTTCGCCATCCTCGACTACTTTTGCGATCCAGCGCGACCAATTGCGAGCCCAGCAGCGAGCCAGGTGGTCATTGGTCTTGGGACTGGCGGGGGCACCGGTCTCGACGCCGTCGATCTTGGCAAGTATCCCATCTTCCGACACATGGCGGTTGAGGCGATGAAGAACGGCGCAGGACAAGGTGGCAGCTGCGAGGAGAATATCAACTATACCGAGCTGATTGCGGCATCTCCAACCCTCGTTGATGCGGCAAACATCATCGTTGACGCTCTCGTCAATCGGCTGGCTCGGTCGCTTTCTTCTATGGAGGGAATCGAGGTCGATGTGCACAAGCCGCTGCACACATACGGCGTGGATTCGCTGTTGGCAATTGAGTTGAGAAAGTGGATGGCCAAGGAGTTCAAGGCCGACATTGCCGTTTTCGAGGTTGTTGGCGGTTCAACCTTTTCGGCGCTGGGTGTGCTTGCAGCGGGACGGAGTGGGATCCAACATCCTGCTTGGCATAGTTAGGGGCTGCCTGCATGCAGATAGACAAAATTAAACAAATTAGACATCTAGGTGCGCTCTGGAGGTCTGAAGGAATCCAACAACCAGCAAAGACGAAGTTCGAACACGCAAAGAAGTCCACAAGCGCCAAGAATCTCGGAAGCTGCGCGGGAATGATGCTGAAGGCCCAAGCTCCAAAGAGGCCCAAGCTTGGACAAGAAAGTTTCAGCACGTGACCACGCATCCGTGTTAACGAGAAGAGTCTGCCCCGCGACGCGACGCGCTGGTTGCGCTGTGCAACATTGCTGAAGAAGCCTGTCGGGCATCAATCGAACAGCCCAAGTCCAGTTCGGGTGAGAAAAATGACCGACCCTTCAGATGCCCCATGGTTTCTCAACCAGTGGCTTTTTGGTTCGAATCATGGCCAACCAAAAAAACGAACCATGTCGCTTCCGGAAATTGCAGCAACTCCGTCGAAGCGACAGCGCGTCGACAATCCTGCATGTGACGATGATGTCACGGCAACCTCGTCCGGAATGGTCCTCGCCAGACGGCCAATTCTCAATCCGACGTCACGAAGCACTAGCCAGCGATCTCGATCAATCGGTCCCGTCAAGACGACGGCGGCCCTGGGAAATCTTCGAAAGCCGGTCCGCTTTCCACCTCTGCCTGAAAATGCTGTGCCGTCACTACCAGCCGATGTCCGCAAGCTTTACAAACGCATAAGAACCATCACGTTCTACCATGAGGCCTTCATGCCTTTATCGGCTCGAGATGACATTAACCGAGCCGCCAACCGCCGTCACAGGAGGTCGTTCTTTTATGACGATAACTCGAGTCGTGCTCCCCTCAATATGCCCATCCAGACTGGTCCTCAGGCCTCCGTAAAGGAAGATGAAGCGATCGGTACCCGGCGACCAGCGCCGATAGATGCCAACGTTGAGACTGGAGACGGCGACACCGACGGAGACGATGACTCCTTGCCGCCCGGACCATCGTACGCCCAGCAACGAAGGAACCGTCAACCCAACAGCCGGGAAGCCGCTCTTGCGGAGCTAGACATGCTAGCTGATCTCATCGCTGCTGCCAATGAGTGTCGAGTCCTTGGTCGTCATGAAGCGGCGTGGAATATTCAGGTCCATTATCCGCTGTTCCAACTCGCTTTCCGCCCGGCCGAATCCTCCCACGTCCTTGTTGAGCCAGTCACGCATGCTGCCATTGCCCCGTCGTTCCTACCGCCCTGGAATACCCTACGAGCGGCTTCCGACACATCATCCGAGACAGCTGACTCTAAGAAACTTGACTTCGTGCTCGCCCTTTTTGTCGATCCTGCCCCGAGTACTTTAGAAGGGAACTGGTGGCCTGGACGGCGCGCAGAAGCCGATGGCTCCCTCGCTGCTGCGATTCGCGAGGCCGTTTCCGCCATGTCAATGGAAATTGGCGTTAACCATCTTTCGTATCCGCCGCTTCGTCTGTCGCCCATTGCCGGCATGGTAGAGACCAAGACGGGAGATGGCGGCAGCTTCGAGGAGGGTCGTCGACAGCTGGGTGTTTGCGTCGCGGCCTGGCACCAGTGCATGGCAACTTTGATGGCTTCCAGACCTTGGATGAAGGACCAACGCATTGTCACGTTTCCCCTGCTGCTGATTTTAGAGCACGATTGGAGGTTGAGTTTTGCTGTCGATACAGGCCAGTCTATCAATATATATACAGACATGTCGATCGGGGATACAAGGTCGATTTCCGGAATGTACACCATCGTCGCTGTCTTGCGAGCCATTGCCGCCTGGATTCGCGGACCGTTCTCGGACTGGATGCGGTTGCTCTTTTTAGGAGCAGAGCCTGCGCAAACCACACAACAGTGCAGATGATCTCCGTTCCATTGATAACTAGAGCCCAGGACAACCCTGCGTAAAGGAGAAACCCTCACCAGTTTGCAACGTACGCTACCACGCCCATGACTTGATCTTTTCATTGATCGGGCATCGAAGAGTTCAAGTTTGACTTCACATTAACACGCCAGGCAATGGAAATGGTTTGGCTGACGGCAACATACTGCAAATCTTCTCTTTTATTGTTGTCTGTGGCCCCAACTCCTAACCCTGCCTCGACGTCTCCGTGCTCATCTTGCACAAATCTTTAACCTGCGGTTTCCCGCCACTCAACAGTCCTACGACTGAGTAACCGAGGCAATGTCACTTTCGCAAAGAACCTTAGTCCCCGTCAAGCACCCGGACCCAAACGACGCCTGGCAATCAATGCAAAGCCCCTTGCGGCTCCTGTCGCAGCCACTCCCACTACTCGCCCGCCTGATCGGGTGCCAATCATTCGGACACGAACCCGAGCAAAACGGCGCCGTACCAACCCATTTCTGCGTGTATCGATACAACGGCAGACTGCAACTGCACACGACGCGATACGGACCTTCTGCATTGTCCTGGGCCGCTCTCGTGCGTGTGGCCGGTGTGACGCAGACGTGATCACTGGGTCGAGCCTCACGCCAAACATAACCCTGCTTGCACGTGTCGGGGCCAAATGGTCCGCCACCAGGCTGGACGCGGGAAGCGGCGGCGGCGTTGTCCGCGCGTGCTTGGGTACGGATGTCGGGCGTCACGCAAACGTGGTCGTTGGGATAAGCTTCGCGCCAGACATAGCCTGGGCCTAGAGCATTAGTTTTGGATTCAGAAGGATGAAGGGGAAATCCCCGCACCTTGCAGGCAGGTGTCCGGGCCAAAGTCACAGGAGCCGGCAAGGGCACCGGCGAAGAATGCACCGAGGCTAAGGAGGCCGAGTGTGAGTCTCATTTTGCTGAACCTTGTGGTCGTTCTGTAGAATCAAGGATGTGGATACTTGATGATTGGGCAGTGTCGTGTAAGAAACTCGATGAGAAACTGCAGGACGCAAAGGTGGTATAAATGCATTCTTCACCGACGACATGAGTTCTAGAAATACAACAAATGTAGGCCGTCGGCGAATGACTGCCCTAGGGGTTGGTCTGCCTTGCCTGTGTCTACCAATTTCGGTGAAGGGCCAGCCGCAAAAAGCTAACGGTGCACCGAAGTCAATTAAGAATTGGTATTGGGCACTGCAGAAACTGAACCAGCCAATCAGGATCGCGTGTTTGGGTGTTTCCGAGGCTGAAGGGTTCTACAATCGTGGCTTAGAAGTCCGCCTCTTCATCGGGATAGGAAGACTCGCTGTCGCATTGGCTCTGTGACCATGGGTTGGACCGTGCTCGACTACAGTTCAGTGACGCAACATGACAAAGGGGGGTTGCTCAGACCAAAGGTCAGCTGGGTTTTTGGGCTTGCTTTAGGAGGTAAAAACTGATAGTCTTGGAAACAGAGACAGATTCAGGTAGGCATCAATAGGGGAATACGGAGCGAGTCATTTCGCAAGCGCGAGGAAACACAAACGGTCCAAGAGCGCCTTATGAAAGTTTGCGTGCACGTGGAGACCAATTCATCTTGGGATCGCAAGTCAAAATGCCAGTTGAGATGCACTTCAAAGCGCTGTAGGTCTTTCGTACTTGTCAGCCAAATACAATTAGAGCGATGCCACATGCAAGAGCGATGTGTGTCGTCGAGCAAAAAAAGAAAATCGGAAAAAAAGAAGCTGCCCAGTGGCGGGCTTGAACCGCCGACTTTCGCATACCAGGATACACTGGTGAGGTGTATTAGTACGACACTCTGACCAACTGAGTTAACCAGGCTTGAGCTTCGATATACCAGGGTCAATGACACGCTACACAAACCCCCCAGACAGTGATTTGCAGCAATTTTTGGGTGGGGATCGGGAATGCAACCCAAGAGGATCGCTGGCTTGGCATGACCTTGAGCGAGCTTCAATTGTTGACCAGACCAGATGTCGCAACATGATCTCATCGCAACCTCGGATCCTCGCCGAAGATGTTTCCGCTACGCAGGAGAGATTGCATCCTTATATCTCGAATCCTTTTCCGCTCATCTGAGGAATGTCGAGGAGATGGGTTTTTGACGGGTGCGCTGCACTGCGGAAGACCGCCAAGATACTGGTTCGCACGCCCAGCCGAACCGTCCGTCCTCACCTTTGTCCTCAACTAGCCTTGCCTATTTGGGAGATCTCAAGCCGATAGTGTCCCCCAGGGTTTGATGACATCGCCAGCTAAGCCTCAGGCTGCCTCAGGAGCAAAGTGATGATAAACTCAAGCCTCTTCCAACGGTTATGTTATTTGCCTCTGAACTTCATCATCGGCGCCCGAGAATCCATTACCCCAGAAAAAATCGCTTACCACCTCCAAATTCCAATGGAGACACCCGAACTCGACGCCGCCTTGTCCACACGATATCTCGTCGGCCGCGCCGCCACCGCCAACGCCAATCCACGAGGGAAACACCACCGCCGCCCGCTCGGATGGGAACGCAAAAAACTCGTCAAGGCCGACGGCTGGCGTGACGATGGCTACGAATACCAAAATTATCTGTGGGATTTACAAAAACGGGAAAACCCCATTCCCTGCGCACCCTTACCCTCCGCCAGCGGCAGGCTAGAAAAACCCCATTTCATGACGCTGTTTCTGGTGCACCAAAAGCGGAATCGACGTATTTCTTATCGATGTGGATGCGAGTATGATGATCCATTTTTGATCAACGAGGCAAGGTTAAAAGTGTGGAGGGGAGATTGTCAGGGGGCCATGAAAGATGGGTTGGAGATGGCAGAGGGGGGTGACGATGATGAGGACACGGTTATTGGGGAAGATGAAGGAGAAGGAATTGATGGTGCACTGGGGGGAGGGGAGGCGGCGTTGGCGACGGTTGCCAGAGAAGAGCCGGTTTACACAGTCAGGTATCGCCCGAGGAGGAGGAAAGCTCCATCACGGACGGGAGGAGCCGTGCTTACACCTGTCGGGACTCTGGACGGTGGTGAGATTGACGGCGATTGGCGCAGTGACTGGGAGTGGGAGTTCCTCGCTAGGGAAAACGCAAGAAGTTGTCGATGCAGATCAGAGAGCGAGGTGAATAGTGATTGGACCGGTGTGTCCAGCACTTGCGAGTGGGACATGGGTAGCGAAGCGCTAGGCAGAGAGCACAACTCGTTGTGATTCCTTGCCGGGAGCCCATTCTCGACAGTTATTGAAAGTTACCTACCCAGGAAACAACAAGCATGAAATAATGTGCCACAGGGTGAATTCAACAAGAACGCCGCCGTGTTTGCTTCCCAAAATGAAGAGAAAATACCAAAGTGCCTTTAAGTAATTACAGTGCAACTCCACAGATGAGTTTTCTCGGGTTCCCTGCAACCTATTCTCCAATCCCCGAGCATGACTGTACCCAACACCTATACAACTCCGCGCCCTTCATCCAAAATGTCTCATCTCATCCAAAACACTTTTTCAAATCATCTTACAGATCCCCACCTTCATAATCTGCTTGCCCACCGTAACAAACATACCAATGGGCGTCACAAACAGTGCTGTCCCAATAAAAATCTTGATCAACAGTATAAACGTTGCCATCGTCACCGCCACGGCACCAACCAGGACTTTTTCATGAAACTTGAGATTCCCGTCGCCTCTGACCGCGTGGCCAAATGCCACAAAGATATCCTGCATGAACTTGAGCGAGTGCGTATACGTGTTCTTTTGCATCGCGCCAACTGGAACGCCAAAGAGAATCGACGTGATCAACCAGCTCCAGATCCAGCCTTTTTCTTCGCGCGTCGATTCCGGACCGGGTTGGAATTTTGTCCACAAGCCGATGAGGATGAAAGGTAAAGCTACGAGTCCGAGCCCGATCAGGTACAAGGCCCTTTTGAATATGACTCGAGCAGAGTGAGGTCGCTCTCCGCTCCACTCGAGGACGTAGCCTACAGCGCCGTGAGCGACTCCACCCTTCTGTCTGGCCTCGTCGAGGAGATCGGTCTCGACGAGATAGAGGGTGGCGTAGTTTGGACATGTCATGTTGGCGACTAGGTTTGCTAGCGACATGAGGACGTAGGGGATGACGGTGAGACTGCTCTGGGTGAAGCCAAAGGCGGCGAACTGAGCCTTGCTGGCTTGATACACAGTCAAACCACCGGCGATAATCTGGGCGAGGGAGGCGGCGATTTTGACAAAGTTGTAGTCGCAGCTGATGACGTTGGAGTAGTAGCTTCTCGCAGGCAGCTTGAGCCGAGGTCCGACTTCAAGAGGCTGGACCGGATAGTCGGGAGGAAGAATCGTCAAGTCGTAACCTTCTGGTAGTCTGATGAATCCATGAACGGATGCGTTGACACTGGACAGGGAAATGGGAGTCGTTGTGAAGCCTGTATCCAGTGGACGTTTTGATATCAGCGCTATCCAACCACATACCGGAATCCGGACTGTCGAGTCCAGTCAACCGTCTCAGACAGAAGTAAACATACCCTGGAGGTTGTTGTCATAAGTATAAACGACCTTTCCTTCTTCATTGAGACCCGCTTTGTATACGCAACAGAGCGCCCCCGCTCGACGGGCCCGCTGGAGGGCATCGCGACCAAAGCAAGCCTGCTTGCCGATGATTCGTAGCGCAGAGTAAATGCCCTTGTATGGCATGAGCAATGACCACAGCCCGGCGTCCCCCGCCGCGATGGGTGATGAGCCCGGAGAGATCAGGACTGTGATGGCATGGGTGAGGTAATTGACGAGGAAGACAGTCAGCGTGTCGGTAACGGTAGCCTTGCGGCATATTACCTCCTGGTCGGATGCCATTGACTTTATACCGCCGAGGACGGTGGCTGGAATTGGGTTTATAAGATTGATGAACGAGAGCGACAAGTTTTCGTGAAGGGAAGAGTTGAAGGTGACGTTGCAAAGTGAAAATTGTCAGAGCCTTGTGGTTCAGCTCCGGTCTTAGCGCCGAAACCCCGGACGCAGACTCATGCATGGCATCGGCTGCCGCATCCCCTGCATGGGGATCGGGACTTTACCGGAAAAGAGTCTCATTGGTTGGGTTAATTAGGACAGCCATTTGCACTGTGATGGAAAGGAACCCTCATCATGTTCAGAATCGTCTTGGAGTATTCACCCGTTCAGTACATATAGAATTCTCTTTCCTTCTTTTTCAAAGGTCAACCGTGGGGTTGGCTTCCATTCCAAGGGAGCGGCTGAATCTGAGACTCATGCGGCTAATAACCGCCTGGCTCCTGCACTGGCGCTTGCTGTTGCACAGCCCCTGAGCCTAACGCGCTTCTCAGCGAATCAAGTAAGTCTTTGGGTGTTGCAGCGTTCAACTCACCGACAACTAGGATTGGCTTAGGTAAAATGTTCAGCTCTATCACTTCTCTTTGCAACAGTTAAGAACAATGTCCAGTTGTTTTTTTAAATTGATGAAAACTCCATTTTTTTTCTCTCTCTCTGCCTTTTCCTTTTCCCTCCTCCTTTTTTTTTTTACCTGCCCGTCCTTGGTATGAACCTGCCTTAGGCTCCGCCATAATAGCATCGCCTAGGCAACGCCTAGTGATGACCTCAATGCACGACATGGCAAATAGAGACCAACAGGGCATATCCCACCAAGCTGAGGTGTGTTCTCGCAGCGGTGGATGCAAACTACCATCTATCTACCTGCATCTTAGGTACCTACGATATAGGCAGTAGGTAAATATATGTAACAGCCTTTCTTCAATCCTGGAAAGGGCAAGCAACAGCCAGGGGTTCACTGGACAGTTGCACAGACAATGGGGTAAACAAAAGCCCCGACATAGGACCCCGATCCGATTCGATCGAACCCACTCGATCGGACCCGGGAGAGCATCCGTGGCAAGAGGGGAGCCGGCATCGGGAGGATCCTTGAACAATGACTGGAGTGGAGTGAAATGCGGACAGAGGGCCCCCTTTATCACGAGTCATTGGATGTGCAGATTTTGAGCAACCCATCCGTTACCGGGAGAAGCTTGGTATTGTTAACGGATCATCTCAGCGACGAGCGTGAACAGTTCGGACGGGCGGAGATCAAGGCGAGGGATGAAGCCGGCAGATCAAAAAACAAACTTGCTCTGTTTCCATCAATCCAAGGCCTCGGATCTTGTACCAAGTGGCGTGCAAGCTGGATACCTCCAAGTTTTGTGGGGAGAGTAAGTGAAATAGTAACGGATTGTTGTAAACCAGCCTGGTTGTCTGCGACGAATCTGGGCACACGAAATTTCCTTTTTCGTTCGTAGTCCTGAGCTGGGGTGAGCTGGAGTGATCTGTGGCTGATTTGTCCTGAGCTTTCCCTAAGCTTTTACTAATTCTTCCCTGAGTTGGCCCAAATTTAGGACCGTCTATCATATACTAGAATATTCTCGCATAACTATTGTATCATATGCCATCCCGAATTCCGAGCTAGGACATCACGTTCCATTCTAGGGCATATACTGGTATATTTTGCGACCCCAAAATTCGGAGCCCTTTAGGCCAAGATTTTGTCACAAACTACCACTGCGCCAAAAACATGGGATCCAACTGCTCTTCGACTGTGGCAATTGCTCTTATATCTGACAGACTTGGGCTATTTTGAAGAACGGTCCCGGGAAGGGAAACTTTGGTCGGGGGCCGAGGGTTTCGGGCCGCGGGACCTAAGAAAAGGTACGGTAAATAGCTAGCTATAAGAGCTGTCAAAGAAGTACTCCTGTGAGGGACTTGGTTCCACACGCAAGAAATAAAGTTCTGTAATGCTGTATCAGCACTGGGGCTACAGTCACCATAGGGTAGGGCATATGTCAACAACAAGAGTATGATTGGGCACCCTGGGAGACCACGCCTTTCCCGCCATGCGCTACAATGCGCTTGGTATTCTTTGCAAATGGAGAGGTGGCTCTATCGGGGCTTTGCACCGGTGTATATGAAGGTCCCTGAACTGAATGTGGCTGCAGCGCCTGTCAGGGCACAAGTTAGTCAGCGATACCCTTTTGCAGGCAGGCAGGCAGGTCCCTTTTGACCCCAACGCCCAATTAGAACAGTAAAATCTTAACTACACCTAGATCTTTGACCATTTTTTTGTTAGCTACCTAAAGTTAGGAAATTTATGCAGCATCTCAATACTACAAGCCTGCATAATATACTCACGGGCAGACAATCACCGTTTTTGCTGTGAGCCATGAAGCAAGAATCCTGCTGCTTAAACATGATTGCCATGCATAACTACTTCAAGGTTGGAGTCTCGTGCGGATGAGGAGACCTGGAGGGATCTTTGAAAACTGCTGCCGATGAATTATCACATTTAGTGTCACCCTCACCCGCTTTCCATTCAGCGGCGAACCATCTGCTGCAGTCTGCGAATATGGTGTGATGAACATGTCAGCACGGTCGGTTATTGAGCCGCCCCCGAGCTATATACCATCTATAAGCAACAACTATCCCCCCTTATATGCCTGTGCCAGCTACTACATCACCAAGACAACCAGATCAGCAGAAAAAGAGGAGAGAAAAAAAACACGGGAAAATGAAAGTCCTCATTTCAACCATGGCCTTTGCGGGTCATGTCAACCCTATGCAGCCACTTTGCCGCGAGCTCGTCCGCCGTGGCCACCAGGCCGTCTGGCTCACAGGCGACGAGTTTGAGGCCAAAGCCACGATCGCCGGGGCGAGTTTCCGCGCCGCTTCGAGGGACTCGGTCACATACGACATTACCAATGCTGTCCCCAGTTACGGTGCCGATGGTGCACATGCAGGTGAAGGCGCTTCTCTGGCTTCTGCCACGGCTGTGCTCCGTCGGCTCCTTCTTGACCGTGTGCCTGCACAGGTGCACGACTACCAGGAAGCGCTGGCTGACTTCCCTGCCGATATTGTGCTCGTCGATCTAGCAGCGTACGGCGCTCACTGCTTGCGCGAGCTTACAGGAATACCGTATGCCACACTTGGGATCAATCCTCTGGTTACCCCGGATCCCGAGATTCCTCCCTGGGGCTTCGGAAAGCAGCCACCCGCGACTTTCTTGGGTCGCTGGGCAAACAAGTTTGTACATGCTGCCGCCGCGGTGCTGCTCTACCCGAAACTGAGCAAAATACTGAACGAGAAACGCGCAGCCGTTGCGTTACCGCCGTTATCCTCCAGCACTGCCTTCTTGGACGCTGCGAGATCCGACATGCTGCACATCATGCCCACAACGCCGGCGTTCGAGTTTCCTCGCCGAAACCTTCCTCCCTCGGTCAAGTTCGTCGGACCGCTCCTCCCAATATGGGAAGACGAGAACGGGATCACTCCCGATTGGTGGGGAGAACTCGTTGCCCGCCCCAAGTCCTCCGTCGTGCACATCACTCAGGGCACCGTCACCGCCGACACGTCCAAGCTGATCAAGCCTGCTCTTTTGGCATTGTCTGCCCATCCTGAGCTTCTCATCATCGTCACGAATCCCGGCTCCCCCAACGACGAAATAACAGACATGCCGCCCAACGCACGAGGCGCGAGCTTCGTTCCGCACTCCCGCCTCCTACCCCATGTAGGTGTGATGGTTACCAACGCAGGATATAACGGGGTTCTCGCCGCGCTATCCTATGGCGTCCCGCTCGTCTGTGCCGGCCGGACCGAGGACAAGGCCGACGTTAGCAGTCGAGTTGCGTGGTGTGGTGCCGGGATCGACCTCGCCACAGACACGCCTGCTGTCGAGGCGATTGAAAAGGCCGTTTTATGCATTCTCAGGGAAAGCAAGTTTCGGGATGCGGCAGCACGTGTCGCAAAGGATTTCGCAAGCCATGACGGCCCCAGAGAAGCTGCTGAACAGCTTGAGAAAGTCGTCAAGCATTTGTAAGCAAACACATTTGCAAACTTCAAGCTAAATATATATAGGAGAATGGGGGGGGGTTCCAGTTGGGGAAAGTTCAGTTTGGCATTTAAAGGCGCCGATTGGCTGGCTTCATTACAACTCTCGCGTACATTGTGGTTGCGCTGTGTGTGCTCCGGCGAAGAAAGTGAACACCACTGACGACGCGCGAGTGTGTTGGGAAGTTGTCTGGATAGCTGCGAGGAAAAGGCCGACAGAGTTGCTGGAGATAGTTCAGAAGATTGGCAGGAAGTCCACAGAAGAACATGACCCTTCCGCGTATTGGACCATCGCTGTCAAGCTAGGCAAAGCAGAGCGCTGAGACATTGATGGTTGGCATTTCGCAGGATTTGAAGGTATTGGCCGCACACCAGCTGTTTCGAGCCGCAATGCGGAAAGATGTGGAGCTGGAGCTGGTTGAATGTGCCTCCATCTCTGCTCGACTCGGAGTTGAACGAGCAGTCCGGCACCGCTAACCAGTTCGGAGACGGGAACCGGATGTTTAACAATTTCGGGGGGTCGCCGAAGAATATTGAGGGCGGTAACTCTGAGTCTGGTGGAGGGGG
>Ga0247765_1000741_pt1 | contig 21974 bp, 19 predicted proteins | sample UWRJL106311C6_FD_179949 | JGI IMG/M metagenome (GOLD analysis project Ga0247765, IMG submission 179949) | Plant litter microbial communities from Arlington Agricultural Research Station in Wisconsin, United States - UWRJ-L106-311C-6 | ecosystem: Environmental > Terrestrial > Plant litter >... | reverse complement strand
TGAGAAGGCGGAGGACGGAAATGATACATGCCCTGTTCATGTGTTAGCTTCGACCAAATCTTGCAGCGAAAAAGAGAAGGGAGAAAGGGAAAGAAAAAAAAAAAAAAAAAAAAAAAAAAGGAGGGACAGGACTTACGTATAGTAGGAATTCCCTTTCCAAGATTGCCAACAAAGTCCTGTACAGGCTTGCCGATCTTTTCGGAGAACCACCCCCGCTTATGGATTCCATCGTAATGTGGCAGTCCGCAGTACGGCAGGTTCAGGGGTTTTTGGAATGGCTTCACTGGATATTTGGAGAACTCGACGAGATACTCGGTGTTCAGCATGTGGTAAAAGGCATAGTCGCCGGCGTCGACGAGATAGTCCTTTGGCGGGATGGGGTAACCCGTGAATTCGGTGAGGGCGGCCTGGTTTCGGCAGAATTCGGCGTAGGAGAGTGTGTATGGCCCACAGTATGCTCCCGGCTCCGGCGCGGGGAAGGCGGGGCAGTTTGGGTTTGATACATATGTGGCCGCAGCGCCGGCGACGGCCGACGAGAGGAGAAACAAGCGAGAAATCAGCGCCATGTTGGGCGACGACCAAACCCAGCCCAAGGGACCAAATGCCGGATCGAACTTACGACGGCTTGGTTTCCCAGGAAGGGAGAGAAGAAGGACAGGAACCGTGGGGAAGCCATGGCGCGCTCTGTTTCTCTTCTCATATTTGTGGCCAGGGAGACTTTTCAGCAGCACGCCGTAACGGGGAAAGCCGCGAGCAATCCTTGTGCAGAAATTCCCAGGCGACGCCCCGGGCGGCCGACGGGCTGGGTCGGCTGGCCCAGGCAGGTCCAGGCTAGTGGAGATTTGTGTCTTTGCGAGACTGGGCTTGGGGCTGAATCTTGGCGTCGACGTGGCCAAGCCCAACGAAGGTGCCCGGCTGCCTAGGTTAGAGACCAGTCCTCAGGTAGATACGTGGTGGAGAGTGTCAGTCCAACTGATTTTGGCGGTCATCTGCACTGAAATCTGCGCAAAGGCTGTGAATCAATCACAGCACAAGCGCGTGGCGTTCCAGCTGAAAAGCACCAGTGCCAAGAACGGAAAGTGGTGCGACTTGGCAACGGGACCACCAAGTGCCGGCCCTACTGCATGCATCGCTCCTGCCCAAGCAGCCCTATTGAGTGGAGAATCAAGCAAATGGAGCGGCCGCCTTTGGCCGACTACTTGCAGTAGCCTCAGGCCTAGACCGGGGCCTGTTTGCTGTCGCTAACCCATTGCTGCCCAGCTGCAAAAAGACCACTCAGCGGCGCGTGTGTTATCTCGGCGAGATGGGCTGCGGGCTGCGAGCTGCTGGATTCCCAGTCCTTGCATTCTGCATCCTGCCTGGCCTTCATTTTGCCATTTATCTCTCACACCTCCACATTTCATGTTTGTCCATCCCGCGAGGGACTAGAGCTGGCTACCTAGCTAGCTGGCACCAGATCTTGTCAACCTTTCCTGTCCAGACAGAACCAATTCCCAACATTGGACTGACTGGCCCTTCTCGCATCCAAAATGCAGGTGCCCAAAAAACTCACTTGGACTCTGTTCCTAACCCTCTTCCTCACCGTGCTCAATGTCGCCATGTTCGGCATCGAGATGGTCATGCTCCGCGCCGGTACCGGATCCATCAGCCAACCTCCCCATCTCCCGTATGCGCCGGGATGGTGGGTCGCCCTCATCGACACGGACGAGTACAAGTTTATAGCCGCCACCGATAACGACGACCCCTGGGGCCTACCCGACTCGCATGACTTTTCTAAGCGCAAGGACTTTTTCGCACTTTACCCGGCCCTGTACTGCAGTGGGCAGAAGAAGAAGGAGGGGGGCAATGTTGTCTATGAAGCGGACTTTTGCTCTGCCTGGGGGAGTCAGTTTGATTTGCAGGGGTGAGTTTATCTGACATCAAAACCTGTCAAAGTATTCAGGGTGCTAACGTTGACACACACAAAGGCTCTGGCGGGTCTGGGGCGTCGACTTGATCCAGGACAACTACATTGGACAGTATCCGCGGATTATTTTCAACAGTCTGACGGCGGGAACCTGTGCCACCGCCCTAACTGCCGTCCTTAAAGTTCTCGGCTTTTGTTTCTTTTGGTTCAAAGTCGGTGCTCTCGTGGTATCATGGCTTTCCATGGGTTGTATGTGTGCCATGGCAGTGACTTCGCATATCTTTTCCTCGAGGCTGGTGAGCGGCGTATCGACTCTCAAAGTCGGCGGGAATGGCCACATTTCTGCGCAAATGTACGTTTTGTCCTCTTCTCTCACTCGTTACATTGATTCCTGGTTATGAGTGTAAGCTAATTTTCATATCCAGGGGCGACAAGATCAACCATTATGGCTGGGGACTCATGGCTGCTTCATGTGTCGTCGCATTCGTCGAAACCATTATGGTTTACCGGGAATACAAGAAACGTCGTGCCGCTCGCCGTTCCGGATCACCCACCGGCCGCGGCGGACGTATCTCTATCGTGGGAGGTGGCCCAAAGAGCGGCGGTATCTACCAACACCTTGCCCCTGATGGAAAGGAAGGTCTACATGGAAGTTCCCAGATCGAACTGATTCGCTCGTCGGGACCCATATCGAGGGATCCATCCCCCATGCGAGGCTACGGTCCAAGGGAGAGTAATATCATGGCGCAGGAGTCGGCTTATGAACCCATGAGGCATCGCAATGTTGGTTAAATCATATGGGGATTTTCTTGGAACTTGTAAGGGAATTACTCTTGGAATTTGGTTAGTTGAAAAGCTCTGTTGGGAACTGGCTTGGCAAGGAGAACAGGTGGCGGCGAGGACGTGTGTAGCTTTAGGAAATTATACGAATACGGAGTGTGGATACCCATGATTTGCATCTGCCGAGCTCCCCTTGTCTGCTCTGCCTTACCGTAAACCCTTATTATCTTGTCCAGCCTCTTTCTCCTTCCGTGTTCTCTGACCGAATAACGAATACCTCTCTCTGTCGGCTCGGATCATACCCTTTTTTTTTCGTTCATGTTTTGGGAACTGGGCCTCTGGAAACTCTACCCACTTATATCAGTATCAGAGCGTATCAAAGGGGGTGGACCAAACCTCGTAAGAGAGCCTGAGTTGGTCAGGCCGAGGCTGGGGAAGTAAAATTGCCGGCTGGCTGCAACCGCCAGCGGGCTTAACTTGTCGATTTCCAAATTCCTCAACCAACGTCATCATCTGTCCTTGCCCCATATCTTAGATATTGAGGTTGAATTTTGGAGAGAATGTTCCTTCAGGGGGAAAAAAAAATAGGGTTTACTGCCGCGACCACCCCTATTTCTACAGCGACCACCCCCTCTCCCCACACACACACCCTGATAGTGCCAGGCGGCTGGGCTTGCTGTAGGCCTGTTTTTGTATGGAAAATCTTTGAAATTTCCATGATCCATGTCCGCGCCAGTCCACTGCAGTCTGGCCAAGGACGCCGTCAACCCAAATCGCCGTCAATCCACACCGCTCAACCGATTTAAAGCCAGCGCGCCGTCACGACGATCTGGGTTGTCGGCGACTTGGATTGCAGGTACCACGGCGCCTTATCCCCGGCGACGGATCGACCAAGTACTGTTTTATATGGGAAATACGGAAATTTCAATATAGTTGGTAGACGGTATTATTGTGGGGATGCTGTTGGGGGTGGGGGTGATCGCTGTAGAAATAGGGGTGGTCGCGGCAGTAAATCTCAAAAAATTACCAAAAAACATACAACACCAGGGATTCGCTGGTCGTCACCGACCCAACTACTAATCTGGCCCTCACTGACTTATCTATGGGAGAGCGGACGGGATCCCGAGTTTTCCAGTGGGTATGGTCGTATGTGACTGTCACCTTCTTTTTGTTAACTCATGAAGCAGATGGAGAAGAGAGAGCGGGTAATCAAGTGGTGCAGCCGCAAACTTGAACTTGGAAATTCCTATTTCATAAAGATAGGCCACGCACCGAATATGCGCAGAGGACCAATTAGATCGCTGATTCCTCGATCACTTAGGATTGATGTTCGCTGGCTTGTGCTGCGATCGAACTCGTTGCGAGAGGCGCTTCTAGGCCCGTCACCATGTCCGTGGGGTCTCCGGTTTGTGCAACGCCCTTTTCTTTCGCGTCTCGCTGCGTTGCTTGCCTGAGTAGCGCTGCGATGTCCTCCTCACCTCTGCTGGTAGCCAGCTGTAGCGCGGTTGTGCCACCCAGGTCCCAGTCCGGCTTGGCACCTCCCTCCAGAAGTGCGATTACCGTCTCTCGGCTGCCATTTATTACGGCGTGGCTCAACGGTGTCCTACCATCTACTCGGTCAGGAGCACTGGCATTAGCGCCCTTACAGAGCAGCAACTTGACGAGTTTTTCATTTCCCCACTCCGCGGCCAAGCCGAGGGGCGTCCGGTCGAACCAGTTGTTCGGATCGGCCCCATTCTCGAGGAGCGAAACTGCGAATTCCTCCTGTCCCTGGGAAATTGCCTGACTTAGCAGCATATACTCGCTGGATCCCTGCACATCGGCGCCATTCTTGAGAATCAAGTCGACGAGCGGTCCATTGTGTCCTTCGTGTTGGTACGCTGTGGCGAGAAGAGGCTCGTTAAACTTGCCGCGGCCGTTAGGCGAGGCGCCTTTTTCGAGCATCCACTTAGCCAGGCCGTCCTTTCCCTCGGCTAGGGCTGCCATGACCGGCGAAAACACTCGATCTCCAGAATTCTGGTCACGTAGCACACAGATATCCGTGAGGCGGTAGTCGGCTTCTTCGAATTTGTCCCAATTGAGCGATTTCCAATGATAAAAGGGGATGATGTGAAAACATTCGTTTCCCGGGGGTACAGGCTGCAGCCAAAGCACAAAGCGCCTTTTCGGGTGTCTCCAGGTCTTGTCTCGGCAGCAGAGAATGGCAGCTCGCCGCCCGCTTAAGCGCATAGGCCCGAGAAAAACGCTGAGGTGGATGCCGAGGCTGTCGAGCCGAATGGCCTCCCTCAAGGTGCCGGTTATACTGGTGGAGCCAAATAGGGCGAAGTTCTCCATGCCTCGAAAATTGTTGAGCGAAGGCGACAGGAGGCCGCGGGGCAATTTCGATTTTGTGTCAGTTATATTATCGCGCCAGGCGAAGAGGCTGTGGTCGTGCGAGGTTTTGAGGATCTCTTCTTGAAGCCGAACAAACGCCCTCCCACCCTATGTATCTAGGTTAGCGTTACCTTGGGCCCTTGGCAGATGGATCAAGACTAACCTCTCCGTATAACATGGGCATGTTGACACCAAACAAGCCCATCAAGCTGTAGGCGCGATCTTCGATCCTCGTAGTTATCCTGGCCGCAGCCCACGAGAATTTTTGTGCAACACTTGCGCTACTGAGAGGACCGCCGCGGAGGATCGCCTCAGGTATCCCCGTGACCTCGGAAATGATGGAACAGAGTCCCAACTTGGTGCCAAGATCTTGCCATTGGTGGTCATAGAAGATCATAGCCGACGGTGCAATGAGTTCCTGCAAGGTCCAGCCGCGACCGAACCACTCACTGTTGCGGAAGCAGGGGTCTTTCCACGTGGGACTGGCCTTATGTGGCTTGTAACCGCAATCAACTCCGCTCTTGACGTCGGCGAGGTAGGCATAACACACGCCCGACTCTTGATACCAGCGATACATGGAGTTGATGGACTCGGAGAGCTCGGCGCTACTAGTCTTGTCGATGCAACAAGTATCATTCCAGATATAGTCAAATCCGTGGAAGCGGGCCGTCTTACAAGCTATCTCGAATTTGGGGTAACCTCCTCGTTTTCCTGCCTGGCCCGTCTGCACATCCTGGAAGGTCACTTCGTCTTTGCCCCATCGGTGCGAGAGGATTGCGTACAGCGGAATGTCGCCCTCAAACTCTTCGAGCTTCAGAGTATCCGTGTTGACGAGTCGCATGATCCAAACTGTTCAGGGGTTGGTGGTGCAAACGGGGAAGGCCACGGATGGAGAGTGGAGGTTGGAGGAAGGCACCGTCCAGAGCTGCGCGCTGCCGTGTGACTGCCCGCGTGGCATCGACTCATCAGGCTCCCCAGCCGCCGGCCAGCCCGAGCAGCGCCAAGATTCGATGCTCAGGGGGAGATCTGACCCAAGCAGCCAAAACTGGGATAGGATTGTCGATTTAAAGCTGGATGCACTGACTGAACCGCCAAAAAAATATGGATATTGAAGCGGATAGCGTGGTGATACTTGTCGTGCCTTCCCAAGTTCCCATGGCCTGCGCAGGCAACCCCGCATGACCCACTCTTTCGGTTTGCCCTTTTCGGGCCGCGCGAAACCGCTGGAATTCTTCCTCTCTTTTCTCTCGTGTTTTCGAGGTCACCTTGAGATTCTCGCCTCTGACAGTGCATGTTTTTGATGATTTTTTACTTGCTCAAGCTCAACTTCCATGTCATTCATACATGTAATTTTCCAAGTCTCCGTTGTCGAGTGTGGAGCTTGCTGATTAAGCATAGGTCTGCGACGTGAACGCAGCCAGCACAACCCAACCCCCTTCAACACCAGACTACTTCGACCCAAAGAACGCTCAAGTAATCGTATACTTGGAATTCCCCGCTGCATTCCCCCAGGCTTCCGTTACCAAGCATTGATAATCATGGGCACCCAAGTTCAGACCCACCTTCTTCCACGCAGCAAAGTGGTTCGCCACGGTAACGGTACCTCCCGACGGCCGCTTATCCACCCGGTTGGAGATGTACTGCCAGAACGTGGCGGTACCAGTAATCGATGGTTGGTTGACCTGCTGGTGCTTCCAGATCTCGTAGGTACCTCCGTCACTCTCGACTGATCCGAGTTTCTGGCCTTGGGCAGACCCCTTGCCGTCGGAGGTGTATTCTTGCACGTAGTACTCGACCAGGGGGTTCTTGGTCCAGCCATAGACGGAGATGATGACGGTGCCGGCGGTTCGGGTGGTGCTTCCGGTGAAGGTGATGTTTCTTTTTAATCTTGTTAGTGTATAACCACACAGTGTAGGGATTCTACTTGGACCCGAAGTACCTTTCCGCCCCCTTCCTCCATCCCTTGCCGACAACAAAATCACCGGCCCCCGAAAAGGTCACAGAGTACCCGTTGGAGCTCGGGGAGAAGTTGACGCTACCTCCAGTCTTGTAGTTCTGGTTGTAGTCCATCTGTCGACGCGCGAGGTTGTGTGCTCCAATCTCAAAGTCGGGAGCATCTGCCAAAGCCTCGGCGGCGGGTGCCGCAAAGGCTTGGGTTGCCGCCGCGGCGAGGGCAAGGAAAGTGAAGGCAACCATGGTGACAATGGTGGTGATCAGAAATCCCCGTTGGTGAAGGTTTCTTGCGGCCAGTTTCGCGGCGACATGGCTTATGCTGGGGGACAGACGCTCACCGTTCTTATACCACACGCATGCTCCCGGATAATCTGGAAGACCATGTCTAACCACGCCTACCACGGTACCCTCCTCTCATTTGGAAAATATCGCAATGCAATTCTGCTATACGCCGCGCACGGAGAACACGTGTTGGTCCCCCTGGGAAGCGTTCCAGTGGCACAAAGCCAATGAGACCGCACGGAAGCTGAAATCCGCATTTTCGCGCCAGCTTGAGTGCTTCAGAATGGCCCGGGTGCCACCTCCACGCCGCTGACCTGTTAGCATCCCCGCCGTGGAATCCACCGTCATGCATATCCAGCGAAACATGAAAAAAGGATCCAGATGCTTGGCGGCTGTTTTGTTTTGTTCCGTTCCGTCTTATTATCCAGCTGACCCACTCACCCACCCACCCATCCATCCATCCAAATATGCTCAACCCCAGACCATTGAGCAAATGAAATTTTGCGGGGGTAACTGTCGGTAGATGCACTGCCGTCTGCGCCACTCCCGAGTGCACGATTGCCGGTTACGAATTTTCCCTCAAATGATAATCTTCCGTTTTTTTCTCTTCCCATTAGGGGGTGGCTATATTAGATTAAAACACACATGCAGATTAAATGACGGCCAACTGTCCAACCATGTGAGATCTTTTTTGTTTCTATACTACATGTAGGTACCTATGCATCATGACTCGGGAGTTTGGTTGGGTCCCGACCAGGAAACAACCTGTAGCCAAGATCATCACTGAAAAGCTTATTCGTGATCCGAGAGCCTGGAGAAAAAAAGAGACAAGCTTTTGAGCCAAGCTCTTGGCTGGTGCTTGGCTGGTGTCATTTGGTCGTTCAATTAAGCTCAATACCTGTAACTATCAGTTATTGCAAATGAAGTGAGTGGTCAAAGCCGGATGATTCCGGTCAAGACAAACCTCGTGGGGACAATACAGTTTGTCTGCATCATCAGCCCGAAAACCGATGAGGAGATCCGACATGCAAAGCATGTTAGCTGGAAGTCTGGCGCCACATTGGAGACAAAGAGTTTCTCGGGGTTGCAATCCAGAACACTTGGATATCGAGCTCTCAACTGCAAGAAGACAGGGATTTTTTTTTTTTGGGTCTGGACAGCCCAAAGAAATTCTTCAATAAAACCAAGCATGGAAATGCGCTTCCGCATTCCCTATCTCCACGTCGTGCCCTTCTCAAGATGTGCACCGGCTGCCCATGTCCCGGACCGTAACCCAGTTTGTGCAACAATTTTTCTCCCTCATCGCCACTGCAAGTTGAGGCAAAAACAGAATGCCAAGAAGTCATGACAAGACGCTCAGAGTAAAACTGAGACATGCGCTCCAGTCCTTTTTACGTGACTGGTTCTAGCCCAGGTAGGTATCTGCATGTCCACGTATGTCTTGGCTTTAACACTCCTCACCAGACAATGAAGACTCGCAAATCCACTCTCGCACTTTTTCCCGCTTCCATCAACAAGAATATTCGCCATTTCTCGCCCTGACGAATGAATAACCTCGACGCCACTCCCTGCATCCAAGATGGAAATGCCGATATGTACGGCCTCGGGATCCGCCTCGGCTTCTACATCCAATGGTTCACCCTTATTACCGCAAACTTATTCGAGAACATTGAAGAGTTGCCGGCCATCCGCTTGACACTCGGCTCCTTTGTTGTCGCCAACTTTATCGCTCTGATCGTCCAGGACCGGCTTCACACGGTCAAGGCCATTGACATTTTCGTCATGGTGGTCTTGTACTTTGGCTTTTACCTATCACATATTCCCGTCTTTGCCTGGCGGGTTCTGACCCGTTTCGATGCATCGGTCGACCCGACACGATGGACCAACTCGGAGGCGGGACTCGTTGATAATCTCTTCCAAATTGTCATGGTCCTGGGCGCAGCCATTTTTCAGCTATATTATTGGCTGACAGTGGTACCTGCGATCCCAAAAGACAACAATGGTTGTCCCCCTCCGGTTGGCTTCTTTTTTGGAAAAAGAGTAGAGCTGAGGGATGAGGCTATGCATGCGACAAATATCGTCACCCAGGCTGTTCTGGCGGTGATTTCCCTCTGGAACCTCGCGGGGCTTTTTGCAGAGCGTACGGCTAGTTACCAGTAAGTGTGCTGCCCTGCCCCGTCTATTCTAATTTCTCTCCCTTTAGTTTGATATCAAGATGTCTAAATGCCTTATTAAAATTCGCAGTCAAATATCCAAAGCCAGATTCCGTGTACTACTAACAGCTCATACCCTCTACCTTTGCACAACCGCTGCACTGGTCACAGCCGCAGTGGAACTCACGATCCGGTGGAATTCCTTAAGCGGCGTCAACGATTTGAGAACCTCGGGGCAGTTAATTCTTCTGTTCTTGGGCATCGTAACACCCCTTCGGGTTCTTTACACAAGGTGTCTGCCTCAGTCTTGGGCAGATTTCGATAACTCCTTCTCGACTTCCGAGGCAATTGACCGGGGGAGAATCATGGATGGTCGTTCGCGGAACCGTGCGAGGGGCGGGAGAGTCAAGGAGACAACCTCGGGGAGAGCAGGGTCACCGATATGTTCTATGAGAGCTTTGGCGTAAACGCACAAACGAGGAGGAACACGTTCAGTCGACTGAGGCTTGATCTGTATCTGTCGTGATGTTCTTTACTGACCAATAATGTTGTTGTGATTACATGCCCGTAAACAACGCAGTCTCCTTCTCACACCATGTCCATAATCTTGCCGACAAACCCGTCCCGCCCTCACTCTCGGCTTTCATGCCCGTTGCAATATCACACGGCACCGAGCCCAATCTTCCCCAGGGGATGACGAAAGCCCCATTATGCTCAAGTGATATTTCTGGAGACAACAGGGCGAAGAGTTCAGTGTAGGCGCCAAACTTTGGTCCTTTAAAGACGGCGTTCTGTTTTCAATATCGGGGACATGTCAGTAGTTTTCTAGGATTGAGCTGGCCCCCGCTGTGTATCCTCCAGGTTACTATGTCCAATGGTGAGAATTGTTCCACTTACCATTATCACCCCCATGGCAGCAGGCATATGACGCTGCAGATCTGTTTTGATTAGGCCCGGATTGACGCTCTGGATACAACGTTAGCTTTTTTTTTCTCCTCAGATTCTATTTGACGGGTGGAAACTCACCACAGAAAGCACCGCCTCCCTACCAACCCTCGTTGCAAACTCGTGCGCCAAAAACGCACTCGCTACCTTACTCTGCATGTAGTTATCCATCCCCGCTTCCCACACTTTTGGTTTTTCGGCCGTGTCATCCCAAACCATTCCCCCTTTGGGTGCGCCTACCGAAATCATACTTGCTACCCAGACTACCCTCGGCCCTGCACCACCTTCTCCCTCCCCTCCCCCACTCTCACAAACAGTCCCACTCAGCCTCGCAGTGTTGAGTAACACCCCCTGCAGCAACCTCGTGAGCAAAAACGGACCGAGAGCATGCGTCGCCATTTGGGTCTCATAGCCCTGCCTGCTTTTTGTCTTGTCGTCGGGTGGGTTCATTATCCCCGCGTTATGAACTAGGCCATCTAACCTTGGCTCTGTCTCTAGGAATTTCTTAACGGCGGAGGGGATGGATGAGAGGTCAGAGATATCGCAGATGAATGGCCCCAGCTTCCCTTGCGAGGATGGATAAGCGGCGCGGAGGGCATCCATGCAAACTGATATCTTGGTTTCGGACCGCGCGCCAAGGTAGACTGTAGCGTTGGCGGCGTAAAGAAGGCGAGATAGTTGGAGACCAATTCCGGAAGTTGCGCCGGTGATGAGGAATACTTGGCCGGAAAGGGAAGGAAGAGAAGTTTCGGTTATGGAGGGAGAGGGGGGAAAGAGTTGGGATAGTTTTGACATTTTTCCTCTCTGGGTCGCTCAATATGCCCTATGAGTTGATAGTTGAAATATGGTTCTGCTGATTCGGCGCCAAACGTGGTGGAGGTGAGTTTTAAAGATATAGGCGAGGTGTTATTTCGATGTGGTCGTCGATATCGATGTTGTCTTTTTCTATTACTGGACAATGTGTGTCAAGTTCGCTTTTTATACATGAAATGACCTAGCATCAATGAACATGATGACGGGCGTCAGTCTCGCACTTGGCAAAATGCGAGGCTGTACCTCGGCCTTGCTGGCGTTTCCCGAGCCTGAGAGTGGGGAGTCGAGCCGTCGGAGATAGAGGCCATGTCAGACGCCGAATCCGACGACTGCCGCGTGCGGTGTCTTACCAAGACCGAACATACCCCAACATGCATGTAGGCAGCCACGCAGCGAAAGATGTCGTGGCCCCAAAAATAAATAGATACCTAGATACCAGATTGAAGCAAGAAATCATATTTCTTATGCTGAACCCAGAAAATAGACATTTCAAAAGATAACATAGGTGCATCCAAAGTTTGCGTCAGCTTTCCAGTGATCTATCAGGGCACCAGACCAGTCATCCGTCAAGATTCCCAGCCAACATTGAAAGGGAGCCATGTTACCCACGTCTAGCTCAGCGGTTTAACTTTGGTATACCGTCACCCGTAGTGACAAAAAAAAGGCCCTCGGCCTCACCTCTCCTGTGAGTCATGTCTGGTTGTGAAGAACCAGGGAAGAACTCCACCCAGGTAAACACAACAGAAAATGACTCGATCTGGGCAAGTCGGGCCATGGCTGGCTTGGCAGCCGTCTTTAAATCTCCCCCTCAGCTGCTCCATGCTATTGATGGTGATTTGCTGGATGCCGAGAGGTAAGTGCTTCCAACTCCAATATTGTAGTTAGTCTCTGAATGTCAAGGACGCGAAAAAGGGGAATAATGAACAATGATCTGATCATCTGCCCATGTCTCACGCTAGCACGGGCCTGGCGTTTTCTGGGTGCAATGTATGGTGCGGCCCCTGAAACGAGGCTTCGGAGCCTCGCGATGCAACGAGATGGTGGGCTTGGCATTGGATTCAGCCCATCAGCCCCGAATAGCTGCTTCAATATATTGCGTGACGGGGCGCTGAGGCTCCAAAATGTTTGATGGCCCCGGTAATAGTAGAAAATCAGTGACGGCTATCTCCAAGATTCTGTCATGAGCGTCGCAACTCGTTCCTTTCATTCCGTCGCTTGCGTTCATCTTTCGTTCTCTCGCCTAAAGCGACCTGCCGTTCCTTCCTTCTCTTGTCCCCGCCCTAGACCATGCGTTTTGCAACAGCTGCGACTGCCCTTGCGGTATTTGGGCCCACGTGCGTACACTCATTCAACCCAACCTGGGGATATAATGTCGGTTTGGAGTGGGCCGAATGGATCCGCCAATTCACCAATTCCGCCGGCTTCTCGCTGTTGGGCCGGCCGCACGAAGCCATGACCAAGGACGGGGTCCTGTCCAAGTATCCCCTCTACTTTGGCATCCCCAAGACCAGCATGACCCCGACAATGCACCGAGCCGTCCAAGACATTGTCCGGGGATCCATTGACACCGACGACCACGAGGGCGGCGAGGACCCGCGTTACCGTGTTAAAGGCGAAGCCGAAAATGCGCACGCTCACTGTGACGACGAGAAGATTGGCGAATGCCACAAAAGGCTTCAAGACATGCAACAGGAGATTCTAAGCCTCCTCCAGGTCGGCGATGTCGGCTGGGCATGTCGGCTGGGCCCGCAACAAACTCGGCCGAGCCCTGCACACCTTGCAAGACTTCTACTCCCACAGCAACTGGGTTGAGCTTGGCCTGGGTGACTCGATCGGCATCAGCCAGAAACTCGGTGTGCCGTCCAATGGCCCTGAACTCGAACTACCCGTTGCACCAGTGGGCTTCGAGACGTGCAAAAACTGCACATATCCCACTTCCGACATTGAACAAGTCCAACTTGATTGGATCGCAACATGTCGACGTGCAACTATCGGTGATGAGCCCATGTCGATGCTAAACAAGGCCATGGTCGCTACCTGCCAGGGCATTAGCGCCTTTGGGCCCTCCATAATAATGGGAACAATTGGCGGGTTGATTCCCTTGGTCTTCCCTACAAGTCCGCGAGGAAGGCTACTTGAGCTAGCGAGTAGCATCCTTGAGTCGCTTGGTCTCGGGCAGATCTATGCCGACTGCAAGGATAACCTGCTTCCAGGGCTCACGGCCACGGAGCCCAAGTACCTGACCACCGGATACTTTGGTACAAAGACGCCGCTCGGGGCAACCTGGCAGAAGGGAAAGTGCAGTCATGGTGGTCCCTTCGACCGCGACGCCCGCGGACGTGAGGGTATCGGCAAGGACTCGCAGCACCCTTTCGTCAGTCCCCACGCCGACCTACACAAGGCTGCCTACCAACTTGCCGACAAAGCGACCGAGAAGTACCTCGATGATGTTACCAAGGCCATTTGCGGCCAGCAGTTGGCGATCGACTGTGGCCTGCTCAAGACACTCTACGGCTTCGGCCCAACCCTGACCTTTGTCATCGATACCACTGGCAGCATGGGCGGTGTGATTGCAGCAGTCCGGGACTCGGCCATCCGGATAGTGAACAATGTGCGGGACTCGAAAATCGATCGGCCAAGCCTCTATGTTCTCGTACCATTCAATGACCCCGACATTCCGGTTGCCACGGCCCACTCTAACCCTGACGAGTTCATCAAAGCTATTTCGGCTCTTCGCGCTTCTGGGGGCGATGACTGTCCTGAATTGGCCATGGGCGGCCTAGCAAGCGCTGTGAGTGCTACCCCGGCCGGTGGCAAAGTATTTCTGTGGACGGATGCTGGAGCCAAGGACGAGGCAAACGCTGCCGAGGTGGCGCGAGCTGCCAAGGCGAAGAGCATCGCCATCATGGTATTCAAATTTGCCAATGTTTGCAACTCTCCGGCCGCCTTCGACCTGGTTGCGCCCGGCCGGTTCTTCGACGGCATTGCCGGCAGTGAGGCAGCTTCAACGGCCTCGTACGCTGAGAGGCTCATCAAGGACGACTCGGTTGACCTCGTGCGCGCGATATTCGCCTTGTCCGCTCTGTCTCCCCTCCTTCGTCGCCAGTCTCGGACAATTACGCTGGAGGTACTGGTGGATGATACCATATCATCAGTGGGATTCTCAGTCAACGCCAGCACCGTGGTCATGAGCATCACCAAACCTGACGGTTCAGCGGCGCTGCCGGGCGATCCTGGGGTTAGTAGCCTTGGACTCACAACAGGCAGCACCATCTTTGTGGACAATCCGACTCTAGGGACATGGAAGGTTACGGTGCAAGGGGATGATGCATTCTCATTTAACTCTTTTGCCAAAACGAGCCTCCTTCTCCCAGCCTTCAACTTTGTCGAGCCCCGCGGCAGCCATCACGAGGGTCTCTTCCCGGTTTTGAGTCCGCCAGCCCCTGGATCGACCTCTTTTGTCGTAGCCAACATCGTAGGCAATGTCACTTCGGCAAGCTTTGAGTTCCGGTCCCCCGGCGGAGCACTTCTCTCGTACCTTGATTTGTCGCGCGGCAACGGCACGGATGGGCTCACTGCGCCAGATGACTTGTTTTATGGCCTGGTTACCGTACCCACCACTGCCTTCTTCGTCTATGTTCGGGGAAATACAGCCTCGGGGGCAAGTTTTGTTCGCGTCATGGCGGGAAACCTTGATCTCCTCTTCAGTGGTAAGACTGGTGGCGGCGGCGGCAACGTCACGGCTTCGACGAACAGCACCACTGTGTCGACCTCGGCTCGCTTTACCAACTCAACCACTTACAGGCACACCCCAGTCTCCACCACTACAATGCTATGCCCAACTTGCCAACCCGCTCCTTGCGTGACAGCTGTCACTTCTCTGATACGGTTTGTTTCCCCAGAGAACTTTTCCTGGTCAAATACCGCTGCTAACTAAATATCAACCCACGCTCAGAAGTGTCATCTATCTCACAACCTGCCCCATCCAGGGCAAAGAAGGAACCAAATTCACCACGAGTAGCATCACAACTACCCTTGCCGTACCTTGCTTTGCTGACAAGGCTGCCGCATGTCCCGCCACCTTAGCCGCCATCTACCCCGGCTGTGGCAGCCTTCCGGCCCCGGCTTTGGGTGGAGGTGGAGGTGGAGGTGGAAGCAGTGGTGGGAGTGTTGTCCCGCAAAGGAAAAAAGTGACTTTGCCTGTTGACGCGAGTGCCACCACCAGCACAATCTTGACTAGAAGTGGCATTGCCGAGACTGAAGCCAACGCAGGAGGGACGCCAAGGGCCTCTACTAAGACAGACGCTGGAGGAGGGGATGCTTCCGCTACTAGCCTGACAACCACTACTTCATTCACGACGGGGAAACCGACTGGCTTAGTTGTTACGGCGGGTACGGTGGCAATGGGGGCATACTCTATGGCAACGGCGGCGATGTGTGTCACGCTGGTGGTGTTTTTTTCGGTGGCAGCTTTTAACTGAGATTTTAAATATTTCTTCATTTCGAATTATAGGTAGGTGCGAGATATCGAGGTAAAAGATAAGGCGGAACCATTCGCTTTCTAAAGACGGGGACCAGCGTAGCCATTTTTATGTATAGGACCAATTTTGGGCCCGCTCGGCTAGAGTTGAAGTGGCTATTGATGCTGCGGCGCAGCCTTCCAGAATGGTTCAGAGGGTGAGCAAGACTGAGCAAGACTGAGCCAGCCCTGAGCTGGGGTGAGCGACGTCACGTCTGGTGGGCGCGGTACGAAAAAGGAAATTTGGTGTGCCCAGATTCGTCGCAGGAAACAACGAGTGTTTACACTCCCGCTCTGAGCCCTCCGTCTCCGAACAGTGTGGCCTTCCAAAACACAATGGAACGCTACATTTGAGCGAATCGAGATCACGCATAGTCGTGTCTAGATCATTTGCCGACTTGGCGTCTGATGCAAAACCTGATGGGCTGTATTGAGCATATAGGGCAGAGGCCCGCCTCGTAAGAAGATGACTGCTCGAAAATGTTCGACCGAGCTTATCACCAGATTCAAATATCCTCATATCGCACTCCTATTTTCGCTACCACCTTCCGCTAGCCTGCCGTTTTAGCGTCGGTGGCCTCTTCATTTCTGTCTTCTCTCGGCTACATTTCGCACATAATTAAGGGGGGGAGGGGGCGGAAAGAGGCCGCTGTAACTGTTTCTGATTCGCCAGCAGTCTATGCTTAGCTCCTAGACTTTAATAGTTGTAGGAGCCCCAGTGCCAGTGCCTCCACCGGGGTCGGGAGGTCGTTGTTCCGGCTTATGCCACTCAATGCCATTCGCCCCCCCCTCCATGTTCGCCGGAAGTACTAATAAGTACAGCATGGTTGTGAGTAATTCCATTCTTGGGCCCCTTAGAAGCACAGACGCCTCTATAAGAGAAGGACTCGATTACTGGGTCTCTGTCTCGAACTTGTTCTCTCCCCATCATTGGGTTTTTTTCCTCATTACGGACAGAGCACCAGCGCATCACACAATGAGGTCGTTTATTCTCGCTCCAGCCCTTCTCGCCACTGCAGTTCTGTGTGCACCGGCCGCTCCAGTCACGCATGGTCCGTATATTGGGGATGCGACCCCGGCCGGCAAGCCATGGCGTGGCAGGTCCTTGACTGACACAGCAGACGGCACACGCTGCTCCGACACCAGCCCTGACGGCAACCCCTGGCATGGTGAGTACAGCTCCCAACGGCCCCCCTGAGCGAAACCCTTTCGACAACTGACGCCTAACTGAAACACCAGGCAAGAGGGCTGGTATTGCACGCTGCGCTCGCCCCGACGGCCACAGTTGGATCGACAGGGCGGTTATCGCGCAAACCGACCGCGAGCCGAGGGCCCCTAGCCGGCATGTCGCCACTCTGGAGGTCGACAAACGCGGACTACCACTCCAGCGGCGACCTTGGGAAACCAGTGGGCTCCCGGAGGAGACAGGGCATAGCCCTGATGCCCAAAAGAAAACTCCAGCGACCCGCACAGCGAGCCCTGAAGATCAACGTCAGTGGGACAAGGTACGTGCTCGCGAGCTTGTCGTCCCGGAGGGCGGCACAGCCCACGTGGTAGGTCCGAGGCGGCGAGCTGCGGCACCGACGGAGGAATGTGGGAGCCCTTGCTACCAGCGTCAGCCCGCCAGCTCGTCAGATGGCGGGCTCAATACGCACCCGAGAGGTGCAAGGGAATAGCCAAATATACAACCGTCGTATCCAACAGAGAGCACCAGCCAAGGTTTGCATCCGAGGCTGCTATCAGAGAGGCACGGAACAGCAGATAGACACACAAATCTTTATCTATCGTCAATAAATAACCATCGTGCGCTTTTAGTCGGATTTAAGTTGGTAGTGGTGATTGCTAAAGTTGGGAAAACCTTCCCGTAAATTCGTACCAGTTGGTGTCCCACTTGACACTGACCAAGCTGCGACAGATCGATTCTATTCCTCGTTGTGGACGGGTGGTAATTAGTTCACTAGAAACTTGCATAATAGCTGGATACCGGCACCGTCTTAAACCCCGTGAATTTGACAGTCAAGGAGCCTGCTAACGGTGGACTTTCCCAGAGCAGAAGACATCGCGGAAGTGGAGAAGGCTTCAAGAAGAGCAACACTCTATGCACACACCCAAAAAAAAAAAAAAATTTCACGCACACCCCCTCCACCCATTCCAGCTGACGGGCAGCTGGCATCCCAGACCCTTCCCATTTGGGTGTAAGGAATCGCGAAATTTCCATGCAAGCTATCCCGGCTCCAAAAAAACGCCGACTTACCCTCAAATGCCACGGGTTCCATCACATCATCGCGCCCACGTAGTAGTAAGGCGATAAAGTAAAAATGTCCGTCGTACAATAAATAAAGCTATCTGCCCGTTGGATCACTTAATAAACGGCTGAGTTGGAGACCTGGGTACCTGAGAAAATCGTCCGCATCGTCGCCTGATGTCCAACCTTCGAGCTCTGCCGGGCTTCAGATCTTCGCTTCTCTACGGCGAAAGTGCTGCGCCTGCGATAGGGCTTCTTCCTCTTTGAAAGGCGCTGGGACTCGGTATTTTCTGTGTGAGAAGAGGGCGAGGGCGGCGGAGGCGCGCAGCTGGCTATTGTTGCGGTGGTTGTGGTGTGGTAGGTTGGCTTGATCCAGATTTTGGTGTTTACGGAATATCCCTTTCCGGCTAAGCCGGGGTTGAGCCGGCAATGGTGAAATTTTCTGGGTTTGTGCAGGGAGTATTGCTCTTCAAGAGAGCCCCCAAAAGTATCGGAAGCGGAAGCGGGCGGCGGAACCGGCAGTGGAAGAACAGGATCGCGTACAGGAAGTCATTCATGCAATTCTGAGGTTCAACGAGGCTCTAGAAGACGAATAAATACTTTTTTTGTATTGCATTTGGCTGTGTTGTGTGCATGCAAAGTTGCCCGAAGCCTGGCGTGCCCCCCGGTCGCATCATCGAAAGTGGGTCAATCGGTTTGCCAATCACTTCTTCTACGGGACGCCGGCATCTCTCAAGGTATCCGCTCTTCCGCTCGGCGGCATACTAGGTCTCCAGTCCGCTCCTAGCCCAGGTGACCTCGAGTTTAATGCCATATCGTAATTCGCGCATAACAGCCGTCCCACAAGCGGTGTTCATGCTGCTAGCCAGCTGTTTAACACATTTTATCAGCCCTGGCGGCAAGAGGTATAGGCGGAGTCTCCGACACGGTCGACCACGTAGCTGAGATAGCTAAGAGTAGCCTCGAGGTGGCCTCTAGCAGGCTGTGACGAACGACATGGGGAGTTGTGCGCTCCCCAAGAGTCGTTCATTGAATATTATTGATCACCTTGCTCTGAGAGCGGTGGTCGACGCACCCTTGTCCGTTGAGTCATTAACGTCATAGAATGCACGATGACACATAAGAAATATGGTCCGCATCACAGGCGTCACAGCAGCGTCATAAGAAAACTGCAATCGCTCCCATTGGCGCTTGAGTGTGGTATTGAAAAATATATAGATGGTGAGCTCCAGTCCTAAAATTCAGAGCCGCCGACAAACTCCGATCAACAATCATCCCGCTCACAATATTGATAGCTAACACCGTTCGGCAAAGCATCATGTCGAAAGTCGCACACGCCTATACCGACCACAAGTCGGGTGATGAACTCCCCAAAGAAGCGCCCGAAGGTCAGGTCAACGACTCGTCTTATAAGACGTCCAAGGACGAAGCCATCCCAGTGATTGATGACAACGAAGCTGTCGAGGACCCTATCAGGCCTGAGGAAGCTGACTCCGATAAGCAGCTTGGTAAAATACACCCTTAAAGATAGTTGACCTTGGTGGGGCTAACAATCGGCAGAGCGTGACGACCGTGAAGCAATCGACGAGGCCAACATCGTCAAAGGGGTTCGATCCCGTCGCGGCAAACTAGCTGTAAAGTACACAGAACCGACAGACGAACAGATGGGGTTGACGGAGGAATCACAGTCCTAGTTGGGGCAGTGGACTCTTATTTAGTGAATGAAGCTCTCTCGATGTATTGTAGTATCAAAGGTCGTTCCCAAAAAAATACGAAGCTACTTCAGATAATTTTACAATGTTAAAGGGTTAAACGAATGGTTTCAAGTGAAATGCACGAGTCGTCGTGCCGTTATACCTTACTACCCTTAGCCAAGATACCTAGCGGACAGGATATGATTGGCATGTACACAAAATTCTTATCCTTCACGGCGACCATCCGGTGTTCCCGTGGGGCACCAACTTCGTGCCGCAAGTGTTATTCATGCAGTTCGTTATCCACAGCTACATGCGATCTTATGTCCAGCTGTACTCGCTAAGACGCAACCCGTCGTTCGTACCTTATATATAATCCTCATGTCGTCTCACCTCTACCTCGCGGTAGGCAGACTATCTCTCTGCCCCGAGAGCTCCCCAAAGCGTGCAGAAGAAGACCTAAAACCACGCTGAAGAGGATGTCTAGCGGTTTTGACAACCTGGGAGAAATGGGAGCGTGGCATCGTGTGGCCGTCATCACTTTGGAATACGCTGTGTAACCCGTGGCCGCACTGAAGATATATGTCGAGATCAGCCGTACACTAAAACAAGGCGGGTCCGGCCGTCACGGTGACTTCGGCCCGCACTGTGCTGCCATATCGGCCAAGCAAAGGGGCGGAGTCTTTCCCTCGGAGAGCCAGGGTGGTTTCAGTTCGGCGCGGCATCAACTTTTTGAAGGTCGACACCAATGCAGTAGGAATAGACAACACGGGCCTGCAGCAGTAGCAATGGTAGGGTGACCGAATGGGCCGGAGAGCCGGGAAAGCCGAGGTGATTCCGGTGTATCGACCACTGCTACACTATGCGCTAGCACATGAGAAGCTCTTGTCCGCACCACTGACACCGTGAGGAGTCACACACACACACACACACACACACACACACACATGTATGGATTCGCTTGGTGGATCAGCGGATAGCGAGCTACTTATTACGAGGTGGTGAGATATATGTATGGGCAAGGCGTCATTATCGCCCTTGACCTGCGGAGCGTGACATGGTTCAGCGGTGCGCCATGCTTCCGTGGCGTGTCAAATTTGTATTGGCGAATGAGGTCTGGAGTGGGATTCGCGAAGGACCTAACATCTTCAGAAAGTTAACGCCATAAGGTCCGGTTCAGATGGAAGGGCTGTGGGGTACGACACAGAGGCAGCGCGAAGTTATTGATTTAATAGAGTGGCGATCCCTTCGACCCGCCAACACCTCCCGCAAGGGCCTTAGATGAGCAACAGTGATGACGTCAAGCATGTTGACGCAACCAATTGCCTCATCTGCATCCTCTTGTCCCGCGTTCGTTATCCTAAAACACTCGAACGAAACGAGAGAGGATAAGCAAACATCACAGCGTGTGCCTTCAGCCACTAAACCCCGGGATGCGGAACAACGATCGACCTCAATAGGCCTGCCGGGGCCACGCCATGACTTCCTTTCAGATCTCACCAGCATCATTTTTTTTTTACATCACCATTCGAATCGCGATAGGGATCATCAGCTGAGCAGCGCTGTGATTGACGGGCTGTGGCGACCTTCATCTTCTCCCAATACCCCCCATCCATCTCTGGTCGAGCGGTAAAGCCTATAAGAATGCCTCAGGTTCCCATTCTCATCTGCAAATTTCTTGAATCTCCCCTTGAAAACGCTTGGTTCTGGTGAGCTACCATTGCGGCAATCAACAACAAACATCAACAACAAATCTCAAATCGTATCCCCAGCACAATGGCTGACAACAACCCCGGGAACTTTGTAAAACGGTAAGCCGTCTTTCGTCTGCAGTCCCCCGACGGCCTGGGTCTGGTGTTAACAGCTTGGCACAGCCCCACAGAGGAAGTCAAAGCCGCCGCCTCAAAGGGCGGCTAGGCCAGCCACGGCGGTAGCCGTAGTGGTACCGAGAGCAGCAGCAGTGGTGACAGCGCAAATACCAACCGGGCAACTTTGCCAATAGGTGGGTGCTTTGTCTCCGAGATCTTGGCTTGTGAAAGGCACATGCTAACATCTCATTTCCTCCATTTGTACTATATCGTTCTGTGATGTAGTATAGTGATGCTATAGGTTTGAAATTGTGTGATTGGATGCCAGCCTGGTTTGTTTTGAGTTTTAGGTACGTATGGGTTGCTTAGCTTTGATAATAGGACTTCCAGGCCGAGTTACACATATACCTAATACGTGTGTATGTCGTAATTAGAATTATTACCTAGGAGCTATTCTTACAAATTACGCGTTATCTGCTTCCATCGAGAGGAAAATTTAGACG
>Ga0247765_1000740_pt1 | contig 22005 bp, 22 predicted proteins | sample UWRJL106311C6_FD_179949 | JGI IMG/M metagenome (GOLD analysis project Ga0247765, IMG submission 179949) | Plant litter microbial communities from Arlington Agricultural Research Station in Wisconsin, United States - UWRJ-L106-311C-6 | ecosystem: Environmental > Terrestrial > Plant litter >... | reverse complement strand
GTCAGGAGGGCAATTTTGCCCCCCCCAGCCCCCCCCCCCCCCTGGTTGAACCAGACTGTCGGTAACCCCCTCTTTCCTTTTTGATCAGCCAACCCACCCTCATCTCCCTCAACAAGATTTCTTTCCTCCCTTTTTTTTTTCCTTCTTTCTTTTCTTCTCAGCCTCGCGTTTTGACATACCTCCCTCCCCACAAATTCCTACCTTATCTACCTACCCACCTACTTGCCTACTCACCTGCGATATTGAGGACGATAGGATGGACCGGGACTGCATGTACGACATGATCATCATCGGCGCTGGAATCGCCGGATGCGCCACGGCCGTCGCTTTCGCAAACCAAGGCCGAAAAAAAATCCTTCTTCTCGAAAGAAGTCTCAAAGAACCAGATCGTATTGTGGGAGAACTCCTCCAGCCGGGAGGGGTCGAGGCGCTTTGTGAACTTGGTCTCGCTAGCAGCACCAGCACCAGCACCGCCAGTACCGGTGACAGTGACAGTAACAGCCCCAGCGACGACGGCCCTAGCAGCGACAGCAGTAGGTTCAACTGTCTTGAAGGAATCGACGCGACTCCAATCGAAGGGTATCATCTGTACTGGAAGGACCAGGAGACTTCATTCTGGTTCGGCGAGAAGGACAGAAAAAAATTACAGGGATGGAGCTTCCATCACGGGAGGTTTGTTACCAAGTTGCGCGAGGCGGCGGCGGCGAGATACCCAAATGTCACCCTGTTGGAAAGAACGGTGGTTGAGATCCTTTGGAATGACGCAGACCGAGTAATTGGCGTGCTGTGTTCGGGGGTAGATGGGAAACTGGAGCAGGTTGGTTTCTCTCTCTCTCTCTCTTTTTTTCTCTTCTTCTTTTCTCTTCTTCTTTTCTCTTCTTCTTTTCTCTTCTTCTTTTCTCTTCTTTTCTCTTTCACTTTTACATAGCCACGTCAATCTTGCAAATCTAACAATGGATTAGTTCTTTGCTCCCCTCACTATCCTCGCCGATGGGTCCACTTCCAACTTTCGGACTCGATTCTCCCCCCATCAACCCAAATCCCAGTCCAGATTCTGGGCTCTAGAAATGGCCTCCGCCAAACTCCCCATCCCCCGCTACGCCCACGCTGTTCTGGGACATGGCCCGCCCATTCTCATGTATCCCATCAGCTCCCATGAAACGCGGATCCTCATTGACATTCCCAACCACCTCTACACGAGGCTGGGAGGCCCCAGAGGTGTCAGGATATACCTAGCCGAATGTGTTCTGCCAATCCTCCCCAGAGACATACAGCCCCAGCTGCGCAGCGCTATCAAGGAAGGACGACTCCGGAGCATGCCTAACACGTGGATCCCTTCCGCCAAACAAACCACACCAGGTCTCATCATGATTGGCGACGCACTCAATATGCGTCATCCCCTCACGGGAGCAGGCATGACCATCGCCTTACGGGATGCCATATTATTAGCAAAACTCCTCGACCCGATAGATATCCCCAACCTCCGCGACAACCCCCAAATCCTGAAGAAAATGCAAACCTTCCACTGGAGACGAAAAGCTCACAGCGCACCGCTGAATATTCTCGCCCAGGCTCTCTACTTTCTTTTTGTCTCTGTCTCTGAGAAGAACAAGAATCTAGCTCTGCAGATTATACAAAGGGGGTTCATTGGTTACGTCCAAAAGGGGGAGAGATACTTTAGAGAACCGGCGTGGATTCTCGGCGGCGTAGTTTTGGACAGAGACAGATGGGCTTCTTCAAGTTTTTGTCGGCTTTTTTACCACTTTTTCGCAGTTGTAGTATATAGTCTATGGTTGCATCTTCAGGAGCAGCAACAGCAGTTCTTTATGCTGGTTAGGGCGGTGGGGCAGGCGGTTTTGGTGTTGGTGGCGGTGGTGAGAATTATTTGGGAGCCGTTGGTTGATGAGCTAAAGTGATGAACTTCAACTGGGCATTTGATGTGCGAGATTTTATTCTATAGATAGATACCTAGATAGAGAGGTTTCAAGATGGAGAAGATTGAAACTCTTTGGTTTTAGAACCTGCTGTATTATATCCTGGTGCCTTCCACACATGTGCACCGAGTGCGTTGCTAATTCGGTGGGAAATAGCCCTGAGAGGTGAAAAGTCAGAAATTATATGTACGACCCAGTTATGTAGTGCAGAGCCGGGAAAATGTTCACTGGTGACAAGATGGCAGTGCAGTGAAACAATTTTCTCCACTCGGTGAGGCTGTACCCATTATGGGCTACGCCAGGTTGAGGGGCTCTCGGTAGCCTGAGCGTGTATGTAATAGTTATGCTGGGTCTTTGTGCTCGCAGTCAAGCGAAAAAGTCAGGCTCTGGAACGGTTGAAGTCGAACCAATTGGACAGCTAAAGGTCACATCAGCTGCGCCTGCTTCCATGCATGTCACGTTTTGAGGCGCATCTCGAGAGGAAGGTGCGGCTCAGATTTTCCTCCCATCACCCGCACATCCAACTCGGACCCCATCGCTCACTTCCCCGGCCATGTCCGCCGACAGGAACAAAACCTATCGAATACGGCAACTGCCGTGCATCCTCACCCTCAGTCGAGTTGCGCCGTTTTTGGCGAGCATCATACCTGATGTTGCGCCCGACGACATTCGTGTCTTTTCGCTGGCCTTAAGCCTGAACCCCCTCGAAATCCCCGCAACCAAGGTTGCGACTCTCATGTTCCGCAAAGTGCCAGCCACTCTCGATACCGACGACACCGAGTGGGTCATCCCAGGCGAGTCGGCCGGCCTTGTCCGCGACGCCATTATCGATGTCCACTTACAAGGATTCACCCCTCTCAATGATGTCCCAGACAATGACCACAGAATGGAGTGAGTTCCTCTTTTAGCAACCTGGCTGGATCCTGACTTGATGAAAGCTGCATCGCCATATCCGGTCTGGCTAGCCACCCATTCGGGTCGTGGAAGCAGCGGGGAAAGTCCAGCTTCATGTGGCTGCGAGATCGACTCCCCGACGAGATCCCCTTCGTTCGGAGCATCATCTACGGATATGACACGGCCCTGGTTGGGTCTGATTCCGTCAAGGGGATAGAAGACATTGCTATTGCTTTCATCACCAAGATGAAGTCAATCGGGAGATCGAGCCCCTCAACCAAGCCACTTCTGATGTTAGCACACAGCTTAGGCGGCATTGTCCTCAAACAGGCCATTGTTCTGATGGCTAGAACCGGGGGTCCCACAAACACCACGCTCGGATCGGTTCGCAGAATCGTCTTCTTTGGTGTGCCAAACGTCGGCATGGAGATATCCCATCTCTTGCCCATGGTCGAGAGCCAACCAAACGCGCCCATCGTTCATTCGCTTTCCACCAGCTCCGATTACCTTCGTAGCCTAGATTCTCAATTTCTACTATAACGTCTCACCGAGGCATCACCATCTGCTCTGTCTACGAGACCAAGATGTCGCCAACAACCCAGGTATTCTAACCTCGCCAGCTTTCTCATATCAGACATGACTAACTGCAGCAATAGCAAACACCTTCTGGGGCGTGGAGGAGGGATGGCCCACCGGCCTTGTTAGTGGACAAAACCTCGGCTATCCACCAGAACTCCAAGATTGCCATTCCAATCGATCAAGACCATTCACATCTGGTCAAATTCGGGGCCGATGATCAAGACTGCCAAGCGATCTTGACCTTCCTTCACCGGGCATCCAAAAAGGCTCACAACCGTGTTCCCAACAGTGGGAGGGCGGTAGAAGACTCCGGTGAGGATACCTTGGACGAAACTGTGGAGGAAAAAATGTTGCAATCTCTACATCTCGGCGGGCTTGGCCTCCGATTTGAGGAGATCCAAGCAGAGTACAGCTCTACCCTGAAATGGATCTACGAGAACAAAGATTTCGGTTTCATTCAGTGGCTGGAAGGAGACGAAAGTCTGTACTGGATCAGCGGGAAGCCAGGTTCGGGCAAATCCACTTTGATGAAGTTCATCAGAAAAGATCCCAGGACGCACCGCCCGTTTGATCAAGACCCACCGGAGGCCAAGCCTGTCTTTCTCGACTTTTTCTTCCACGACCGCGGCCCCACGGTTCAGAAGTCTAACGACGGCCTCCTACATCACTGTTTACACCAGCTACTCACTGAGGGGCCAAAAAGTCTCTCCCATCTGATTCTACCCCTCTTCAACTCTCTTCCGCCAGACGCAAACAAGGGTTGGCCCTCACGGCACATACAACAAGCATTTGAAGTGATCCTTACACAAAAGCAAGTCCCGCTACGCCTCCTCTTCTTCCTCGACGCACTCGACGAGTTTGACGGGGAATCACAACTGATTGCCAACTTCGTCAAGGACTTGGTGAGGCATAGACCTGATTCACTCACAAAGGTCAAGGTCTGCTGCTCGAGCCGACCCTGGAACGTTTTTCGTGACGCTTTCGGCGAGGGGGCCGGATGCAAAGTCCATGAACACACGGTGAAGGATATTCAGAGGTACATTCACGGAGGAATGGGTGAGAATCCCCGAATGAGAGACATGGTGCAGAAAGGGAGCCGGGACACTCAAGGCACGGTGGATCAACTGATGCATGTGCTGTCAGACCGCTCCCAGGGTGTCTTCATAAGGGTTCGCCTGGTGTTAGATGAGCTTCTAAAAGCTTGCACCGACGGCGCTACTCCGCCGGAACTTATTTCATACTTGCCGTCGATACCAGACGATCTTGACAAGTCATATCGAAGGCTCATCGACAAAACCCCTGTCGATTACCGAATCGAAAGCTACATTCTCATAGAAACGGTCCTTCGGAACATCCACAAATTTGGTCTACGAGACATAGGACTCGTCCTGCTCTGCGCTTTAGGTCGTACGCTTCCGGAATCAGCAAGCCGGCTCCCGCTCAATCCCTATTTGGATGACTTTCTCAACGCCACCAGAAGGCCAAGGAATTCTTCAGTCGGCCAGGGTCGACGGAGGATATTGTTCGACACGACCCAAAGCTCTGGAGAGAGAATGGCGATTCATTCCTGGTGAAATTCTACGTCACTCTGATGTCGATGCCTCCGCCATTGGGAGATGGTTTCAACTGGCGTAGTTACGTATTTTCCATATATCAGCACCAGTATCGCACCCTAGACGCCAGATATGTGCTCAAGCCACATTACCTCGCTGCCCCCCCCTACACTATATCAAAGCCTGGCGGCAGTCCCCGTCCCCCAACCAGCCATACCCTTTTTTTCAAGGCGGTTTTGATTCAACTTGGTTTCCTGCCCGTGCAATCGTCATACGAACTCTATGCCTCGGCGTGTCTCTCCGAAATGTCAACTGGCTGTAGCCAAAGACAGTACTTATCCACAGTCCCAGATGCAGTTCTACGTGAGATCCTCTATGGAAGAGCTCATTCTAATTCTAGTTTTCCACCTGGTTTAACTGTAATTGCCATGGCCCGCTAGGCTGACTTTCGGATGCGGGTGGGTAGAGCTCGGGAAGCAAACGTTCCAACGGGGCACAGCGAGCGACCGAGGAAACATCAGCACAAAAGGGACGGCGGCCGCTGGCATCTTCCCCTTCCCGGTCAATATCCGGCTCTGAGTCACTCGATTTGTCTGGGCCATCTTCGTCTGAGCAACAGGCGAGGCGAGTCCGAAAGCATAAAGCAAAAATTCCTACCCAAGAAGGCCGCTCGCATGACCGTCTTCGGCACATGTCGCCCCACCGGTCTTCGAGGAGGCGGCCAAAAAATGCTTCTCGGGGTAGTGTCCACCAGAGTCGGCACGCACCGGATCCACGATCACCGTCCCCGTTACAGGATCGAGAACCCGAGTTGTCAGCTCGAAGGCAGCGATACTAGGGCCCTTCACAACAGAACCACCCTGCTCGGCCGCCACAGTAGAACCGCCCTTCTAGGCCACCACAGCAGCATCACCCACACTCTATGCAAGCTTGGCATCCGCGGTCTGGCGCTATTCAGACTTACACTCCTCCTCATCCTCATCCGTTTCCTGTCTCCCAGCCTCAGCCTTTCCCTCTCCCCATCATGACACACCGGGTGGAGGGTGGATGATGTCGCCCCAGCCTTATCCCCCTCCCCAAGTTCCAGGTCCAGGGTGTTGGTATCATCCTCCTCATCGCTCAGGTGGTCAGGGACGAGGCTGGCAGTGAACACGCTTGCGTGGATTATAGATTGAGTGGGAACAGTACCAAATAATACCCAATGACTTCATTGCTAGGCACCTAGTGAAATGCTTACAAGTGAATTATTGCCTGAATACTTTAGGTAACGTGAAAGATGACCTGGCAAAGTTCTACTCGCCATATGAATTATCGCTTCAACTATAATACCCGCTCACCCTCTTCCCACGACCGTCCTCTATCTGTTGATCTCTCGACTGGTCAGGATATCTACCTAGCTTCCTTGCCGCCGTAGTTAAAAAAAAAAAAAAAAAGAAATTTAAAAAAAAAAACTAGCGGTTTGCCGTCTAATACAGACTTGGCCCGCCTTGTTTGGCCAAGCCACGATATTGACAAACTTTACTTTTATTTGCCCTGATAGATACTGGATTCCCGGCCTTGTATTGTAGACTCCAGTCATCACACCAAATAAACCCATTCCCACGCCAAACTTTTCGTGCACGCGTGAAACTCTTCACCCAGTAGCCCAACTCCAACACGCTCGATAACGCCCTTTCCACATCTCCTTACAAGGAGGACGTGATAACATCTGACTGTGCCTGTACCTGGTTGCTTCTTAGCCATACTCTTCCTATTAGCAGCCTCGTTTTGTTTGCCTTTTGTATTCCTGTTGTTCTCTTCACCACTCTCAATGCCACTCTCCTCACTCTTTTCACTGCCGCTGTTACTGCCACGCTGTAGTGAGCCCTCTTTTGAATTCTCACCCTCGTGCAAGTGTTCCTCGTCTTCAGCCACCTCCCCTTCGTCCTCATCCTCACCGTGACTTTTATCTCGTGCTTCATCTTCCCCGCCCTGGCCACTACTTCCACTTTCACTTCCACACATCCCCACCCCTAGACAACCCACCGCCTCCCTCAACACCTTAAAATCCAACCCCATCATCGAATTCGACATGATCACCGCCGTCAACCGCTCCCCCTTTCGCTTTTCCAAGTCTAACTCAAACTCATCCGTCACGTACGCCAGTCCGTGAATCGTGCCATGTCCACCACAGGTGATATGCAGAGTGCGCATCACGGCCGGATCCCTCTGATAGATACCGAGGTGGTCGGGGTTTGTCTCGGTCAGAATAACGCCATCACAAAGCAGCGCGGAGAAGGCAAGTGAGTCAACGCCAGGCGGTGGTGGTAACATGGTAGAATCTCTAGCATCTGGCTTGAGCTTGGGGAGTAGAGCTGCTGGATTGGGACTGCATGATGTAGGCATGCGGTAGTAACGGGCGGAGGTGTCGTTCCAGGGAGGTCGGCCGGTCTGATCTGTTTTGATGTCTTTCCTTTGAGACTTGAGGCCCAGGGCGTCAATGAGCCAGGCATATGCAGGAGATTCCCCGCTTTTTAGAGTGGCCGGGCTGTCGCCGTTGACGGATCCTTGCCATTCGATATAAGTGTCGCGGATAAACCAGGGCATGTTGTCGGCCAGCGAGACGAAAAACAGCGGGTGCGGACATGACGGAGATAACAGCGGTTGTCCGGTCCAACCTGCCCATGAGAAGCTGGGAAATCCCTTGCGGCGGGTAGCCTGACGGCGTGGAGCCCAGAGGAGGGAGACGTCGAGATGCTCAATCGGCATACCAGCAAAAAAGTTGAGGCCCTTCTTTTGTCCCAACTCGGCTTGCAACCCCTGGAACGCCTTGAGAGTGTCGGACTGGTTTGTCAGAGACCTGCGTGTATACGCTAGAATCAGCCTCTCCCAGGTCTCGCCGGGGCCGTAGACCCGTCCGGTATGTGGCCCAAAATACGCCACTGCCGATGTGCTAGTGTCGGAAAGCTGGAGAAGAGAAGACACCACGTTTGGTCGCCTGGCGCAAAAGTCCTCCCGAAAAGTCCTGCGCTCGCACTGAAAGTACACCGCATCGTCAAGAAACACAAAACGTCGGCGTGAGAGGAGCATTTCCTGGAACGTCCACGCGCGCTTATCGTAAACACTCTCCTGTCGTTTGGCCTCGAGATCAGGGATGATTGTAAGCTTGACCTCTGGTGTTATAGTCTCGACTTGTTGCGACGGGACTCTTGATGCAGGCCGAACCCCTGGCAGTCCAGCTGCCGAGCTATCGCCAGCGGTAGCGATAATGGTAAAGACAGAAACACCATAGATCAAGTCCATTTTGTCGATCAACGAGGTCAATGACTCCGGGTCATCCTGCACAATGCAAATTGCATCAACCCACAAGTATCGTTCCCCCATCTGTTCGGTAAAGGTCATGGCATCGATGATCGTCTTTGGAATCTGGTTCACAACGGTGTTGAGGTATCCTTTCGTCTCAAGCAGATCAATATTGGACCTGAGAGCCCGAAATTGCGTGGCTGTGCCCCATACATAACTCAAGGCAACAAACCGGGACTGGAAAGACACCTTGACTAAACAGCGGTCTACGACGTCAATGACGCGGAAGTTGGGAAGATTTCGGCCCGGAGTTTTGGACATGTCACTCTGGCACGTCCACCCATGATACCCCTCACACTGGCCTAGCCAGCGCTTGAAGAGGGTGATAGGAAGCGGTCCGTCAAAGCTTGGACGATGGGCCGTAAACGGCGAGAAGGGGTGAGACTCGGAGAGCAGCGCCAAAGGCCGACCTTTGATCCGCCCGTTCTCGGCAATGAGATATCGCCCCTGCAAATGCCATCGCTTGGAATTCCACCCGAAGCCACGCCAGGTCAAGGTCACCTGCGAGCTTTCTGGGTCAGTTTCATCCTCGCCGGAATCCTGGGAAAAGTCCTCGCCGATATTTCCAATGTTGGCAAGTCGGTCAGCTCCACGAGGCGGTGGCTTGGCGCCATCTAGAGAGTGTGCAACTAGGCGACAAAGTGGACAGGTCACTCTCTTCTGCACGTCACTGAGGCTCCCAAGACGGCCATCCCAGTTGGCAGCTGTATCGTACGCACCAGTCTCCACACTGGCGAGGAGCCGATCATGGTACATAATCTCAAACAGGTGAGGACGGATGGGATGTCGCGTTGTGTGTTCAGCGGCGTCCCTTGCGTGGCATGGCGGGCACAAATCGTGGTTCCCATTCAGGCAGCGCAGACAGCGGTATGACACGCAAGGCGCCCTGAACCTTTTGCCGCAGCCATCACACTGGAAACTATAGTGCCTGCCAGTTGCGATAACGGGCCGCTGGAGGAGGATATCATCTTCCTCGCCCTCATCGCCGTTGGGGTCCACAAAGTCCGCGGGTGTCAGGTTCAGTCGGCAGCAAACATCACAGAGAAGATCTGAAGATGAACGTGGCGTTTCTTCGACCCTGCAAATACTGCGGGAGCGCCAGTAGGCACCTTTCTCCAGAGATGAGGGCGGGGCGTAGACTGTAACTTGAACGGTGCTCAAAACCTCGGCCGGATCGTATCGAGGTTTACGGTCTGGAGGGATCTCGGTCTTGGGCTTGCCACTCTTCAACTCGGTCTCGTCAACAACGTTCGTCAGAGCCACCCATGAGTCTCGGGATTCGCTATCTTTTGAGATGGGAAAAGCGTCCTCATACATGAAATCCGTTTGTGTTTTGGTCCCCTTTGCTTCGTCTTTCATCAGTCTCCCGGATGCACTGACGGGGTGTCGGCCACCATGAGAGGTTATTCGGAAGGATAGGCTGCCCGCCTCAGTGTTAGGGAGGATGGTGAGAATCCCATCGACAGATTTATACTCGATCTGTTTTCCTGAGTCTGCAGGAAAAGGGAGTAGACGAATCCGCATGTCTCCCACCACGAGCTCTTTCTCACCGGGGTTATCCCTTGACTGTTCGATTCGCGGTATTAACCCGCCTCTGGGTCGTGGGCCCTTTTGGGTAGCGGTCCAAGGCCCGAGCTTCCCATTCTGCAGATACAGAACTGACGGAGGAGCTGTTTTCGGTGGCTGACATGGACCGAGAAGAACCGCTGCTGAACCATCATGCCATGGAAGAAAGCGGAGGGTCCTCTGTGTGGTAATAAAGGGGAATACGCCCATGTTTTGATGCAGCATCTCCACCTTATTCGTTCCTTTGGCGAGTTGGGCAAGGTCCAGCCGAAATAGCTTGGGTTGACCCTCCGCAATGCTAACGTAAGCATAGGTTTTGGTCCAGGAGACAGAAAGTAAGGAGTCGGAGATACTATCAACGCGGGTCTGAAGATTCCATGACAGTTTGGCTCCAAGAGGCGAGGAGACGCAACTGAGGTCCGAGGAGAGGGTGTATACTGAATACACCAGGCCGGAAAGGAAGCCCCCCTCGCAGGAATCGGCCATGTTGACAGGACAGACCAACGTGATTGTATACAAAATTTGGCCGCATGGTGAAAAATGCGGGGAGAAGCCGAGACAGCGCGGTGTGTGGGGAGCTGAAGGAACTAGGGGGAATCAGCTTTGGCCTGCATGAGCTAACCTCAGGGACATACATTGTTTTTTCCAACCAGGCTCGCGGCGGAAAAAGTGACGGTTAGTGTCGTAATTAGCAAACAAAATCTTGTTGTCGCCTAGATACCAAGCGAGCAACGGCACCTTCGGATGTTTTGCAGGTGGTGATGGTGGGATCATAGGGCCTCGGGCCTGGGTGAAGCGGTAGATTGGGCCTTTACGAGGGGAGTTTCTGTCAAAAACGGCCAGTTCCAGCTCTGTTTTGAGGTCCTTGACAGTCAACCTCCTCGCCGTCGGACAGAAGGACTCGGGACAATCAGCTATTTGATGTTTCTCATCGTGGCACCACAGTCCCTGTTCCCAGCAATCCTCACACAGAGAGAAGTTGCCATCGTCACACACGAGACAAAAAAGAAAACATCTCATGTCCTTTTTGCATTCTGTGCAGAGGCCAAGAGCACCAATGTGCGGAGGTCCTAGGGCGTCCACTTCAGGATCGGCTTCGCTGTCTTCTGAGTCCGAGTCCAGGTGAAAAGACCGAAGAGAAGTAGAGTCACTGTGCTCATTCCAGCTACTGTCGCTGGCAACGCTGACGTTGGACTCTGGGGATCGCAGGAGTGGGTTCAGGTCGGGATCATCGCCAAAAGAAGGATCGGCGTCGACTTCGAAGCCGTGGGGAGCATTGTCGTCACTGTCAGTTTCACTTTCCGGGCCCATGTTGCTGTCGCTTTCGGAGTTCGCATCGCCATCTGGCTGGCACATGTTTCGAATCTCCTCGTCGTCCGAGTCGACGGTGTTGTCTTGTGGCCTCTTCGGTCCTCGTCGCCTGGCCAACACAATAACGTTGTCTGCAACAACAATCTCCTCCCAATAGTTACCACCAAATACAGCCGAAAAGGGGCCTTGGCGTTGCCACAATTGCGAGGCAACACAAAGTGTCGCGGTAGTTGAAACCTTCTCCAGCTCTGTCGATTGCTCCTCGGTCAAGGACGGCAGGTCAATATGCCTCATCCTTGAGCCTAAAGACTGCCACACGAGACTGCTGCATGAGATCGTGTCGTGAGACTTCAGAAGTGGCTTGTCTCCCCCATTGAGAGTCCAAGTCTCGATGCGAACCGTGGCATTTCCTGGCTGGGTGCCATTCTCAACGATAACAATCGACGCGGTCGCGCCATCGTCAGATACAAGGTCCCAAATGGTGACTTCCTCGATTGCAATCTCAGGGCGAGACCACTCTTTGCTCGCCAGATCATGCTTCTGCTTGGACACCGAGCCTTGATGTTGGTTGAGATAAGCGTACAGCAGGCGAAGCCCTTCGTCGTTTTGCTGTCGCTGCTCAAGCCCCGCCATTTTGCGAGTTTTTGGTCTCAGCTCTGGGAGATTGGCAGTGTAGAAAATATCGAGTGGTGCGTGGACGGACTAGCCATTTCTTCTGTTGGAGCATGTGGGAACTTCCATCTCCGTGCCGAGCATTCGTATGGTGGGAGGACGCCGAGAACTGTGAGGTTCTTTTGTTCTGTTGCATTGGGCGTCGCCAGACGAGACCCGGCTGGAAATGGTGCCTAAAACAGGGGCTGAGCGCGTTGGTTTTACAATCGAGACCTTGAAAAACTGTTAGTGTGGGACTTTCTAGGCGGGAAGCACCGTTTCTAAACAGCTGGTGAGTTTCTGTGAGCTGTCAAGCACAGATTCCTAGACTAGAATTGAGAACTTGAGGGATTGGAGTTTCACGTCGAGACCTTTACTTTTTTGTCAGGCTCTTGATAGCCGGGGAAATTGCTTAGTCGATGACCCTTGGACTGTTCACTGCCAAGCCCAAGTCCCCAATGAACACTCATTCAGGGCTGCGCAAGCGGCGACGCGGGGTGGACCCAAACTGGGGGCCGCTCCTTCCTCACCTCAGGACCGCCCGTCCAACGGGTGCCAATTTCCGAAGCCCATTTGCTCTCTTCCATTTGGTCTTTAGAATACAAGAATTATGACTACAGGGCTTGAGCCGTGGAATTACCATATCAAGGTGGTGCAGGCGACCGAAAACACGGCCTCTGCCGAAGACGAAAAAGTTGCACCTCAAGATGAACAGTCTCCACTGCCCGCCGAAGAGCCGGAACCCCCGAGCAAAGACAATCCCACCGCCGAGTCTAAATTGCCCGCGGACTCAAAACCAGCGCGAAAAGCATTTGTGCGCGTAGACGAACGGTAAGATGACCACAGGCCCCACGGTTGCACCGTTCACTATTCTAATGACTTCAACATAGCCGGTGAGCCAAACTCCAATCCACGGGATTTTCTCAATTCAGCAGACATTTGACAGGGAAGACAGCACTCGCGATGGTGGAGTCACCTATACACAAACAGCAAAGCGCGCTGCTTGGAAGATCTCGAGCAAATATGCCCTCGTTGTTCGCCAGGTTTTTGACACTCGCGGAGAATTAGCGAGACGCTGGTCGACATCAAGTCCCAGGGGTTGCTTGATGGTGAGGAAGTGGACCCTCTTATCTGAAACCAGACGCTAACGCATAACCAGCTCTCCTGGACATCTTCAAAGATGTGGAGGGTATGCGCTTGAGCGAGAAGCCGCCCGTGATCGAACACCAAGACCTGTTCCACGCAGCCACAGGCTTACGTCGACATCTCGACGCCGCACTCGCGGAAGAGCCAAGAAACAGCGACTTGGTCTTTGACCTTCAAGCAGCACTGCAGATTATCAAGGAAGATTTTACTTCGACTCAAGAGAATCTCGATTCGCTGCTTGCTAGTGGTAGAATAACGTTCGACACGTTGTGGGCCGTGACGCCACCCAACGAACTTGTATACTCTGTGGATGCCCTGGGAGGGCCCCGCGTGCATAGAACTATCCGGTCAGGGGTGGAACGGAAGAATGATGGGTCAATCGTCTATTACGTCCATGGCCGGTCTGTTGACAGCAACGGATCAGTGCTCGGCTGGACAAACACCGAGGAGCTGGAGATACCCAGGTATTCTGGCGAGAAGTCGATTTCTGATCTTCAATTTTATCCTCTGCGCTTCCACAACAACTGCGCCCGCGTTCGGAAAGAATTGGTTGAGCGTGGTCGGCGACGCATTCGTATACAACAGGCTCGCTTCCACGAGTACCAAGGTCCTGCATTACAGGAAACAGTGACCTCTCTGGGAATGATGCGGATAGAAAAGTTTAGTGTAAGTCTAAGCTCCGTTCCTAGCTTTGCATGAGCTTATCTTGGTTTCAATAGTGCAATGGCCGCGTCGTCATTGACCCTGCTGCCTTTGAGGAGATTGAGCCATTCAATAGCTTTTCACCCACCATCCGCCAAGTCGTCGATGAGGACGACCTGAAAGAAGATGAGCTTCTCACAATGCCGGCTGTGGTGTACGGATTTAGTTTGACAGAAAAGCTTTGGGGTATGTATCTGATTTGCTCATCTAACCCATAATGCGGACGCTGACATTGGCAAACAGGGGCTTTCAGCATATCCCACATCACCGACATTGAATGGAACACATCTATCTGGGACTCTCTCGTCGCGCCTGACTCTACCAAGCGACTGGTCCGTACCCTCGTCAAGAGCCATGTCTCACATAGCGCCGGGTTTGACGACTTTGTCCGGGGCAAAGGCAGGGGTGTAGTCGGGCTACTTTCGGGTCCTCCTGGAGTGGGTAAGACCTTGACAGCTGAAGCCGTGGCCGAAACAATGCAGCGTCCGCTATACATGATTAGCTCAGGCGAGCTGGGCAGTACAGCAGATGATATCGATCAGCGACTTCGAAAGGTGTTTCGGCTAGCCCAGACTTGGAAGGCGGTTCTTCTTCTTGACGAGGCTGACGTCTTCATGGCTAGACGGTCCACCACCGATCTGGCTCGAAACGCTATCGTCTCGGTTTTCCTACGCCACCTCGAGTATTACCAAGGAATCTTGGTCCTCACCACGAACCGTCTCTCCGAGATAGACGACGCCTTCCGCAGTCGCATTCACTTTCAGCTTGCCTATTCGGCTCTGGACCATGCTGCACGCAAGGCCATTTGGCGAGGTTTTCTGACCAACGTATCCATTACTGATGAGGTGACTGTGGATGTCGATGAAGAAGCAGTAGACAAGCTAGCTGAGATGGACATGAATGGCCGGCAGATTAAGAACGTGATGAAGATGGCACAGTTGTTCGCCGCTGACGAGAACCGCCCACTCACGCTTGACGACATTGTGCTATTGGCCGGGGTATCGCAGGGCTCAACATAGCGTCCGTTTAAATGGAGGTTACTCGATGACATTGTGCTTTTTGGCGGTTATCGCAGGGCTCAACATAACGTCCAATTATATGGCAATAATCTCGAGGTCTTGGCGATCTGTGGCTCTCTTTGTCACATCCCCCTCATTCTAGGGTCTTGTCCAATTCCCTGTCTTCTGCTTTGAGAAGCTTGTCTTTGTCTGAGTGCAACATTTCCGGAATTGGCGTCGGTTCAAAATATTCATTTCAAATCTTTTTGCAAGTTCACTCCCCCATCACCACCATACACTCAACACCCAGAAAATACCTTTTTCTGTCGCCATGTACGATCGATCTTCTTCCCCCAGATCTCCCCGGGCTCTCATGTCCATCCTCAACTGTCTCGAGGCCCTCCGCTTCCAGGCCAGTCAAAGACCGTGTCCCGTCCCCTACCAAACAACGGCACTCAACCTCCTCGAGCCCATCTTCCTCGCTCAGTCCCCCAGACAAGCCTCCAGAGCCATCAACACGGCCACGCGCAAGCTCTCCTCTTTTGACACGATCAAATCCCACTGCCGCATCAACATTGACCAATACCTGTACAGCGGCTCCGGCTCCCCCACCGCCGCCGCCGCAGACCTCTACACGTACACGTACCATTCGCTCCGCGAGCTGTTTGATCCGGACCTCGCATCGCAAGACCGCGTGGAGGCGTTCCTATTTGGGTTCTGGACGACATTTCTGGATTTGGTCAGTGCCACACCGCACGATTGCGCTGCGCAGGACCACGCCATGGCTTTTGTGGATGAGCTGCGGAAGAAGAAGGGTGTTGGGACGGTGGAGATTGCGGGGGCCTTTACGGGGTTTTCGCATGTTGTGAGTTCTTCTCACTTTTAACTCGTGTACCTTCTTCCTTGCTCTCTCCTCCCTTCACACGTATCCGCCACAATGAACAACATAGCCACGTATGCTAGAAGAAACTAACCTGTCCAAAACAAAAGGGAACCCAACGCCTGTGGACTTCTCTCCCCCTACTTACCGCGCTCATCCACGCCCGACGCAAAACCGCCAAACCGATCTGGGAGTGTCCGCCGATTCCCTCGCGTGTCATGCTCGTGCCATTGCGCTCTCCCCGGTCTCGGTCTCCTCGGTCCCCTCGGTCTACTTCCACACTCCGCCCGTCCGTATCTCCTGCGCCGCCGTCGTCTTTGCCGGACACGGTACCGGATACCCCTGGTGAAGTTCCTGGTGAAACCGCCGATGAGATGACCGACGATATGGCCGAGGACATGCCCGATGAAACTCCCTATGAGGTTCCGGGTTACATGACTGACGACATGGCTGATGAAACTTGTGGTGAAGCCCCCGGTAACATGACCGATGACATGACCGACGACATGCCTGATGAAGTGCCCTACGACATGCCCGATGAGACCCCCGATGAAGACTCGGTGGACATGACCGACGAGACTCGGGAAACACCCCAGGAAACTCCCCGCGACACACCCACTCCTGACATGAAACCGCTCCCCACGCCTACTCCCGCGCTGCATGTGCACACGCAAGTTCAAGTTCAACAGCCTAATCCCTTGTATCTGACAATTCTCAACTTTACGCTCTGGATAAATTTTAACGCATTCTGCGCGCGTCTCGCGACGCTGAATCTCTCGCGGAGTTTATCGCCGCGATTCCCCATGCTGCGACTCGCGATCCGCGCGTTCCGCATCGCGCTAGAAAGTCCCATTGATTTCGGCTCGGGCGTCACAAACGACGAGCGCATCGTTCGGAGAACCAAAATCCTCGTGGCGGCGCAGTGGGCTCTGCGTGCGACGGAACAGGTCTACTTTGCGTGTGTGCAGTTTGTGGAGCCGAAGCGGTTAGGGGAAGAAAGTCGGCGGATTGTCAAGACGGGGCCTTTACTCCTCCTTTACCATCAGAGTCTCCACCAAAATAATAATAATAATAATGATGAAGATGATGATAAAAAAGGAAAAGGAAAAAGCAAAAGAAAAGGAGCAGGGACAAAAAAAGGTGCAGAGACAAAAAGAGAGACAAGAGAGACAAGAGAGACAAGAGAGACAAGAGAGACAAGAGAGACAAGAGAGACAAGAGAGACAGAGACGAAAAAAATAGGGGGCGATTTAAAAGCCAGATATGATTTCTGGATTCACAGATTCCAACAAATCTCCAAAGAGAGACACGTCGGCGAAGATGTTCCCGTCGTAGCAGGCATGGCGGCCCGACGGATGCGAGAGGTAGCCGAGGAACATGATCCGGATTGGAGAAGAAGATTACGGATTTTGGAGAGAAAGAATTATGAGTCTGTTACTACTACTACTACTACGGGTGTTGCTGCTGCTGCTGAAGAAGAAGAAAAAGAAGATGAAGAGGATGAGGATGAGGAATACTGGGAATAAATATCAGAGAGGGAAAAAAAAAAATTTCCCAGGTATTAGGTATGATGATGTGGGTCTGGTCGATTCCAAAAAGTCCTTGCTCCAAAAGGGAGGGGTGTTCCCAAAAGTTCCTCTCGCAAGAATCCCATATTTTCCTTCCTTCAAATGCCAAAGTGTCTTCCAAATCCCACGCAAGTTCCTCCAAATTCCAAATTCCATATCTTCCAAAAAGTCCCAAATTTCCTTGCAAAATCCCAAAAGGCCATCCTAATATGCCAGTGTCCAAGCCATGAGTTCAAACGCCAAAATATGATCCATTACAACATGAATGTGACAGAACCAGAGACGCCTGATATCCAACCTGGCATGTCTTGACACACATACACCCACACTCACACCGTCCATCACACCTTTTCCGAAATATCACCGACATTGTCGGTCTGTGTATCACTCTTCTCTGTCACCGATGTCGAGGTATCCACCGCCCTGGAAATCTGGGAAACGCCCGGGCTGGAATCAGTATCCATCGGATGTTTGAGTTCTCTCCCCGCCACGACAGGTCCTTTAGTTCCTCCGTGACCGACAGCGCCTCTGTCGAACTGATCGGTGGAAGAACCATGACTCCGCAAATTCTGGCGACGGCGCGTCGAGTTTTGGTATTTTCGATGGAGACGAGTGAAGAGGATGCTGATTCGCGGAATGCAAGCCAGGATCACGCTGACGGGGGCTTCGATTTGTGCCCAGAGGCTGACATTGAATTGGTCGTCTGTATCCGTTGGAATTCGATCTTGTCAGTGGCAATGCCCAGAAAATACGTAGGCGGATAGGTAGCTAGGTGGGAACTTACACGTCGGGTTGGTGGAATGTTTAAAGGACACCATGGTCATGATTCTCGGAATCGACACAACCGTGACACTAAAAGACATTTAGTCAGCGGAGGGTCACACACATAATTTGTCGAGGTCCAGTCCTCAAATCAGGCCGAGTGACACCAAAAAGGGAAGGGAACATACAATCCTCCCACTGTAAACATTAGACAAACCACCACCTTCTTCCTCATCGGCAGCGAAAGCTTAAGCAGCTCCGGCAACGGCAGTGCCAACATCCAAATGTCCAGAGCCAGGTTGAAGGCCCCGTGAATCCACCCGCACAAGTTGATATCGATGCAACTTCCCGTCGGGGCCGGGTCATCGAATAAGCTCCACATAAAGTGGATTGGCGTGCATTGAAAGACCATGGTTCCGGTAAAGGCGATGCCGGAGGCGACGGTAACCCCAATGGTGGCGTAGATGGCAGTCCGCAAGCCGGGAAAGACGGTAAAAGGGAAGAACCGGAGGTAGAAGTTGAGAATGGACAGTTTGGTAAACATGAGCATAAGGGTGTAGTAGATCTCGATCGTGTAAATAAGCTAGACCCCGTCAGTTTGGGGGAATCGACAAAGACACTTTCATAGTAAAATGACAGACTTACAATCAGAATGTTTCTGACTTGCTCAATGGTGAGCCCCCAGATATCCATCCCAAAGTTGTTTTTCCGAACTGGGTAGAGTCAACATACTGCTGCTGGCTGAAGATGAAGCTGGCTTCAGAAGACGAAAGAAAAAAAAAACCCACCAAGATTCCCAGACGTCATCATGCCAATGAGCAACAGCGCATTCACCACCATGTACCAATCATCCGTGACCTGCAGCCAGTTTCTTTTCTGTGACATGGGAGAACAAAAGAGCCGTAGGGCGATACAAACAAGAGCAATGCTGCAAAGCGTGGTCATCGTGGGAGGGAGTACGGCTCCCCGATCGCGCGTAGGGACATGACATGCCGTGGCCGTGGCACTTCGAGCCGCTGTGTTGTTTTGCTATCAGCATTGACTCAACCGAGTTGAGGGGTGTCGTCCAGTCCAGAGAGGAGGGGGAAAAAAAACCCACTCAGAGCATCACGGGGTTTGCACTGGGTCAAGACACAACCCTCCATCAACGGGGCGGCCAACACCACTCCGCAGGCGCAATCGAGGTCGGTTGGTACACATGTTGATTTCCGACGAGCGGGGTCCAGGCATGCCACTGCGCAAGGAGGTAAGTGCTGAACAATGGACGTCCAGGCATTGGTCTCTTGCTGTTGTTGATGATCTTGGGCGACCACGACGCGGGCTGCCGCGGCCAAAATAATGGACAATACAGGTACTAGGCCCCTCATGCTGGGCAACTCTGGAGCGAAAACAAGAAGGAGGTGGGGGATCTTGTCATTCTCTGGGCCGCGTCGGGCGGGGTGTGCGGTCTGGTGTGTGTCAGGATCCGAAGGGAAGGGACAAAACGAAGCAAGTGCTGCGCGGGATCTGCTAGCCTTAAGTTTTAGCTCTTCCCGAGAAACAGATACCGCCGCACAGGGGTCTCTCTCGCTCTCTGGGATTTCCCCACAAATACGAAGAAAGAAGAAAAGCCGTGCCGTCAGCCGCAGTCTCGCGGCAATTGCGTTGCGGAGGAACGGTTTGGTTTGACTCGTTGTGAAGTCGGTGAAGAGGGGGAATGCATCCACTCCGGTGCCGCAGACTTCCCAACAAGAGAAGACCCTGCATATGGAAACCCCCCTTCGGGGAGAGAGCGGACAGAGGGGGAAAACCAACCCTCTGTGTCTGTGGGACTTGTTCAAGGGAAAGGGGACTTAGCGTAGATGATCAAAGCCAATAGGAATTCTCCGCGGGCGCAAAACTGACCCCAACTTTTTTGCCCGCGGCAATCTTCTGTGCTGTTATTGTGGATATCCTTGGCATCCCGATCTGCAACTGATGTAAACCCCAGCCCTGCCCGCGCAGCAATTGAAAGTCACCCAATGAAATCGTCCGGAAAAAAATCCGAACCCATGGAATTGGGGCCCTGTCCCGACCTCGCCGACGTTGTCGATACTAGTTGTAGGCAACCGAGTTAAAAAGAGCGCCCAGTTCCTTAGTGTAATTTGCAAGCCCCCCTATCCCCGAACTTGGCTTTTTCACCGCTGGGAAGGAAGGGGGCATGATCCTTCCCCCTTCCCGAATCGGATTTTTTTCATCACATCACATGAATGCCTAACCCGGTAAATCTTCGGGTCAAGAAATCACACCGTCCCCGGACAAGACTAAACTCGGATATGATTGGTTGCGCGAGCTGGAATCCCGACGCGGGGTGAAATTCCGACACGAGAGCGCAAAGCCGCGAGCTGCACTGCAAGACTGGGGTCTTTTCTGGTTTGGTTTGGTTTCCCAGAGTCCAGACCGGCCGGTTGGCACACAAAATTGAGAGCACGCAGAGAGAGCAGGGCGAGACAGACAGACAGACAGACAGACAGACAGACAGACAAAAAACTTAGTGATGTGATCGCATCGCATTTGCTCCGGCCTTTCACCGCCGTCATCAGACCGCCATCTGGTCGCCGCCACCGCCCACTTTGTTATCTCTTCGACGACGATCTCTCCCCCTTCCCAGTGAGATGAGCGACAGTCGCTTGAACACCTCATCACCTCAATCACAATGAGACCGGGTTTGCGCCTTGGTCAAGAAAGTGGCTTTCTACATTTCTACAGGACCAGCCAGCAATGACGCTCTGCGAATAGCCAGGTAGGTATCCGTAGCCAGGCAGTAACTGTTGCTCTGCGCTAACTTAACTCTAGTTAGTTAGCTCTCCAGGTTTCTCATACCGGTCGGCTTCTCCCGGCTTTGCTTTCCTTGCTTTTGCGTTTTTGCTTTTGCTTTTTCCCAACCCCTACCATTGTGCTTTGTGCTCTTTTCTACTCTAGTGTGTTCCATTCCATCGGGTCTAGTCTCGTCTAGTCTAGTCCGGGCTGGGCTGGGCGAAGAGTGTCACGGACTCTTCTCAACTATTACCTACCTAGGTTAGGTAGTAGGTATGTGCGAAGAGAACGCCTTGAGAGTGTCTGTCTGTCTGTCTATCTATTCCGGCATTTCATGTTGGAAGAAGCCTATTTTAATACGCAGGACGCAACCGGCTTCAATCCACTCTATTACCTACCTATGGATGAATGAGTGAATGAATGGATTGTGATGGATGAGTGGGTCTCAGTTTGAAGCCCAAGACGTGACAAGTCTTCAAGACTCTACAGCGCTCTCCACACACACACAGCTACTTTACACTAGGTAGGTACGTAGAACTTGGTGGTCAGCAGGGCGCTGTTCTCCCCGGCCCGGACGAGGGGACTGGGCTTTGATCTTCTTCTCTGCTCATGGTCTCATGACATTGTTCCTGGGGACAGTTCGGGGGTGATGAGTCAAGTGATGGCCAGCCATTGAGAATGGGGATACTCGCCTCTATGACAGCACAGCTGTCAGAGCCCTCGCTCGCTCCCCGAATAGTCTTATCACTTTTTCATGGGCCTTGATTATTTCTCGTCTAGTTCATCACCATTAACCGGTCATCCCCACCGGGTTTTTCCCCAGACTGCTGGTTCCCAGTCAACACACGCCACATCGCGCCCCCGTAGCCCCCTGGAAAGTAGCACTGCTGAAAATGAAATGAGGCATGTGGATCGCACTGTTCAGTCTGGACTTTCCAACTTGACAATGATGCACATGTACGAAGGCTGCATGTGGGGAGAGAGAAGAGGCGTAAACCAAGACTGGAGGTATGCGAAATATGACTGCACATATGTGCTAGCACATGCACGGGAAACGGCGTCTGTGCTAGACCTCTTCTCATATACATGGTCCATTGATGTCATTGCGTGCCAGAGATTTGACATGAGATTGTGTTCCCAACAAAGAAACATGAACCCGAATGGACCCAGCCCTGACCCGGCCCCTGTGCGTGCGTACAGCCAACAAGGACGCCACCTACACACACCCACACACACACATTTGATCTTGTGCGCGCGCCGTGTTTCAGGGCTGGGGATCATAATTTGATGTAAGCCAACATACGATCAGATCAGATCCAAAAAAAAAAAAAAAAAAAAAAAAAA
>Ga0247765_1000739_pt1 | contig 22006 bp, 15 predicted proteins | sample UWRJL106311C6_FD_179949 | JGI IMG/M metagenome (GOLD analysis project Ga0247765, IMG submission 179949) | Plant litter microbial communities from Arlington Agricultural Research Station in Wisconsin, United States - UWRJ-L106-311C-6 | ecosystem: Environmental > Terrestrial > Plant litter >... | reverse complement strand
AAAAAAAAAAAAACTCTGCTCATTCTCGTTTGTTGCACGCTGTAAATTTTACTAACAATACCCACATTGTCATGGCAGCAGTGGCGATGATTACCTAATTGCTGTGGGCGGGTTTTGGAGATGGCTTTGATGGAATCTGGGTTGAATCTTTAGGGGACCCTGTTAGTAAGGTACGTAGTAAACAGCACATGCCACTTTTTGGTGTCCTGTTTTTTTTGGTTTTTGTTTTTTTACACCCGCTTGGTACTGTCTGTCCTAAGGGTTATGCTAGGATGTTATGTACTATTCCATAACATTGTCTGGTACCAGTAGACATCTTTGGGCCCCCAAAACATGGACACCATAGAATCGTTGTGGTGGTAATGCTGCACACTGACAGCATGAACGCTTGTTGGGGCAATCCCGACTCTCCATCTCCTCACTTTTTTTTTTTTTTTTTTTTAAGATTGTGCGTTCAGTGGCTACTATTCCGAATCAACTGCTCTGGTTGTTTCCAGGGGCCTTCCCTTCGTTTTCAACACTTTAACCCTTAAAGGTATTTTGTGTGCCTAGGTTCGTCGCACATTTACAGCTAAGGTACATAGGTATGTAGGTAGGCTACCCCGCTTATCTTGAGTAGGTACAGCGCATCCGAGCAGCATTGCGTCCGAAAAAAAAATTGTTTCCGCAGCGCCGCTGAAGAATTTTACTCACGCAATTGGAGTTCACCGATACGGAGTTGGCGTGGCACGACGAGCAAGGCATTGATCTCAGATCTTCTCAGATGGATCCATGTGTGCGCGACCCAGCAAAATACTAACCGCCTAGGGCGGCAAATATCCCAGACAAGCTCATCTACGGCTTGCAAAAACGGGCTAGTGTATATATGTGGGAAAAATACGTGTTGCTGAATATGTAGAAAAGACGGGGGGGCGGGCTTATAAAAGTGTACGCGGCTCTTCTTGCCACAACATATTTGGGAAACGACCCCACGTGAAAAGGGGAGGAAGAAAAAAAAAAAACTCCACCCACCCCAGATGAGCTGGACAGATATGGCTACCTACCTAGTTGGCTGATATGGCTGGCGGTGGTAAAAAGAGCAGTTTCGCAAAATATAACAATGCCCCCCCCCCGCTAGGAAATAAAAAGTATGACTGCCTCTTGCCTGGATCGAACAAGCGGCCTCAGCATTGATCTCTACGAGTGCTGCGCTCTACCGCTGAGCTAAAGAGGCGTGTGGACTATCCTGAGACAGAACGATTGCTGTCTTTGACACCAGGCCTGAGTTGCGAACAATTTTGAATTCACAATAATACAGTAGGTAGGGAGCGATAACCCAGAGTCAAGATGCAAGCCCACGGGACGGTCTCTTACATGTGGGTGGTTGAAGCGGGTCAATACCCAGTAAGGTAAGGTAGATGACAGCAGTCGCTGTAAATCCCCTGATAGGAAGCCCTCTGCAGAAACTCACCAACGGAAGCATCAACTCAACCCCCGTTATGGCGTACACATCTCACAAGCCTCTTTAGCTCAGTGGTAGAGCGCAGCACTCGTAGAGACATGCTGAGGCCGCTTGTTCGATCCAGGCAGGAGGCAATCATGTGAATCTTTTTGCCGACAGTGCACTTGTATTATTTTTGAGTTTGTATCGGGGACCAGACCCGGACATCCCCCACCCAGATGGCAAGACCAACAGTTGTAGACATACAATTCGAGTTTATTATGGTTCCTCTGAGAATTGACTGCCTACACCAGCTAAATACAACTCGGTATGTTCGCGCGTTTCCATTTGGAAATCCGCATTTCCAGTTTTTGCATCCATTGACCCTGTTGCTGGGTATGGTGTCGAGCCCGTGGACATGGCCCCAGCTGTCGCAATGCTCGACGCGGAGGAGTGGTTTTTCTTCGTCCCGTCCATGGCATATCTGGGATGACATCAGTCAGACGGCGGGCACTATTTATTCGCTGTTACCAAGCAAGGGACAGGTCTCTTACGTTTGGTTGAGAACATGTAGCCTTTTCTTAAAAGTGTCACTGCGAACGGCAGGGGTGTAGATGCGAAGGCCCATAATTGAAGAGTAACGGGGGAGCTCCTCGTCGGAAAGATGGTGAGCTACAGATGAAGGCTGGGTACGTGTAAAATATGTTTGCAAATTGCATCAAGTCATGGCATTCAATGTCCTAAATTCGAAATCTTTTCTTTCTCATGATCAAACATGTATATACAAAATGGCAGGAACAAGCTGCGCTGGTGAGACCTCATCTGTGAGCACAATTGGGCTCGTCCAGTCGAGGGCCCCTGATTCCGGCCTCGAATACATTTGGTTTGCTCGTCTCCCATGCACATTTGTCATTGGTGCACGCATGCGCCCTCGTGTGGCCGTCGAGGCACGCGGCAGAAGAGGAAGTTGCGTCCCAAAACGGTTTAGCGCGCACACATGGGCTCACACAACAGCGGCCTTCAATATCAGGCTGTACGACGAGAAGACCCCGCTTTCCTCCCCTGGCGCCTTCCATCTTCATCGTCTTGGAACTATTCTGGTTCAAAGCGAATTGGCCCTTCCGGTCACCATCTCATCCAATATGACGGCGGTCTTAAAGCCAAAGGGCGATTCTTGGGATGCTACTGTGGCGCATGTGTCCAGCGATCCCAGTCTTGGCTCGGTTCCTGGACCAGTGGGCGTCGGGCCGGCGGTAGAGGAAATGGCAATGGCATCAAACGACATGGGAATCGCCACTCCGCCCAATTCTTCAACCCCGCCTCCGTCGACGAAGAGCCCCGACAACGACACCGACATTATCATGCCCACGCCAATTACGCCCGCGGTCCCTACGGTCTACGAACCCAAAATAATCCAGACACCTTTCATCCACAAGCTGTACAAGTACGCCTCCCGACTGCCTTGTGTTAATTGCTGCCATATGTGCTGACAAGGGCGACAGCATGTTGGAAGACAAAACAATCGAGAATCTCATCTCCTGGACACCCTCGGGCCAGAGTTTCGTCATGCAGCCGTCGCACGACTTTTCCAAAGTGCTTGCGTAAGGAAGTCCCTACGTAGAATATTCCGGCCTTGTCTGCTGCCTTGGCAAATTGAGGCGCTGACCATTGAATTCAGTCGATATTTCAAACACACCAACATCTCATCTTTTGTGCGACAGCTGAATATGTATGGCTTCCAAAAAGGTAAGTAGACAGTCCAGACAGTCCCTCTAGGGCGCGCGCGCAAGAGATGGGGCCTAGTCGTTGACACCCCACACCCGTGCAGTGGACGATGTATTTCAGCAAGACACGCCGGACGCGGCCATGTGGGAGTTCAAGCATGGTGGTGGAAACTTTAAACGGGGTGATTTGGTTGCGCTACGGGAGATCAACAAGCAGGCTTCTCGACATGCGCTTGTGCACCGAGTGCACCACAGCCAGAAGCCACCACCACTACCACTGTTGCAGCGAGGGACTCCCCTTGAACCTATGTCCCCTACGCTAGGAGGTGATGCCGGAGGCAGAGACAACGTCCAGCAGTCGCTCTACGGGCTAAAAAACCGGCTCGTACGCGTCGAGCACACAATCTCGGAGCTAAATATCTGTCTCCAGAACCATGATAGCTTGTTTAAATACCCCTCTGAGGAAGCGGGGCCAAAACAACCAACGACAATCACGGCCAAGCAATCTGAGAAGGAGGATGATGTTCAGGTTGGTTTAGATGATGATACCGAATCAAGGACGCCTTCTCCATGGCAAGTTGCAGACAGCCCCGAGGCACGGCTAGCCTTGATGCGTTCATTTTGGTTGGTGGGGAATGGACTCGAAGATGAATCACAGTTCTCGCAAAACACTAGCAACGCCAGCGAGTCGCCAGAGGCCGCTATGGAGGTCGATATCTCGGCTTCCTCGGATAGTGGGTTTCATGATGACGGCATGGATGACACCTGCGAGGCTGAGTCCGGGGGTAGCTCATCACAGAACGGCGGAACGGTTGATGATTCGGGCACGGGTCCTGGATTGGCACAGCTGCCTACGACCACACTTGGTGGTCGACAAAACCGCAAGCGACCACAAGACTCGGACGACCCGGACAGGGACCGTGGAGACGATGATGACGATGCGCCAAGTAGGAAGCGCTGGCAGACCCAACCTCCTGACAGGCCATTGACACGACCTCGGCTTGCCTGTCCGTACCAGAAATATGACCCGGTTGGGAGTCCCTTTTGTTGTATGCCGAATCAAAAAAACCGGGAAGGGGGGGCCGACACATTTCCTCGGATCAAGTAAAATTTTCTCCCCCCTTTTTTTTTTCCCTCGCTCCCCTTTGAAGATTGAGATGTACATATATACATAAGGGTCTATTCCCCATACTAACATTGTAATGCAGGGCTCACATATTTCGAAACCATGATCCCTATACCCGGTGTCCCAACTGCTGGAAGGCATGTAAGACCGAGAAGGAAGCACAAGAGCATCAGCCGGCCACTGAGTGCGTCCAGACTGCATCGCCAGGGAAGTATTGGATGACGAGAGAGCAGCAGCGCCAGGTTCGGGGTCGGAGGTTTGTCGGTAACAGCGTGGAGAACTGGTTCAATCTATTTGGTCTGTTGCTTCCACAGGTGCCTGCTCATGGCCCAGGGGGGTACAAAGCACTTTCACCGTGTAAGGTTTTCTGACCCCGCGCATAGGCATTGTATTTTTTTCTGACGAACTCTGTATAGATTATGTCCCTACTGTCAACGGACAACATGGACCTCCCACGCCGCCCCCCAACTTTGGAGCCTCTGGCAGCGGCAAGCAGGCTACCGGGATTCTCGCGTCCAACAGCAATATGAGTTTCGAAGTCAACCCATCACCGGCACCTTCAAGCGAGCCACAACAACCACCAGACCTCTTCCCGCCCCCAGTAAACTTGTACTCAGATGGACCAACCCTTGGAGATTTCGTTCCCTGCTTGACGGGCTTTCAGAATGAACTTGACACAGAAATTGACAGTCTCCTCAATAGTAGTGGTTTTCAAGGATCTGCTTTCGATAATCACGCAACATCAACACCACCATCCTTGGACTCCAATTCCGTGCAGTTCTACAACCTACCATGCGGATCGTCAACAACGACACCGTTCCCTCGTTATCCTCAAACTACACCGCTGGGAATCGCAGAAGCCTCCTCCACTTTAACAGAACTATCATCCTCGGAGAAATTCTTACACCAGGACAACGTGCGGTTAAACTCGAGCAACGGGCTTCTTCGAGACGAAATTGCGTCGCTAAGACGGAGCAGCGAAGCCAAACAAGCACGGTTAAATCAAGCGAGGGATCAACTCCAGCCACTGAATGAGACGTTGCAAAAGTTACTCTACCTACCAGAGGTGAGGCAGAGTGGGATCGAGAGGTTGATGAATGGGCTGTTTGTGGCTATGAGACAGGTGAATAGTATGGAGAGGGTTTTGATAGGTTGTGGGGAGGGGTAAGAATGTCTGTGGGTAGTTCCCACATTATCTAATTACCTAAGGTCAGTACTTAGCTACTACTTACATGTGCCTACATTTAGATTTGTCACTGTGGGAATCTCATTGTATGTTTTGCAAAGAAATCTCTTGTCATTCTTTATTATTCAGTTTATTGTCTTGTCTATTGTCTTACCTTGTGAGATGAAAGAAGTGGTAGTAGAAATGGAAGGTTGAGGGGAGGGAGGTGACAAAGAACTGGCAGGCAGGCTTACCAGTTCACAGAGAATTCACTCGCTCAACATGTCACTGCTTCTGCTGTTTACTGTCCATATTCACCCTCAGGAGGAGAAGAACCACCAGCAGTCGGATTACCCAGAAAAGGGTCCAACAATTCCAAATCTTCAGGCGCCAGGGGCGGGTCAGCATAGATCCATTCCAGCGGGTCCTCTGGGAAATTCGGAAATGGCATCGCCGCATCCAAGCTGGGATCCAGCGCCAGCTGTGGTTGTTGTTGACCATCCGCAGCGTTGGCGGGATTAAAGTCGCCCAGGAGGTTGAGGTCAAAGTCCATGTCTCCAGGATAAAAGTTGAAGTTGAATCCCAACTCACCTGCACCTGCAGCACCTGCAGCACCGGGATACTGCTCCGCGGCAGCGGCAGCAGCAGCCGCTTCTCCGACAATCTGCACCTGTAGATATCGATCTACATTTCCGGCGTTGGCGTTGGCGTTGGCGTTGGCATGAACCTGCGCCGCGGCGTGAGCTCCGCGATAGAACCACACAGCAGCGGGGTCGCGCAGTTGCAGACGGATGGGAATACCCATTTCGGCCGCTTGAAAAGCCGTGCGGATCGCCGTCGGGGAATCGCCCAGCCATTCGACAGGGCGGATCGACGTGCGGACCTGATGCCGGATTTGGTTAACCTCATTGATGTTTGCGGCCTCAGCGGCTTCGGCGCGAAGACGTGCGCTCAAACGCGTGTTGCGAGCGTTTGCTGCAGCGATGGGGACGCATCTATTGCAGAATGCGGGATTTTCCGGGGGGCGGTCGCGCGCGCATCGCACGCATAATCCAGCGGCTTTGCGTTCTCGATAGAGTTGGCGGTATCGGTGTGTCGGACAGAGTCCAGAATCGTTGTGGTCTTGGATGGCTTTCGGACAGCCGCCGGGCCAGCGGCAAAACCGGGCGAGATGAGGGGCTTCCATGTTGTGTTGTGTGTTGTGTTGTGTTTGTGTTTTGCTTTGGGTAGAACTTGTGTGTAAGACTTGGGTGGGTAAGACTAAAGGAGGAGAGAAAAAGACAGGAGAGAGACATGTTGCCTGGATCCCTTTTTTATAGAAAGATCTCGAGGCTTCATTTTTGGAACTCATTCCCTCGATGTTGATTCTATTTTACACATATCCTGAGGTTCTGGTGATAGCCTATCTGTATCTTGCCTGGTGTTTGGTCTACAGGATACAAGTTTTATTCGCCATGTTAGTAGACCCGTCAGGTATAACGTCTTTGTTCTGAAATGTCAATGACACCACAATAGAGGGCAACAAGGCAGCTAATAGATGTAGTATAGGTAGCGTGTAGTGTATCCAAGTGACTGGAGCTTTCCATTTGCTACGACGTTTAGTGCTAGATAAGTTAGAATTGACAACCTGGACCCTCCCTCAGACTTGCGTTTTAATCACTGAAAATGCCTGCGGCAGTGTTCTGTATTGTTGAAATGAGGTACAAGCCCCTAATTCTCTACTTTGCATTGTACTGTTTAGGTAGTCTTTTCATTTTGGCATGTAGAAGCCGTGTATTTTTTTTTGGTTTTCTCTCCCTCCCCCTTTTCGGTTCTCCTTTTGAGCCTATCATACAGCAGACCGAGATATGTGCGCCAGCACAGCCGAGCCAATGGCCGACCACGGAAAACGAAAAAAGCCTTGTGAGGCGACCGTGAACGACTGGTCTGCAGTTTCCCAGGTTGAGGCACCCGATTAGGTGTTCAATTGTGCACATGTGCAGTCAACCGCCAGCGGGGAACTCGTTCCTGGCTCCGCCACACCGCAATATCTCGATCAAGCTCAACACCGCTTCAACGTTCGGAATTGTATTGAACAAACAACTTCGCTGCTACCAAGCTATCTATGTGCCTCCTACCTCACACATTGACTTTTAGAAATATTATTCAAGCCAGGGAACACGATGGCCGAACCAGAAGCATTCTCGATGCGCAAGATCGTCACAATGGCAACAACTTGTTTGGAGCTTCGTACTCTCGTTCGTAAACCTCAGATATTTATCTATGTAGGCTAAGAACTAACTATGTCTGGGTATATATCACTCCCCAACCAAATCTATCACATTACGAAAGGCGAATGCCCCTTCCCTAACCCCTGAAAGACGCAAGCCTTCCCCATACATGATGCCATGCACATAACATTCCCCAATCAACTTAATCTTCACTGACAACACCGACTCGCCCACAGTGCGCACCAAAAAGGGCACCGCCGCCCCATGAATCAGCACAACATCATCCCCTGGCTCGGCATCCCTCGGCACCAAGGCCGCATATCCCCTCTGCGTGACCGCCATCTTCGCAATCGACAACCTCTTGGAAAAGGCGGCCACTGTGTGCCAGTACTTCCACACACCTTTGCGAGTGCTCCCAGGGGTCTTGAGGAATCGCACGAGGTGATCAATCGACTTTATGCCCGTTGTCACTGCCGCCCTGTCGAAGACGTCACTGGGATCGACGAAGCTATCTTCTGCATCTTCATTGGCACATCCTTGAGCGCCCTGCGCCGCCACAGCTTTTGCAACGACCTGATACGTCGCCATGGTATCTGTAAAGGGGTCCAAATGCGGCCGTGATGCGCCTCCACACGGCAAAAGAAATTTCAGATCTTCGAGGGACTCCCCTGTCGGGTAAGGGATCACACTGTGCAGTTCTTGGTGTAGATGGTTGAGATAAGCCACAGCGTCGCTGTCCCAGAGGGACACGTCCCCGACGCGAGCAATGGTGTCGACGAAGGTGACCCGGGCTGTGAGGGTGTCCTTGTCGACGAGAGAGACAGACACGTTCAGCTGGGTGTTGGCAGCCGCGGTGAAGCCGCCTCGCGTGCCGTACCAGGTCGAGATGGTCTTTGGGTGGTCTCTGCGTGTCCAGTCCGGGGCCCAGGAACAGAAGGGAAAGGATTTGGCCGTGCCCGCACGGTAGAGGAGGTGCAATGCGCTGCCCCTGGAAACAAAAGCGTTGGCGTAGCGACGGAAGACGAGCTCGGGCGATGAGATGTAGTCAGGTCGGAAGGGGGCTTCGTCGCCGTCGGAAGCGAGATGAAGAAGAGCGTAGAGCTTGTCAATCTGGAGCGTGGCGCTGGTGTACGAGAACATCTCCAGAAGCTCCAGCAAGCTTTTCCTGCGTGCAAGGGGCCGGTTGCTGTAAAGCTGCCGCGTAAGGCCGACTGTGTATGCTGCTAGAGGAATCTGACGACCAAGCGTGGGCAGGCGCTCCTCGAGGAAGCTGGAGTTGGCTTTGACGCAGATGGTCAGTGCGTGGAACAGGTCGTCCCAGCTGATGTGCCACCGGCCGCAATATACGTCAACATCGGCAGCCAAGATAACTTCTTGGAGAATCCAGGCTCGTGTAAACCATTCCCTCTGGAACAAGCTGCTGATGTCAGCCCAAATTGCATCGCTGTCCGGCGGACACTTGCGACCCTTCCAAGAGTCCGGAATTGGTGGTAAGCTGGTTGGCCACGGCTTGTTGGGCGCCTGGTCTGCAGTCACAATCTGAATCAGCGTCTGGATCGCTTGGTGGCTGTTGGCAGCCTCGTTTCCGATCCAAGCGCACACTCGAGCTGCCCGGGTGTAGATTTCTCCCATGAGCCGGAGCTGTACCACCTTCTCATTCTTGTTCTGCTGGTCGATGCAGATGGCATCGACCCATATCAAGATGCGCCTGTCCGGGCTCCGGAGCCTCCTGAGCGCGGCGTCCAGCGAGGCCGTAATGGGCACGAGACCATCGTCAGTCCTGATGTGATGGGGCTTCAGCTCTGAACCCCATCGATACGACAGCGCCCAGTATCCGCTGCACGACTCCAACGGCATCTGTTTAATGGCGCCCTGTAGCGAGTCGCCATCGCGTCCGGCAAATAGCTCAAATAGTCGAATGTCGCGATATCCCTTTAGAGGCGCGTATCGGTACTCCACAGAAGTAACTGAGAGGTGTTGCACTGGTGGTTGTGGGCTATGGGATCGCGATAACGGGCCAGGGCCTGTTGATACGCTGGCAGTTTTCCTGTGCCATCGGACCTTGCCGAGCGTTTTTTCGAAGCGACGCTCCGGCGCTGTTGGCGGCCGTGTGGACCCGTTCTTGCCCAGATCAACGCCCTGTGGTATTTTGCCCACGAAGGACATGTGGTAATGAGCAAGGTTGTTTGCCGCCAGGCAGCCGTCCACCACAAGCTGCCATGGGTTGACAAAGAAGGATATTTTGGGCTCTACCAGAACGTGGGAGATGCGGATGAGAATGAAGATTTCGTTCGAGCCCGGGCAGGCAGCACTGCGATGCAGTCGTTGAGCCTATACATTTGTTATTCTCTGCTCGTCCTCCACATTCTCGCCTCTGACCGACATACCTTTGCAACCTGATCCCCACGCATATAAAACTTGGAGTTCTCAAGCGTGCCCTCCGTGGTGATAACCTCAAGATGGTAGGTAGGAGGACAGCTCTGCTCTTTGGGCGCGGGATCTCTGTATCCGTGACATGCCAAGAATTGGGTCAACGCAAATGTCGAGTCAGGAATGGTGAAGCTGGATGTTGCCTCGTCCTGCGACTCGTGGGGCGCTACGCCAGCCCTTATCCTAAGGATACTGGTCCAGTGTTTGGTGGGCGAATATTCGTTCCCCATGTGAGTTTCGAGAAGTCGTGATATCTGACCCGGGTGTCCTAGCAGTTAGCTATGTCTCTAACGACGGTGAGTATTGGCGCAGGCAACAGTACCGTAAGCTCCCCCAAAAAGGCCACCTCCTGTGACACATTGTTGACGTTCCGATTGAAGATGTAAACCTTGGCTCCGCCTTTGTCACATGGCAAATAAAGGGCTTCGAACATGATGTCGGTCCCTTCGTGCTTTCGCTTCCAGGCCGAGTCGGCCTTGTCCCACTTCTCAAATGACCACTCGGTTGGCTCATCTGGCATGCCCCTGCCGCGTTCCTGCGCGCCTACGACATCTTGCACGGGTAAGAAAAGGGCGGAATTTTGGCCGTCTAGCCGGCAGACTCTGGACAGAAGAGGCTTGGTCTGCGTCTCCCCCCAGAGCCGCTTCAGGATGTTTTCGACAGAGGCAGCGCGGTCAATGCCCTGGATAAAGTTCTCGAGCATGTTAGCCTTCCCCGCATCGTCGTCATTGGCTTCAAGCGGTGTCTTATTCTGCTGCCGCCTGCCCTGATTGTTGTTGTCCGAGAGGAAAGAAGTTGTGCCGGCATCTTTCAGGTCGCGTTCGGGAGCGTCGTCAAAGACTTCGACAGCGTAACCACGCCTGGAGAGCATCTCTCTCAAGGACGGAATGTTAGACCTCATCAGAACTTGTTGGAGAAGCACGGCGTCCTCGATGCCGCACAGCTTCAAGAGTTCTTCGACTAGTTCGGGCGGTGGTTCGGTCGGATCCTTGTCGGCGCTAGTCAGGTATATCCCAAACTTGCCTTCAACATTAGAAGTCTTGATTCGTCCGAGATCGGGGCTGCACGATGAAGTGGGGAAGCCAAAAAAAATGCGAGTAGCGCTGGACTTGGTTATTGCCCTGGAGTGGCTGAGAGATGAGAGAACAGCAAAGACAATGACTCTGGACCCGCCGCCGCACTTTGGCAAGAGAGGACGAAACTCGCCCAGTTCAGACGGAATCCGACATGGACTGGGTAAATCTCGTTCCCATCCTCACCGTTCTGATATGCTTCATTTGGGCAGGATGTCGACGGCAAATAAGACTTCTTATCAGGCTCATGCGACGGATTCCAGGCAAATCTGTCAACATGCAGGTCAGGCAGTCAGCAGAGGAGAGACATGGCGATATCGACACACGAGTAACACAAGAAAAGGTCGCCGTATTTGGCCAGATTTCGGATTTCAATTTCGACTTTCAGCATGTGTCGTACCGATCAAGGCCATGCATGACAAGCGGGCTCGATCTCCCCGCAGAACAGTCTGCTCCCCGACGTCGAACCGCCAAAAAGAAAGTCCCAATATCTTTCAGTGCTAGCAGCAACTTGGAAAGTCGCTAGCATAGGCTCCAAACGCCAAGTCCCTGTCATTTAAACGTGACTTGCCCGATGAAGAAGGAGGACAATACATTGACAGCTTCGAGTTTGTCACCCGCCATCAAATTGTGTGGAATGAAACTGCAGCTAACAGTTACTAGAACCCTCGACACGGCCCTCGAAGCGAACAAATTCATGCATTTATACAATGAAAAGGCTCATGATGCAATCTTCAAGACGACGACGTGGTCTTTGACTAGTCTTTGTTCACTCTGGGACTGGATAGAGCCGCCGCTGCCATACGGGGAAATGAGTGGGGACGGAATGAGTACCAAGGTGTGTGATCACGGGGTGACAAGACCAAGAGATTGATTGTGATGAGTTGCTGACATTTTGGGAGCGAGACGATCAAAGCTATTTACGTGGCGGATATTTGTTTCTTCATTACCTACCTACCTAGGTACGTACTATTGCACAGATATCTTAGCTAACCCAGGTACTTACTTCAGCAAGGTTTAGCTGTGGAGTACCATGCTTAGTACAAACCAAGCCTCCTTAGCTCAGTGGTAGAGCGCAGCACTTGTACGGGACAATGCTGAGGCCGCTTGTTCGATCCAGGCAGGAGGCAGTCACTTCTTTTTTTGTGTCTCGCAATAACTTTTTCTGTTATGAGTTTGATCAAGATTCCCTGCTCTGATGGGTCAATCTTCCTCACTTTCTCGGTTTGGCTACCTATCTAGGTAATTACCCCTATTTCTCCCGTGACCCCATTCAGGCCCCACATGGGGAGGAAGGTAAGCTACCTAAGGATAGTGCAACCCGGTTTTGGTCAACGAAAGATGGCTGCACCTCGGCGATGAAAGGATTCGCGGGGAAAAAAAAAAAAGTCGCCAGGATCACCCCATATCAACTGTTCAAGCACCAACGGGCCGAAGTCCGATCTTTCATGCAGGAGACTCGGACTCTTGGCAAGTTCTCCCTTTGCTCCTGGCGTTTAACATAACTGGCGGCTGCCAGGCGACTGGGTGGGCGGCTGGCCTATGGAAAGGTCTGCTCGTAAAACAATCGGGTTTGGTCTGAGCTGTCCGAACCACACCTCCCTCCATCCCTCCCTCCCTCCAGTTTGCATCGCCACAGGGGGTAATCAAGTACCGTGATGAATATTGGAACAAAGTGGGACTTGTGCGACGTCTAACAGGCAATTTCGAGGATCATTTCCTTGTAAATGCATTGTGCTGACAGAGGCATCCAAAGGCAATCGAGTAGAGCCTCTCTCACCCGATTAGAATAGGGGATGAGACAATGTCACGCCAAAACCCGTGATCTGAATCTCACCCTCACCGAGACCAGACATGTCCGACAGAGACCTCGAACAAAAACTACAACACTACAATGCTACAATACCCAATCCCGCCCCCATTTCCGTCATGTTTTCCCAATCTAGAAATGTTTTCTGGGGTATGACGAGCAGGCAGCACCCAAAATGGGCAGTTGAGCCTGAACCGGAACAAGGACCACACATGCAGAGTGAAGGGCGGAAGCGAGTGTGCAAGAATAAAAAAAAATGCAAGTATGCGGCGCGGTAAAAAAACGGGGATGCGCTAAAGGGACGGGGACTAAGGCAGGTACCATGTAACGTTAAGTTTACGAAGGTCCTCTTATGCAGCAGAATTCAATTCTCACCTAGGTAAAGAAGGCACCCAAGGACGGGTAAACTAAGGAAGGTAAAGTAGTGGAGGATTTCTTGACTACCACATCACATCATGGCCCCCTGTTCAGCTGTCCTCTTTTAAGCTCAGGCCAAGTTCGAGCCCGGTCCGGTCCGCGGTCCGTTCCTTTATTTCTTTTTTGGCGGGAATCATACTCTGACAGGCAGACAGACAGACTGAACGGGATAGAAGTTGGGCTTTCACCAGCCTATCAACTTAGGTACCATTGGAGTCTAGCCGCTTACCCCTTTTTATCCAGGTGCCCGTCTCTGAAGAAGGCAGTTGGTAAGCCCCAAAAAAAAAAATTAGTTTTTATTTCTCCGGTAGTCCCAGCATGCATGAACCGACCCAAACCCGGCGGGGTCCGATTTGGGGTTCGATTTCGATCTTGGGATGAAGATGATGAAGAAGCTTTGACTATTTCTTACTTTAAAGGACAAAGCCACATTGACCGGCGGATTTTGATGCTCTCCCGTCTTCCGTCTCCCGTCTCCCGTCTCACGTCATCCAGTCTTAACCTCACAGTATCACTCGGAAAGCATAAAGCATAACACAGGAAGATAATTATCAGCGCTGAATGATTTGATTGGTCGATACTTAGGTTTTTAAAAAAGGGGGAGTTGCAAAGGAGCGTCGAGAAGAAGAAGATGATGATAAAAAATGGACAGATGAAGAAAAACCCCTGAGTGTTACATCCCTCACACTCCCGTCAACTTCCCACACTGCTACTGCCACAGACAGAGTTACAGATTTAGATAAAGTCCCAAGTGCCACGGATACGTCCTGTTCCGAGGCTCGCAAACCGCTGGAACAGGGCCGGGCTCAAGTCCAAATCGCCATTGCGGCAACCGGGGCAGCGGTCGACAATAGTGGCATCGGCGCTGCGGCCCTGGAAGTTGAGACGGACGCGCCGACCACAGAGGCGGTTGTTGTTGGGGTTGCCACCCGGAGTCTGCGGGTCGAATTGCGGAGCGTTAAGAGCCACGACCAGCTCGCTGTCGCTGTTGCGCCGGCCGCAAGCCCCGATGCCAACTGAGGGGTTGTACCAGGTGAAGTCACCCGTGAAAGCCCGCTTAGCAAGGTCGTTGGGTGTGGTGTCGGCAACGGCGTTGACAGGAGTGGGCGAGGCGAGATTGAGGGTGGAGAAGAGGGAGGTGGCAACAGCGAGGATGGCCGAAGTCTTCATTTTGAAAGTTCTTAATGAATATATATAAGTAAGTGAAACTGGTTGGTTGAGAAGGAATCTTGGCTGACAGGGGAGGGGGACAAACCGAGTTGGTTTACCGAGCAAGGATACGATCGGATTGGGAAGGATGAAAGTACCTGTTCGCTTCTTGAGAGAGAGCTAAGAAGGCTGAGAAGTGCCTGTGGATGAAGATGATGATGAGGAAACAAGACGAGAAAACAGAGTGGTCATGATGCCTTCTTATACACCTTTCCGTCTCACAGTATCACTTTGTCACAGACAAAACCTTTCATCATCAACACACTGCCACACACACCTTCCGGAAACAGAAATCTACCCAACACACGGATTCAATGACACTTGAGGGCTGGCTGGCTGTCTGCCCGCACATGACCCCTGAACAAGCCAACCCGCTGATTGTAACCTATCGTGGTAACCTTAGGATCCTCATGGATTCGAGAGTAAAATTACTTTTCCTGTCCTACAACAGTTTATCTACGCTCATAAGCTGGTTTCTTTGTGGAACTTAGAGGGAGAAGCATCATTCGTTTCTTTCTCGTGCATTCTTACTCAAGTGAGTGGACAGACATGACATGGATGGACCACATGTTAGGAAGGTCACATCATTAGAGGAGCTCGGCGATTACTGAGAGCAAAACGTCAGTGATTCCATTGTTGCACAACATTTTCGACCTACAGCGCAGGAAAAAAAAAACCGCCGCCGCCCCTGATATGTTGTCGTGCCAAGGAGCTAGTCAAGCCACCTGAGCCACCTGTGACCAAGAGCTTGCTCTCAGCTGTGGCTGAGCTATTTCCTTTGTATATAAAAACCACAACTCGCCCCAGCTCCCGCTGGGGCTTATATATAGAACAATATACCTTTTAATAATCAAGCTTATGCCTCTAGTTCCTCCAGCGACGGCATTACAGTTATGAGCCCGGCGCTCCACAAGCTGTAGCAGTATCTAAGAGCGCATAAGTTAGCCGTTGCTGTGTAGGTTTTAGAGCATTTGCACTTCTTTTCTTAAATACCCCCAATAACCTTCTGTCTTTAAATTTCAACCTCGTTACCATGTTAACCGATAATAAGCTTGTGATTAAGGTCAAGCTTACTAAGCGTAACGAGTAGAACGAATGGTATATCGCGCTGAAGCTTTACTGTAAAAAGTAATAGATTTGGCACTTCCTCGATCCCCTTACCGAAGCCCCTTTAGTAATTCGTTATAACCTTTCCGATCCTCCGACCTTCCAAGGAACTCTAAATGAGATCCAGCTTCAGGATACGGGTTTTGAAAAAAAGCTCGCCGAGTACGAAAAGCTTACTGGTTTAGAAAAAGCTGCAAAGACGAGATTAGTTAAAATAGTATTTAATCCCTTTAAGTATTATAATCTTCGAATAAAGGAATGGGTCGCTAAAGAGTATAGGCGTAAAGATTAGCTTTAGTACTTTATAAACGTCTAAGTTTGGGTCGAGAGTACGGTTAATGCGAAGATCCTTTACCTAGTTAACCTTTAGCTTTTAAATTAATAAGATAAACCTATTACGGTTCGAGATCGCGTTGCTAAGCTTTACGCGTAATTTAACGAAGGAGTGGAGTTTACCCGGATATACGTTTGCGATAATTATAACGACGTAATATGGTTGATCGGAGTTGGAAGGGTTAACCTAACCACCTGGATATAGAATTGGAAAAGGGTTTACGAGGAAGTTCTTGCCTATAGCGTATAGGAAATTAAAATATTATTAGCTACTTTAAACTGGCTTGCCGTTGTTATTAAGTATATTAATAGCGAGTAGGGTAAAAGGTAGAGATCCGAGTATACTAGATTACTTAATAAAAGTGAGGAGTTCCTAACCCTAAACGAGCTTGCTTGTAATTTAAAAGTAGAAATTAAGCTTAACGTTAAGGAGAAAAAGGGGAAGGGTTATAATAAATTTTACGCTATTACGGAATAAAGTAGTTTCGGTAGGAAGAGTAAGATTACTGGAACCGAGTACGCTTACCCTTATAAGCTCCAAAAGTACTAGTAAAAGCCAATTAATTGTAACTTTTTCCGCTTTACTTATAGTAGAGACTTCGTACTTAACGCCCTAGTTTATTCGAAGAGACGTCTTAATAAAAAGGAGCGTAATTAGATCTTTTTTATCCTTAATAAGCTAGTATATAGTAAGCTTAAGGAGAAATTACGTATTAAGTGGGGAGAACCTAAGTAAGTCTCCTTCGGGGGTGGAGCTAGTTTTGTAAAGGGAGGAGGAGACTGGCCCGGGTTTATTAGCGCTATAGTAATCCTTTTCTCGCCCCTGAAACGAGATTTTATTGGTCTTTATAAGCCGCTAGCCGAAGAAGCGTAATTAGATTTGGTTATAAGTACCGCTTCTAATACCTAGTTGGGTCCCTGAACTATGGAACTGGGACCCCGTAATTAAAAAAATCCTGCTTTGGTTACCCCCGAAGGATCCGATTTTACTAAACTCCTTGTAAAGTATCCCTACGTTATAATTATTAATTTATCTCTGCTTGAGAAATTAGATAAGAATTTGGGGGTATACGTAGTTACGAGCCAGGTTTTATATTAACTTTCGGATAGTACGCTTTTTAATAATTACGGAGCCTTTTATATCGTTAATAGGAAGGAGCTTTTCTTTCCAGGCTCGTTTATAGCTAATAGGTAAGGTAGGTTTATTAAGGCAGGAGCTAGGTATTTCCCTATCCTTAGGTATAAATTGCGTATATTTAAAAATTATTTGAACGGTTAGAAAGGTAAGAATACGGAGAATCTTTTACTATAAAACGTTATTATAATTTCCGGTTTTTATATTAATATTATTTTTAAAGGAAAGCTTAAGGAAGTAGCGAGTTTGTAGTATTGTAATTATAATTTAACCCTGTGTTATAGAATTTTAGAGTATAGTAAGGTTATATGTAAATTTATTCGTTACTGCAATATTATCTTTTTCGAATATAAGCCTTTTTCCTCCTACCTTTAATTTAATCTGGTACTTTTAAGTAAATTGTAAATTACTTACGTACTCGGTCTTATAGTTATAGCGTTTACAAGTAGGGGAGTAAGACCTTAATTGTATAATTACCTAAGGGAAGACACCATCGCTTTATAGTATTTGCGATTAGGGTACCTTAGGAGGGACGCTCTCCGCTACCTAGTAGAACGCGTAAAGGGTGTTAAAATTAGAGGGAGTATGAACGGTTCCTTGCGTTAAGAGTACGAAAATTACGCTTAAGCTTACGCCAAAAGCGTAATTAACTACCAGCCTTCGCCCTACTAATCTAAGAAACCGTTTTGGAGAATCGCGTAAGATATTTTTAAGTTTAATTAGGGGATTGGGAACGTTTACTATACCGTACTTATAAAAGACGAGTTTAGTAATAAGCCCTTTATCTACATTATAAGGGATAAAGCTGGGTAAACTGTTATTACGATTTTATAGCGGTTTAAACGATAGGTATAAAGGTAGTACGGGTTTAGGATCTACGTTATTGATTAAGATTAAAATACGAGTACGTATAGTATTAAAGGAGAGATATAGTTTATAAGGTGGCTTGTAAAGGAGGGTATTAAGTACGAGATAACCGGAACCGCTTACTACGAATTTAATAGCGATATTAAATATACTGGTAAGGAGTTGTAGGAAAAGTTTCTAAAAATACTAACGGGAGCAGGGCTCCCGGAATATATATAGCCAGAATCTATTACTACTACAGCACACCTATACGGAATAAGTTTAAGTAAGCGTAATAACTAGATATTTCCGAATAAGAAGCTTTATTAGTAGTTTAGGTAGTACTACTACTAGTACTTTGCAAAGTAAAATCCAAAAGGAGCTTAAATAAAAAACATATACCCAAATTGGTTTAGGGTATACGTATACGGATACTAGGTATATCCGTTACTGGTTAAGAGGGTAAAGAATATTAATTAACGTATTTTTAAGACCAAGGAGTGCGCTTACCTAGGGTATTTAATTAGTTACAGGGGTTTTAACCTTTATAAAATCTAGGTGCTGCTTTTAGACTAAGTAGTAATTACGCGTAATGTAATATTTAACGAGGAATTTTTTTTTAGATTTAAAAAGGAAAAGAGGGAAGTTTTAAACGTAGGGGAGATCGATTATATAGTAAAATACGTAAGCTTAATTAAGGAAACGCGTAAGCCCCTTTTAATTATTAATTTAATTAATAAGTTTTTAATAATAAGCTTATCCCCCGATTTACTAAATAAGCCTAAAGAAGGGGAGTTGTAAGATAGTAAGGAACCTTTAAAGCTGAGTTTGGGGGTGGAACTACCTGGAAGCCTGAAAGATTATAAGTCGGTTAATAAGCCTTTAATCCCAACTTAAGGATTTATAACTCCAACGTTAATAAACTTCTCGCCTAAATAGCAGGGAATAGGCGTTGGAGGTTCGGCTTTGTAATAGGCTTTATAGTAGGAAAAATTAAATAGTGGAGCTACGAAAGCCTAGGAGTAAGATTTCGTCTTAAAGGTTGAAATTGATTTTTTTAACGCGTAGGAAAGCGGAGATAGAGATATTTAAAGGTAAAAAATTAGCTTAGAAACCGATAAAGACTTTTTTAACGTACTAGAAACTTTTGGATAATAAGGCCCGGGTATATATAAGCTGTTTGGAGAAAATCCCGTTTACGAAAATAAGTAAATAGACGAATACTTTAGTAGTATAAAGTAAATACGATTAAGTTTAAAAATGAGTATATATTTAATAATCGTAATTTGTACTAAAAGTTCCAAATATAAGGCTGGTGGGGGCGCTTCCCAAAAAAAATCTAGGGGAAGTTTGTAGTTAGGGGCTAAAGTAATTCCGAGACTTTTATAAAAGAAACTATTAAAAGTAATAACGCGAGTATAAAAGTAAGCTTAATTTAAGCTAATTTAGCAAACGTCCGGCCTAAGTATAGGGTTTCCTACTTGTAGATATAATTTAAGGGGAAAGAAATAAAAGGAGGTTAAGGTGGTTGCTGGTGTAGAAAAGGAAGTCTTTACTTTTTTTAAAAATTGGTATAAGTTTGAAAAGATTTTAATTAGCTGTAATTAATAGTGGTATGATTTTATGGAAACTTACCTACCTAATTAGCAAGAAGTAATTTAGGGAGGAGATTACGCTTATTATATATTATACGAAATTATAGTAACGGTAATTCGTAAGAGAACCCTAACTTACGAAAAGTTTATAATGCTCCTACTTTTGAAAAATTAAAGGAAGTTTAAAAGTTATCTTTTAGAAAAGGAATTTTTAAAAGTAGCTACTTAAAAGATAAGTAAATTTATTAATAGGAAGATTTGGAGAGAGATCTCCAAATTTAATTTAAAAGTATAAAAATAACGCCCGCTTTTACTTAAATAAGTATTTTTACAAAAAATAGTTGGGGGGATCTTTACGTTTAAAACTTGTATAATTATATAAGGAGATCTCCAATACTATTATACGTTATAAAATACTTACGTAGCTATACTAGCCGTGTAGACTCTACATATTGTACTTGCCTTCGCAGTAGTTAAAGATTGGGAAATTAAGCAATTTAATATAGAGTAAGCGTTTTTAAATGTTATTTGGGGAGAAAACCTTCTAGGGGTAATTTGCGAGTTCCCTAATAGGTTTAAGAAAGAGGGTTTTATAATACTATTTGATAAAGCTTTGTATAAGCTAAGGGATTTTCCTATATTTTGGTATAAAACCTTTTACGTTACGTTTGAGAAGGTAGGTTTCTTCCGATTAGAGGAGGAACCTTGCCTCTTTTATAATAAAAAACGTATAGTGTATTTAATAGTTTACGTAGATAACTTTCTCCTTATATACCTTAAAAGCTACGAGTAAATTGTAATTAAAATAGTAGAGGGGATTAAGAAGGAGTATAGCCTTACCGGGGGAGATAACGTTAATATTTTTCTAAGTATACGCGTAATTAGAAACCGGAAAAGTAAGAAATTCTGGCTTATTTACAATTAATATATTAAAAAAATCGTAAAGAGGTTTAGAGTAGACGATATTAGGAAATGCTTTTTTATACCCTTACTAGCCAAAGAGCTCGTTAAGAACTTGGGGGAGGTATTGAAGTAGGAGATCAAGTTCTTTTAAAAGCTTATTAGTAGTATTCTTTATACTGCCGTTGTAATAAAACCGGATATTGCGTTTACAATTTCCCAGCTCTCGAAGTTTCTTACCAATCTAAGCCAAAATTATATTAAGGCCGCTTATTATACCTTAAGCTACCTTTACGTTATAAGGTTCCTCTTTATTTAATACGCGTCTATTTAAGTAAAAGCTCCGCAGCTTTTAATCGCTAGAGACGCCTTTTTTGCGTTAGACGAAGAAATACGTAAGTTATTTTACGGATTTGTATTCTTGCTTATAGGAGGCCCAATCTACTGGAAGGTAGCTTAATAAGCTATGGTTACTACCTTGTTAACTAAAGCAAAGCTTTACGCTTTAGGTGCTATAGCTAAAGAGAATATGGCTTTTGGAAGGCTCCTTAAGAATATTAGTAAAGTATTTTTCTTCCCTTTAACGATTTTTTATAATAATATATAGATAATTAGGCTCGTTACGAATACCTTAGAGCGTATTAACGTTAAGCTTAAATACGTAAGTATATAGAACCTATAGTTAAGGTAAAAATATAAAAGAGAATCTTTTGCTATTAAATACCTTTTAATAAATAAAATACTAGTAAATGGGTTAACTAAGCGTTTGTTAAAGTAGAAATTCAAATATTTTATTAAGCTTATTAATCTTTAGGACGTACGGTATAAAATTAAGGCGAGTATAGAGAATAAAATACCTATTTTAGAGAATTAAAAGGCGGAGGAGCGGAGCGTATTAATAAGTACGCTTACGACTCCTTTATACTAATTTAATTAACTTATTTAATTAATATATATAAAAATATCCCCGGGAGCGTTACTTCGAGATAAAACGACCCTCTAAACTCTTTAATAAGTCCTCGAACCCTTTACAAATAAAGTCCTAAATAAGTTTCCGCTCCTATTAGAGCTTCTCGTTAGTCCTAGCAAGGCAAGCCTACTTATTACCTCGAGCTAGCTCTTCTATAGCGTTTACCCGAGCTTGTAACTAAATAACCTCCTCAACGGTACCGCCGCCCCCAGTCTTAACGACTTTCTCGGATAACCCCTTTAACTCCTTCTTAGTAAGAGCAAGTTCCTCCTTAAAAGGAGCTTGGAGGGAGTAAATAAGGGTATATATACGCTTCTGAAAGCACGATTAATCATCCTCGCCCAGGCCAATTATGGGGCCTGTGCAAGGATGGGGGGTGTGTCGTGCCAAGGAGCTAGTTAAGCCACCTAAGCTACCTGTGACCAAGAGCTTGCTCTCAGCTGTGGCTGAGCTATTTCCTTTGTATATAAAAACCACAACTCGCCCCAGCTCCCGCTGGGGCTCACATATAGAACAATATACCTTTTAATAATCAA
>Ga0247765_1000738_pt1 | contig 22075 bp, 22 predicted proteins | sample UWRJL106311C6_FD_179949 | JGI IMG/M metagenome (GOLD analysis project Ga0247765, IMG submission 179949) | Plant litter microbial communities from Arlington Agricultural Research Station in Wisconsin, United States - UWRJ-L106-311C-6 | ecosystem: Environmental > Terrestrial > Plant litter >... | reverse complement strand
TTTTGTTTGGCTCTTGTTTATAAAGAGAGGAGAGGGAGAGAGGGTGAACTTAAGCGAGAGGAAAGGAGAGTAAATAAACTTGAGCAGGGGAAAGGGGGGGGGGTAAACTAGAGCAGGTACAAAGTCGGGATTCTCTTAAAGAAACAAAAAAAGAAAACAAAAAAGGAAAACAAAAGGAAGGAAAAGAAGAGAAAAAGACTCACTATAAGGCAACCCCCCCTCTTCTTGTTTACCATCAAATAACGGCTTCAGCCAGTGTCCCGCACTGCTCAGATGGCTCTCATGCAGCGGCATGCCGATAACCGTCCCGGGCGCGACGGTATTCACATTGAAGCTCGGCGAGTTTTGTGCCACAAATTCCCAGATGGCTTTTTCGGCAGCGGCTTTGCTGGCCATGTATACTACCCCCCCATTCCCTTCTCCTTCTTTTTCTGGGGCCCAAGCAAGTTGAATAGCCATCTCATTAAACGTATCGTGTGTGACCCTGACGGCATTCCCCGGAACGGGCATTGCGGCAGCAACAATCGACGAGGTGAAGACGAATTCTTTAACCGACGGCTCACGCATCGCCGCAGAGAGGATGGCCGTGGCGCCGAGAACCGTTGGCGGAATCACCTTGTTTGGGTCAGCGTCAAAGGTCACTACCGACGCGACGTGCACAATGGCAGAAACGCCCTTCACAGCAGCGTCAAAGGCGTGCGGGTCAGCGAGCGTGGGGACATGGCTGAGCGTAAAGGATCCCGAAGCAGCATAGGTTGCGAATAAGGAGTTGGTTAGCCAGGAGGCTTTTTCGACATCTCGAACCGTGCCACGGACATGGTAGCCGAGAGAGAGAAAGGTTTGGATGATATGCGTCGCGACGTAGCCGGTCGCACCGGTGACGAGAACAAGTGAACCTTTGGGGAGGGTGGATTCGGCCATGGTTTCTGGGGGAAGAAAGAATATTGATGATGCGGCGTTGTATCATGGCAGTCAGTCAGAGAGGGGAGAGAATGCTCTTTATACTTTGAATGATCTGTCTCTCTCTCTCTCTCTCTCCAAAATAAAAAGTAAATATCACCACAAAGAATTGAAACTTCATTGGACACACCATCCCAAAAAGCTGTGTAATGCCCGCAGCGGATAGCCAAATGCGGAAGCTACACTTCTTGGCTCCCTTTCCCTAGAAAAACCCCTGATTCGCTAGCGGCAAGGCAGTATGCGCCAAGAGGCCGACCCGTCCGGCATAGCGAAGAAGCAGCATTTCCAAAAACCCATCGAGACCCAGCGTCGACCAGCCGCCGTTGCTTTCTACCATGGATACAGCACCCTGCACATGGCGCTTTGTCATGTCCATGTTGCCTTGCAGTAGCTTGTTATCTGATTAGTTTTTTTTTTATGTCTGGAGAAAGGATCTGGTCCTGACTAACTACTACCTAAATAGGTAGGTAGGTAGGTAGGTAGGTAACTGACTTACCTCGTCAAAGGCTAATGCCAACGTCTCGGCCAAGACGGTATCGCTAAAAGGTCGATGGCGTCCAGATAAAGTACTAGGGGTATTTGTGCCAGACGACGTGGTGATAGCAGCGCTTACGGCCCGTACACACAACAACTTGTAGCCATCAGCTAAATGACCAAACCGATGTTCTCTCTCCTTTTCTCTCTCCTGTACATGCTGCTGCTGCTGCTGCTGCTGCTGATACTGATACTGATAACAAACAGAAACATGTCTCGCGGCATTCAGAAAAAGCGAGTTCAAACATTCCCGACTGTAAAGGGCCAGTCGCACCCAATCCTGCGTCATGGCATCAGCGTACAAAACCCCGCGGGCTTTGAGACCGCGACATTGCGATTTCATGCGCGGGACGATATGGGTGAGGTAGTGGTTGAAGAGGTAGTTCTCTAGAGATGTAAAGGGTCGAGCGAAGCTAGCGAATGGATCACTTCTTCCTAAACCGGCAGGGTTTAAGGGGAGCTGTTGTTGCTGCTGCTGCTGCTGTTGCTGCTGCTGTTGCTGCTGCTGTTGTTGCTGCTGTTGCTGCTGCTGTTGTTGCTGCTGTTGCTGCTGCTGTTGTTGCTGCTGTTGCTGCTGCTGTTGTTGCTGCTGCTGCTGGAGTTGATACTCGAGAATGCGAGCCTGTCGCTTTCTGGCGTGGACTATACGTGCAGCATGTGAACGAGCTGTGACAGCCGTGACGGGGCTGCTGCTATCGTTATTGTTGATAAACTGGATTGTCGGGGGTTTTGACCTGCTTTCACTTTCATTTGTCCTATCCATTTGGGCTAGGCATGCCTTAGGTTATAGGTCATGGGTCCAGATGGGGAAGTTGTGTATCATGGCTGGAAGCGGGGAAGAATTCGCCAAGAGATATGGTATGCAAGGCAAGTCACATGCAGGAAGTTCTCGTTTATTGGTAGAGCTGAGCTGAGTAAGTGAACGTGAATGCAGCAGATCTCAGGAGAGAAAAGATGCGGACCGGTATATAGGAAAGCCTTACAATAGCCGCGGATCCTCTACTACCGCGCCTATCCTCATGTCTGGGCGGAGGCTGTGGAGACATGCTGCTACTATGAATAAACGTAAACATGTCTGAATAGACAGATAGGCTTTTTCTAATCTAAAACCCATGCTGCGTATCAAGTAAGCCTAGCAATGCAAGTATCGCTACGCCTGCTGCCCTCACTGCTCCGTTTCTAAAAGGACATGACTGACAGACTTACTTTCCGTAATCAAGGCCTCCAATTGATACTTGAGCGTCGGCCAATCTGCCTCGCCAGTGCCAATGTCGTACATGATCCCCCTTGCTTCATCAAGACTGTCGACGCCTGTCGCCTCCTGGACTAGCTTACAGCATATCTCCAAGCGATTGACGTGGTTCAACGCGGCAATCCATATCGCCTCCCAGATGTGTGATTTTCTGGTAGTAAACTCCCAATCTACGCTCTGATGCATAGCCTCCGCCATGGCTTGGTCATAATATTTTCGATAGCGCTCAAGCTCCTCGGGTGAGTTTTCGTGATTTGACTTGGGCCAGCCATACATGAGCGGGTCCCAATCGCGCGTGATCCATCCGGGATACCGAGCAAAGCTTACGCACCGGGGCATAGTTCTGAGCGAGATCCCAATCAATAATCCCCGTGAGGTTGCCCTGGTCATCTACCATGATATTCTGCGAGTCGAAATCGGGAACCGAGAGAACGAAGGTTGGGGATGGGGGGGAGGGTAAATGTCGGACTACCACCTCCATAACCTTCTTTGCTGCAATTCGCCATGGACTGTTCTTTTTATTTTCGTTGACGGAATAGTGGTCGTAGATACATACGCTGCTGCGCTATCGTAAGGACCAGACATAGCGGCGGAAATGGTGCCATCGTCGTCATTCTCTTTCCAATCATAACACGGACCGACTGTCAAGTTTCCGTTCTCGCCCTCATGAAGGGAACCAATTTTGATGAAACTGAACCGTGCAAGCTGCGCCAGAGATCGTGCGAGCGTACTGAGGATTCGCAGCTGTCGGTCTTCAAGGGACGTTGGGAGCGAAGTGTCGAACCATGTTTTTGCCACTGTCTGACCAGGAAGAAAGCTCATGCAAATGTAGGGAGCGCCAATGGCATTGTTTGTAGTCGTATCAAATGCATATACCTGCGGCACGGGGATTGTGGTTTTGGAGGCGATGAGACGGAGCGTGGCTAGTTGCGACTCGATTGCGGCTGCGGCGGGAGGGGTGAGACGGGCGCCCCAGCCCGTTGCTGGAATGCGAATGACGAGTTGCAAGTCCGAGTCCAGTTGAATGATATGCACAAGGTTATATGAACCGGAAATGCGGTCGACGAGACGGCTAGATGAAGAACATGAAGTCATGTGGAAAACGTCGGCGCGAATCTGCATTGCGAGCTTGACGAGGGACGCTTCGGGGATGTGCAAAAGGGGCCCGAAAGTCTCGGCATCTGAATCCTCGTCAGTTTGCGAGGCCATGATGGGCAGTTGGTGGGGAATGGGATGCGTGCAAGTTCACCGCTTGTTAGGCCGACATGGCCCTCAAATGGAACTGCACATGATTCTCCGATTCGACTCCGCCATGCAGACTAGATATATTTATTTCCTCAACCGCACGTGCACTGGCATCCCCCCACTGACATGCGGCACCGCAACCCCCACCTGGTAACACCGGTGGCCGTCCATCTCATACTTTGGCCCCTTGTATCCCGTCTTGACATCCCACTCGTCCCAAGCACACTCGATATCAATCTCCCTCGCCACCACGGCCAAGGCAAGTTTGAGCTCTGTCATGGCCAAGTCTTGACCAATACACCCTCTGGGGCCCAGACCGAATCCACGCCATGCATTCTTCTTTACGTGTAATTCCTCGTCTGGTCCGGCGAACCATCTCTCGGGGAGAAACTCGTTTCCTCGCACCCAATCACCCTCCCAGCGCATGCCGCTGACAATGGAATCCCAAAGCATAAAACCGCGGGTGGGGTAAGAGACCCCGTTGACGTCGAGGTGGAAATCAGTCGTGCTGTAGCGCATGGCGGCGGCCGAGGGGTGCAGACGGAAGGATTCCTTGACGAAGGCGTGGAGGTAGGTCAGCTGGTTGAGGAGGTGGGGGGTGGAGGAGAGGAGAGCGACGAGGTTGTTTGGGTCGGGGCCAAACGTTGCGTTGAGTTCTGCACTCCGTGTTAGTAGGACTGAGATATAGAATTGCCGGAATGAAGAAGAAGAAGAAGAAGGAGGTGAGAAAAAAAAGGAGAAGAAACAAAAAAGGAAAAAGAAATGGAGAAGGGAAGAAGAAGAAGAAAAGAAAAAAACCTACCATCCCTCACCCGCTCCGCTGCCTCAGGATGTTCCGCCATACAGTGCAACACCCAACACAGCACGCCCGCCGTGGTATCATGTCCGGCAAAGATGAATATCTTGAGCTGGGCCATGACGGTCTCGACTAGTAGTTTATTATCCACTTTTTCTCTTTTCTCGTCGTCTCTGCTCATATCTCGTACCGCCTCGACTGCCAAATCCACAATTGTCTTGTTTTCTTTTGTCTCTTCTTTTTCGACAGTGAATCTTTCCACTACTCTCTCCTGTAAAAACCGTCTCATGACCTTATCGTTTCGGCGAATCCGCCACCACCGAACCGGACTTAGCCACCGTCCTAGCGTCGCCAGATTCCACCCAAAGAGGAGGAGGGAGAGGGTTTCCACCATGGCGCTCTTTAGCTCGCTTGGCTTTTTCCTCGTCTGTTCGTGGAGGCGGAGATCTAGCGATGCTCGGACGATGACGTCGAATGTTAGGTTTATGGCGACGGGCTCGAGGAGGAAGACGTCGCCCCAGAGGTTTTTATTTTCATCTTCATTCTCATTCCCGACATCGGCATCGGTACCAGAATGGGAATGGGAGCCAGCAGAGGAATTGGTAGGGACGGAGGTATGGGAGGGAGAAACAGCATGAGACTTGAGAATGTCCCGAAAAACCACAACCTCGTCCAAAATACTCGGCACCAACCCCGTGATATTTTTTGGCGAAAACCCCGGAGACAAGATACCCCGCCACAGCCGCCACTGTGGCCCATCTGCCGAGAACAAATCGAGATTATACGTCAATGGATAAAGATAGGCGTGTGAATCCGGGTGGTGTTTTATCTGGCCTGGCTGAGTGAGATATTGTGCAGGAAGAGAGGCGTTGAGGGTGAATATCGTGGGAGGACCAAACGGGTAGAAATCAATGTATATAAACGGCGGAGGTTTTTTCTCAAAAGGAAAAAGATTCTTCCATTCGGAGAGGATGAGCTCGGTAAGGTAGTGTGGGTAGATATTCGGGGCTTTGTGACGAGTACGACGGGCGAGAATATGCAGGTGGCCGAAAAGAAACGAGTGCGGCATCATGGGCTATTAAGTACGTGTTAGCATTATTCTAGTTCTAAAATAATGTTGCGGGGAAACGGAAAGAGAAAAATGGGGGCAGTACAACTCCCTGAGCTTGCAATCGACGAAACATTAATCGAATACTCAGAAAACGATAGATGGCGTGAAAGATGGCGGCGACCAAGAGCAGACCCACTCCACGGAGGAGGAGCTGTCTTGGTTCGGAGTGGGTTCGGAGTGTCATTTTGGATTGCTTTGGTCTGGTCAATGACAGCGAGTACAAGAATAGACTGACAATGACAATCTTGGCTTCACCTATGGTACGGTATAAATACCTGCAAGCTCAAACAGAGAGCGCCCGTCGATAGGTAACTGAATCATAACCACAAAAACCAAACCCCTCTCGGAGTCCGTGTAGCCCACAAAGCTTGCCGGCTTTACACTCCAACCGGTCAACCGGTCAACTGGCCAACCGGTCAACTGGGTTCACATTTGACCGGGATGGTTATGCCCGAAGATGTGTGACACCCCCGCGTTCGCGAAACAGAGTTAGATAAATACCTACCAGACTAACTCGCATGCAGAAATTGCTGCACAGTTCTTTTGTACCACCCAATCCGGTAGACTTGATTTCTTCCCCAACCCAATAGAAATAGCGTGACCATGCTGCAGCGGGTTACCACATCCCATATCCCACATCCCACATCTTTAAAGAGGGATCCTTTCTTCTTGTAGAAGTATTAATCGACCCCAACTCCAAACCGGTCAGCATGCATTGCCATCACATGCAGCGGGCCAAGCCTAATTCAGTTTGGGGGCACTGGGAAACTCAATCTGTCTTACCTGCATATCTACCTAGGTACCTTACCTACTTTACCTGCCCAGCTGTGATTATGACATGTCGATCTTGTCTCCACCTCCAGGTAACTCATCGAGCCCTTACCAAGTGTCAGCACTGAAAATGGACACCAAAAAAAAAAAAAAAAAAAGAGCAAGGGGAGAGGTGAGGAAGAGAAAAACTTACAGCCATCCAAATCCTCTTTAATAGTCACCGGAACTTGACAGAGATTCTTCACCCCCGGCGACTGTGCCGTTAATTTTGTGCAATTTCGCAAATAGCACTGCCCATCCATGGCTCTCTGCAGCGAGTCGCCTTCCCAGCCAAAAACATAGTCCCCATGCTGGCCGTATCCGGTATGGTCTCCTGTCGACAGATACAACGGCTGCGAGCCATCTTCCGGCCAGTCTTTTGGGTCGTTGAACCCCGTCGTATCCCACATGACTTCTAGCATCACCTGCGGGATTTTTATAGGGTGCGTGTCGGGGCATTTTCCAGACACGACGGAAAAGGAAACGGGTCCCGTGGTGGGGTGGGCGACGTGGTCGCGGTGGTTGGGACTGTCGAGGTTTTTTCCATCCCAGCAGCTATGTTTCTGTTAGCACTTACACTTTGCATAGATGCAAAAGTCTGACTAGGTAGGTAGGTAGGTACGGAAGGTAGAGAGACTTACAGAGGAAAGATTATGTTCGACCGAATGCCCCCCGCACAAGGCTGTTTCGGCAGATGGTCCGTATCATAAACCGGGTCGTAGCAGGGCGAATACATGGATCCGCCAAAGTTGGGCTTGGTGTAGCACCGATAGCACTGCTGCATGTTGCGGCCTAGATTATCGGATTTGCGTTGGGCGGCGTCGCCTGTTAGCATACGGAAGCCCTATATTATCTCTCTATTAGCATCTGAAGCATCTGAAACCCTCTTCTCTAAAAGGGAAAAAAAAAGAAGAGAAAAGGGAAAGTACCGGCTTAAAAGCAGTGGTCTTGCCCGCCCCCGGCGAGGTATAGTAGATGGTGATGCCCGCATTATCGCCCGCGTTGAATTCGTTCGCAATCTGGGGCACTCGTTTGTAGCTGCCGTTGCGAGCGCGGAAATACAGGTTCGCCGTCCAGTAGTTGGAGAAATCCTCTTTGAAATGGCACGTCGTGCAGCTGGAGAGTTTGGCGATATCACTTAGCGGCATGGATGCGGCGAATGCATTCTTTTCTCAATAAGTCAGCCTTTTTTTTTCTTTCTTAGGGGGCGAGTGAAAAACTTACCCCCCCGACAATCTGGTGCATGTGCGTCGATGGTTTCTGTCCAGGATTTACTAATCTGTGTTTGTGTCAGATTCAAGTTCCAATACTAAGTATGCACTCCCCCAAAGAGTACGTACGGATCAAGTCTCTCAATAACCACCTGCGAACATCCAAATCGTAACATGGCACCCGGTCCGGTCCGTGGTCCCCCTCTCAACATGGGCTCGTCCAACTCCACACCCTCTTGTTGAGCCATGACCATGACTCGGCCATAGAGGGCCACCGAAAACGCAACCAAAGTGAACATCATCTTGTGACAATGAACAAACTAACTGACTGGTTAGAAAACCCGTCGAGTCGAGAGAATGTAACTCGGAACAAAAACCTCAAGTCTTATAAAAAAAAAACATGGGTCCTAGTCCAGTCCCTACTTATCAAGAAATAGTGATAAGCCCGGCCGTCCTAGATTCGTAGGTTCCTATATTGCAGATTGCAGATTGATCAGCATGCAAATTCCCCCCAATCCTATATAATCCAATATCCCGTATCCCCACCAGCCTATGAGCTCGTCTGTCGCCCTGGTTATCCGGTCCCCCGACATATTTTGCCGGCTTTGCCACGAGCTCTGCTTTCCCGGTCCGCGCGTCCAGCGAGGCAGATCAGATCAGATCACCGACGGAGTTTTCTCCAAATAGCTTCTAGAACGTCTTTTCAAGAATTCCAGCTAGGAGGGGTCTTTGTTGAAATCGTGATTAGAAAACTCGAAGCTGCCAAAGGATCCTCAAGTGATTGCATTCTTCCTACCGATACCTCCAAGATCGCTTTACCTCCGCTAATCTAAAGAAGCGCCCATTAGGTCATCTTCTTTTGAGAGAGAATTAAAACAATTATCTTTTTCGTAAACAAGCATACTCGGCTGTCACGACCGGCATCAAAAGAGTGAAAAAGGGATCAAAACAAACTGAAATACAGTTCGCCCTCCTCTCCCAACCGAGACGTCTCGTAGCCGCTGCTTAGGGGCCTGATTTCAATCACAGCACTCAATTCAATGCCCGTATCCCCATCTGTAAACTTCAGTGATGCCTTCTTCCCTGGCGTTTCTGGCATCAACCCAGCAGAGTCGCAATATTTGAAGAACTCCTCCTCTGCAGTACTCGGACCAAGACCCCACAGAGAGTCGATAAACTTCTCAAAGTCAACAATGTGCTTGCTTTCCACAATGAAGCAGCAGAGTGACTTCGTTTCGGGTTGTTGATAAAGGACCAAGATGAACTCGACGACATTCAGGTTTTCTTTGAACCTCTCTTCAGCATCATTGGATTTCGAGCGCCCTACCCACAGCTTGATAGTGCCAAACATGTTGGGCATTTTGCGGACAAAACTGGTATCCTCATCCGCAACCACAAGGTCGAGGGGCCGTGTCTCGACAAACCTGTAGTAATATCTCAACCTGGGCCACCCGGCGTTGGTAACAGTTACATTAGATTGCAAACAACGTAGCAACCAAGAGGTAGGGTTGTCATCGGCGTCCTGGTCGTCGTAGTTCAGGACCATGTACAATGCTTGATCTTTGGATCGTCGGTACTGTGTCAAGTAGAAGAGATGGTCGGGCATGGATCGAACAAAAGTGGTGCCGTTCAAGAGCTGTAGCCTGATGAATACCGCCCGGCCGTTAATGGCACATCCTAGATGAAGGAAGCGTTCTGGAACTATCGTGGGTCTCGTGTCCATCATGTGTTCGTACCAAGGATCAGGTTGACCTAATGGTTTACCCATGATTATCGACGTCGCCTCGATGCGAAGCCCCTTGCTGGTGATAACTGCCTCGGGCTCTTCAAGCTGCGAGAGCATATGTCGAATGCGGGTGCAGTCGCCTACATCCTGAAACTCTTCTGGATGACAGGATAATATGCCGCGATGCTTCCTAGTGTCAGAGATCCGCTGCCGCCATGCAAAGATGGAGAAGTCAGTCGAGCATTTGAGAATCTCTTCCTGCAACCGGAAGAAGGCCCGATCACCCTCGCCATAAAGCATGGGCATGTTGACTTGGAATATGCCCAGGAGGGAGTAGGCCACATCTTCCTTCCTCGATGCGCTCCGGAAAGCTGCCCAGGACATGCGTCGGCCAAGGCAGACTTTGCGCAAGTTCCGCTCGCTGCCGTCTTTCAGCACAGCCGCGTCGATGTCGGTGATTCTCTCGAGATGTGAAAGTACCCTCGGAACTAGCTTGTCACCTCGGAACTGCCAATTTTTGTCGTAGAACTGAACATGAGGCGGTGCGATGAGTTCCTGCAGTGTCCAGCAGCGGGTGAACCAACGGCGCGGCGGTGGCCATTTCTGTTCTGTGTTCTTCTGCGGCGACAATGGGACGAGCTCTCGCCTGATTTTGAAGTGGCAGTTGTCAACAGTTGTCCAGTACCAGCGAACTGCACGGAAAGGATGACTTACCACTTGGTGGTTGAATCCCAGTCAGACACATGGACGTAACAGACTGTGGATTGCCGATACCAGTTGTACATGGAATTGATCGACTCCGAGAGCTCGGCACTCGAGGTTTTGTCGATACAACATGTGTCGACCCATGCGTACAGGATGGGCGGTTGAGCCGCGCGGGCCAGTTCGCACGTCTTTGCGATTTTGGCGAAGCCCCTCTTTGATGTTTCTCCGGCCTGGAATTCCTGGAAGCTGACCTCTCCATCCTCCCACGTGTGCGATAGGACGGCGTATGGAGGGGCCTGGTCCGGCGAAATAAAATGCTCCAATTTAAGGGATGAAGTGTTGATGAGCCACATGTTGCTACAATCATGTCTGGGGAAGAAGTCAGGCAGGCCAGTCACTCTGTGAGGCCAAGGGAAGGAGCCTCGACCTGGTCACATGATTAAAATCAGGATTTCGGGTCGCAACATCAGCGCAAAAGCCCGAGGCCCCAAAGTGAGTCTAGAATGCAAAGTTGTATTACTCGCTACACCTGTTATGCTGCTGGCCTAGGAGAGGTATTATACGCCAATTCCATCCCCATTACATTCCAGGATGCTCCACACACAAACGCTGTTGACCCCAAATCTACCTCGCCGACATCTTGTCTAGGCAAAATAGCTCTTCCAGAGCACGCCCTCGAGATCTTCGAGCTGTTCGCTTGTAAAGTACTGCGCCCAGGTCAGTAATCATATACGGGATATGGGAACGGTGCATGTTTACCTTTTGGTCGACATTCCAACTGTCTTGTCTGGTCTTTTTGAACTCAGCCAAAATTGTCTTGGTGGCTTTTCCAACGATCCCCCTGTCACTCGCTGCGTGTGTCGCCAAATACGCCAATACCTCGGGCATCCACTTGGGCGGTGGTGTTGCATACGGGAATGCCTCAATCAGCGCACCCAAGCCCATGACGGCCGCATGGCGTCGCACCACCTGTCTCTGGACATCAACTGGTGTATCCGTACCGGGCTGTTTACGCTTCGGCATCGGGTTTTGTTTCAGCTGTAGCTCGAACCGCGCCTTCAGCTGCTGGATCAAGGGATTGCGTAGCCGAGCGGGCGAGCAACGGATGATTCCAGCAAGTGTGTCGCGTGCACACTCGCGCACCTCCAATTGTGGGTCTGCCAGCATATCCCCAACTGCGTCGAAGATTGTCTGACGTTGGGCTGGTTGCATCAAGAAGAGCCGTCGGTAGTACACAACCTGGAGATTGACAAGAGCTCGCAGACGCTGGTGCCACGAGCTCGCCGTCTTGCCTACCCGGATGAGTGCCGCGAAGAACGCATCATCCTCGCCCGGCCGGAAGGGGATGTTGGGGAGATGTCGGTACACATGGTACGCCAGCTTCCCCAGCTCCGGGTCTTCTTTGACATCCATCATGTGCAAGAGCTGATCAATCAATGGATCGGGGAAGAAAGGCACCAGCTGAATACACTCCTGCGACGACAAGGTGCTATCGAGCCATATCAATACCGTCTTAGATCCCGACGTATAGCTTGATGGTGTTTGCTGTCCAGGTGTCCTCTCAAGACGCCATTTCTCGAGGCGATCAAAGACGCTGCGAATGTTAGCAGCGAACTCCTCCGAGGGCTCATACGGCCGAATTCCAATAGGCGAAGCTGCCTTGTTTCTCTCAAGAAGCGTTGACACGTTCTCGAATCCTTCGTAGTAGCGCGTTCGGTAAATCGTAGCAATGACCCGACCAATTGCCTCACGGACTGTCTTGTATGGGTGGTCGATGTGCGTGAGGAAATCGTCCAGTATGGGTTGATCGCGGCGGAAGTGCCATCCGGCATCGTTAATAATAAATTCCAGAAGCTGTACCTTGGACGATTCTTTGAAAGCTGCATTCGAGTTTATGTCCAGACGGAAGGCAGCCAGGGCATCGATCAACTCTCTGGACCTTCTAGGATCCTTTCCATCAATGATGATGTGCAGACAAGTCATCCAATACGGCAAGTTGTCTGGTGTCAGATCATCAGCGATGATCTTGAGCATCATGGGCGCCGCAAAATTCCATGTCTTGTTCCGGATTTCAACCGGTTCGTCGGCACTGCCCGACATCAGAGCGCAGAGAATCTCGGCCGTGGCACGATGCTGATGTTTGTCGCTGCCATCACCGTACACCTCCTTGATGAGGTCGACGATGTCTTCAAAGGTGGAGGCTGTCTCGCCATAATTCATCAAGTCGAACAGACTCATGAGGAGCACAAAGTTTTGTGTCCTGAATCTGTCGGTTGCAGCGTCCCTTGGCTCTTGCTTGAGGTATTCGAAACACTGCTTGAACCAATCTTTGTTGAGGATTGCTCCGATTTGCTTACGAACAGCGACCTCGACCTCGTCATAGTCCAAGAATGGGACCGGGTGCGATTTCGACATCGTGATCCTTTTGGGCCAAACCAACCAGCCTGGGTAGTCATTGTCTACAAAATCAAGACTGGTATCCGCTGACTCGAATGACGGGAGGAAGCTCTCAATCAGCCGAGGATCGACAGACACTTGGTACTTGTTCTTTTCATTCGCTTCTTCAAGGAGAAAGTCTTGGTAACTGTGGTTGTAGACGGCCCTCATGTCGATGCAACTGAAAATAGTCGAGAACGATGTAAGGTAGTTCTGTCGCAGTCCGGGGTGGGGATCGTTGGCGCCGCGGCAGACAAGGTCGATGAACTCCGGGCTAGCAATCGTGTCGAATCGAAGACTCAGATTGAGGGCAAAGATAGCGCACCTGTTGGCCACTTTCCAATGCGAGGCCTTGGCCTTTTGGGTAAGTTCCAGTCCCAGAGCAGCCTTCTTCGCCTCTACTTTGAGACGACGCTCACGAATAAAGTCCCGACGCCGATTAATGATCGCAGCACAGTCTTCAAGCGGGCAAATACTCTGCATGAGGTCGCGGTCAAAGAGAATCATTCGCTCAAAGGGCTTGCCAAATTCCAGGAGCGGGTACAAGGCCGTTGAGCCCAGGTTCTGAATCGACGTCTTGTCAACGCCGGCAGTCTCGATATAGAGCCGCATCAGATCAGGAGCAAACCGCCAGTCTCGCATCAGGGTCTTGATTAGAGTCGTGAAGAGCAGTGTGTACATGGCACCTTTGATGCGGTCATGGTCGCTGGAGGCCAGTGCTTTGCGCAAGGTATCCATGATGACGGGAATCACAAGCGGCCTACCACCAATGAGCACCTTCAACGACGCATCCTGCGCGCTTTGTGCAACACGCCGAACATCGGCATACAAAGATGTGCACGATTCGGCAAGATCGAGAAGAAGGCGCTTGTCAATCTCACTCTTCTTGCGGTAGGCCGAATTGTACTTTATCCTCTGAAGGTTGTATGCATCCGCTCGCCTCACGAGAAGGGGGCGTGGGTATACTTTGCGGAGTCCGCTGATCTTGAAAGGGGCAATGTCTGCCTTATACAGGCGCACAGATCGTTCCAGCGGGTGAGCGGACCGCTCAATGCCAACATCAGTAATCCACGTTCGGTATGTAGCGTAGAGGGCCGTGAAGCACGCCACATCGTCCTCCTGATTCGCATTGAGGAATCTATGGGTGTGGGAGAGCAACATGCCGATCTCGTCGCGAAGGTTGTGGATTTGAATGTATACGGGATCCCGAGGGCTCAGCAGGTACCCAGCTGGGTAGTGGAACTGCCGCTTGAGTTCTTCGTCGTCCGCCACCTCAGCAAGCGGATCGTCATCATCTTCCATCATCGTGTCGCCGTCGATAACGGTACGATCCCCAGCGGCGTTGATCTCGCCAGACGCCCGTAATGGGTCAAACAAGGACGATATACCGGAGATAAGCAGCCTAAGGGCGGTCAAACTGCGAGAAAACTCATCCGACCATTCCTTGTTCTTTCCTTTCCTGCTTACGGGAGGATCGTCGCCCATCAGCTGCTGCAATCTCCGAGAAGCCTCGTAAGCTTGGCTTTCGAAAAGCTCAACGGCAAAGAGGACTTCTTGTGGAGTGGGTCGATGCCACTTGATAGTCAGTTCCGCTGGGGCAGTCGGGCGGCCCCAATCATCAATATCTAGCTCCCGCTCGATGAGCTCGGGTTCGTAGAGGGCATTGTCGATGGGGTATGTATGTGTGAGGTTGAGCAGCAGATGGTGGATGTAGTTTGAGACGTGAATTGTGGGTAGACCCCGGCACGTTTCTTGCATATACTTGGCGATGTCGAACAGCTCCGTTTTATATTTGAGAACCTCGTCACCAACATGGACAACGCACATGCTGAGAAGGCTGATGTGCCACACAAGAGCTCGGTCGCGTGGGAGAATTTCAGTGCCGCTGCTGCGGTCAGACGCAGCGTGGTTGTAGTCGATCTCGTTGCGGATGTTTACAATCAGCATGGGGATGAAGACTTTGAGAGTCTTCTCCGGATTGACCTTGCATAGCGCATTGCAGATCCACGCCATTGCATCTCGGGCCTGGTGGAGCACGTGGGTCGAGACAAATGACGCAAGCTTATCCAGAGCCATGTCGAACAACTCAGGAGACAGAGATGCGAAGAGGGGGGTGAGTGCCGCAGGGAGAGTGTTGATGACGTTGTCCTCCGGAGAGCCTGACCGTACGTGGCTAGCGTCTGGTAAGTTCTCCAACAGTGTGAATACTTTGCCAAGCAACGCAAGGACGAACTCTCCTAATCCGGCCGTGGATGAGCGCAAAATGCTGGCCTCCTCTTCGTCCGTGAGCTCCTCGTCGTAGTTGATCTTGACATCCTGCCCCTCACGCTCCATCCGTTCCATCTCGCCCTGGACCCAACTCACCGCGAGACTAGTATCGTGCACATTGGAATCCTCCTTGACAAGGGGCTGGAAAGGAATACTGAATGCCACAGACTGAATGAAGTTGAGTGCGTACTGCGTCTTGCCAAGGTCATTGGCATCGATGCCGGGAAGAGCCAAGGCGAGAAGTGCGGTTATGTGGCACCGGAACCCCTTTTGTTTCGACATTATGTTGGCGATCATCTGCAGACCACACAGACTGGATGCTGTGCGATGAACTTCGACCAGCCCCTGCAAACTGGGGTAGAAGCGCTGCAAGGCGCCGGGAAGCATCAAATCGGGCTCGAGATACGACAAACCCTGGAGAGCGGAGTAGTAGTAGTTGACGACCTTGGAGCTTTTGGCGAAGAGACCCATAAATGTGACTTCCTTGAGAGCAAGGACAAAACGCCTCTTCAGTTCATCGTTTATCCGCCGAGATGGATGGACGTCCAGCTCTCCGCTCTGCTCGCGGTTCCAACGAGACACAAAAGTGTCCGTGAGAAAGTAAGTCAGTTGCGCAAGAAAGCTGGTCCAGGAGCCCTGGTTTGAGGGGTGGAAAAATGTGTCGACAGACTCCATCAGCCCCTCGAGACTCGTCAGGATGGAACTGTCCTTGTTGAGACTGAGCGGGGACAGGGAATGCACAACCCAACGCGCGATCATGTACGGGACAGGGTACTTTTTCCTGTCCTTGTCGAGGAAGACGGCGTAGCCAGAGGCATAGTCCAGCGATGCATAAGGTGAGCCAGCCTGGCCGACAGGGATCTCCGTCAGCCTAAGTATCGCTGTGAAGATAAGGTCAGACTGTTCCCGTGTAAAAATGCCATGTTCCCCGAATGGCACGTGGTTGCAATGAAGATAATCCCGGGCCATGCGCGAGAAGACGTCCAGGAAGGCGACATCGAACGCCTTAGATCGTGTCATCAGCGACCATAGATGGAAGAAGGTTGGCACAAAGTCCGAGGGTTGGGAATGAGGCGCCGTGGGTGGGGCGGCACCCGTGGGTATCATGACATTGATGGCGCACACGACGATATAAGCGTTTGACATGGCCGACGTGCTGAAGTATGGAAGCAGCTGATTGAGCATGTGGTGACGCTCGGCTGGATCGAAGTACGAGCTAACATGGAGGGCCAGCTTCAGCAAATGCTTTTGTTGGCGTCGTCGTGTCTGCTGGTGCGGCGGTGACTCGGACGGGAAGACCAGAGACTTGAGCTCGTGCCAGAGCGGCTTCCAGTCGAGGGTCAGATCCTCACCCGGCTTCAGGTAGTGCTTTTTCCTACATCACCACAGTAAGCCTACCAAGAACAAACTCTAGCGTACAGGCATTGAGGCTCACCTTGTCAGTGTCATAACCATCTTGGAAAAGCGATCTGCAGTCGTGGGATCCAGGCCAGGCGCAAGCGCTAGATGGTAATATATCTGGGCAAGCTGAGCGCGGAGATGCCTGGTCATCTCGAACTTGAGGTTCAGCCACCCTTGGAGCTCTCGTGTCCAGTGCAGAGCACCAGGCGAAAAGTCCTCGGCCATGATGGAGATATAGAGGTTCTTCAAGATGCCGTTCAAAGCAGCGTCTCTATGTTCGTCATCTTCGACAGGAAAGGGAAGTTGGCGGAAGTAATTGAAGGTTCGGGGGCGGTAGCGCTTCTTGTTGTCCAAGTGGAAATCCTCCGAGTAGGGGACCCCGGGAGATGTTGCGCGCGAGATGGTTTCGGCGGACGAGATGATCCCCGAGAGGAAAGCCGGCGGCGGGCCAGCAGCCGATGCCGCAAATGCGGTGGCGACGCTCGGCGCCGCGTCTATAGATTCCTCCATCGCCAGCGTGTCGGTCGCGCAAAGTGTTTCTGGAGCGGTAGACGGCGGAGGCACGAAGCGCTCAGAGCGGTCTTATGAGAAGCGACTTGGCTCCAGGCTGGAGGGCGGCAGAGCAGGCAAGAGGCGCTGCGTCAAGCCACTTCGTAAGCGGGTGTGGCCTGGATTTTGATGGGTCTCTAGCATTTCGCGCTTCAATGGCGGCGCTTTGTGTCCGACCTGGCCGCGGTTGGTGGGAGGTTTCGAAGGCCGCGACAGCAATGCCTGCCTATACTTCGGAATCGCGGAAGCGGGCGGCAAGAGCAGCAGCTAGGGAGGAACCGCCTGCAGAGAAATATGACATCAGCCACAGGTCGAATTGAACCACCTAAAGCGAGAATGATAAAGGCAAAATGGCCAGAGATGCTGAAAGTTGGGACAAGGCAAACGGACGGGTGTGCAGAACGGTGGCGGCAAACTCTTCGGCGACAAACGGACTTTATGTGAACAGGGAGGGACCCGCGGGTCGTTGGGGCATTGGACGCGCACCTTGATCCAGTGTGAAGGCGGTCAGAGACAGGATCGGCGAATACTCACAGAAATGCAGATGACAGTGTTGGTTCAACAAAGAATCGTCAAGATCAGGCGTCGCGATGGATAATGCCTAGTGCCCGAGTTGGATAGAGCTCCTTCACCAGGGTGTGTCTTTCTGGAGATGGAGCTTCGCCCCAAGCTACCGACCCTGTCCCACCCCGGGGCAAAGACTGCACGCTTACCTCATCTAGGCCCACCTTGCCGGCCACTGCACACAGACCACCCTTCCAAAACGGAACGCTGGGGAGCAAACCACCCCAACCCAACACCAACTCGCGGCATTCGCCAGGTCATGGAATCCCAACCTGGAAGCCCACTTTCCGACCTCGCAGGCGCTCATTGGGGGGCCCTTGACGCCGCCACGCACTCCAGACACGGGGGTTCCTAGTAGCCGCGGGATGCGCTCCAAGGCAAACAATGTGCGCAGCAATCTTGAGATGGGCCCATTGATACGGCCTGTTGCGCCCTGTGGCTGTTCTCCCGCTATTTCAGCAATTTCCGCAGCGAGTTCGGACAGGACGGCACCATCGGGAGCAGGGTCGCCCAAAACCTGGTACGGCAGCGACAAGCGACGAACGGGAATAGAATGATGCGGCCTCGGCAGGCCACTTGATCTTGGCGCTACCTCCCGTTCATCCCTTATCGTGACCGGTTGCTCGTGTTGCACACCAATGTCGAAACGGGGAGGACCGCCCAACTCAATCCGAATAGTGCGCCGAACCGCAAACTTGATCCCCAGTCATGCGGGAAGCGACCTCGCCAGCACACGATTCTAGCACACATCTGCCGTGCAGCCCAGCTTGTGGTTGGCCAGGGCCCATGACAAAGTCATGATACATGGCCATGCAGTACCCCGCCTGCAGCTAGCTTGGGAAGGAGGTTGGACGAGTCTCGGCAGTGTCCTGTAGTGCTGCTATTGAGACGAGCCAATGAGACCAATGTCCTACGGGCAAAAATTTCCCACTGGGGTATTGACTTCGGCACCTCTCAGGCCCGAGGTTCCAACGCCGATCATGAAACCATCCCGAAGCAGAAGTCTGCTCACCATTTTACCTCCCCAATGCAGCTGGACGGGGCGCCCATAGCCCCCAAACAATGAGCAGACCCCGGGCTCAACATATTCAGAGATGTCCGCCTCGGTTTCGTGTCCACTCAGACAACTCAACTTGATGCCAGTGCCATTGGAGCCACAGTTTTGCACAGTTTGTGCCGCTGGAGGCCAACCTTATTTCGACCCCTCCCTCCCCTGATCCCACCAAATATCTAAGGTAGCTTTCCTGGTCTCATGCATCAGTCACGACGGACTTGCCCTGATTGGTTAGTCATCTCTCATCACCCTCACATCACCCCCTCACATCACACGCGCCTCTGCACAAATCATCCCATTGGCCGCCGAACCCTTACTAGGTAGGCCTGCACCATGCATGACTTTTCCTCAGTATCGTGGAGACGGCTGCGTCGCTCCGAATAGTTGGAGTGTGAGAAAATAGCCTAGATAGTCCGCTTCTTGCATCTACTGTGAGAGACAATTGACAAAGGGGGCGACTAGGGAATGTATCTTTTGCAACGAAGGGCCTAACTATGGCATTCTCACATCGGCAGTACTCAGTTTCTGATAACGGATGGTCAACCTACCTGTCTGGGGAATCTCTCATAGGCAAAGTCAGTCGCTTTTCTTTCTCACAGAGATAGTTAATTCCTCGCCCACACCTCACAAGCCAACCACAGCCGCCCTTAACTAATTGGATGGACTTTGCGCTGTGGTCTGAATACGTATCTCGCTTTGGGTTGACAGGGAGACGCGTCAAATTGTTCTCCAAGGGTTCCCGTCTCGGAAACGACATAGCCAGGAGCTAATAAGTCAGCCGGCCGAACTACGTCTGCTAATTATTTCCCCAGTCATAATTGTGAACTTGAATTCATGGCTTTGAATTTCACTTGTCCAGCCCTCTTGATAGTCTCTCGTACAACAAGCTCGCCACCTAGGTCACCGTTCACCAACGGAACAGATATGGAACAACCCATATCCAAAAAATCACCAACAACCCCCATAACCACCCGATCCCTCCGACCTTCTCCCCGGCACTCACAGCAGCCTGAACCTCTTCGTCAAACTTCCCCAGGACATTTCCGGCCGGCCAATACTCGCAAACCAAAAACCACCCCCTCTCCCCACACAATTTCCTTCCACAACCCACGTCTGTCGTTCCCTTCCAGACCAACTGGGTAAAATGCCCCGTTTTCGCCTCAAATCCCGGGTCCCGAAAGTTATACTCTTCCCGCTCGTTACCCCAGGCCTCCACCCCGCTATGCACGTTCGGGTATCCCAGCGCGAGGTTTTCGCCAAAAGGCCCGCCCGAATGGTGGAAGGCGCAGGCACGGTTATCTTCGAGAAAAGAGGATGCGAATTTCGCGAGGGTTTCGTTGTAATTGATGGGGGTGGCGTTGTGAGCGGTGCGAAAAAAGTTTGTGCTGTTGAGGATGGCGGAAGTGAAAGACGGGGTGGAGACGTACTCCGGGGCTGTGGAAGGGGTGGGCGGGCCGGTGGTGATGGTCACGGTTGAGGAGGGTGTTGGTTTGGGGAGGTTGTGAGTTGGGATGGCGAGGGTGAGTGTGGGGAGGAGGAGGAGGATGAGTTGAAAGGGTGGTGGTGGGTGTTTCTCAAGAAGTTGCATCTCGTGTCACCGGGTTTGGGGTATCATTCCATTCATGTTTGACTGGAGAGGCAAAAAGGGTTGCAGTGATGAAAATTGGCTTTGGTTTTAGGGATGTTTTCCTCTTGTTTTATTCCTCTTCGGCAAAGGAACTGGCGATTTAGTCGCCCCCTAGGCTCAAAACCGGGTTTGAGGTGGTCGTGGATATTGTCGGTTGATTGGATATCGCGTAACCGCCAAGTCCCGACCAAACAGAGGGCGGCAATGACGTAGCCCGGCTATCTTCCAACAAAATTGCCTGCCATCACTCCGTCACAGGTATCATGGAGGAACTTCCGCGAAATACATTTGCTATGGCCGGTATTGTTGTCACCGAGCTCGTCGGTGTCACTAACTGAATTCTATCCCTGAGGATCCTCGGCATCGAGAAAACAGTCTTAAACACAGCTATCCCCTATTTCCTTGAGAGGAATTGATGATTAGTACTCGTCCAGACCAAAAATCGCCGCCTCGCGCCAGTTGTTCAACATTGAAAGATACATCGCATGGTTTGTCGTCTCCAATCGCTGGTGCGACCCATATGGACAACGCCAGCCGTCGGCAATGCTGCTGGGCTGACTGTCAGGTCAAGCCCAATAACCCCCGATGTGCATCAGGGTTGAGTCTGCCGACCAGTGCGCTCTTGAACAGGATGCCAGCCGAACATACGCGGCGGCCCAGGGCCTGCCATTCTAAAATCTTACTCCGGGTAGCTTGTCATTAGTTAGATGATCTGAATCCTCGACGCTCGTAGGGGGGCAGCCGGAAGGCAGTGGGTCAGATGCGTTTCTTCTGCATCGGCGCATGTCGTGGTATCATTTCCTAGAGTCCTCGGTACTGTATCGTAACCCGTCTCTGGGAGTCGATGGTGAATAATGCCGCATTGGATGAGTCGATCACTACGGGCCTGTTAAGGCGCGCCATAGCGTCAGGCGAGGCTTGACTGGCTCCGAATCTGAGACGACAGGCGGTCAGTTCAAACGGCTTTCTTCATTGGACCCAACGATACATGGCCGTTCTTTACCTCTCTTCCAAGGTAGTGGGAAAGTAGTTAGATTTGATAGATCGTCCTGATACAAAAGTTGCGGAAGGTCCCAGAATGGCTTGCCCTAATCCCCGTTGAGGTCAGCACCGATGGATCTTTCTAGGTCCATAGCTGCCTAGGCTGTTTGCAGGCGCGAAGGATGAATTCTGGGATGTGCGTGAAGTTGGACGGTTCCTGAAGGCGAGTTGCGTTGGTGGCAGGCCGGAAAGTCCTGCTTATCACAAAGCGCAGTCTGGAGGCCATTATGCAAGTTTGAAGTGTGTGGGTGGGCGAGAGACAATGCTGAGTGAGGGTCGCTCCTTCTGCCTACCAACAGGTCTTTTATTGTGCGGGTTTCTCCATCAGCGTCCACATCACCCACGTACTCGCACCCACCTTCGACATTGATAACCGGCCTGTCAAAAGACAACTTAACTTCATGACTAGCATGCGAGTATCCTTGCCCTGTCCGGGCCACAGAATCTCATCCTCAAGTTTGTCTGGAACCGTCTAATCCGAGGAATCGCTCCTTCCGACCAAATGCGCATAGGAACCACGTCCCCACACGTGATTCCGCGCGAATTACGCGGTCCTTCAGCGGAAGATCCAAGGGATCGCATTGCTTTCCAGTACCGGGCCTCGGTGTCACGCTGACGGGGCGGCGAGGCATTCCCCAAGCCTCATGGGGCATCTTTTCCCCTTTTCTGTGTTACCGCGAGCTTGGCGTCGACTAATTGCCCTTCAAGCTCTCAGCTGCAGGGTTCTGAAATGCTTGTTGCGCATCATCTTAACCATGCAGATCACCCCCCTACACCACCCCCCT
>Ga0247765_1000736_pt1 | contig 22148 bp, 16 predicted proteins | sample UWRJL106311C6_FD_179949 | JGI IMG/M metagenome (GOLD analysis project Ga0247765, IMG submission 179949) | Plant litter microbial communities from Arlington Agricultural Research Station in Wisconsin, United States - UWRJ-L106-311C-6 | ecosystem: Environmental > Terrestrial > Plant litter >... | reverse complement strand
GGTGTAGGCACTAAATCTCTTGTCATTTGACATGCTGTCGTGGCGTGACGTCAAAGGTTTGTTCGAGCCATGTATGCTGGAACATGGTTTGTTAATTGCTCGTTGATAGGTTTGTCATATGTGACTACAGCGGGGATGTCAGTGCTGCCAATCAAAATGCCATTACAAGACGAGGAGTTGAGTCAATAACCCAGCAGCAAAAGAAATCTATATAGGTAGGTTGGTAGTGTTGGAGTGGTTCTGACGGCCTGACACCTCCAGAACCCCAGGCCCACACTTATCACCACCCCTCATTGAGCCCGCACAATGGACAGGCTTCCCTTCGAGGTCATGCAGATGATCACATCGCACTGCACTCGCTTATCCAGCCTCGCTGCCGTGTCACGAAGATGGAACGACGCAGTTGAGCCCCACACTCTGGTGACCATACGGATTGGGCAGTTTCCGGATGAACTCGAAATGTTTGAGCGCCTTTTTTCTGTGCCGGGGAGGCGCCGTCTGCTTTCTCAGTTGACGTTCGTCCTCCAATCGCCGTACATGGGAGCCGATCCCCCCACAGGCATGTACGTGGGCTTGTTGCAACTCTTGTCATGCCTTGAGCACTGGGAAGAAGAATCAAACGTCGGACTGGGTTTTGACATCATTAGGCGCAACTATTCCTCGGACGATAGTGAGGTGACGCTAGACTGGTGTTTTGGTTGCGGTATTGATGACCCCTACGATCTTCTGAGTTTGAGTTTTGATCTCACATGGACCCCCTTACCCACTCTACCCACCCTGAAGGCGGTCACTAGTCTCACCGACAATGGAAATTCTCTGGACCCTTTGACCCTGGGCGCTATAGCGGAGGCTTTTCCTCGTCTCAAGAACATTTCTACTTGTTACAATACGCGATCGTGTCTGGGGGGTGGACACCGCGAGTCTTTAGCCAAGGTGTTTCTAGAAGTGCCATTCGCCCATCTCGAGTCCTTCACTCTTGAAACAATCATAAGGCATTCTCCTGCTTCGTCGCCCAATGAGATTATGTTTAGCAAGGCCATGCGGAGGATTGCACAGCTGCCATTATTGCAAAAGTTTTGCCTCAAGGGCCTCCATATTCTTTTACCAGATTTCTTCAGCATCAGCGACGGTTCAAATTGGCCATCCTTACGGCTCATGGAGATTGAGGCTAGCCTTGATTATTTCGCGCCCCTTTCGCTCGAAAAAAGTCCGCACGGATTCTTGACGACAGCTGGAATCGAAACATCAATGTTCGATCCATTCATACTTGCCATGACAAAAGCCGTATCCGCCATGCCGGCACTGCAGAGATTAACCTTCTCCATGTCCAGGTATTGCGGCGATAGACCTCCCGTTTTCTCTGCCGAGTACCTGGGTCCACAAGTTGCAGGGACTATTTACCGGTTGTACGGCAAGGATTTGGAGGAATTTGAGGAGAAAAACAAGATGCATTCTCGCTGGGAGTTATGTTTTAGTCCCCGGATGCTCTTCCCGGTCCCTCAGACAGAGCCGAAACGCCGTATCTGGATGGCTCCGGAGGCCATCAAGGATGTATGGGAAGCGACCGTCGGTAAGCGAGTGTATCTGGGGGGGGACACCTGGCAATGAGAGGCCCGACAATAGGAGACCCGGCAGTGGGAGACGAACAGATTGCTCGGTGATGTCGGTTGGATTGAGGGGGTCGGAAGAGGCACTGGATGCAGCGGGTGCTAAGTCTGGATTATCATAGAATCCGAAAAACAGGAGCCGGGAATCGTTGTATTTTATGTCTCGCGGGGAACTTTCCGCCGACCAAGCACAGCTGACGGGCATGTTCTCGCGCATCTTGGAGTGTTGAGCCACGTACCTGCAATATCGCTCCGGAATTGAAATTTCTCGCCCTGTGGCTTTCTCACTCGGCATTATTATCCATTGCAGAGCGTGATGGGCGGATCGACAAAGGGCGCCGATGGTTGAGCTTGCCTTCGCGCGATTCAAGATAAATGCAGACGACGGAGCCAGATTTTTGGAGCACCAGCGGAGAAAGTGGGACATTGGAGGCATTCTGGTCCTTGCCCCTCCATCCATCATCAACCCCGCCCTCGCAAACCACCATGTGAGCCCACAATGCCTAGCTGCCCCTGACTTGTGCTTCCCCAGGCAGCAGCCCCACTTGAACCTCGCCCTCAAAACTAGACCCCGCGTCGTGTTCTGTTCCTGCAACACGCAAAACAGCTCTGCCGACGGCATTGCCATTGCGACAATGGCTATCCTCGATCTCCCCGACGAGCTTCTGCTCGAAATCTTCAATCCTCTGTTCATCCTCCCACGATTGACACAAAGTGATAAACCCACAGCACACCCCGCAGCAGCTGTCGTCCGAGTCTGTCGCCGCTTCTACCATGTCGCAACACCTCGTCTCTACAGACATCTCCGCGTCGTCATCTCCAATCAATCGCCCGATCGCGCTCGCCTCCTACTCCGCACTCTGTCCGAAAACCCTTCCTTCGGCCCCTACTGCCGAGTCCTGCAATTGGGCCTTCCCGACCCCGGCGCCGGGCCCTTTGATGAACATGGCATGCCCGGGCCCCTCGATGAAGAATCCATTGCCGAGCTATGCGCCGCGTTCGAAGTCGCTGTGAATATTGTCATTCGGCTAAGGAACACGACAGAGCTGCTCGTAAACGCATACTTTACCAGCTCTTACATGAACGACGCAGACCCCGCAATGGGGGTAGTGCTCGGCGCGGCACGACATATGCCCAAGCTAGAGAAGCTTTCTCTAGGGCCGCAGGTGTACATTCATCAAGTGTGCGAGGCCTTTGAGAAGATTTCACAGCTCCGGACATTGGAAGTGAAAATTTTGGCTGCGCCCAATACCTTACACTACACCGAGTCTATTCCCATTCCGCCCCAGGAAAAGATTGGGTGCTCCTCAGTTACCAATCTAGAGATTGACTACATGCTGGTGTCGCCTAGAAACCTTGTCTCGCTACTTTTGTACCCTGCCAAACTGGAGCATTTTGCGTTCAATGGCATGTCGCCGGGCTGTTATTGGCCTTGGCCGCTACAGGATCTTCTCACGGCCGTGGAACCTCACAAGGGCAGTCTGAGGACGCTGCGGGTTGCGGTTGGGCTGGTGGCTAGGGCGACAGTCAATGACGGTGACAGTGATGAGGGTAATGATGTTAATGATCAGAGCTTGCAGGAGCAGGTTGAGAATCTCGACTTGGCGTCGTTTACCCAACTTGGGGGGATTACATTTGTAGATCCACCTGCTTGAGGTGTGCAGCATTTTGTCAAGCCTCAAATGTACTCGTCGACCAATATTATAGATCTTAGATTAAGAGGCGTACAAGAAAAGCCTTTGAACAAACAATCTTGAGAGCTCACACTCCAACGCCAGCGAGATTTTGTTCCTGGCCCATACGCACAAGTTTGCGTGCTGTTGCTCGGGAATCAAGATGTGGCTGCCACTCCGGGGTGGAGAATGATGTCCTTGCTGCTTTTCCCTCCAAAATTGATCCACCAACCTAACTCAACAAAGTCATTCCGTTACCAAGCGGGGACTTGGTCAAGTCTCACAGCAGAAGGATCTATCATGGCACAATCCGTATTGTGCATGTTGGCACTGGTTCTCAGGGATCTACTGTACGTCAAGACTTGTCAAGACCGCAGATTAGGTATCCAGATTTTGCTAGATTTTACATGGTGAAACCTTTGCAAGCGTTTTCTCTACTCTTGTTTTCGGCTTCAGCGCAGGTAGGGATAAAGGTTGTACGATAGTCTCTCTCTGATTTTGACACCCCAGCAGTCTGGTGAGAGCGTTGGTGATGTTTAAAAAACACTGGGGCCACTGGCCTTGCTTGAATACGAATTTGGCGACAATGTAAACTCCTCCAGAGGGGCCAAAATTGCAGTGTTATGCCCGAAGCTAAAATACCGGTGAAGCCCAAAAAAAACTATTAGGCCGGAAAACATTCCCATTCGCTGCTTAGGTGCCACGTCATAACCCCTTTGATATCACTGCAATTTTCACCCTCCTGGAGGGTCTAACCACGGCGGCAATGTTGCCTGCCTGCCTGCCTGCCTGCCTACGGCTTTGGTTTGGTTTTGTACGAGGCTGGAAAAATGGTTTGCATTTTCACAACAGCGCTTGCAAATTTTTCAATCTCTGCATACGGAGTAGATGGTTGGTAAATAGAGTGCGCACGTCATGTCCGGCTCCTTGACATCGAGTTATGTGATATCAGCACAGACCAGACATCTTCTGTGCTGCATCGCTGTTAAAGTCTCACCTTAGTTGCGTCTATGCTGGGGTTTCTTGTGCAACGTGTGTGCCATGGAGCGTTTTCCTTTACGGTTTTTGAAGTGTATTTTCTTTTTGCAAATCTAGAGGATTGCCCTAGACCTTGTCCAAACAACCTATTCTATCGTTCTGGCTCTGCGAGTTTATCTCTCAGGCTTCAGCTCTTCCCTTAAACCAATGAACGAACATGCAGGCTCGAACGCCCGTAGCGACTCGGACCGCAGAGGATTCATATCGTACCCTTCTCGCCCCGTGCCAAACACTGCAAATAATACGGGGTCGCCATCATCAGGGCCTCTATGGTCCAATCACCCCGAGGCAGCATTACTACCAGCAAACTCATTCCCCTAATAAAAACCAAATAATAATTAATAATCCCCACTATATCATAAATTAAGCTACTATATATAAACGCTAGTGGCCCCGAAGCTAACAGTTATTTCTGGAGCTAATGCGCTATGTAGTAAGTGTGCGTGCCACTACAGTATATCCAGTATTACTTAGGGTTATTATTTTTTGCTTCCTGACGCTGTCCGTATTTCACCTTGTCTTCGATCCGCCGGTAGCTATTGTGGGTTGGAAATATATATAATTCACTTCTTTAATGTACTGGCGATTGACAGCGTCGATCCCAGGTATCGGGAGATGAGGCCACACTCGGCCGTCGGGAAATTGACATCACCGTATAACAACTGTACTGGTACCCTGATTGGGCCAAATACCATGATCACAGCGGACCACTGCCTCCCACGGAACCAGCCGAATGCGGTCTAGCAATCCATCAGATTTCACACCGGCCCTGGACATCTAGAATGGAACCCACCAAAGGCCCTACGGATCCGCAGGCGTCACACATTGTGTCGGCATCAATCGTCCACTCTAGGACGGCCGCGACATTGCCGTCTGCAAGCTCGGCTCGACTTTCGGGGACGGTACAAATTATGTCCTCCACATATGGCCGGATCCATCCTGGCACGACGCCCAACACGAGGGCTGGTACAAGTCAAGAAGGCGGATCAGCGTGGGCTACCCCTTCAACTTCAAAACTGGCTCATCGCTGGGCCTGGCTGGGTTCCGAGTGGCCAATTTCGCCAGGAATAGAGCCACCAATTCCACTCTGCTCCAGGCGCCTTTCTTCGCCGACCTAGGCTGGCCTGGTGGACCAGCGTTAAACCTGAATAATGACGAAGGCTTCTGGATTCTCGGATGCATCGTTAGAGATTGTTATGCGCCACCTGGGGAGGAGGAGGGATGCGCCGGCGCCAGAATCACATCTGGTAAACGGATGGATGCGCTCGTTACTTTTGGGATGGTGAAGTGGACCCCTAAGGAAGGGTGGGGATTCAGCGATTGGGGGGGCCCGGCCTTCGACGGCGCGTTGAACTCTGTCCAGATGCCATCAGGTAGTAAGTTCTTGGGGCTGGATTCAGTTTGTGGCCCAAGAATTTAGAAAAACATATTTTCCTTTATGCTGAGGATTGGCGGCAGCTGCACCCCCATCTCCTGGCAGGACAGACTCAGTTCACCGTCGAGCAAAAAGTCTTTACGCATGTCGGCTGGCCGACTAAAGTCTGCGACCAACTCTTACTGGCTGTCGTCTGAACCGTTCAGCGCAGCTGAGACCACTAGGTAGCGGTGGCTCCTACCACACCATGACCGTCACAGCGAACCAACGCGCCCTAGCAAATCCTATTTTGACCGGCCCCAACCTCATCTTCACCGGCTAGGTTTAGCTCTCTCTTGGTCCTCCTGGTCAGGATGGCTTGACCTCACTCCATGTAATGCAAGCCGCCGATAACGGCACAACATTGACAAAGGCTGTCTCTCGGTTTCCGGAGTGGTTGAAGGTAAACTGCCCTACCTAACAACTACCATTAATCTCTGTCCATCAAACTGGGTCTTCTTCAACCTCATCCCTCTAGGCAGGCAGATGTTGTTGACTTCTTTGTCTATAAGTCCGCCAGGTCGAAACATGCCGCCTAAGACATGCATAAAATCCCATAAAGCGAATGTGGCGAAAAGACAAGCTCCTCCTTACCTGCTTCGACAACGCCGATGGCGAAGAGGGGCCGGGGCCGGGTTGAGTCCCCGTGAGGCTACGGGGACTTCCTCCTCTCCAAGCATTTCCGACTGACCTTAGCCTTTGACGACGCCGATACCTTGGAACTTCTTGAAGTGGGTGCGCCCAAGTATTACATAAACCTATGTTAGGATGTGTTCAACTCCCAGCAAACACTGGACGATTCAAATCTGCCGATCGACTTCACCTGGGATTGCCTGGCTGTTCCGCTCGTCAGAGTGCACCAATCTGAAGAGCTTCGATACGCGTCGTGATGAGCTGGAATTGAACGAGAGCAGACTACATATCTCTAGCGAAGTCCTTGTCGATGTAAACCGGACACGAGTGTAGCAGCGGCACCGGGCGCTTTTTGAAGGCATGTCCCTGAACCGACCTAATAAGCTGCACCCGGAATTGGAATTCGCGCACGGCGGAGTTTTCGGCTTTGCGAATGGCGGATGGCACCTGAACGCGGGTGCCTGGCAAGGCGTTCAGCGGTGGCGATGAATGTAGCTTGGAGGCCTTGGCGCACCTATGGAGATCCCGAATGGCCCACCTCGCGGCATTGGAGAGGGAGTGCACTGTGACTGAATCCGAGAGTTAAGCGCCCAATCGCAAAAGCTCCACGACTGTTGAATATGAGGGGCAACTCAAGGCCGCCCAATGGACCTAATTCAGTAGAGTTTTCGACGTAGAAACCGCAGTCTAGCGAATCTAGCGGTCCTCGATACAAGTCACGGGACCCTGCAGGAACAGTACGCACTGTTGGCATGCACCTCTCTTCTCGAGGTGGATGAGCGGCAACAACGCTAACTACGTTCATGGATCCCATCCGGCCTAGTAAGGTCTTTAAAGAAGCAAGTCGGCCAAGAAGCCAGAAAACCACGCCGACACACTTAAAATATCTACGACTGGGCCCTTGCATCGCTTATCGTCGTCCCGATGTCTGGGGCATGATTCCGTCGGATTTATTATCAGGATGCCGTGCCAAGGCTGCATGGCGTTGCCGCGAGGGAAGGGCAGGTAGGGCCAGGATGGGAGGCCCCCAGCAGAGAGAGGCTCAAGCTGACCCAAACTTCACCTCAAAACTTCAATCTCACCCCGCTCGCGATCCACCGATTCGAATCTCCATCACCCCCATCACATGGCGACCACAGGCACAGAATGGACCCGCTGTCAATTACAACATCCTGCCTCGCCCTTGCGGGCTGCATCGCGAAGGTGTCACGGATTATCATCGAGCTCACACGCGACGCTCGCAACGCGAACAAGGACATGGACGCCATCTCGACCGAGCTGCAGGCCCTTGCCGACATTCTAACCCCTTTCGCCACGAGCTTGCCTACACTAACGGCAGTCCCTGAGACCCTTCTCGGAAGAGTCGACACGATAATAGTGGGATGCGCGACCGTGGTGGACCAGATCGACAAGCAGCTTGTGAGGTACAAGAGAAGCAAGGTCTTCGCCAAGATAGGCTGGGTTGTATTTGGACAGTCCGACATGCAAAAGTTACGCGATAATCTCACGGGGTATAAGACGGCACTAAATCTTGGAATCCAGATTATATCCATGTCAGTCGTCGCCCCATCTTCTGACCCTAATTGGCTACCTGAACAATCTTCAGATCCGTAAACCAGGTCGTGAAGGACGATACCACAGCGATCCGCGAGCAAAATGAAGCATTGATGGCCAACGTGGACACGATTCTCGCCCAGCTCAAGGATACCCAGTCAGCCAAGAGCTCAGCACCGCGCAAGAGAATCGAGGAGTGGATGAACGACATCGACGCGCTCACGTCGTATGCGGAGACAACATACGCAGAGACAACCTATGCCGGCACAACATACGCAGAGACGGTAGTAGACGAGCCAACAGCGGCAGACGACGATGCCACTACTGTTGCCCCAAATCAACCACTCCCGGACCAGTCCGAGAATGGTAACGTCTTCCAACCCGTCTACCACGAAGGCGACCCCGGCCAAGGCATCGGCGGCTACAATCTCCGCTCCCCCAACGACCGTTGCTTCGCGCTAGACTACAACAGCACCGGCAAGCTCGACCACCTCGTCCTCTTCCGCGCCGGCACCGGCATCATCAGCGTCCTCCACAAAGACCCCTCCGGCGTCTTCACCCCCGTCTTCAGCAGCTCCTTCGGCCTCGGCGCCTATGACATCCTGGACCCCTGCGACCGGGCTCTCGCCTTTGACTACACCAGCACCGGCCACCTCGACCACATCCTCTTGTACCGCCGCGGCCACGGCATCCTCTACGTTCTCGCTCGCACCCCTACCAACAACACCTACACCACCGTCTTCAAAAGCCACTCGGGCATCGCCGGCTTGGACCTCGCCTCCCCGCTCGACCGCATCTTCGCCTTTGACTACGCCCGCTCCGGAAAACAAGACCACCTAGCCATCTACCGCCCCGGCACAGGCACCTTCTGGATCCTCCGCAACGACACGCATACTACCAGTACCATCGGCTCATCAGCAACCTTTACACCCGTGTATAAATCCACAACCAGCCCAGCCGGCGTGGGTATCGGCGGCTACCCTCTACTGCGAGACCACGACAGGGCCTTTGCCTTTGACTGGGAGGGCACTGGCAAGATGGATCACATTGTGCTCTACCGCGGAGGAGACAGGCTGTTTTCTGTGGTGGGGAGGGATAATAATGAGACCGGGGGGTTTAGCACGGTTTGGACAACAGCGGCGGGTGCTAGGGATAGTGTAGGGGGCTATGACCTTGCGGATCCGAGAGATGTGGCGTTTGCGTATGATTGGGGGCATACAGGGAGGAGGGACCATGTGGTGCTGTATCGGCCGGGGACAGGAACGCTTGGGGTAATGGCAAGAGACAGGAATACGGATCATGGGTGGAAGTGTGTGTTTTGGGAGGGGGGTGGGAGGGGGGTGGGAGGGTATGATTTGTTGAGCGACGACGATAAGGTGTTTGCGTTTGATTATGATACGGCGGGGAGGGCCGATTGCTTGGTTGCGTATCGCGCAAATGGGACAGGGACGATTTGGATTTTGAAGCACGTTTAGGGGTTGCTTCCCACGTTTGACAATCTATCTCGTAGATTAAGGATGTTGATGATGAGTTCTAAGGCGTTGAACAATCGGAAGTAGAAGTGCGAGCGAGACTTTAGAGGGCAGAGGCTAAGTCCCTAACGGCCAGGTAGGTGACACGAAAAAAAAATAAGAGGTAAAGGCTGTCAAAAGAGAAGGAGTGGATTTAGGAAAGCTGATACCAATCGGAGATATTCCCAATCATCCGGGGTAAGGTAATCCTTTTGGGAGATATTCGTAGATAGTCGTACCAGAGTTCGGCATATGAATCAAGTGCAGCTTCTTTCCCAAGCGCAACTTGGATCATAAGATACTAAGTGTTCCACCTGGTAGAATTATTCAAAGGGATCATTCAGCCGGCAAGTTGAACAAACTTGTAGGTTCGAGTAGAGGATCCTCAAATATGCTTCATGATATTATGAAGTTTTTTGCTTAGGCGCAGCCAGATAAGCCCAGATGACTTGGGCATCTGCAACATCTTTTCCTCTTCATTATTCCGGTCCCAATCGGTAGTTACGAATCAGCCGAAGCATCCACATGGATTCTCAACAGCTACCGGTGTCTCCGTCCTGATCGAGTCGCTTTCGTATCCATCGCCGCATAATCTGTGCACCATTTCATCAACCTCATGAGAATATCCGAACCCCAGAGAGGCAAGCCGGCTCTTCAAAAGGATCGCCTCGGCATTTCCGATCAGGCTATATCAGAGAAAGCCAGAATTCTTATCCTGCAGTCCGAGTTCCAGTTAAAGCATGCGACGAAGAATTCCGGGCCCAGTGATGTGCTCTCGGAACTTGTCTTGAAACGGAAGGAGAAGATGCTCCAGCCCCAGCTTCCTGCCTTCAGTGCTGAAAATTAAGCCGTCGTGGGAATCCCAGTTCGAAAGCGGAAACGGACCACCAAGCCCCCCGGTGGAACAAAGACATGGAATTCCAAGACATCCCGAGACGCCCGCTGATGACGAAACCTCGGCATGAGAATGCCATAGCGGCACCCCAAAACAGCGTCACTATGGTGGAAAGGGAATCTGTTCGGCAGTGTGCCGGCCTGGATGACCGACGGTACCCGACAAGAAGGAGTAATCACGACTAAGACTGCTATCTTTGACCTAGCCTGTCCAGGGAGTTGGGATTAGTTCTGGCAAAAGTATTTACTCCCACTTTTCGCAGAGAAATCCCCACTCCGCTGCACACTGGTAAAAAAAAAAAAAAAAAGTAGCGATAAGTCGTCAAGTGCTGTAGCATTGGTGTGTGGACCTCAACCTCCTGGGGCGTCGCTCTTAGCGGCCGATACGAAGAATCTCCCTCGAAGCTTTCCAGGGAAAAACAGCCCTGGAACCGGCCAGGAGAATCAGCGAGAAGACCGCGGATAAGCGGCCGGCTGGCATCAGAGTCGGTCCATTGCAAAGATGGTCGGGTTCTGGTGTATGCTGCATAATGATGCTGATTTGTAGACGGATGAAAGCCTTGTTCCGCTCGCCGTATCTGGGCGACATGTGGACGCCGAATATGCCCCAGGAGGCAGTGGGCAGTATCTTCAATGCGGGTGGTCTGATGTCGCGAAGCCCACGACATCCGGCAGGCTACAGCATAATCGGCGGGGCTCTGTTCGGTCATGCAGAAGATGCTCTGGAATCCTAGTGATATTCTCAATAAGACCGCTGAGATCTGTCTTCGTCCCCCCTGAACTGCCAGGTGCTGTCGATACAGCAGGTATCGATCCATGCGAACTTTGATGTCATTTCGTGCAGCCAGGGCACAGCTCTGCTCAATTTTGAAGTAGCCTTTCTTTGGACGTCGACTGCGGATTTCCAAGTTGCTGAAACGTCACCTCCTCATCTTCCCACGTGTGGGGATAGGATTGCATAGCGCGGTATGTCCGAGCCAGCGAACTCTGTTATTCGCAAAGTGGAGACGTTGAGAAGCTTCATGTCCGTAACTGGACCTGGATGCGGCCGACATGGAAAACCGAGAAGCTGTTGCAAATGGAAGTCGGTGAGGAGTCGTGTTGCTGGCTGAAGGGAGGGAGGGGCTGGGCACGTGGGCGAACGGTGCGCACTACACAGTATCTATGTATGGGACCAGTTCTGGGTTACCTCGGCTAGAGTTGAACTGTTGAAGTGATGCAGCCTGCCGAAAATGGTAATTAGGGTGAGCAAAGGTGAGCCAGCCTGAGCAAATCCTGAGCAGAGCCTAAAGCCAGGGTGAGCACCGTCACGTGGTCGAGATACGAAAGAGGAAATTTTGCGTGCCCAGATTCGTCGCACACAACAGATGAACATATCCTTGGGGGACCTAGCGGGTCATTTGGGGTTTGGGGACTGGGAGAGCAATGGTTGGGCGAGCCGGAGGAGGGAAAGTTCCATGTTTGATGTACTGTACAAATGATGCACACCTATTCAAACCTAGGTAGAACTAGTACGAGGGGAAAGAAATGGAGACGCTATTTATTTCTAATCCATAGAACTTTGAATTGTATATCAATCAGTCTAATCGTTTAATAATGGGGGAAGAACAAAAACAGAAATAAAAACAAAAAGCACTATTCTAATTGCAATGCCATATGTAAAATGCAATGCTAGACGAAACCAAAATGCCCAAAAAAAAAAAAAAAAAAAAAAAGAAAGAAAGGGAAAGATCAAGGCCGCAGAGGAATCAGACAGCGCATGCCCATATTACGCGTGGCCACGCGCTGACAGCGGGTATCGGTCGGGGTATTAAAGTACTGATTCGCATACTTGATGTGCACTCCGTCAAAGGCCTCGTGCCCGAAGACGCTACGGCAGGTATTCCCGGGACTGACCAGCACGACAAACGGCAGGGGGCTGGTGATCTCCTGGAACTCGGCCCTATTTTTGCAGTCGAGATTGACCGACTTTTTGAACACTTCGCCTTGTACCGTCACGACAGTGCCTTGGGGTCCCCACGTCACGCTGAACATGTCGCAGGGAACGTTGCCGTGGCCGTCCCAGAAGGAACACCGTGTGTCGAGATGAGAGTAAGGGCCGTCGCGCTCTTTGAGGACTTCGAGAACAGAGGATCGGCCAGAGAGCGTTGGTGGGTTTTCGGAAGAGCGATATTCGTTGGGGTTGACAGAACCGGCAGGGGCTCCCATGACTTGGGCGAGAAGGGCGGGAGCACCGAAGAGGATGGCGGCAGGCTTCATTTTGACGTGTTGGAGTTTGAGTTGCAAGAAAAAAAAATTGATAAAATTACGGTTGATTGAGATGATATCGTAGGGTTGGTTGAAGACGAAATTGTAAGTTGACTGAGATGAGATTGTAAAGCTGATCGAGGCGAGATGATAAGGAATGCTTTTTGCTTCAACTCGGAGAAGAGAGCTGGTATTTGTACTTGATATCTCGCCACTACTGAATACATGTACCGCAAATACAAGACATCAATCCTACTCTCTTCCCTCACCGCCAGGTATCTAAAATTGACCCAGGCACCACACAAAGAGACCTCCATGTGCCTCAAGATCATGGCGGTGATGGTGATACGGCAGGTTCGATGGATCAGATGGTAAAAGAAGCGTGGCGTCCAGTCTCCAGCTCATGCCGACGGTATAAAAGTCACGTGTAAAAGCATGGAAAGATACTCTCAATACTACCTATCTAGGTAGGTAGAAACGAGAAGGAGAGTTGGTGTCGAGAGTCTTGGGAAAGAATTGGGGGCACGACTCGCGGCACAGGTCTCTTTTCCCGCACGGGTTTCAACCTCTCACCAAGCCAGCCTGGCGACCCATCCTCCCGTCGGCAACTTGGACATTTTGTGTAACTACCTACCTAACCACGCCGCTGGTGGAATCTTATTGAATACAAAAAATACCTGTTCCTGCCGTCGACGCTTCATTTTGCCGAGTAGGAAGACACACTATCACAGCCACAGCTCATCGGTTGTAGCGGGCCGTCTATGAAGCAGCCAAGTTTTCTGTGACAAATATCCCCCGAGGCAACTGTAGTTAGGCAATGTAACTATGGGAATCTAAACCTGTAGGGTGAAGCTTTTTCACTGCGGGCAGTGGCCTGTCAGTGCGGTACACCATTCCACAGTGTGAACAATAATCTAGATACCTACCCTACGAACCTGACATGGAGCATCCAATTGACTTTGAGACAAAAGAAAGTGATTACCAGACATATTATCTGTCATTGAGCTGAGCGCATGTTTTTTTTTTTTTTTTTTAGTTCTTGAGCGTAAAACTGCATTGCTTGGGACCTTTTTGTCTGCATAGGGTAGAGGTTTGTGAAAAAGGGAGAAAAATAAAAAGGAATGGTGCATGTCCACATCTCGCTGAGCCACAAACCCACTTGAACCTGAAACGGTTGCATGCCCAATCTCAGCAGAGCAGCCAAACAAACCGGCGCGCCATTCGGCGGTTCGAGTTTGCTTCTAGGCTATTCTATACGCCCAGTCTAAAAGCCACTTCCCTATTACGACGCTGGAGAAAAACCAGGCACACACCATCCATCACAGGTAATAAACTAACCTGACCCTTCCCGGCCGTCAAACTCGCTGACCATAATCAAGTTTGAGTTACACTTTTGATCTGTTTTTTTTCTCCGTCGGGATTGCAAGACAAATGTTTCTCCTCCCCACTTTCTCCACTTTCTAATTTCTAATCCCAACGCTCAAAAACGCCTTACCATACTTACAGCTTTGCTTCACTTCTATCAACCTACCGACCTAGCGAGGTTAGGTTAGGTACCTAGGTACCTAGGTAGGTTAAGTGGCTTGGCAACATAGAGACAGCAATGCTGAAAACCTGCGCATCCAGCTTTACACTTCCAAACTCCAGTCTGCACCGTCGGTTTTTACAGCTTCGGGCTTTACCGCATTACTTGCGAAAGAAATAAAAATAGAGAATAAAATATCATCACATCCTTCTCCAACGCCATCTATAAAGTACTCAGCAGCAAGCAACCTTGTTTGTTTCTGCAACCCCTCCAGGGGGGCCGAAATTGCAGTGATACGCTAGAATTAGATACAGCGACAAAAGGGCACATTCGAATCAGGTAATGAGACACTTCTTCATGATGCGTGCATCATGCAGGCGAGGGACTGGGCCAATCAATCAACAACACGAGTACAAATGAATTCTTGTTCAAACAAAAAGGCCGGGTAGACTGCTAGGCACCTGCAAGCTGTCCTTGGCTCATCTCCTGGGGCATCTCGTCCGTGCATGGAACGGAATGGAACACCTGATGAAGAAGACCTTCTGGAGGGTTTAGAATTGTAGTGACTGTGACGCCTAATCACCCCGGTAGCCTGACGTCGCCCAATAGTTAGACCTACAGTCATCCAAGTAGCCTTGCTTTCTTCACCGAGAGAGAGAACTAGCATTAGGTGGTTTGATACAGTTTGAGCTATATCCAAAAAAAAAAAAAAAGGGGGGGGGCTCCTATGCCAGCATCAATGTGACAATGACATAGTTAGATGAGCTTGATACAAATCTACTTCAGTTCAAGGACTCAGAGCATACCTACCTGGCGACTTGGTCACCCCAGAACAATCTCCTTCCACACCGGTCCTGGCGCGAACCCCTGCGTAATCGCCCGTCGAAGTAAACTTCCTATACCCAACCTCTGAGCCACACCATCTTGCCAGCCCAACAACATTATCTCAAAACAATCTCCTCTCCGGCCCGGCCCCATAATATCATCGCCGTCATCATCATTATTCGGCCAGAGATGAAAGGACTTTGACATCAAAATCACTTCGTACGTTGCCCCGACGGAATGGAAAACTGATGCCTCTTCAAAACCGTCCAGCCAAACTGTGCCGCAAAACTGGCCCTCCCGGCCAACGAGGCTGCCCTTGGGGAGGAACATGTCAATGTTTTGAATCTGGTAGTAGCATGCCAGTGTCCAGAATTGGAGCAGTGGATAATTGGGGATTTTCGAATCGGATATCGAAAATGTGTCGGATGGAGCGGTTTTAAGTGTCGGGGACGACGTATAGCTCGCGAACATGGAGTGGAAGGATGTTGGTTGGCCCGCTGGAGAGCTGTTTCTATCACGTGAATCAGACGAGCTGTCATCTGAATGAGAGAATCTGCCATCTAAAGAAGAGCCGTCATCAACAGAATGGGAGAGGGAATCCGAGATGTCTGCAGCTGGATCGCAAATGAGGTAAACGGACCCGGAGGGTTCTCTGCCATACCAAACAATCCAGTTTGACGCACGCTTCGATTTCACACCCACATACACTCGCCCAATCCAGCCAGCCCATGAGTAACTAGGCATGCCGGAGCGGCGCCGTAGGTTCTCCCCATTGAAGGCTAAAAAGTCAGTAAAGTGACTTGTCGGAAGACCCTGAAAGATAGCGTTTCCCATTTTCAAGCGGAAGCGTCGCATCAGGCCTGCCAAGGCGCGAAGGGCATCCTGGACGTTGGTCATGCCGCATTGTGTATAATAACCCAATAGTTTGGCGAAATCGTCGTTGGGGTTGCTCATCTCCATTAGTTGCGGAAGTACAGTAGAGCAGGTGTGGCCTCTTGAGGGTTTCGGATTATCAAAACAGGACTCGCACTGTTCTGACATCTGGCACCGGAAAAAGACTTTGTCGTCGACAAAGAGAAGCACCCGGCGTGAGAGTAAGTATTCCTGAAAACTATCACGGAGTACAGTATCAGTGTCCGCCTGACGTGTTGCGGTTAGCGTTTTGGGAGAGTAACCCACGTCCAGGCCCTCGTATGATAGAATGATTTCATGATCAAATGGTCGGGACCAAAGTACACACCAAAAGATATGTCAATTTGTACCCACACCAACTGTGGCGTCTCGACTCGAGTGCCGGCTCGTACACCAGGAAGACCAGAGTTGGCGTCGTGACCACAGGCAGCAACGATTGTCAAACTGGCCAGCTCGTAGATTCTATCCATCACGTCGACACCTTGACGGACGTCTTCAGCGTCGTTTTGAATTAAACACAGGGCATCAACGCAGAGATACCGAAAGCCAAGTTGCCGAGTAAGTAGCATAGCGTCGCTGATGGTTCGAGGTAGCGAAATTTCATCCATATCGAGCGCGCCAGGACGGAGTAACTCGGGTCGGTTGTAACTCGTCAGTTTGAAAGTCGGAACAGAGCCCCAGACATAACTGAGGACTACGTAGGGAGGGCCATTCGCCGTAATTTCTGTCAGGCACCGTGATTTGACATCAATAAGCCGGAGAACGCAGAGTCCCAAGAATGGGTCCAGGCTCGCCGTTTTCGCCAGTCGTAGGACGCAGTTTCGGTGATTTTCATCACAGTATGCTACCGACCCCTTGATCCGATCAATTTCAATCTCTGCGTCGATTTCTGGGCGTAGATATCCGATATCTGACAAGTCCTCGGCGAATGTGCGGGAGGAATGGTTGGAACTCGGCCCCAGTGCAATCCACAGCCCACGACAACGAGGGAGCCGAAAACCGCCACGCCCAGTGGGGCCGAAACCCTCCCAGACCAGGGTAACGGCATCACCTGTCCTCCATCGGTTTGGCCGTGTTTCTAGTCTATCGTCCTGGGCAATGGCATTTTTGAGCAGGCGACAAAAGGGGCATTTGCTGTTCTGGATCCACCCAAAAGTCCAGGGTTGGTCCTCTGCATCCAAATGGCGAAGAGCCGCTGGTTCGGACGAGACCTGAGAGCAGCGTGCACACAACGGCTCGGTCCGCGGCATGCTGGGAGTCGAAACTTGTTGTTCGGTCTTGTCAGGGGAACGAGTTTGCTCGCAGTGATCAAATGCTGCCTTTGAAGAATTGGAGGTAGCCCCGCAGTGTTATCTAGGCACTTGACGGAGCAGGAAGGCACAACCTGAGCCCTCTGCGGCCCGAGTCGCTGCGGTGTTCGAGTGCGCATGCTCTCATTGGTTACAAAGTGAAGGGAGCGGGGCATTGGGAGCTGAAACTGGTAAAGACGGCAGGACCTGATTCTGCAATTGCAATCTCGATCCTGCCCGAACTTAACATTGAACACCCGCAGCCACATGTAGCGTGAGTGACCAGACACAGAGACACAGGCGAGATGGACGCCGGGGAATGGAGCCGCAAGGTATTCCGGCTGCGCAGGCTGCCGGACCATGTGTGCACGCCAGCGGCGGTCGCGAGCCTGCTCAGCAGCGTCCTTGCCCTCCCCGACGGCCACGTTGTCGTCAGCTCGGTTGCCAGGGCCGCCGAGATCTTCGAGGTGCCGTCGAGAACAGCCACGCTCCAGCTGAAGAGCGTCCCCGCCCGTCTTCGCGGGAGCCTCGCCGACAACGAGTGGTCCCTTCCGCTCGCGGACCAAGGCGCGGACACGGACATGGCCGACGTGCTGGTCCTCGACGTCCACTTTGAGGGCATGACGGTGCTGTGCGACCCGGCCCCCGGCAAGCACCACGCTGACTGCATCGCCATCTCGGGCTTGGCGAGCCACCCATTCGGGTCCTGGCAGCCCCGCAAGGACAAATCCTTCATGTGGATTCGGGATGCCATCCCGCCGTCCCTCCCCGGCGTCCGGACCGTCATCTACGGTTACGGCTCCAAGCTCCCGGACAGCAGGTCGTTTCAGTCCATCCGCGACATGGCGCGAACCCTCATCTTACATCTCAAGTCCGGAGGCTGGAATCTTCCTTCATCTAAGCCCATCGTCTTCCTCGCCCACAGCCTCGGCGGAATGGTGCTCAAAGAGGCCATCGTCCAGATGGCCGACCGCGACGAATCCATCTCGAGCATCCTCGCCAATGTTCGGGGTGCCGTCATGTTCGGCGTCCCCAGCCTTGGTATGGAGCAGTCGCATCTTATCGCCATGGTCGACGGCCAGGCCAATCAGTCGCTCGTCGAGGACCTATCTCGGTACGGCAGCAACTATGTCCGCCAGCTTCATACCCAGTTTGAGGGTCTGTCCTTTCTAAGGAAGGCACGGATTCTCTGGGCGTACGAGACAACAGAGTCGCCCACGGCGGTCCAGCGTCCAGATGGGTCATGGGACAGGTCCGGTCCCTCAACGGTTCTGGTCAATCCTGCGTCTGCGACGTCCAACTACTACTTGAAAAACCCGTCCATCACCATTCCTATCGACAAAGATCATTCCGGTATGGTCAAGTTCACCAGGGGTGACGCCCACCTTGCCATCATCAACGCATCGATTGCCGAGATCTATTCCACCACTCACCTAAACGACGAAGCCGGGTCGGCGAAGCTTGATGCAACCATGCCACATGGTAATCGGAGTCCTCGGGGCACGAACCAAGCGCGGAAAGACGAAGATACCATCGATTCTGTGGCCATGAAAGAGCTGATCAAGGTTTCTTCGGCTGTGGAAGAGATGCATGCTAGTCTCTTCTCCCCCGAACTTGACTTCCGTGTCAGCACCATCGAAGACCCGTTCCAAGATACCTTTGAATGGGTGTTCCATCTTCCGATATTCTCCAAGTGGCTGCAGGAAGGCTCTGGGCTCTTCTGGGTCCACGGCAAACCAGGCTCCGGCAAGTCAACGCTCATGAAATTCATCTTGCAGAACCCGCAGACCAGGGAGCTCTTGCACAACTGGCAAGGTGACGCGCTGGAGATATCCGCTGGCTTCTTCTTCCACTATCGCGGCTCGGCAATTCAAAAGTCGTTCCAAGGCGTCCTCCGTAGTCTTGTCATGAAAATCCTCGCTCCTCTCTGGGTCCCGTTCCGCCAAAAACTTAAGCCACGTTTGGAAGAGTTCGAGTCTGCAAAGCAGTCTCTGTGTAAACTGCGACAAAAGCTCAAGGAGACACAAGAAGGAAAGCCCGGCAACCGCGACCAGGCAGCACATGACCTCTTGCGGGATGAGATCAGCAAGATAGAAATCGCTTTGACCAGGCTGGAAAACGACTTTAGGACATGCATCGCCAAACCGGAGACAAGGTTCCTCAAGCATATCGCCACAGTGTTCCAGAGTGGTGATGACCGGCTAATACCCAAACTTGAGAGAGTGCTACGCCATGTGCGAGATCAAAATATCACAAAGATGGATCTGGTTCTGTTCTTTGATGCCCTGGACGAGTTTGACGGACACCCAGACATGATTAGCCGGTTCATAAAGAGCCTTGTATCAACCAGATCGACAAGCTCAGGAACAAGAGTCAAGGTTTGCCTCTCAAGCCGGCCCTGGGAGTCCTTCAAGGTCCAGTTTTCCGCTTATCCGAGCTTTGCTTTACAAGACCACACCCAACGCGACGTCGAGGCGTACGTGGCCGGGACGTTAGCCGCGCCGACGGTCTATAATCAAGCCATCATGGGAATTGCCACAGATATCATTGAGAGAGCAAACGGTGTCTTTCTCTGGGTTAAGCTTACCATCGGGTTACTTCTCGAAGCCGCTGAAAAAGCATCCGAGGGGTTGGAACTATCAAACAATCTGAAGCAAAAGCTCAACGAACTCCCCAGCGACCTCTTTGAGTTCTACGAGCTTATCGTGGAGAGAATCAGCAACCAGAATCGCCGCCGTACGTTTGCCCTCCTCGAGCTTCTCATCCGCGATGACAACTCCAGGGCCGAGGCGTACTCGATACGGGACGCCGTTCTACTATCGGAATGCACCACCGTTGACGATGCCGTCCAGAGACTCTTTGAGATGAAGAATTCGATCACGGATCAAGTCAGGAAATACGACAATGTCAGGAGCGACGTGCACACCTGGAGTGGGGGTTTGGTAGAGATAAAGCTGCAGGACAGCCGCCCGCGACTGCAGCTCATGCACCAGACGGTGCTGGAATTTGTCATGGGGCTCTGGTTCAAGAAGATGGTCGTGGGAGACATGGCCGCCATCCTTCAAGAGAACGGCCATACTTTTCATCTCAAGTATCTGATGGCTACGCGCGTCTTGAAAGTTGCCCGGGCATTGACAACGGCGCCAGCACCAGCAAACAGAGATCCTCAAGAGCGGATAGAAGAGGGGGCCGAAGAGAGGCGGGAGGTTCAGCGACTCGCGTACCATGCGGAACAGTCGGAGCTGACAACGGGAAAGAGCCATATCGGGTTTCTTTTGAGCGCACCACATGACAGACTGCCCCTTTTTGGCGGATACATAACCGGGCAGCCATGGAGCCAGGACTTCAACTTCTTATCATTCGCCGCCTCGTCCGGCCTCACGCTCTGCCTTCGAGACTGGTTCGGGAGGGGCAAAGACCAGCGAGCCGACTTGAATTATTTCTCCGATCCCGAGACGCCCATCTTGCCGCTCCTCAGCTCGCTCATCCACTATCCCGTGGGTGGGGTTTTCCACGAGCGGTACCTGATGGCGGCTCGCCTACTCCTCGAGAACGGCTTCAAGATGGCAAAAGACCCAACCTTCTTTCCCATGGTGCTGACAAAATTGTGGATAGCAGCCGGGACAGTGAGGCAACCCGCCGAGCTATCCCAAGCGACGGTCATTGACACCCCCCGAAACTTTTCCCGAGGGGCCTCGCCATGTTCAATCCTACTATCGCGGGATGTAACCACAGCTCACATCTCCACCCCCGTCTTGCACTCCCTAGCTGTCCTCGCGCTCGACCACGGCCAGGACCCCAACATCACCATATCTGTATTCACCAGCCCATCCAACCGGCACGAATGCCGGCCGTTGCACATGGCGACGCCGGGCCTGGCGCGGGAGCTGATCCGGCACGGCGCCGACACGACGCTGCGGGACGCTAAAGGCCGCGCGCCCCTCTCCTGGGCCCTGGAGCATCCGTTTGAGCTGTATAAAACCGGGCGGCTGGACTGCGCGCAACGGTACGAAATGTGCCAGATTCTTGTGGATGCGGGAGGAGCCAGGGCTGGGGTCGGGGCCGGGGTCGGAGCCGGGGCCTTTGAGGATTTGCACATCTCGGACACGGGCCTAAGGAATGCGATTTCCGAGTTTGAAGGGGCGGGCTATGATGTGAGCTTTATTCGCGAGTTGGCCTTGGCCGTGGGTGATCATGTCCGCGCCGAGACTACGTCGCTGGCGGAAAGTCTGGATGGTGTTAGTGGAGACGGTGTTCGTGTTGGAGACGATGTTATGATGGGGCTTGATGAGCTTCAAGTCGTTGGCAACGTGAACGCAGAAACTTGTTCTCCAAGCAGCAAGCAAAAGGTAGAAAAGAATGAGAGAGAGAAGAAGAAGAGGTGGAGGTGGAGGCTCAAATGGTGGTGAAACAAGGTAGAATTCGGGAGGAAGAGAGAGGCGAGGCGACGGTCATCACAGTGGACCTGGGGTTATTAGGTAGTTTTACGCACAGGTTGGGCTGGATGGGCGAGGCAAACATTGCAAGTGAAATACACTATGTAATAAGTGGGCTTTCAACATTTGAAGAAACGAGGACGTGGATCTTCTTCGCTTTGTTATTTTATTTAGGCTTGTAGGTTTGAAATACCTACCTAGGTAGCTAGGCTTGTTATAATTATTAAAATCAATTAAGTTAGTTTAACTTTAATTATTCGGCCTCTCCAACTCCAGGGGGGGACCGGAATCGCATTCTCGTCGGTCGTGCGGTCACAAACATTGACCGGCCTCGGATCGATACGAATATATTTCGTAGCTATTTCCCCGCTGAGATTTCGCATGCAAAAATCGACAAAGGCCAAGATGATCGAGGCTGCCCATGGCCAACGGCACTTGATGAATGCCATCACGCTTGTCTCGGGGCGCGCAAATGGAAAAGAAAAGAAAAAAAGGCTGGGACCATGTTTAACGTCCTCGGTTAGCACCAGGCTGCGTTTCCTGTAACCCCTCTGAAGGGCTCAAGAATGCAGTGATTTTGCCATCGCACA
>Ga0247765_1000735_pt1 | contig 22177 bp, 31 predicted proteins | sample UWRJL106311C6_FD_179949 | JGI IMG/M metagenome (GOLD analysis project Ga0247765, IMG submission 179949) | Plant litter microbial communities from Arlington Agricultural Research Station in Wisconsin, United States - UWRJ-L106-311C-6 | ecosystem: Environmental > Terrestrial > Plant litter >... | reverse complement strand
AAGCTCTCAGGCCCATACGCCAGGGCCCGCTTGTTTCGGTTTGGGAGGGGCATCACACCCGTACTCGCCTTTTTTTTGTCGCATCGCGGGCGGCTATCGAGGATTGATTGTCAGCCTCCCAATTCCATCATCTCCTTCCCCCCATTCCCTGTCAAAACATCAGCGCAAAGCTGTTTCTCCTTCCAATTGCTTTCAGCCCCATCCCTCCCTCCTTCAACCACGTTGCTGCACCTATGCCTCGCCAAACATTATTTGTTCATCTCTCTTGCGAGATCAAGCCGAGGAATTGAGGAATCCGATCGCATTTCGCGCTGCTGTTGCTGCAAGCCTACAGACCTACCCCTCCATCCTGCGCGCTCCCCCCCACCCCCTGCCCCCCGATTGCAAGGAGCGGCAACAAGCTTGTAGAACCTGCTCGGCGCGAGACAGCAAACGCTCTATGACGTCCGCTTCGCAACTTTGCCGGAAACCAGACACCTGCCGCATCGTGGCCTCCGATATTTCGCTGTCCGCCTGAGAAACCGAGTGCGACGAGTCCTTTTCGTTTCAGCAACCCCATTCCCTTGTCGACTCAGCAACCCGCGACTGCCCCTCGCTTCCCCTCATCCGCCGCCGCCTCCGACGCCGTCAATCAGAACACCGCACGTCGCGCCGGCAAGGGAACGCTTTGCGCGCAAACCCCCATTCCCGTTTTGGTATATATTTTGGTCAGTCTCCCTGTCCTATGAGGCGCCGTGATCGGTCGGGTAGGGACAGCTTGAGAGAGAGACTTTGCCCGGGCGCGGCGGCGAAGTTGGTTTCCGCCACTGCGATACCCGTATCGCAACGTCGGGCAAAGCAACGAGTCCAGCCGCAAGCGCATTTTTATGGGTTTCGGGACCTGCTCGTCACCGCATGGCCACTCGAGGTTTCCTCGCGTGGCCGCGGTCTGCCTACCTGGCATCGAATCAGGTTGCCGCAAAATCTGCTGTGGCCATCTACTGACCTGATGTTCTGGGCATCAAAAAGGGCTAACGGGATCACCTTGACAGGTCGTGATATTGCGCTGTTGATAATCGCATTGCATCGCCCTGCTTGCGCCCCGTTGTGCTTGCATATCAACTTCGACACCGATATTGCGCCTTTCCCGCACTTCTCTCTAGACGATTTCAGCGACACCGTTTTTTTCCCCCTCCCTATTGTCTACTAGATTTTCCTTTCATTCTGCACAATGAACGGTTCACAGCAAACTAAAGATGCGGCCGCGCAAAAACCCGCCATTACGATAGGCGCAACGGCAACGAACGGGAATTCCAGCATCAACAAGAAGCGGAAGAAGGAGGGGCTGAAACCCATCATCACAACCGAGGGTCCTGGGTAGGTGCATCTTGGCTTTCCTTTAAGTTTTTTCTTTCTTTTCTCTACAAGCTCGAAGCGAGCGATTTTGTTTCTCCTTTGATCCTGCCACGCTTCCTCCAAGACATTTGCACAATGCCATGCCAAGGGTTGGAGCATCGGGTTTTGGCTCGTCCTGCACATTGGGTTGGGCGCGGCCTGGACAGGTGGCGGGGCGCGGTAGGCAGATCGTGGAGGGGAAAGCGCGGTGTCCATGCGCGCGTGGTGCTGCCAGGTGCCCCGGTTTGCCAGACATCACCACAGCACGGCCCTTGAATGTCGGTCGACTGCAAAAGACGCAGGTGAATGGGGAACGTTCCCCGGTTGCCGACTTGTTGTGGCTCCAGTGCGCTTCGGCGGTAGTCTGCAATGTCGCACCAACCCCAAAAGCAGCATACCGCCCTTCCCCTCCCCGACTCCTCCCGCACGATATCCATTCCATTGCTGTTTCTCGAAATCTTCAATTTCACCATTTGCACTTTCTTCCCCGCGCCGGAGCTGGCGCGACCAAGCTCACAATGAAGACAATGCTGCTAAAGACAAGGTTCCCACTTTCTCTATTTCCCACTACCCCCAAGCCTGCTGAAGTTTCGGCACGGCTCACCTCGAGCCCACCCCTCTCCCGCCCAAGCCCCGCCACCCTAGTCTTGGCCATGGTGCACCGCGACATCTTACCGGGCCTGCTTACTAGATACGCGATATGCTTTGAGAATCGCTAGCTGACAATTCACTTTGCAGGGCTGCCCACATCTCGTCATCAATGGCGCAATCCCCAACGTCGTCGTCTTCGCCAGAAGATGCCGCCGAGAATACAGCTGACGAAGAGGACTCGGAGGATTACTGCAAGGGTGGATACCACCCCGTTACTATTGGCGAAAAGTTTAAAGACGGCAAATATACGGTTGTCCGGAAGTTAGGATGGGGTCATTTCTCGACGGTGTGGCTGTCGCGGGATAACACAACCGGCAAGCATGTTGCGTTGAAGGTTGTGCGTAGTGCTGCGCATTACACCGAAACCGCTATTGATGAGATCAAACTGCTCAACAAGATCGTGCAAGCGAACCCGAACCACCCCGGCCGGAAGCACGTCGTCAGCCTGCTTGATTCCTTCGAGCACAAGGGCCCCAACGGAACACATGTATGCATGGTTTTTGAAGTGCTTGGAGAGAATCTTCTTGGCCTGATCAAGAGGTGGAATCATAGGGGAATTCCCATGCCCTTAGTGAAGCAGATCACCAAGCAGGTACTTCTCGGTCTCGACTATCTTCATCGCGAGTGCGGCATCATTCACACCGATCTGAAGCCCGAAAACGTTCTAATCGAAATTGGAGATGTCGAACAAATTGTGAAGAAGGTGGTTAAAAGCGACCCGAACGAGAAGGAAAACAATAGGAATGGCCGGCGAAGACGGAGGACGCTGATTACTGGCAGTCAACCTCTGCCCTCCCCGTTGAACGCGAGCTTTAACCACGCCGCGCTCTTCCCGACAGCGAGCTCGCACTCCAGCCTCGGCCAGATGCTACATGAAGGTAAAGCAGCCTATTCTTGGGGTGGATCTAGGATTCAAAAGCTGACAGCAGGGTTTTGAAAAACAGGTGCTAAGACGAAGGATGCGTCGCCGAGGCCAGACAAAGATAACGGCGAGGACAAGCAAAAACAGCGGGAGAAGACAGCAGACCTCCTTACTAAGGAGGTGTCCGGAATCTCGCTCGATAAAGCCACCACCCCCCCCTCGACTACGGGCGAAAAGCGCAAAGCAGACGACATGCAGGCTTTCGATATCATCAGCGTCAAGATTGCTGATCTCGGCAACGCTTGCTGGGTGAACCACCACTTCACTAATGATATCCAGACGCGCCAGTACAGATCGCCCGAGGTGATTCTTGGCGCTAAGTGGGGTGCGAGCACCGATGTTTGGAGCATGGCCGCAATGGTGAGTTGCTTGGTCGCATGTTGATGGCATCATCGGCCTGTCTGTCTGGACCTTTGACACTGATCCATACGACAGGTATTTGAGCTTATTACTGGTGATTATTTATTCGATCCCCAGTCCGGCACCAAGTACGGCAAGGACGACGATCACATCGCTCAGATCATCGAGCTGCTGGGGCCATTTCCTAAGTCACTGTGCCTCTCCGGAAAGTGGTCACAAGAAATCTTCAACAGAAAAGGGGAGCTTCGCAATATCCATAGGCTGCGACATTGGGCACTTCCCGACGTTCTCAAGGAGAAGTACCACTTTAAGGAGGATGAGGCCAAACGTATCTCCGACTTTCTGACTCCCATGTTGGAGCTGATGCCGGAGAAGCGCGCGAACGCGGGAGGCATGGCGAGTCATCTGTGGCTGGAGGATACACCAGGAATGAAGGGGATAAAGATCGACAAGGTCGAAGTTGGCAGCCGTGGCGAAGGCATAGAAGGCTGGGCCTCTGAAGTGAGGAAGCGGTAGAGACGAAAGATGCTGCGGAGACCAGGGAAGCCGTGGGATCTGGGGCAGTGGGAACCAATCTACAAGCGATGAATGTCGGATTCTTCGGTGTGGCTCAATAATGGCAGTGTGCTTGGATGCTTTCGACGGGCCAAGGAGAACGGACGTCGACGCACATGGCGACTCTGCCGACAATGTCAGACCAGACCGTAGGATGGCTATTAACAGGGGGAAAAGCGAGGATTAGATCCCGTCTCGGTTAGGGTGCCGTGTTTTTACTTACTGTTATGCCCACAGCGTATTACAACATTTTCATTTGTCATGTCAAGCGATTTTCAGGGACTGGAAATTCTACCGGCTTTTCATCTCACCCCTATCCTTCATCGTTCACGCTGTGCAACCGGCCGATCAGGCTCACTTATGTGGTGGATGTGGCACAACGCGTGGTGTTCGGAAATATGCCGAGAGCCGATAATGCTGGGATGACAGCGTCTTTTTTTTTCCCCTTGTCGTGATGATTAGACTTTTCCTCCGCCTGTGTGTTTTTGTTGGCGAGCTAGATACAGTTGGAGTGGCCTGATATGGTTACGAGAGGAGTGAAACGGAGTGGTATTAGATATGATGCCTCCTCCCCTTCTCATCTGTTGGATTTCCCACCTTCGTTGAGCAGCATACTAGAAACAGCGTCACGCAAAACTCGATGGTGCCGTGATATCCATCATTTTCTTTCCGACATTCTGCTCATTGTTGGTTTCAATCTAACGGGAACATTCTGGATGCGTCAGGAGTTTGCCGGAGCTGGTAAGAAGAGCCTCTAGAATCGCATGTGATGGGCGAGCAGTGCGTCTGATACGATGCCCGAGGCCCAACTATTCAAGTCCGCATTTTCCTGACTGCTATGGGTGGGGTGAGAAGTTTGTTGAGTCCTAGTTTGGGGGAATCTTGGGAGATGAGCTCATACACACACTGATCACTAATGTAAATGCATGATTATCCGTTTTCTTGGCCTGCCTTAGTACTCGCCAGTCCTGAAAAATGCAATGCAGATCCCGTTCACCGAAACCCCCAGCCCTGAAACCAGTTTAGACAGGAGCCAAATACCGTATCAGCCACAAACAATGGAGACAAGAAGGTGTGCTCTGTATGATGCAGGAGCCCCATGTACCCGTTGCCGCCATTCCACTACTGCCGAGGAGGCTTCAGCCCCTCTTCTTTCCCTTCTGTGTCATCTTGCGGAAAGCTTCCAGGCCGCTAGACCCGATGGGCTTGAAATCCGTTCCGCGAGTGCCATCGAATGTGCTAACAGGAGCAATAGTGTAGCTGGCTGGAAGCCCGGCAGGTCGCGCCCGGTTGTTGTTCAGAGGCTTGGGCGCAAGAAGGCGCTCGCGCTCGAGTTCGTACTTTGTCTTTCCGATGGGACGTTGCGTCAACGTCAGCTGCGAGCCACCAATGGCGGCTTCCTGTCGCTGAGCAAGTTTCGCAGCGCTGTTGTGAGGTTAGCAAATGGAAATACAAACATTTTGCGAGGCGGCTTACTTGACATCGAATTCGCGAGTCTCGACAAAACGCTTCTTATAATCATCGGTCCGCTTCAAGATAGGCCGACTCCACTCTCCCATAAGTCGGTCAGCGATACGCTTGATGCTGGCCTCAGGGCGTTTGCTCCGCGTGTAAAAGAGAACCACTTTGCCAATGCCACTGCTCAACAGGGCGTCCTTATTGATGGGAAGCTTGGCAAGAGCTGTAAAGATGTCTCTCTGAATATTGTAGGCAGGTAGACTGCCGTCGTTGAGAGGCTCGAGGAAATACTTGACGGACTGGAGGAAGTTGGTTTCGGGATCGAGCACGGAATCCTGGATGGCTGTCCGGTTAAGCAAGGCTGTAACTTGTGGGAGGAGCTTCAGCTTGTGGACTGCGGGTTGGTTCTTCTCGCGGGCTTCGTTATCGGCGACACAGGCCTTTTCCATGGCGACCTTGAGAGCGGCGATTTGTTCATCAATCTCGTCCTCCAGGTCCTGAATATTGGTAAGTAAAAGTCAAATGTGTTGCTCAGTCTGGGGCCAGCGGGCATACAATATCGTCCTTCTTGCGTCTCCGCTTCGAAGGGTTCTTGACAGCAGCGTCAATAGCTCGGTCGAGTGCCCGACGTCTCCGTTCCTCAGGAGGGAGATTCGCCTCTTCTTCTTGTTGCTTCTGGACCGCATCTTTCTTTGCAGCGCGTCGCTCCTCGCCATCGGTGCGGGACTTGCGAGGTCGGCGCTCACGGAATTCATTTTCACCGATGTCGACGTCATCATCTCCTCTCGAGCGCTTTTTGGGGCGACGGCCCTCTTTTGGTTTTTTGGTTGTTTCGCTATCTGTGCGCTTTCTCTTGGCTGCCTTCAGGGTTTTGGCAACATTCTCATCGATATCGACGGGTCTGTTCTCGGTGGTTGGATCGTACTCGTCGAACTGATCTTCATCGATTTCAGAGAGGAGGTCCGAATCCTTGTCAGATTCATTGCCGCCATCTTGTTCGAAGTTATCAATCTTGTCATCCACTTGATCCTGCGTGTCTTCAGCAGGAGAAGCCGCTGGTGATCCGGCATCCGACATTGCAGCGATTGCGGTGCCTGTGAAGGCAGAGGACACAGGGGACAATTCGTGGGTTGAACTTTAATCGGTACACGGCGCGAAAAGGGAACCGCGAATCGGGCGGAAGAATGAAGGGGTCCGATGAACACCGATCAAACCAGAAATCTCTGTAGGAGGAAAGTTTTGGATTTCAGAATGTGGTTGTTTCCCTCTGCAGGACTATTCCATCGCGGTGGAACAAAGAAAGTCAGGCCGCCTGCCACCAGGCTTGTGCTGGTCGCCAATCAGCCGCAGATTTGCCGCGTGCCGCGTCTGTGAGCTGTTCCCCACCTCGATGTGCCGGAACAGCGCCTTGTGTTTACTTTTTGCCTGTGGTTGCCACCAACGACGCTACCCGTGCTTGGTTCTACAAAAATCGCCTCGCCTCAAGACCGAACGGCGACTCACACCACCCATTCTGCATGCTGTGCCCAAATTCTCCTTCACATGCAAGAGCGCTGAAAATTTTAACAGCGAGAAAATAGGGCACAATGGATCGTCGCGGATTCGAGGGTCCGATGGACTGGGAATACCAGAACCACCCACCCGTTGACCCTTCCAGCCCGTTTGCAAACACCGCGACGAAGCGCTGTAAGTTCTGCTTCCCACTACCGACCGTGGATCGCAAGCTGTTCAAACCGCCGCATGCGCATACGGACTCATCATCTCGTCAACCTGGTCAGCTAATTTGGATGCAGCCTTTTTCAATCCACCCACCCCCTCGAAGTTCGGCAATGCCGGCAGAAACCCATTTGCGATGAATTCGCAGCAGAGTAGTGCGCCTTCAAACCAGCGAACAATCCCCCCAACCCGCCGGGCCTTCATGGATCTCGCTGCAGCACCACCTGCGCCACCATTCCGGAATCCGTCGTTTACCACACCACAAAAGCGTGTGGATGAACTTCTGTTCTCCGAGTGCTCGGGTGCAGAATCAAGTCCTGCTCCAACAGATACTTCCGAGCTCGTACCAGAGACCCCTGATTTTGACGACGACCTAGGAAGGACTACCATCACGCCCTTTACTGCCGGCAAAACCTTGTTCAGAGACCGGAGCATGCCACGTGGCCACGCTCCCGGTAGAGGTGAGATAGCTCGCGCAAATCGGGACAAAATCAGGAAACGAAAACGCGGCCTAAGCGACCGAGATGTCGGCAGCGTCAGGTCTCGACTCCAATATGCCTCTGACGGGTCGGACAGCGAGCACGAAACGAGTTCCAACCCCCGAGGCTCTAAGAACACCCGAGAGTCCAAAGGCTGGTTGAGTGGCTTCCTCGGAGCGGTGAGCGAACATCCGAGCGCCCCGGCAGTCATATCTAAGTGGCTTCAGCTTGCCGTTAACTTCGTATTAATGGGCATCATTCTCGCTGGGCTGTTTTCTGTCTTCTCGGGGATTCGGTCTGACCTTGCCCATGCCAACGAGAAGGCGCGGGCAACCCTTGCTCAAGAAATGGAAGATTGCAATAAGAACTGGCTTGTGAACCAGTGCAATCCGTCCAGGCGATTACCCGCCTTGGACAAAGATTGCAGAGAGTGGGAGAAGTGCATGCAGCAGGACCCAGATGCTATAATGAAAACTTCGGTTACCATCAAGAATTTGGGGGCTGTGATCAACGACTTCACCGACGTGGTCACTCTCAAAAGCTGGGTAAGTCCTCGCATCGGCCGACGTGCGTGGCAGCACCTACTAACCATTTTCAGTTATTCATTGCTTCCCTTGTCCTGGTCGTGATGGTGGGGACCAACTTGGGTTTCGGATTCTTGCGTGATTCAACACTTTCACAGCATCCCGCGCGACCCGCGGAGCCCTCACAGCCCGCAGCGCCTCCTATGATGGGGGCGGCACATCAGAACCCAAACCAGGCGTACATCTGGGCTCCTATAGGCGAGACTCCGCTCCGTGGCCGGCGGAATTTCTTAATGGGCGACGCAACTGACACGGACAACTCACCAGACATGAAGGCCATCATGCCACAACCGCAGACGCCGTCAGCGAGACGGAGCCCAACCAAGGGCGAGCGGGGACGAAGCCCCAACAAGATGTACTAGCCTGATAAAGCACCACCACATTCTTTTGTCGCGCAGGAGTGGTACCACAGAGTTCTTTTTGTCATGCTTAGCGCCCTGTGCGTGGAGGGACTACCCCTGGCGCGCTGAAAGGACGAGAACTCGTCCATGCTGGTTGGGTAGATTTGCGAGGTGGCGCTTTGGTATGGCGTAGGAAGTACGGATGTTGTCGAGGCTAAGCTCATCTGGCTATGTTTTCTCCTTTTTTGTCTTTCTATTTTTGAGCTACCGCCTGTGGGGAGGCATGCGACGTGTGATGAGCAAGCGTTGGCTTATGCTTAGGGATTGGGTTACGCATCCGGTTGGCTCCTGAGTTTTCATCGGCTTCTCGAATGTATTATAAGTTGGCGGGGCAATCAAGGACAGGCTTTGTAGCAATGGTTGCGGGCCGGCGAGTAAGCTCGCTGGAATGAATCAATTATCAGTTATCCCTTGTCTAACCGTGATACGGTCTGCCATAGTAATAAGCAGCTATGGTATTGTGGATGAGGGACACTAGGAAAAGGTGAGACCAGTCCTATCATCATAACCTTTCCTCCGGCTGAAAAAGCGTGTAAATGGCCCCGTTCAAACCCTCTTCCGATGGTTCGGCTGCTTCGAACGCGAAGCCGTTATCCTGCAACGCGCGCCCGCAGTTGTCCAGGCCCGTTCTAGAACATCAGCTGCCCGCCTTTTTCAGCGTGGCGAGACCCTAGCGCTTGACAGTCCATGGTGAGGGGGTGAGGGGCCGGGAGAACTGGTGGGAAGGCTGCCTTGTCCGATGGGTCGATGGCCGTCTCCCATGCAGGACACAGCCATCAAATTTATGCTTGCAGCCTCATCTAACCATGGCCCGAGCCTGTGAGTGGCTGGTGCCAGGCCAAGAAAAGCAGCCCAGCCAAGTTTTCTGGACGGGCTTGACGGGATCGGGCTGGGGTCCTAGCTTTGCGGCTGCTGGTTAGCAACGTTGAGGTTAAGTGGGTACCTTGAACCGCTAGCATTTCCTGCTTGCGTTGAGAGTTCCCAATTCCCCCAGCTTCTTCCATCTCGATCTTCCGGGCAGCTTCCTGATGGTTCTGTCCCCTTCCCGTCTGTCCAATCCCCGGCCGTACATAACGCATCTCGGCGGGGAGCACCGCAGGCTTTGTCCACCCCCTCCGCGCTTTGGCGGCTTCCTGGTGGAACCCTGGTGTCTGGACCGAATTGGCATGCCCCACGACCCGGGAGTGAAATCGAGTCCGTCCCGCACAGAGAGAAAGGGCGCTTTCCATTGTTCGCCGCCTTGGAACTCGAGCTTGTCCTTTTCTCTGCGCTCCTGTCATTTTCGTATCAGGGCGTGTTTCCCTGCTCCCTCGTTCGATTCTCTATTTATTTAAGGACCGTGCCCCGCAGTTCCAGCATGCCCCGGTTTTCGCGCTGGCAGCGCTCTTCCTGTCTGGATCGTAATCTTTAATCATTGCATGCCATTCTCAGTTTGGCATCTGCTTCTTAAGCCATATTCCGCCTTCGCCCACCAATCTTTTAACTTTTGGTCTTTGCACTTTGTAACCAAAAGAGACGCGACTGTTTAAGCATGTTAGTTCAGGCTGACCAGGTCCTTCGTCGAGCCGATTGCGCGGGCAGCGTCTAGGGCGGCGATGGATCCAATGGACGAAGACTCCCCGGCGCCGCCGAGTGCAGGCCGCAGCAGCCTCGCCCCGCCACTCTCCCCACAGACAGCATCAGGGAAACACCCTGCCTCGGCGCCAGGCCCGTCTCCTTCCTCAGTCTCGTCGGCTCCTGGCCCATCAACAGGAAGCCTGCAAGGTGTCACGAAAAGAAGGCGGGGCTTGGGTGTTGTGACGCCGAATGCATGCACAGAGTGCCGCAAGAAACGAGCCAAGGTCAGTAGCGTGCCGCCAATACCGGTCCTCCCTCTCGAAAACAACATCCAAAAGGAATGAAATGCAGGACCGAGCTTAGCTGACAGTTTTTGAACAGTGTGACGGGCAGAAGCCGTGCTCCCGGTGCAGCGCTCAAAAAGACGTCGAATGCGTCTACGAGATCCCTGTCCGACAGTCAAAGGAAACGCTGCGACATGAGATCGAACAACTACGACGCCAGCAGCGGAGCAGCGACCAGATTCTCACGGCCCTTGTTCGTCCAGACCTGGTGGATGAGGTGCTATCGCGCTTACGTGGCGGCCAGAGTATCGAGGCAATATCAGAATGGCTTGGCTCGGTACCTGCACTAGGTCGACCGGCAACCGCTGGCGGAAGCATGACTACTTTTCCGGCCACCGGAACCGGGGCATATGGCCCAGTTGCCCAAGGACCCGGTCCCGGCCCCGCCAGTCCGGCGCCCAGCCAGCGCCCGCAAAGCTTGCGTGCCGAGGGTGAGCAGCAAAGTTCGTGGGGCGGCGGCCCCTTTTCCTCCCACAGCAATACGGCACGGAGTGGCTCCCACCCCGACATAGGGTGGGGCACAGAAACGATTCGCGGGCCCCAATCGCGTGTGGGTTCCTGGGTCGAGAGTCAAGGCAGCACCTCCGAGGGCCAGCGCTTTCGAGGCCTAGATCAGGTTCTGGCCCCTGAGTTGCCCGAGATGCACGTGCCCCCCGAAACATGGACGAATATCACCGGCGACGGCGCACTGGTGCAACACCTTCTGGCATTGTACTTTTGCTGGGAGTACCCTACTTTTGCGTCGTTGAGCAAGGAGCACTTTCTTAAAGACTTCATGGATGGCCGTCCCAGGTTCTGCTCGTCCCTTTTAGTGAACGCTCTGCTTGCTCTAGGGTGCCGATTCTCCAACCAGCCCAGCACACGCGCCAACCCGAATGATCCCTACACATCGGGCGACCACTTCTTCAAGGAGTGCCAACGGCTGTTTTATCAGGAGCAAGATCACCACACACTGACTACCATCCAGGCCCTGGGTATAATGTCCATCAGGGAAGCGAGCTGTGGTCGGGATTCGGAAAGCTGGTACTACGCTGGCCAGAGTATCCGGTTGGCCATTGAAATGGGATTACACCAGCTCGAGGGTGATGGGAATAATGATGACGAGTCTGCGGTCCAGGCGGCGACGTTTTGGGGGGCATTTGCTCTCGACCAGTATGTTAATTCCATCATCTTCCCGTCTAAGGCCCGGCCGTCTTGAGCCCCGTATCCTAACAGGCCATGCAGCGCGTGGTCGCTGGCCACTGGGTCTCTCCCGCAATGTTCCTGCTTTCCTCGGCTGCCGCCAAAACCCGCTATCATCGACGACATCGAGGCATCGCTGTGGATTCCCTACACAGATGACGGTAAGGGAACCTCGCGCCTCGCGTCAGCACTCGAGGGAGAACTAAATCAAGCCGAAGGAGCACCACTTCAACGGTCATGCGAGCAACCTTCCAATGTCAGATCCGTGTACAAGTGCTTCTGTGAGCTGAGCGAGCTTGTACATCAGTCGCTGTACATCCTTCACTCCCCCGGCAGACCTTTAACGAGCAGGGATCTCCTCAGCATCTATACGCAGTATCTAAACTGGTATGATAGGATTCCCGAGGTCTTGAGACTCGGTCATAATTTTACACCGGCGGTGCTCTTTGCACAGTGAGTGGCCCCCTCTTTGAAGGAGAGTTGACATTATCTCGGCATCTGGACGCTGACTTGAGAGGCAGCATGTACTATCATTTCGCGATATTACTGCTATTTCGGCCACTAATCAAGCTTCGAATCGCTGGATCCAGCATTAAGCCACGCGATGTGTGCTCACAGGCGGCTGATGCTATTTCGGGCCTCCTACGGTCATATTCACAGCTCTACACACTTAGGCGCACTCCGTCCTTCGTCCCATACTTTGTCCTTACTTCGTCGATCATGCACTTGGCCATCGGGGCGACCTTTTCGGATGATCGACAGAACCAGGAAGGAAGCGGCGGGCCAGCGCAAAGCACGCAAGCAACACATGGACCTCACCATCCACCGGCGGGAGCGCCCAAAATTGGCCCTCATGTCGCCGAGGCCATCAGCAGGGGCATCGCGGACTTGACAGAGATGGCGCCTTGCCATTTCTTCGCTGAGCAAGCTCTTAACATCCTCCGCTACCTTGCCAAAAAGTGGAACATAGACGTCGATGTGTCGTCGGAAAGCAAAATTGATTATAATAAGGCGACGAGACCTGTCACCAGCAGCCTCAACTTTTTCTCTCCCAACATAACAGATTCCGACTTCAACTGCTCTTGGGGAGAAACCGTCAAACTGGGTTTAGAATCGGTGGTGCAGAGGACGGACACCAGGACAGGAGATATAGGGAAGGCAGCTGAAGCATTGGAGAATCCCTTATTTTGGCCCTTCCCGATGCAAGGACGCCCTATGCTTCCGACTGGGGAAGAATTAATAAAGGCGGGATTCGAGCTGATCTAGGAGTACATTCAGAGCGCAAATTTCTTTGTCTAGGGTCGGGATCACAAACCTAGAGGCGGACGTTGTGTAACGTTTCCGGACCGTGAGACATGCCGCCTATCTCTCGATGATTTCCCACACCCTGTACTCTCTGGTCAGGTGCATAGCTAGGTAGATTACAAAAGCAAACGCATTTCTGCCTTCGTCGCCCGAAGCGGATGGCTGCTGCCACCCCCAGCGCGATTTGGTTGCTCGGACATAGGACTGACCCACCCGAGGTGCCCAGCCAGCTTCAGCTCTCACCAACCGCCCCCGCTCACGAGTGAAAAATCCAGCGGGTGGTCTTGGCGCACCAGCAAGGCTGATGGTGAAGGGACCGTTCTGAAACAGCGCGACAAAAAAAGAAGGGGAAGAAGAAGCGACGAAGGGACGCAGATCTGATATCAGATGCCGGCGGAGCCTTTTTGCGGGGAGCGCCGCCGATAAAATGGCAAGCAGCGAGAATGCTTGCTCGTGTCATCAAGAGACATGGCCCGACATGGGGCTGCCGAGGCCGGGGGTCTTGAGCGGTTCGCGAACAAAACAGCGGGACCAACACGACGACATGCAGCTTCGCGTCCTGATTGGGCGCCACTACGCAGTCCGAGTGTTTCGAAACACTTGAACCACAGCAGTCAAGGTGTGGTGATGCCCCTGGAATTGTTTCAGGTGTGACAGCCCCCTCCCGCTCTCGCAGTTCTCGCCCCAATGAAGATGCTTGTTCTCGCGGGGATGCCCTCCCGCCCCAGAATGGCCAGGCCTTGCCATCTGCCGCACCCTGCTGCTCCCATTCCTGCTGGCGGCGCTGCGCTGCTGCGCTGGCTGCTGCTGCTGACTGCGTGCTGATTCCTGATTGACTGCGAGTGAGAGGCTTTTTTTCTAGTCGTCCCCTTCCCTCTTTCCTTCTCTTTTCGTGGTTGCTCTTTTCCTTTGGTGCCTGCCCCAGGTTCCCACCAACAAACGACCGACCGGCCAACCCCCCTCCCCTGTCGTTTTCCAAGGCTTTAGGGCCCGTTCCAAGCTATATCCTCAACTGGCGCCCGCATTGAAGGCGTTGGGCGCGCATTAACCTGACCACCCTCTCTCGCGCGCTTTTCTCGGATGTCCAATTGGCGCGTGCAACGGAGAATGGGATCGCTGTCCGGGAACAACTCCAAGCTGTTGTCGTGATCCGTGATCCGTGATCGTGATCTCCCTCCGTTCCAGTCTCAACCACCGGCCTGGCCGCCATGGATCCCTTCCGCAGCCCGCCGGCCGATAGCCTGGCCGCCGCCCGGCTCCATGTCCAGGCCCTCACAGAATGTGGTCTTCCACGCGAGGCATTGCTGCGCGCCCTGTTGGAGAACTACACTCCCAGCGAAGGTAAGCTCTGACACGGATGATCAAACCATGCCGCACGGCCATCGTCGGCGATTGACACTTTTTTGCGTCCAGGAGACAGCGTCATGGGGAGTTTTGCGTCGGGTCAACAGCAACAACCTCCACCGCTTCAGCACCCCCATCAGCATCAACAGCAGCCGCAGCAGCAACAACAACAACAACAACAACAACAACAACAGCAGCAGCAGCAGCAGCAGCAACAGCAACAACAGCAACAGTCGCAACAGCAGCAGCCGCCGCAGCCGCATCACCAACTCGCACACCCGTCCGCAATGCAGACCAAAAGTCAAGCCGCTTATAACGCCCGCTTGTCTGTGTCAACGACCAGCTCGCGGTCGTCGGGCAGAGCCAGCGTTCTCTCGACCGCCACGTCGCTGAGCTCGGCATCATCCCAAATATCGCAAGATATGGCGCCGTTCCCGCCGCCGCCCGCGCCGTCGGTAAAGAGCAACAACCGTGGTACATCCAAACCGCAGGGTGCTTACTGGTGCACATTTTGCGATGTTGCTTTTCAGCGCAAATTTGACTGGAAGAGACACGAGGACGAATTCCATGAACGCTACAAGCGCTATCCTTGCCCCAACTGCAATCGCATCTTTTGGGGTGCCAACACCTTCAACCAACACCACAAGAATGCACATGGCTGCACCACATGTCCGCATGCCGACCGCGTCGTTCAATACACACGCCGCAAACAGGCCTGGGCGTGTGGGTTTTGTGGAGGCTTCCTTGCCAGTCGCGACCGCTACTTCGATCACGTCGCCCGTCATTACGAGGATGGATGCACCAAGGCGCATTGGAACCACTCGCTCGTTATTTACGGCCTTTTGCATCAACCTTATATCACGCATGCCTGGAAGGAGCTCTATCCCGCGCTTTACGGGCACCTACCACGCGAGCAACAGCCAGTGCTTGAGTGGGACGTCAAGCTGACGGGACATGCCCAAGGGTTCTTGGAGGGAGAAACTCCTGGCAAACTTCAGGATCTTCTCGAGTTCTTCAACGAGAGCACCGATGACCCACGATTCCTCGCCAATCTCGCCCTGTCGAGCGCAATCGCCAGGCCCCGAATGTCTGCAACATCGGTCGTAGCCGAACTACCAGGCACTCCAGTATCACGGAGAGTCTCGGAACCACCGAAAGCGGTATCCAAATCATCAGCGGCCGCGAGTGCATCGAAGCACATGTCGGCGCCGCTAAGGCAGCGATTTGAAGGCCTTCCTTCACTAGAGCAACAACAAGCGATTCCTCCGGCCCCCAACCCCGTTCCTACCCCCTTCTCCAGCGCAACAATGCTGCATGCCCAATCACACAATCAACAGCCGCCGCCTGCGCCGCCAACACCTCAGCAGCAACAGCAGCATTCGCCTCTCGAGCAACACCAATCGTCACATCGTCACCTTCACCACAGCTTCATGTCGCCATTCCCACAGACAATCATGGAGACTCCGGAGCCGAATCATCCGTTTTTCATGTCTCACTCAGGTTCGAATCACATGCACAGCCATCACGCACAAATATCCCAACACCACCACCAACAACAACAGCAACAACCGCCCCCGCCACACCAGCTAGCCGAGCTACCAGTCCCAACGATACCGGAAACCATGTTCGAAGACTGGAGCAGTCTGACGACAACGCTGGTAGACGAGGCGTCTTTCGCCATCACAGAAGGATGGGAAGCCAGTATGGACCTCAGGAGTCCGAGCCTCGGGGCGGGAACACCAGGCGGGTGAAGGGTCGTCCGACGTGGCGCGGGCGGGGGGGTTGAGGTAGCATTTGTGGGGAAGACGGTCGCGGACCTTCGGTAGCGAGACACGGGAACGGCTCGCTGTTGATGAAGTGTTCGGCTCCCCCGCTCTCTCAAACACCGGATCCCTACGGCGTTACCCAACCCCCCGTCAGTACGACCTTGCGTCACTACATCCCTACCTAATGTTTTGGTCTTCATATTTTTTTCCCTTCTGCTTCCTTGGTTATATATTGGTGGGGTAATCGGTTCCGGCAGGCGTTTCGTTTTTTCAAGGTTATATACCACGCGGTCACCACATACTGTCCCTACTAATATGCCTCTCACTTTACGTTCAACCGCCAACCATGGTTTATCTGGCGCTCGGTCTGTTGGCTGCTACAGATGATATACCGAGCCCTTTGTTCTTTATTTCTTATATTGTCAGGGATGAGGAGCTGGTCAACGGCTATCTGTTTATAGACCGGGGAGTTACCTATGACATGGCGCAACGAGTCATGTGAGTCGCCGGGGAAGGGAGGGGATGGTAGCTTCGTGGGGTATGGTAGGACAGGGAAGGGCAAGGACGGGTAAGAGAAAAAGAGTAGTGGATATTCTGGCGTCCTTTTTTCCGTGGTTTGGTTTCCTTCCGCTTTATATCCCCTCTGTCTCTGCGCCGGCGGTCTTTTGGGGTCATTAAATGGGCAACGACGGGGGAAAATTTATGGTGGGAATAGGGAAATAATAATTCTCGTATTTTATTTGGCTCGGGGCATCTACCTAGCTAGGCATCTTCTTCAACTGAAGTTATAGTTGGCAGTTAATAGCCGCAATCTGCTATTTTTCCTCTCGTCCCGTGGGTTGGGTTGCGATAGGCGGCGTCCGTAGTGAAGTGAGATACCCTTGATCAAAAGAGATTGGCGAACAAGAGTCGAACCTGCAGATGCGGTTGTAAGCCGTTCTGGATCGGATCGGGACGCAGATCACTTTGCAGTGAGGCAAAGGAGCCCCAGCCTGGAACAGTCAGCTCAGCGGCTTAAAAAAAAAAGTAATCTATTTTTACCACCTCACCCCCGTTCCCGTCTCACCTGTGTTGTCTTTGCTGCTGCTACGACGATTGCCTCTTCGTCAGACAATGGACAGACAGTCGAGTCATGGCTTTTTGGCTGTAGTTTTTTTTTTTTTTTTTGTTTGGGGGGCCTTATTCTATCTTTAAAACTTCGTATTCTTCAAAAGCTTGCGTAGTTCAAACTTTTGCGCAGAGGCTTGGGTGTTTTGTGTGTGTGTGTGTGTGTGTGCGTGTGTCTTGACAACCATATATGTCGGGAGAGGGAGGGGGCAGCAACCAGAGCGGGGGGGACTTGGTTCTGAAACCCAAAACCCCGGGAGACCGAATCATTATTGTGCAGAAATGAAAGCAACCCTGTGGTAGGGTAGGTAGTAGGTGCAGCGAAGAGGATTTTTGAGCTTGGAACCGAGCCAGATTTTTGGTTGACTTGCTCGGTCAGACATTCTTTTTGTCTCGGAGAGAGAGAGAACGGACCTACCAGCCGGGCTGGTTGGGCGGTTGATGTAAAGATTGACTTCCATGGAGGAAGAAGCTTGAGTTGGTGCCCCAAGGTAAATGCTTCCACTCCGCCACGGCTGTTAATGAACTTCTCTGCAAAGTACCGCAGGATCCATGGCTGTTGTGCGGCTCAGCGACAGCCTACCTGTCCACGGTCACCTCCTGTCGTTTTTAGATGGGTAATTTGTCCATGGACATTTGAGGAGAAACAAATGCAATGCGATGTCGGATCATTGATCAATCGCGTGAGCGACAGCCGCGACAGCATGGGACTGAAAACGCACGTGCGCGTCAACAAACGGCGGCGCATGCTGCAGTAGGTTTGTTTCGTCGTCGGTTCAGCTGCGCTTGCTGGTTCAACGGTCGCGCGCTTCCCTCTGCTTTCCTCTGCTGACAGAGAAATTAGGAAGAGAAAGGGGGTTTCGGCGACACCTGAGGCTGCAAATGGCTCGACAAGCGCTCGCGCGTGCGTATTTCTCTCATGGTGCATTTTTGTTGTCGCGTGTTTCTTTCTCCGTCCGTGTCCTGTTTGCCTTGTTTGCAAAAAAAGGTCGTGTACCTGCTACGTAGTGGTGGTTAGCCTGAGGCTCTCTGTTTTTTTTCTTCCTTCAGGGGGTGCGGGAACTGAAACGATTTGTTCAGGTGAGTCCGTCCGTATCCCCCGTTTCCCCACTTACCCGCCAACGCCAACGCCAGTGTCAACGTCAACTGCCCTGTGGTGTTCGACAGGTTCCCCCAAAAGGCCCCGCAGGTCCAGTAGTTGTCACCCGGTAAATAAAAAAAAAAACCCCCCCCCGTCCGAGGTCGCCCGGGCATTTTTTCCCCACGCGGACCGTCCAACGCCCAGGTGTCAGCTAGTGTCAGCACTGAACCCTGCAACCTACCTGGGAGCCTTGCCAGGTTTTGAGGAGACACAAGGCCCCCGCAGAAATACAATACTGCTCAAAATAGCATCGGTTCTTTTTTTTTCTCTTGTCGAATAGGCCCTGGGTGCCGAGGTAGGTACATGCTGTGTAGTATTTTCCGTGTGTCGGGTCGATTCGAGCCGCGTGTGGAATGTGGAACCTGGAACCGACCTACCGCGCAATGGGAACACAACAGCCGCGGCCCACAAAGCCGGGCGGGTGCTAAAACACCTGAGACGGGGACTCTTTTTTTCTTTGCTTGCAAGGAGGGAGATACGAACGCAAGCTAAGGTATCCAGCTACCTAGCCTAGGCTGCCAGGATACAAGATATTGAGGTTTATACAAGTTTGAGGAATAATTAGACTCGATCTGTGTTTTTGGCGGTTTGCCTTATTTTTCTTGTATGTTTCGCTCAGGGGTGGGTTGCGGACTACTTACTCCCATGTTTACAAGATGTACATGGCACGAGCAAAGGTACCTTTACCTTATATATAAGGATAGGATAGTTGGCATCAAGAAGATAGTGATCAATGTTAGTCAAGCCGAAGCAAAGATACCTTTCACTCTCTATCTACTCTCTCCTCATCCAGTCTACAGCCTTTCTTGGCTATCAACCCTGAGATTTCCCAGCACTCCTCGACAATAAAACGAGAAGGAAACACCATACCCATCATACAGACGCTGAACTGTTGTACCTCTTGTCATACATCAACCCCAAGTTTTTCAACCATCGCCAACATCATCATGAGCGGGAGCAATGCAGACGATTCTTACTCCACCATGGACCGCTGGCTGGATGAGACACATGTCCACGAGCCGTGGAATACCGTCAACAGACCTCACACTTCGGGCTCCCGCGACAAGTCAAAAGATAAGGGCGGCAGCACCTCCAAGGGCTCGAAGAGCAAGTCTAGGGGGAAGAAATGAAGGATATGAGGACATGGTTGACGCGGTCGTGTATGATATGGATACGAATGATACGTCAATGGGGTGGTATGTTGACTTCTTGGCTTTGGTATTCGTTACTCTTTCTGTTATAATGGCACGGCCTCCGGGTTACGAGTATCGTTTATTTCTTTGTTCGGATGTGCGCTTGCAGCTGGGGGTGGAGGGCTTGTTGGTTCGGTTTGGTAATAATGCTCAGGAGGTATATACATGTAGGGGATTGTGACGTTCGACAGCAACTACGGATATTCAAACATTTAACGTTAATACACCCACTTACGTTACCTGGCTCTGGTTCTGGCCTACCGGAACTGTGAACACTTCGACACACGCTTGCTCGTCTTGTGTTGGTCCGTCCGACCCAGGATTGCCTTGTGGATCTGGTGACGGCTCGGGGGGTGGGTCGACCTTCTTGGCTTCCGCTGTCGGCGTTATCTCCCCCATCTGATAAGATGCAGATCGCACCATCCACTGGATGCTCTTTCTTCCCCGCGACTGCCTGGAAGGAGGATTTTTAGTCCTCCGATCCACCACGCATTCGTGTGTCGTGTTATTCTGTGCAACCAGGAGATCATGGCCGGCTCACGCGAAATGTGTGCGTGGATGCACCAAACTCTCCCCGGCGCCCTCCCCAGGTTTTTGCGCGCCATTTGCTCCCCCGCTGCTGGCGCCCGCTTCTCCACAACTGACGAGCAGAATGGACTCCCAGACGGCCTTGGCGACCTCGACCCCGAAAAGCTCGAATACCTCCGCCAGCTCATTCTTGCACTCTATGAAGCGCGTGCCGTCGTCTCATGTTACAACATTCTTATCCCCATTTCAATCCTCGTCTTTACCTTTTTGCGTTGGCAACAAGTCCGCAGCAGCCGGCGAAGATGGGAGCGTCGCATCAACACTTTGAGTCCCCGAGGTTCCCCGGTGGACGAAGCATCTCGCACCGTTTCCTCGTCGTCAAGCAGTACCATTCAAGGTACCGCCACACCCCCAGATCTCGCCAAACAAGTATCTGACGACATGGAACGCCTACCTCTCATCCCCCGCGCAAGGACGCGCAAATCGCCAGGCGCCATCTCGAGGGCCATCTCCTCATGGCTCGCCCGACAACCACCACCACTACCCATCATTAACCGGACGCTCCCCTCCAACGCAACCTCACTTTTTGTAGCGTCATGGGTCCTGCTCAACGTCTTCTTCCATCTCTACCGCCTCCCGATGCGCTGGGACTTCTTTTTCATCTTCGCCGACCGAGCTGGCCTCATCTTTGTCGTTAACCTGCCCCTACTCTACCTCCTCAGCGCGAAGAACCAGCCGCTGCGGCAACTGACGGGATACTCGTACGAGGCGCTCAATATCTTCCACCGCCGGGTGGGAGAGTTTATGTGTTTTGAGGCGGCGGTGCACTTTGTCAGTATGGTGTACTACCAATTCTTCTTGATGGAGGAGTGGCTCAAGGCGAGTATTACACCGCGCGAGTACTGGACCCACCCCATTATCCTATTTGGGCTGGGCACGTTTGTTTCGTACGAGATGCTGTTCTTCACATCTCTCGGCAGCTTCCGACAACGATGGTATGAGCTGTTTCTGGCCACCCATGTGTTTTTGCAGTTGGCTGCGTTCGTGTTTTTGTTCTTCCATTATCCGACCAGCAGGGGGTATGTAGTGCTTGCGCTTGTCATCTTTCTTGTTGACCGGCTGGTCTGGCGATTCAGTCTGAAGCAGGCGGAGGTGGTAGCTGATATCTCGGTTCTCGAGGATGGCGAGACTTTTCTTGTCTCGGCTGACTGGGATATCCCATCACAAAAGAAGAAGAGGTCACACTGGTGGTGGCCGTGGGACCTTCACGATCACTCCATCTTGCAGGGTTGGGAGTCGACCGACCATATCTTCCTCACGGTCCCGGCACTCGGCCACTCGTTCAACCTACAAGCTCATCCGTTTACTATCGCGTCGGCTGCTCCAGGTGTTTCCCCTGGGTCTGACACTGATCCAGTACACGCTTGGTTCAGCCTGCTCGTGCGAGCTTATGATGGCTTCACACACGAACTCCTACGCTATGCACAGACGCACTCTCGGGTTCCCATCATACTAGATGGACCATACGGCTCATCTCATGCTCTGGAGATGTTGCGGGCTTCAGGGTGTGCCATCCTGTTTGCTGGTGGAAGTGGCATCGCTGTTACTTTCCCGCTTGTGTGGGCTCTCTTGCACGACAACGGCAGCAGGAGGCAGGACAGGCAGACGGGAGCTAAAGATTCCAGTCACGGCAAACCACATGGGTCATCCCAGACAGTTCACATGCTATGGGTCACGCATTCCAGGTCTCATCAGAACTGGATCCCTGAGCAACAGCTCGACTCGCTCGTCGCCAAGGGTCTCAACCTTGTGATCACGGAACCGACAGCCGAAGTGGGCCGTCCGGATGTCGCAATGTATGTTAGGGGTTGGATAGATGACGCTGCTGCCGAGGGCAGGGAGTCGGATGTTGTGGTCTCGGGACCAGATGGGCTGAATAGGGCGGTGAGGAATGCCTGTGCAGATGCACTTGGCGATGGTTTGAATGTCAATGTGGCGGTTGAGAAGTTTGGGTGGTGATGAATTGGAGGCTTGCATACATGGCGTTGACATATCTAGGGTGCGTAAATAGTCACATCTTTGCTTTTTTTTTTTGGGGGGGGGGGGGGGGGGGGGTTTACACTTTTTTTACTTCTGCTGGCCCTATTCATTTTTAAAGAAAGGGAATAAAACTTGTTAGTCAATGCTTCTTCTGCTTCTTCTTGTTTGAC